>ERZ773169.313-NODE-313-length-66017-cov-6.691186_pt1 | contig 66017 bp, 67 predicted proteins | sample MGYA00580536_ERZ773169 | MGnify/ENA primary metagenome ERZ773169 (study PRJEB29015, sample SAMEA2737814) | human gut metagenome | biome: human gut; feature: human-associated habitat; material: faeces | place: China | collected 2012 ... | reverse complement strand
GGATTCTTCGTTTTCTTAATTATATTAAAATTTTAGCCAAAACAATGACAAACAAGAATTTAAAGGCTAAATGAACTGGGAAATTAGGTATTCTGCCATTTCTGTTGGTTCATTTAAATCAAAGACTGGAAGATTTCCTGGCGCAGGCGCATATGGAAAATTGGCAACATATGCGATGGTATTTTCAAGATTGCCAACCGGTGTCTCATTATAATCTTTGCGTAGTAACTGGATTTTTGGTTGGGAGCCAAATTTGTAGCCTTCAATTAAAATGAGGTCTACATCGTGGATCTCAGAAAGCAACTGTTTCAGAGAAGGTTCTCCGGTAGCATGTGTCTGTATCTGTACAGTTTGCTCCGGACCACTTAAAATCATAGTATCCACACCTGCTTTTCGCAGACGATAACTGTCTTTACCAGGCTGATCAATTTCAAAACCGTGAGCATCATGCTTGATCAGTGCAATACGAAGCCCTTTTTCTTTCAGGCAGGCAACCAGTTTTTCCAGATAAGTTGTCTTTCCAGTTCCTGATTTTGCAGAGAATGAGACATAAGGAATTGTCTGTTCTGTTTGTGGGACAAAATCCGCAGGAAACAGTGCAGGCTGTTTTTCTGCCAGCATCTGCAGGGCATGATAGTAGGATGGCATGTCGTTCATATTATAAAAATGCTCCTGTGGAACAAGAATATCAGCGATGATAGTGTGCTCCGGTGTCAGAAGCTGACGCAGACGGTAGTTTTCCAGCTGTATCATGCATTCAATGTTTGGAAGACATGTTTTTGCATAGGCAGCGGTAAGCGGCTGTTTGCCACGGGTTGGATGAACAAGCACGCAGGCATATTTTTCAGGAACTGTGTCAATAGACTGTTCCAACGTCTGGCATAATGTAAGGGCGGCATCCGTGTTTGTAAACGGTGCATCTACCGGTGTGAAAAACAACAAATCTTCAGAAACAGCAGAAAGACAGCTGTACAATCCTCCCAGCGGACCAATTTTTTCAATGCGGTCAGGAATTGCCTGACAATCCAGTTTTTCTGCCAGATTCATCCAGAAATCCGTCATTTTCGGAACGGATAAATATATTTTTTCAAAATTCGGGCGAAAGCGGCGGACCTGATATTCAATCAGAGTGTATTCACCAAAAGGCAGAAAAGCCTTGTTTGTGCCCATACGTGTGCTGAGTCCTCCGCAGAGAAGGACAAGTGCATGTGTCATATAATTATCTCCTTAATTTTCAAGACGCGAATGTGTCTGACTGATTCTTTATGCAGACATGAGCGTTGGCTGTATATAATAAATGTACGAGGTAAAAATAAATTGAAATAAAAAAATAGCTGCAACGTCTATTCTTTTGTGTTATCCTAAATGCACACAGTTATGATTCTGCATAACGGTACAAGTATCTTAATAACCATCAGGTTTCAGAAATTCGGAAGCTCATATATCGAGTATATTCCAAATGATGAACAAAAAGCAATAGAAAAAGGGGAGAAAATATTATGCGTCTTACAACTTTATGTTACATAGAAAAAGATGAAAAATACCTGATGCTTCACCGCACGAAAAAGAAAAAAGATGAAAATCACGACAAGTGGATTGGTGTCGGTGGGAAGTTTGAAGCGGGAGAATCACCGGATGAGTGTGTGATCCGTGAAGTAAAAGAAGAAACAGGACTGACTTTGACAAAGTACCAGTTTCGTGGGATTGTGACGTTCTGTTCTGATGAATGGGAAGATGAATACATGCATCTTTTTACGGCAACGGAATTTGAGGGCAACTTAATTGAGTGTAACGAGGGAACGTTGGAATGGGTGGACAAGGAAAAAGTGTTATCACTTCCAACCTGGGAAGGTGACCATTTGTTTTTAGAACGTCTGCTATCCGGAAATCCATCATTCTTTTCATTAAAAGTCGAATATGAGGGGGACAGACTGGCGAAATGGAAGTTCTTTACATAAAAATGATTTACAGAGACTAAAAAATAATGCGGAACATAATGAGTCTGGTATTTAAGTGCGTGCAGGATACGTAAAAGTTTGCATGTCAAATTACAGATAGGTTTAAATTGGAAAAATAGTAAAAAGACAGATTTATTTCCGTATATGACTATGAAGAAAAGTCATCTATATAGAAACAAATCTGTCTTTTAATTATTAATTTATGAGATATTTACTATTCACATTTCCAGAAAAATGCACTGTACGGAGGAAGTTCACTGCCACCACCAAAATCATGTTTATTTCCGGTAATCAGGTCGATGGCGGTACCACATCCGGCATCAAAATGAGCGGTATACGGTTCGCCATCTGCATTGATGGCAACGAAAACACGTTCAGAATCTGTTTTTCGCTCAAAAATGCACTGGCGGTTTGTCAGTACGACAGAACGGAAATCACCGTAATTTAAGGCGTTGCTTGCCTTTTTTGCAGCAGCAAGTTTGGAAATCCATGCGGTCAGATCATTTTCAACCGGTGCATCGAAGCAGGCGCGTAAAGCCGGATCGCCTTCGCTTTTGTTTGCTTTTGCACCCCATTCACTTCCGTAGTAAACGCATGGAATACCCGGCATACCAAAACAGAGGGCATAGATCAGCGGCAGATGATGCTCATTGGTCAGATTGCTGGCAATACGACTGACATCGTGATTGTCTACAAAGCAGAGCAGATGTTTGCCACGATAAAGTGTCCAGTTTTCGGGACCAAACTGACGCAGGAGAGAGTGTACGATCTCAAACATATTCATGGAGTTGAAGCTGGAGAACAGTCCCTTGTAACATTCGTAGTTTGTGGCAGAATGCAGCATGGAATCATTCATCAGGCGGTTGTAATCGCCGTGAAGCATTTCTCCTACCAGGAAGAAATCCGGTTTCAGACTGTCACAGAAGGCCCGGAGTTCCCGGACAAAATTTTCATCCAGACAGTAAGCCACATCCAGACGCAGACCGTCGATATCAAATTCTTCCACCCAGCTTCGGATGCTGTCAAAAATATGCTGTTTGACATCCGGATGGCAGAGGTTTAATTTTACAAGGTCATAATTGCCTTCCCAGCCCTCATACCAGAGCCCGTCATTGTAGTTGGAATTGCCGTCAAAACTGATATGGAACCAGTCTTTGTACGGGGAATCCCAGCGTTTTTCCAGCACATCCTGAAATGCCCAGAAGCCGCGGCCGACATGATTGAACACACCGTCTAATACGACTTTGATGCCTTCTTTATGTAATGCCTTGCAGACATCGGCAAAGTCGTTATTTGTGCCGAGACGCACATCAATTTTTCGGAAATCCCTGGTATTGTATCCATGAGTATCGGATTCAAATACCGGTGAAAAATAAATGGCATTCGCACCGAGATTTTTGATGTGTGGAATCCAGTCAATGACCTTTCGGATGCGAGGTGTCAGCACACCGTCGTTTTCAAAAGGTGCTCCGCAGAATCCCAATGGATAAATTTGATAAAATACACTTTCGTAAGCCCACATAGTTCAAGCCCTCATTTCTTAAAAATACATAAGATCCAGTCTGTTTTTTACACAAGAGCACCGAGATTTTCCTATATAAATAACAGCTGAATTTGAAATCATAAAATTTAATACCTCTGCTCTGGATACATTTGTTTTGTTTCGTACCCCAAAAGGCAGGGGCATACGTTGTCTGATCTATTATTTCAGATCTGCTGCATCTATATCGATCAGAGATGATGTACAGTTCGGGCAGCGTGTTGCCTCAATGCTGATCTCAGACATACAGTACGGACACTTCTTTGTGGTCGGTTCTGCCGGAGCTTCCGGTGCCGGTTTGCGCAGTTTGTTCAAAAACTTCACGATACAAAAGACAACCAGTGCCATGATGATAAAATTGATCACGTTGGAGATAAAGGAACCGTATTTGAATACAGCGGCACCTGCTTTTTCCGCAGCGTCCAGTGTCTCATAATGAGAACCGTCCAGAGTGAGAAACAGATTGGAAAAATCAATCTTTCCGGTGAAAATTCCGAGAATCGGATTGATGATGTCATTTACCAGAGAATTTACGATGCCGGTAAATGCACTGCCGATGATCATACCAATGGCAAGATCCATCATGTTGCCCTTTAAGGCAAACTCTTTGAATTCCTGAATGAATTTTTTCATATACTACATATCCTCCTTATGTATGGCGATGTGTTTTTTGAAAAAGATCATCGCGACTGTAATGAAATAAGTATACCATAGGTTATTGGCTTTGTGTACAATGGAACAGCTAAAATTCGGCAATTTCTGAGCAAATTGTGGAAAATGACGCTATATAACTGGTAAGACCATGATTAGTGGTGACAAATGAAAAAAGCTATGATACACTTTGATAGAGAAAATGTTGCATAATATATGATTATAATGAGCGCAAGAGAGTCAACATGCTTGCATGATTGACGACCGGCGAATGTTGATCATAAGCCGGTTTTGCTTATGATATAATATTGAATGAAAGTGGGAGATGAAGCTATGACAATTGTTACTACGATGTGTAAACTACTAATTGCAATGCTGATTGGTTTTTATCTGTTTAAGAAGAACATTTTGACCAAAGAAGTAAATGCAAAACTTTCCAGTATGATCGTGCAGATCACCTGTCCGTGTATTATTTTAAACAGTCTTTCTACGGTTTCACACGATGATACAGGGATGGTTTTGAAACTGTTTCTGGCAGGCGTGGTAATGTACGTGATCTTTCCGATTCTGGCGTGGATCATTACAAAAATCATGCGTGTACCGGCGCATTTGCGTGGAACATACATGTGTATGCTCATTTTTTCAAACAACTCCTTCATGGGTTATCCGGTCGTACAGGCTCTGTATGGCGACAGTGCGATTTTTTATATCACGATCTTTAATATGCCGTTCAGTATCCTGTTTTTCTCTATGGGACTGCATTTGCTGAAAAAAGATGCGGCTATCGAGTCCGGAAATTTTGTAAAGGAAAAACTGAATTTCCGCAGTTTCATTAATAACGGAATTATTGCCTCCGTTGCGTCATTGGTTATTTATTTTGCAAATATTCCGATGCCGGATATTTTCTATGCCTGCGTGGGATTCGTTGGAAATATCACAACACCGTTATCCATGATCATCATTGGAGCGTCCATGGCAGCAGCATCCTTTGGTGAAATTAAAAAGGAACGTGGAATCTGGCCGATGCTTCCAATCCGTTTGGCAGTGATGCCGGTGATCGTATGGTTCTTCATGCATCTGGTAACAAAAGACGTGACACTGATCAATATCTGTACCATTGGTGCAGGAATGCCGGTGGCTTCTCTGGTTGCAATGGGTGCGGCACCGTATCCAAGACAGAGCCGGTCGGCATCTATTGGTGTGGCGATCTCTACCATTGTGTCACTGGTGACGATACCGATCATGGCAGTATTGCTGGGAGCGTAAAGTAGTGGTACAATGTCTGACATAGAGCAAAAGTTATCGTGAGGAGGAGCGTATCATGTATCAGGCAAAAGAAACAAGATATGACAAAATGGTGTACAATCGCTGTGGAAACAGTGGCTTGAAGCTTCCGGAGGTCTCCCTTGGATTCTGGCACAACTTCGGGGACACAGGTGTTTACGAGAACATGCGTCAGATGGTATTTACTGCTTTTGACAATGGTATCACACATTTTGATCTGGCAAATAACTATGGTCCGGAGTACGGCAGTGCGGAGGCAAATGTCGGAAAACTCCTGAAGGAGAATTTCAGACCATACCGTGATGAATTGATCATCAGTACTAAAGCCGGTTACGATATGTGGAAAGGTCCATATGGCGACTGGGGCAGCCGCAAATATCTGCTGGCAAGCCTGGATCAGAGTTTACAGAGACTGGGACTTGATTACGTCGATATTTATTATCATCATCGGATGGATCCGAATACACCGCTGGAGGAGACCATGGGAGCTCTGGATCAGGCGGTAAAAAGTGGAAAAGCACTGTATGCAGGTATTTCTAATTATGATGGTGAGACGATGAAACGTGCGGCAGCGATCATGAGAGAACTGCATTGTCCGTTTGTGATCAATCAGAACCGTTATTCTATTTTTGATCGTACCATTGAGCAGAATGGTTTGAAACAGGCAGCGCAGGAAGAAGGCAAGGGAATCATCGCATTCAGTCCACTGGCGCAGGGCATGTTGACAGATCGTTATCTGAATGGCATTCCGGCAGACAGCCGTGTCAACACCGATGGTCGTTTCCTGAAAAAAGAGCAGTTTACAGACAGCAAGATACATCAGATTCAGGCGTTGAATGAGATTGCAAAACAGCGTGGTGAAAGTCTGGCGCAGATGGCGTTGAAATGGGTATTAAAAGATGATGTGGTGACAAGTGTCCTGATTGGAGCATCCAAGCCGCAGCAGATTTTAGATAATATCAAAGTGATTGAAAGCGCAGGATTTACAGATGAAGAGATCCGCTTGATCGATGAAATTTCCGGGAATTAGATTCAAGAATGCTCCGGCATTCTTGTAGAAACATACGATAGAAAAGGAATGGGGAGCAGGTGGAAACATCTGCTTTCCTTATGAAAATGAACAACAGGAGTAAAAAACATGGTGTGGATTGTAGTGTGTATCATTGCTGCAGTAATTATATGTGGATGGTTTGCCATCGGATATGTCGGATTCAGAACCGCCATCTGTCGTGGACATGAATTGAATATCAATGACCGGGAAGCCCTAAAAGGCACCGCCTGGGATCAGTATTATGATGAGATTCAGGAAGGAATTGCCTGGATCAACCAGCAGAAAGCAGAGGATATCTACATTCAGTCCGAGGATGGCTTAAAGCTGCATGCGCGCCTGATGGATCAGCCGGGAGCGAAAGGAACGGTGTTGATGTTTCATGGTTATCGTACGCATCCGGAGGTGGATTTTTCCGCATCTTCTCATGTATATTACGAATGTGGAAACCGCATCGTACATATTGATCAGCGGGCAGCTGGCAAAAGTGAAGGAAAATACATTGGTTTTGGTGTCTTAGAGAGCCGCGACGGCTGTCTATGGGCGCAGTATATCGCAAACCGTTTCGGAACCGATCAGAAGATCATTCTGGCGGGATTATCCATGGGAGCTTCTACGGCGTTGATGTCGACTGCGCATCATGAAAACAAGCAGTTTCAAATAAATAGTTCATCTGGAGAGATACTGAATGTTTCCATGGAACTTCCGGAAAATGTCACCGGCATTGTTGCTGACAGTGCATTTTCTTCTCCATATGATATTATCAAAAAGCGGATTCGGACGACTTATCACTGCAAAGGAACGCTACTGACCATTGCAATCGGTATCTGGAGTCGTCTGCTGGCACATTATTCGCTGAAAGAATTATCTGTGCCGGAAGTGATGAAAAACAATACAATTCCGGTATTGCTGGTACATGGAACCGCAGACAGTAACGTACCGGTGGAAATGACTGTGAAAGTTGCCGAAAACTGCCGGGCATCGAAAAAGGTGCTTCTGGTGGAAGGGGCAGAGCATGGAACCGGATATCTGGTAGATAATGAGGCTTATAAAAATGCGCTTCGGGAGTTTTGCTCCTGAGGCGTTTTTTATCCGATGAAGGAGGTTTCAGGTTTTGTTTATCTCAGTCTGAGTTGAGACTCCCACTTCTGCAAGTGGTGAGTAGTAACAAGTATTTCTCAGTGGAGTTCAATCTCCGACTGAGATAAATGCTCCGCGAGGGCGCACATTGTCTGGGAGACAATGGTTTTGCGCCGACCGAAACGAAGTGTAGAGTGCAGTGATTCTGAAAAGAAGATGTCAGCTTGCGCTGACCAGAATCACGCACCAAGTCTCACGTGCGTTCGACTTGAAATAAAGCAATAGACATGTTGTGGATATGTGATAACGAAATTGTACCGTTCATGTGTGACATTCGCGTATTCGTATGGTATACTCAAAGGCAGGGAAAATAAAAAAAGACGATAAAAAAGGAGCAATGCAATGATAAGGGTAGGAATTATTACAGCCAGCGACAAAGGCTGCCACGGAGAGCGCGAAGATCTCAGTGGAGCAAAAATCGCTGAAATTATGGAACAGCATGGATATGAGATCGCAAAAAAAGTGATTTTACCGGATGATCAGCAGATGCTGTCAGAAGAAATGGTCGCTATGAGTGAAGATAACATTCAGCTTGTACTGACCACCGGCGGAACCGGTTTTTCCAAACGCGATGTGACACCGGAAGCAACCAAAGCGGTGATTGAGCGGGAAGTACCGGGAATTCCGATGGCAATTTTACAATATTCTCTGACTATTACAGAGCGCGCCATGTTGTCACGGGCAGCAGCCGGCATCCGCGGAGAAACATTGATCATCAACTTGCCGGGCAGTCCGAAGGCAGTAGACGAGGCGTTGAACTACATTTTGCCATCTTTGAAGCATGGATTGGATATTTTACTTGGAAATGACGCCGAGTGCGCCAGAAAATAGTTGTTTAGGAGATATTAGGATATTATGAAACTGATCAAGACAGAAGACGCGGTAGGGCATGTACTCTGCCACGATATTACCCAGATAATAAAAGGCGTGACCAAAGATGCGGTATTTCGCAAAGGTCATGTGGTAAAAGAAGAAGATATTCCGGTGCTGTTGTCCGTTGGAAAAGAGCATCTATATGTATGGGAAAAAGATGATACCAAATGGCATGAAAACGAAGCTGCTGAGATTCTCTACGACATCTGTGCAGGTGCAAACATGCATCCGTCTGATATCAAAGAGGGAAAAATCGAACTGATCGCAGATATTGACGGCGTGTTAAAAATTCGCAGGGATGCGCTGGTGGCAGTGAACAGCCTTGGGGAGATGATGATCGCATCCCGCCATGGTGATTTCCCGGTAAAAGTGGGAGACAAGCTGGCAGGAACTAGAATCATTCCACTGGTCATTGAAAAAGAAAAAATGGAGCGTGCCAGAGAGGTAGGAGGTACCGAACCAATTTTTGAGATTCTTCCATATAAAAAGAAAAAATATGGCATTGTCACAACCGGAAGTGAAGTATTCAAGGGACGCATCAAAGACACCTTCAGTCCCGTTATCCGCGAAAAATTGGCAGAGTTTCCATCAGAGGAAATTGACCAGATTTATGTAGATGATGAAAAAGAGCATATTTTGGAAGCAATCAAGAAACAGATTGCAGCAGGCGCTGAGCTGATCATCTGTACCGGCGGTATGAGTGTCGATCCGGATGACTGTACGCCGTGGGCAATCATGTCTACCGGAGCAAGAGTTGTAAGTTACGGTGCACCGGTGCTTCCGGGCGCAATGATGCTTGTTTCCTATTATAAGAACGAAGCAGATGGCAGAATCATCCCGATCCTTGGACTTCCGGGCTGCGTTATGTATGCAAAACGTACGATTTTTGATCTGGTATTGCCGCGTGTGATGGCAGATGATGAGATTACCGCAGAGGATATTGCAAAACTGGGGGAAGGCGGTCTGTGTCTGAACTGTGGCGTCTGTACCTTCCCGAATTGTGGTTTTGGAAAGTAAGGAGTTGGAATCATGGCAGAATTAACGCATATCAACGAACAGGGCAGAGCCAAAATGGTCGATGTATCGGAGAAAGCCGACACAAAACGAATCGGCATTGCCTCCGGACGCATCTGCATGCAGCCGGAGACTTTTACCCTGATCACAGATGGAAAAATAAAAAAAGGCGATGTACTGGCAGTCGCACAGGTAGCTGGAATTATGGCAGCAAAAAAAACATGGGAGATCATCCCAATGTGCCACCCGTTATTACTGACCGGCGTAGACATTCATTTTGAACTGCATCCGGAAGTATCAGAGATTGAAGCCATTGCTTCTGTGCGAACAACCGGAAAGACCGGAATCGAGATGGAAGCACTGCATGCAGTCTCCGCGGCACTGTTAACAATTTATGACATGTGCAAGGCAGTAGACCGTGGCATGGTGATCAAAGACATCCTGCTGTTGGAAAAAGATGGCGGAAAATCCGGTCATTATGTTAGGAGTTAAGAAAAACTAACTAAATGAGAAAACACTATCATTAACCCTCTTGACGGATCAAGAGGGTTAAAGTATACTAACCACATACAAAAGATATCTGAGCAAACAACTAGGATATCGTAGATAGAATGTCAGGCGGATAAAGGTTCCGCCTTCTTTTAAAAACATAGGTTAGAATATGCTAATAAAAAATGAAGGAGACTAACATGAGCGTTGTAATTATTGGTGGGCATGAAAGAATGGAAACGCAGTACAAACAGATCTGCAAGCAGTATAAATGTAAAGCAAAAGTATTTACCAAAATGAAAACAGATCTGAAAAATAAAATTGGCAGCCCTGATCTGCTGATCCTTTTCACATCTACTGTTTCTCATAAAATGGTACATTGTGCAGTTGCAGAAGCAGAACGCAAAAATATTATTGTTGAGCGTTCCCACAGCAGCAGCGCCAGCGCATTAAACGGAATCCTTGAGCAGTACGCTTAATTTTAAAATAAAGTATTGAAAAAGAAATGAGATCATAAAAACTCATAATGAAAACAAAAAGCGTAAATAATATTTCTCAAACAGATCAATGATTTCTTAAATAGATCAATAGATGAGAGAAATATGACAACAAGGGGAGTATTTAGATATAGGAGGAGACAAGACATGCCAACAGAAGCCGTATTACATCGACTTTCCAGCAGAAAGATGACAGAAAGCCTGATGATGCAGATCATCCTGCATTGTGCACCGGTGTTAAAAAACGTAAAAATGTCATCCATGTTTACCGTTCCGGCAGCATATCTGAAATTTGTACGTTCCGTATTCAAAAATACCGGGATCAAAGTCAGATGTCTTTGCCAGGGAATGGGGCGTGCAGTCGTTTACGTATACCGGGAACAGGAAGTACAGCAATGTCTGGCAGATCCACAGGCCATAGTATTTTTACATACATATGGTTATGAAAGTACAGATGTGGATGCTTGTCTGAATCATTTAAGCCAGAGAGTTTCCCTGTCAGCACAGGGAGCAGAAAGTTATCCACATGAAATGGGAATTTTCCTTGGATATCCGTTGGAAGATGTCAGAGGTTTTATCCTTCATGAAGGAAAAGACAGCCGCTACACCGGATATTGGAAAGTATATGGCGATGTAGAACAGGCGAAACAGACTTTTCAGGCTTACGATAATGCAAAAGAGTGTGCCGTTGTAGAATTTATGGCAGGAAAACAGATGAAAGAGATTGCCTGTTAAAAAACACATAAAAACCTGGAAAAATGTGGTAATGACAACGGACGAAAAAGTAAAAACGTTTCATACTGTATATAAGCCAACGGATACTGGTTATCAGCAGCCGGGGCTATGTGCAGCATAAAATAAAAAGTTAAATTAAGGAGACAAAGAAAATGGCAGAAGTAAAAATCATATACTGGAGTGGTACAGGAAATACAGCAGCAATGGCACAGAGCGTTGCAGATGGTGTTACAGCAGCAGGTGCTGAGGCAAAAATCATCCCGGTTGAGAACGCAAGTGCAGCAGATATCGCAGATGTAAAAGCATTCGCACTTGGATGCCCGTCTATGGGAGCAGAGCAGTTAGAGGAATCTTCCATGGAGCCATTCGTAGATGAGATCCTTGGCAGCGTATCCGGCAAAAAAATCCTTTTATTCGGTTCTTACGGATGGGGTGATGGCGAATGGATGCGTAACTGGGTTGAGCAGATGACAGGCGCAGGCGCAGAGATGATCGAAGAAGAAGGTATCATCGCAAACGAAGCACCGGATGCAGATGCTCAGGCAGCATGCGAAGCAGCAGGAAAAGCTTTAGCTGCAAATGCATAAATAATATACAAAGTGCAGATCATACTACAATAATATTTAACCCCTGAATAAATTAATTGGTTGAAAACCACCCTTTCAAAAAGAGATAGACCGTCGTTCCCGGATCACGCTGGCGAATGGCGGTCTTTTTGGTGTAAAAAAATATTACAGTTCATACGCGCCATTCACAAAACGTCCTTTTAGGGCTTCTTCGTAGCTATGCTACTATTTTTGCTCATAAAAAGGCGTTTCCTTCATCAGTATGTACCAAGATATCTTCTCGTGCAAGCATGATCGATATCTGAATACATATGATGAGTGAACTGTAATGTTAAAAATTTCACACGACAAATCGTTGAAGTCTGGGTATTGCTTTTTTGCAAAATCTGGGCTATGATAGAAAAAGATTTTTCGCCAGAGAGAGTAAATGGGAAAGATCGAGTTGGGAACCTACGAAACAGGAGGAAAAAAGTGATGAATTTAGAAGAATTAAAAGTAGTTGATGCAGATGTCGCTGCAGCCATCGAAGCAGAGCTGGACCGTCAGAACAGCCACATCGAGCTGATCGCATCCGAGAACTGGGTCAGTGACGCAGTTATGGAAGCACAGGGAAGCATCATGACAAATAAATATGCAGAGGGTTATCCGGGAAAACGTTATTATGGCGGATGCCAGTGTGTAGATATCGTTGAGAATCTCGCCATTGAGCGTGCAAAAGAATTATTTGACGCTGAGTACGTTAACGTACAGCCACATTCCGGTGCACAGGCAAACATGGCAGTACAGTTCGCATTGCTTCAGCCGGGTGATACCGTAATGGGTATGAACTTAGATCATGGCGGACATCTGACACACGGAAGCCCGGTAAACTTCTCCGGAACATACTTCCACATCGTACCTTACGGTGTAAACGATGAAGGCTTTATCGATTACGATAAAGTAGAAGAGATTGCTATGGAGTGCAAACCGAAAATGATCATCGCAGGCGCAAGTGCTTACGCAAGAACCATTGATTTTGCACGTTTCCGTGACATCGCAGACAAATGCGGCGCATACCTCATGGTAGATATGGCACACATCGCAGGTCTGGTAGCTGCAGGACTTCATCCAAGCCCAATCCACTATGCAGACGTTGTTACAACTACAACTCATAAAACACTGCGTGGACCAAGAGGCGGTATGATCCTTGTTTCCAAAGAGTCCATGGAGAAAAATAACTTCAATTTCAATAAAGCAGTGTTCCCGGGAATCCAGGGTGGACCGCTGATGCATGTCATTGCTGCCAAAGCTGTTTGCTTCAAAGAGGCACTTCAGGATAGCTTCAAGACCTATCAGCAGGGTATCGTAGATAACGCACAGGCACTTTGCAAAGGACTGATGAACCGCGGTATCAAGATCGTATCCGGCGGTACAGACAATCACCTGATGCTGGTTGACCTGACACCGTTTGACCTGACAGGAAAAGCCATCGAGAAACTTCTGGATGAGGCTCATATCACAGCCAACAAGAATACCATCCCGAACGATCCGAAATCCCCGTTCGTAACAAGCGGTATCCGTCTTGGAACACCGTCCGTTACATCCAGAGGCATGAACACAGAGGATATGGATCAAATCGCTGAGGCAATCTCCATCGTTATTAAAGAAGGCGAAGAAGGCGTTGCAAAAGCACGTGCTATCGTAGATGCACTGACAGAGAAATATCCGCTGAAAAAATAATCAGTAAAATATCAGAATGATATGAAAAACTCCCGATTTTTAAAATTGGGAGTTTTTTTGAAGGCGTATATTGTTTCGGTAGCGTTGGAACGGGCAGGCAGAATGCCACAGGGAGAATTAGGAGAAAAGCTAAAACAGCAGGAAAATCTTGCACTTTACCGCTATATGAATCAGGATTACGCGTTACAGGAAATCGGGGAAGTGTTTACAGAAAAACAGATTCCATTTCTTCCGTTGAAAGGGTCCGTACTGCGTGAGGAATATCCGGAACCATGGCTTCGCACAAGCGGTGATATTGATATCCTGGTTCATGAGCAGGATGTGAAGCGCGCGTCACAGGTTTTAATGGAAATATGCGGTTTTTCCCGTGAAGGCGGCGATAAGAAAGATATCAGTTTTATGAGAGATGAGTGCGTGCATGTGAAATTACACCGCAATCTGATCCGTACAGATCTGATCCAAGCGTTACAGACCAGGGAAATCTGGGCACATGCAGCAAAATCAGAATCTGATTATCGGTACGAGATGGCAGGTGGAACCGGACAGTCACAGAATTGAAAGTAAATCGCTCTGTGGATCAGGAAACGCGGCAGAAAATCCGTGGGATGCTGGATAAATTAAACCTGGTAGACGGACAGTGGAGCGATGCTTTGAAAAAGTAACAAGAAAATGAGACTCTTAAATATATAGTTGGCGAAATTGCCGAAAATAAAAAAGAAAATGCGGATTGGTTGACTTTTCGTGTCGAAAAAGATAAACTATAGTATAGTTGTGCATAGTATGCGAGTCTTAGAATTGCAGGAGGCGGTACTGATTTATGACAGGATATTGGGACATACACAATCATATTCTGCCGGGTGTGGATGACGGATCCAGCTGTATGCGGGAGACGATGTCGTTGCTGCAGGCAGAGTACGAGCAGGGAATACGACATCTGATCGTTACGCCACATTATCGGAGAGGCATGTTTGAAATTGGCTTTGAAGATATTCAGAAGGTGTATGAGAAAACACGTCTGTACTGCGAAGAGACGTTTCCGTCTATGCACTTGTATCTGGGACGCGAATGTTTTGTGAGTTCTGTAAACCGGGCAGAGAAGATTCTGTCGGACAGCAGATATTACATGGCAGGTAGACCAGTTGTCTTACTGGAATTTGGATATGAGACAGAGTATGCCATGATTTTTCAGACCGTTTTGATGGCGCAGGAGGCACAGGTGATTCCTGTGCTGGCACATATTGAGCGCTACCGGGCGTTGCAGAATCAGGATGCTGTCCGCAGAATCCGAAAAGCCGGAGCAAGCGTACAGATCAACTGTGAGAGTATCCTTGGAAAGACCGGTTTTCGCACAAAGCATTTCTGTCAGAAGCTGTTGAAGGAAAAACTGGTGGATCTGATCGCCAGCGATGCCCATAATACAGATCAGCGTCAGGTACATATGCGGGAAAGTATGACACTGGTAGAAAAAAAATACGGTTCCGCAGAAGTAGAACGGATCTTTGCACAGAATCCCGAATCATTATTTTACATAGAGGAGAAAGGAGCATAATAGATGCAGGAATTAACCATAACAGAACAAACAACATTGTCTCCTGTTATGAAAGAAATATATCGAAGACTTCGTACCAATCTGGAGTTTACTGGTGTGGAGAATAAAGTAATCTGTCTGACCAGTTGTGCTGCGGATGATGGAAAATCAAGCGTTTCTTTCAATCTGGCAAAAATTTTGGCAGAGACAGATAAGAGGGTGTTATTCATTGATGCAGACATGAGAAATTCTATGATGGCAAAGAGAACAGGAATTTCAAGAAACCTGAAAGGACTGAGCCATTATCTTGCTGGAAAAAGTGAGGCTTCTGAGATCGTATATGCAACAAGCATCAGAAACTTGTACCTGATTCCAACCGGAAGATTCCCGAAGAATCCAACCGAACTTTTAAATAAAGAAGCATATGCAAAGCTGATCGACGGTATGAAACAGACCTTTGATTATGTGATCATCGACACTCCGCCACTGGGAGCCGTTGTAGATGCTGCTCTGATCGCAAAATCAGCAGATGCTTCTATCTTAGTTATTTCACCAAACGTTGTAAGCCGCAGAGCTGCAAAAATTGTAAAAGAGCAGCTTGTCAACGCAAATCCAAATTTCCTTGGTGTAATTCTGAACAAAGCCGGTGAAGGAACCAATCGCTACGGCTATGGAAAGAAATATAGTTATGGTTACGGATATGGATACGGTAACTATGGTCAGGACACAGAAGAATAGAATACGAAGGAGACGGAAGGTAACGTAAGATGAATAAAGATCAGTTAAAAGAAGAAAAGGAGATGGAGATTGATCTTCTGAGTCTCTTTTTCTACCTAATACAGAAATGGAAAATTTTATTACTGGGTGCGATCATTGGAGGAATCCTGGCAGAAGGCATGACCCTTTTAAAGACTCCGATGTATCAGTCAACATCCACCCTCTACATGCTGAGTAAGACAACAAGTATTACCTCAATGGCAGATCTTCAGTTAGGAAGTGAGCTTTCTTCCGATTTTACGATCATTGCCAGTAGTAAACCGGTTGTTGACGCAGCAGTAGAAAGTTTAAAAGAAGATAAAAATATCACCCTTACCCGTGGACAGATCCAGAACATGCTCAGTGTGGCAAACAAAGAAGACACACGAATGCTCTCAATCACAGTTACAAGTGATGATCCGGAACTGTCTTATGAAGTGGCAGATGCGGTGACGACAGCAGCAGTTGCCCAGATGGCAGCTATTACACAGACAGATCCGCCTACCATCGTTGAGCATCCGGAAGTTGCATCCGATGCGATGGACAATGGAATGCGCAAGAACCTTGCCGTAGGTATTCTGGCAGGACTTGTTCTGGTAGCAGCAATTTATGTGATCCTGTACATGATGAATGATAGAATCCAGACAGAAGAAGATATTCAGACATATCTGGATGCTACCGTACTTGGTGTTATCCCGGTAGATAAAGAACTTGCTTATTACAGCAAACAGGAAGAAAAGAACGAAAAAGGCAGACATGGAAGAAAGAAGAAAGCATAATAAATTATTTTGGATATTTCTGATCCTATTTCTTGCTGCGATCGGATGCATTGCTTTCATTACAGTAAGGAATCATTTGCAAAACATAAAAGACAGAGAATTGCGCGAAAAAGTGGAAACATCTGTAACGGAAGAACCTGAAGTATCAGCAGAGGAAGAACCCGTGCAGATTCCGGTGGATTTTGCAACTTTGCAGGCAGAAAATCCGGATATCTATGCATGGATTCGAATTGCGGATACACCGATCGATTATCCGATCCTCCAGAAAGAGGGAGATGATGATTATTATCTGTACCGTACCGTAGACGGGGAGGAAGGTCTTCCGGGATCCATTATGACAGAGTACAGTTATAATCCACATGCGTTTTCCGAAGATCCGGTGACGGTCGTATATGGTCATAATATGCTGAACGATTCCTTTTTCAGCAGACTGAAAGATTTTCAGGATGAGACGTTTCGAAAAGAGCATGAAACAATCGAGATCTATACTCCGGAACACATTTATCGCTATCGTGTATTTGCAACGGTAACCTATGATAACCGACATATTCTATATAATTATGATTGCAATACAACCGAAGGATATCAGGCTTTTTTAGATTCTTTGTATGAAGTCCGTAATATGCCAACCTGGATCGAAGATCCGCTTCCGATAACGACAGATGATAAAATGCTGGTATTATCAACCTGCAATGGAAATCATGATCAGCGTTTTCTGGTATGTGCAATATTGACAGAGGTACAGTAAGCGTATGAAAAAAAAAGCAAAGAAGATCATTTATGTGATCGTGGTTATCGTTTTGATACTGATCGTCGGATTTTTCCTGATGCTGCATTCCAGACAGAAAAAAGCGCAGGATGAGGTTCTGGCAGAAAGCAAAGTATCGCAGGCAAGTACCAACGAGATAGAGTGGAATGGCAAAAAATATACTTACAATGATCAGTTGATCAACATACTGTTCCTTGGCATTGATAAAGCAGAAGATATCGACAGCAGTTATATGCCCGGGGATGCGGGACAGGCGGATTGTATTATGCTTTTATCTCTTAATAAAGAGACAAAAGAAGCACGTATTCTCCAGATCAACCGTAACACCATGACAAAAGTGGATGTTTACAGCTCAGATGGCGAGTCTTACGGTGCTATTGACGCACAGCTTGCGACGCAGTATGCTTACTGTATCGGTGGAAGCAGAAGCTGTTGGGCAACAGAGAAAACAGTGAAAAACCTGCTCTATAACCTGCCAATCAATGGTTATCTGGCATTGTCCGTAGATGGAATTGCAGAAATAAACGATGCCATTGGTGGAGTGACCGTCACCATGACGGATGCCGATGCACAGATCGATTCTGAGTTTCAGTCGGGACAGGCCATCTGCCTGAAAGGTGAAAAAGCAGAAACTTATGTACGATATCGTGATACCGAACAGTTTGACAGCAATTCAGATCGTATGCGTCGTCAGGTATCTTATATCACGGCAATGGTTCGGCAGATGCGCAGTCGTGGCGGCAGCGCAATGTATGATATACTTTCTCCATTTTTAGATCGGTATATTGTCACCGACCTGGATTCCGATCAGATTGATGCATTAAGCAGTTACAATTATCTGACGGATGAAGTACAGTATCTTCCGGGAGAAAGTGTAATGGGAGAAAAGTATGAAGAATTTCATGTCGATGAAGATCAGCTGCAGGAACAGTTGATTGAGACATATTACAAACCGGTGGAATAGCCGGAACATACACAGACAAAAGGATAAGCTGTAAACAGGGTAGCAGATCTGCTATCACTTTTTACAAATAAATTATGAAGGGAGAAAACTATGAAGAAAGTAGTGGCATTATTAATGGCTGCTGTACTGACAGTAGGAATGACAGTGACTGCATTTGCAGCTCCAAGTCCATCCGCAAACGCTGACATTGTTACCGCTGCAAAAGATGCAGATGGCAATGCGGTTGATCTGTCTGACATTATTGTTTCTGAAAACTATGATGCTGCAGAGCAGAGTGCGGTAGATGCAATCAAAGCTGATTCGCAGGCAGTATTAGCAAGTGTCGTTGGACAGTCAACAGCAGCAAATTACAGTCTTGCACTTCTGCGTGACGTAAAAGTAATTGGAAATGTTAAATTCCCGGTTACACTTACATTCAAGATCGCAGGTGTTACAGCAAGCAGTAAAGTTATCGTGCTTCACTATTATGACGGAAGCTGGCATCAGGAAAATCCGACTGTTGGTGATGGAACTGTAACAGTTACATTCGACAGACTTTCACCGGTAGCATTCTATGTACAGAATGCAAATGGTTCTGGTAACGGCGGAAATGGCGGAAATGGTGCAAACGGAAATGGTTCCGGTTCCCAGGTCGTTTCTCCGAAAACCGGTAGTTCACCAGTAATGATGTACGCTGTAATTGCCGCAGTAGTTGCAGCAGCAGGTATGTGTGTAACATACAAAAAGAAACGTGCATAATCAGGTTTGACAGAAGTGAAGAGACAGAAGAATCCTGAAACATGGGTTCTTCTGTTATGTGTGAGAAAATTTTGCAGTGACAAAGTCTTACATTATAGAAAAGTGATCTGCAGCAGAGGAGTGACGTGAGATAGATTTCTTTTCTATGGTGTAAAACGGTCACTGTAAAAGAAATAGGGGAGAGTTAAAGCAGATGAGGAAAAAAATATTGATTGTCATTGCCGATATTCTGGCGGTGATCATAGCATATGGTCTGGCATTATTATTGTGATTCGATATGAGGTATTCTAAGATACCGGAGCTGTATATTGAGGGCTATCTGTATTATATCGTACTGGCATCGGTTCTTTTGGTATGTTGCTATGTAATCGCAAAATTGTACCGAAGCGTATGGTCTTATGCGGGAATCAATGAGATATTGAAAACCTGTGTGGCATCGATTGTTGCCTGCGTTCTGACCGGTGTTGTATTTTCAATAGCGATCATGCGGATGCCGATTTCTTTCTATCTGATCGGCTGGATCTTGGTATTTGGATTCACCGCATCCATTCGTATGATGTATCGTCTGCTTCGACGCATGCGAATCAAAGCAGATAATTCCAAGGGAAATACCGAGCGGCAGAATATTATGATTATCGGAGCCGGTGCAGCAGGTCTGGTACTTCTCCGGGAGTATCGTAACAGTTATTATCTGACCGATAAGGTAAAAATCTTTATTGATGATAATGCGCAGAAATGGAACAAATATCTGGATGGCGTTCTGATCGAAGGCGGTCGCGATAAGATTCTGGAATCTGTAGAAAAATACCGGATCAACAAAATTATTCTGGCAATGCCATCCGCAGATCGTAAAGATATTCGCGATATTCTGGAAATCTGTAAAGAGACTGACTGCCAGATTCAGACCGTTCCGGGTGTTTATCAGCTGGTCAACGGTGAAGTCAATGTGTCAAAACTTAGAAATGTGGAGATCGAAGATCTTCTGGGACGTGATCCGATCGAAGTCAATCTGGATGAGATCCTTGGCTATATCAAAGGAAAAACCGTGTTGGTAACCGGTGGTGGCGGGTCCATCGGAAGTGAGATCTGTACACAGCTGGCAGAGCATGAAGTCGGGCATCTGATCATTTTTGACATTTATGAAAATAATGCTTATGATATTCAGCAGAAACTCAGATGGAATCATCCGGAACTGAATCTGACGGTATTGATCGGTTCGGTACGAAATACACATCGTATCAATGGCGTAATGAAGAAATACAAACCAGATGTTGTATTCCATGCAGCAGCGCATAAACATGTACCGCTGATGGAGGACAGCCCGAACGAGGCAATCAAAAATAATGTATTTGGTACTTATAAGACAGCATCCGCGGCAGGAAGAAATCATGTTAAGAAATTTGTCCTGATCTCTACTGACAAAGCGGTAAACCCAACGAATATCATGGGCGCTTCCAAGCGTATGTGCGAGATGATCGTACAGACATTAAATCATTTCTATGAAACAGACTTCGTTGCTGTTCGTTTCGGAAATGTACTGGGAAGTAACGGAAGTGTGATTCCGTTGTTTAAAAAGCAGATCGCTGCCGGTGGTCCGGTTACTGTTACACATCCGGATATCATTCGTTACTTTATGACGATTCCGGAAGCTGTATCATTGGTACTTCAGGCAGGCGCTTATGCAAAAGGCGGAGAGATCTTCGTTCTGGATATGGGTGAGCCTGTAAAAATTGCAGACCTTGCAAAAAATCTGATCCGTCTGTCCGGTTATAAACTGGGAGAGGACATTGAAATCGAATACACCGGACTTCGTCCCGGTGAAAAACTGTATGAAGAGCTTCTGATGGATGAGGAAGGACTTCAGGATACAGAAAACAAAATGATTCATATTGGTAAACCAATTGATATGGATGAAGAAAAATTCATGCATCAGCTCATCAAACTGCGGGATGCTGCAAACGATGACAGCGATGCAATCCGGGCAATGGTAAAGGAAATCGTTCCGACTTACCAGATGCCGAAGGAAAAAGAAGATTAATTGTTACTGGTTAGTTAATATGGAAATGGATTGTGGCAGGCAGATATGAAATGTATCTTGCTACGATCCGGGATTTTCATACAAAATACAAATTTATAAGATTTTACTAAGGATAAATCGTCGCTTTGTCGCGTTTATTGAGGTAAATGTCATATTGGAGAACGCTACCAATCTGCCTGAATGAAGACAGAGTGGCGAAGCACAGGCATTTATCGGAATAGAAACAGACATGTGAGATGAACATGTTGTTTGTATTCCGATAGATGCCTTTCTTTATATGCAAAAAAGAAAGGAGGGCATATGTGGTACGTAGTTCAGACAACTTCCGGCAAGGAAGAAAATATAAAAATACAGTGTGAAACCTATCTGCCAGCTGGTCTGGTGGAAAAATATGTCATTCCTTTATATGAAGAAAGACGCCGGTTTCACGGCGAATGGCATACCCTGCAGAAAAAATTGTTTCCGGGGTATGTATTTTTTATATCCGATCAGGCAGAAGAATTATTTCTGCAACTGAAAAAAGTACCTGCTATGACAAAAATGCTTGGTATTGGAGATGAAATTGTAGCATTGACACCACAGGAAATCGAATTTATTTTACGATTCTGCGGTGAGGATGATATTGCAGAAATTTCCGAGGGTGTTATCGAAAATGATCAGGTACATATTTTGTCCGGTCCGTTGATGGGGTTGGAAGGAGCCATTCGGAAGATTGACCGGCATAAGCGGAAGGCATGGCTGGAGATGGAGATGTTTGGCAGGCGACAGCAGATTGAAATTGGGTTGGAAATTATTAAGAAGATAGAGAGTAAGTAGAACACTATTTATAAGATATAGATGAAATGAGATGAGTGAAGAATGAGAGCCGAAAGGCTCTTATTTTTATGGAGAAAAATATGGCGATTGATAAGAAAAAAGTAAAAACTTTAATAGGTATCGGTGGTGTGGCACTGGGTGCTGCTTTTGTCGGTATGGAAGCTCTTGCAAAGAAAAAGAAACGAAATTCTGTATATGATAATGAACCGGAGCAGAAGAATCCATTGGAAGGAAAGAAGGTCGTTTTTGTCGAGGATGAAAATGATCCGGAAAATGCAGATGGTGCAAGAGGACATCTGGAAGCTGTTGGTGATTCTGATTATAAGCCGGGATTTTATGGTAAATATGGCAAACGAGCAATGGATATTGTGCTGTCCTTTGGTGGATTAGTTTTATTATCGCCGATTTATGCAGGTATTGCACTGGCAATCAAGATTGATGATCCGGGTCCTGTGCTTTTTACACAGAAGCGTATGGGACAGAACAAGCAGTATTTCAAATTGCATAAATTTAGAAGTATGAAGATGTCTACTCCACATGATGTGCCGACACATATGCTGGATAATCCGGATCAGTATATTACAAAAGTGGGAAAATTTCTGCGTGCACATAGTTTGGATGAATTACCGCAGATCTGGGATATTTTTATTGGGAATATGAGTGTTATCGGACCGAGACCGGGTCTCTGGAATCAGGATATTCTGACAGCAGAGCGTGATAAATACGGTGCTAATGATGTAAAACCGGGATTGACCGGTTGGGCACAGATTAATGGACGTGATGAACTGGAAATTCCGGATAAGGCAAAATTAGATGGTGATTATGTTCACAATATGGGATTAAAGATGCATTGCTATATCTGACGCATTAGAAAAAGTGATTATGTCATAGTAATTAGGAAATAGAAATTATGAAAAAATTAATGAAAAACTATTTGTATAACTTAATATATCAGGTATTTTTAGTAATTGTGCCATTGATAACAGCACCATATTTGGCAAAAACATTAGGCGCAAAAGCATTGGGTACATATAGTTATATTTGTTCAGTTAGTAGTATTATTACAAATTTGGGATTAATTGGTTTAAATAGTTATGGATCAAGAGAAATAGCTTATTCACGAATTGAATCAAAAAAAATGAATAAGGTATTTGTGGATATTAATATGCTAAGATGGATTTTGCTTGTAGTTATATCTGTTCCATATTGGATATTAATAATAAGGTCATCCTTAAGACTATATTTTTGCATTCAATATATTCTGATTTTGGCTACATTTATTGATATTTCTTGGCTTATGATAGGACTAGAAGAAATGAAAATTGTAGCTTTGAGAAATTTTTCAGCTAAGTTGTTAACTGTTATCGGTATTTTTATATTTGTAAAAGATTCTGAGGATTTGTGGTTATATTTTGCAATTTTTGCAGTTGTCACTTTGTTGACATCTTTAAGTTTATTTTCCCAATTAAAAAAATATGTTCAATATGAAAAACCAGATTTACGAAGTGTGTCAAAACATGTCAAAGGATCAGTATTATTGTTTTTACCGCAAATCGCAACTCTTATGTATCTTCAGGTAGATAAAATTATGCTAAAAACATTGGCAAATACCAGCCAGGTTGCATATTATGATCAAGCGGAAAAAATTGTATCTATTCCATTGGCACTTATCACTGCTTTAGGTACTGTTATGATGCCACGATTGGCTACTTATTTTGCTAAAAAAAATTATAAAGAAATAGAAAAGGCTATACAAATGGTTATTAAGTTTGCATTATTTGCTTCATTACCAATGATGTTTGGATTAATGGCTATTTCAGGAACCCTTATTCCTTGGTTTCTGGGAAATGATTTTTTACCGGTATCATCAGCAATATTTATTATTGCACCAATTATTGTATTTAATTCACTTGCAAATGTTTCCGGTAATCAGTATTTTACCGCAACAAATCAGACTAAAATTTTAACTATTTCATATGTTGTAGCTGCTATACTTAATATTATAATTAATGGATTAACGATACCAAAATGGCAATATAAGGGAGCTGCAATTGCAACGCTTTTATCAGCATTGATTTCTGTGATTATTCAGTATGCTGTAATGAGAAAACAAATTAAGATTGGAAAAGCTTTTTCTAATTCTATCAAATATTTCATTGCTTCAATAGTAATGTTTGTGTTTTGTTATAGTTTGAGGAGAATGGGAAATATATGGTATGTGACTATTTTACAGATTCTTATTGGAATGGGAATTTATATAGTTATTCTTTGGATATTAAAAGATGAAATGTTAAGAAAGACTTTTTCAATATTAAAAAAGGGTAAAAAAAATGAATAATGAAAAGATCAGAATTACAATAATCGGGGACAGTATTAGTCAAGGATTAGGAAAAGAAAAAATGAACTACTGTAGCAGTTTGAAGAAGCAAGTAGAGAAATTAACGAATCGAGAGTGCGTGATTACTAATTTAGCGATTACTGGAAAAACTATTTTATATGCAAATGAGATTTTAAGTAAAATTCGTGAGAGCCAGCCAGATGTGATTTTACTTTTTTTAGGAAGTGTTGATGCATTGGTAAGACCAAAACAAGAAGGAATATGGAATTTATTGCCGGCTAGATACAAATTGAATGGAATGTTAGATCCTCGACCATTTTATTCGAAAAAAAAATGGAAGTCTTTTTTTCAACATATTGATTCTTGGATTAGGTGGCATTTGAAAATTATTTTATTGAAGACTGTAGGTACATTTTCTTGGGTAGATGAAGATAATTTTAAAAAAAACTATGAAATGTTTATAAATCAGTTTTGTGATAAAAAAATGTTGGCAGTTTCGCCGGTGTATGTTGATGAAAAATATTTTCCAGGGTCAAATCAAAATTTAAAAAAGTATAGAAGTATAATATCTGAAGTATGTTCAAAAAAGAAAAATGTATACTTTTTTGATATTTATTCTCAACAAGAAAAGCTTAAGTGGAAGGACAAATCTATTTACGGTGATGATCATTTTCATCCTAGTAAATATGGTTATGAATGGATGGGAAAAATTTTGGGTGAACAAATTTCAGATATTATGAAAGGCTAAAGAGTATGAATAGACAACAAGTTTTATTATATGCTTTATGTAAAACGATTTATAGACCCTGTTCGATACAAGAAAATTGTATTAATGATACAGTTTTTGTTGGCGAAGGTGATTGGACTATTAATAAGAATACCACATTTAATGTGTGTAAATTACTAATCCAAGATAAAGAATATTTTTTTAGAGAGTGTAAAAGGCATGATAATTTCAAAATATACTTAAGAAATATTTTGGAAGAATATTTTGATCAACTAAATGACAGTGGCATTCAGATACATGAAAAAGAAAAAATAATAAATATTATTTGTAGTAAAAAAATTATACGAAAAATCTATAAAATGGGAGTCGTAAATGATGAACATTCTATAGTAGCAAGATTTTTTGATACAAATGATTTAAGTTTATTTGGGTTAGAAGAGTTAAATTATATTGATATAGAAAGTTTAAGAAGTTTAATCCAGTATTTGTGGGGAGAAATATATTCGTATCGTTTAAATAGCGGAGTAATGCAAGGAAATTTTCAAAGTTTTAATTCTAGTAAATCAATTGCTACTAAATCAATTGCTAATCTAATAGGACTAGATTATTTGATACCAGATATAAAGATGGTTAAGTTAGTTTTTCCGAATGGAATGACTAAAGTTGGAACATTAATGGAAAAGGTTGATGGAAAGATTCCAAAAGAAATGACCTATAAAGAAAAAATGAATATTTCATCAAATTTTCAGCGAGATTGCAATTCTTTAAATATTTTAGATGCTATATGTCATGAAAAAGATCATAGACCAGGAAATTATTTTGTGAAATTAAATAAGGATGGAAAAGTGGCTACATTACAAGCTTTTGATAATGATGCACCAATGACATTTTTTTTAACTTCCAATATTAATTTAAAGACCTATTGGGGAAGTTCTGCTTTATTAACTTCTTCAGGAACACTAAATTTAACACATTTAGATAAAAAACTTGCAGAAAATATATTAGGATTAACAAAAGGAAAAGTTTATTCTGGACTACGAGGTATATTAACAAAAATTCAAATACATTTTGTATGGCGACGAATATGTAATATGCAAATGGCTATAAGAAAAACATGTCAGAAAAATCCTGATTTTTTGCTTTGTGAAAATGAATGGAGTCAAGAAACAATCCGTGAAGAATTGAGGAACAAAAATTTAAATACATATATGAAAATTTTTTGTATGAGCAAAAATAGAGAAAAAAACTATGATGATTAATGATAAAAAGATAGTAAAGGTTATAAAATATGAACAATTTATTTATTGAAGATTATGAGGTATTTGCTTCTGATAAGTACAAAATTATGCCATGTATTGTACGACTTTTTAGAAATCATGAATTAAGATATTGCTTTTGGGGAAGAAAAAATCAGACAACAAGAACGAATATAGGTAGAGTTATAACAAGTGCCATTTTACATAAATATCGTAGAAAGTATGGTATGGAAATATCTTTTAAAAATGTAGGCGGAGGAATTCGTTTTATACATCCTTGGAATATTACAATTAATGCGAATGCAACAATAAAAGAGCATGTGACTTTATATAAAGGATGTACAATAGGAGAAATTGTCGGGGGGGGGGAAAGTGGTAATCCGGTAATTGAACGAAATGTAACTGTATACGCAAATGCAACCATTTGTGGGAATATAAGAATTGGTGAGAATTCAATCGTTTCAGCAGGAGCGTTTGTTAATTTTGATGTCCCGGAAAATTCGATAATTATTGGAAATCCAGGGGTAATACATAGCAAGAATATATGAGATTCTAAAATATATATTTTTCATGGATTAAGATATAAATGCTATCATAAAAGAATAAAATAGGAGCTTTTGAGCTCTTATTTTTATACCAAAAAATAAATAAATTCATGAAATACAATTTGTAGAGGAGAGAGAAAGATGAGTTTATTCAAAGACAAAACATTATTAATCACGGGAGGAACCGGTTCTTTCGGTAATGCCGTTTTGAACCGATTTCTTTCTACTGATATTGGAGAAATCCGTATTTTCTCCAGAGATGAGAAGAAACAGGATGATATGCGTCATGAGTTTCAGGCAAAGATGCCGGAAGTAGCAGAGAAAATTAAATTTTACATCGGTGATGTTCGCAGTCTTGAGTCTGTCAGAGGTGCAATGAAAGGTGTGGATTATATTTTCCATGCAGCAGCATTAAAACAGGTTCCGTCCTGTGAGTTTTTCCCGATGGAAGCAGTTCGTACGAATGTTATCGGTACAGAAAATGTGTTGACTGCTGCAATTGAGGAAGGGGTAGAGTCTGTAATCTGTCTTTCTACTGATAAAGCTGCTTACCCAATTAATGCTATGGGTATTACAAAAGCCATTGAGGAAAAAGTTGCAGTAGCAAAGTCCAGAATGTCCGGAAAGACAAAAATCTGCTGTACCCGTTATGGTAATGTAATGTGTAGTCGTGGATCTGTTATTCCGCTTTGGATTGATCAGATTAAACAGGGCAATCCGATCACGCTGACAGAGCCGAGCATGACACGTTTTATCATGTCTCTGGAAGAAGCTGTTGATCTGGTATTATTTGCATTTGAGCATGGTGAAAATGGCGATCTGCTGATACAGAAAGCACCGGCTTGTACGATTCAGACACAGGCAGAAGCAGTTTGTGAACTGTTTGGAGGAAAGAAGGAAGATATTAAGATTATTGGTATTCGTCATGGCGAGAAGATGTATGAGACTTTGTTGACCAATGAAGAGTGTGCAAAAGCCGTTGATTTGGGCAATTTCTATCGTGTCCCAGCTGATAATCGTGGTTTGAACTATGATAAATATTTCAAAGATGGCGATGCAGAACGCAATACATTGACAGAGTTTGATTCTAACAATACAAAGTTACTGACTGTTGAAGAGACAAAGGCAAAGATTGCTTCTCTCTCTTATATTCAAGAAGAACTGGCAAAGATGGAAAATTAGTCGTATAGTAGTAAGTGATCTGAGATATGAATAACTGGAAACTATTTTTGAAAAATATGAGGGATACATACTATGAGTGATTATAGCAATATTAAATGGAAAGAAAATGGCAAATTAAAGCTGTTGATTATTGTTGGAACCAGACCGGAGATCATTCGTTTGGCAGCCGTAATTAACAAGACAAGAAAATATTTTGACGTGATTTTAGCGCACACCGGACAGAATTATGATTATAATCTGAACGGTGTGTTTTTTAAAGATTTAAAACTGGAGGATCCGGAGGTTTATCTGAATGCAGTTGGATCTGATCTTGGTGAAACCTGTGGAAATATCATTGCACAGAGTTACAAACTGATGGCTGAGATTAAGCCGGATGCAGTACTGGTTCTTGGTGATACCAATTCCTGCCTGTCCGTAATTGGTGCAAAGAGACTGCATATTCCAATTTTTCATATGGAAGCCGGAAACCGTTGCAAGGATGAGTGCCTTCCGGAGGAGACAAACCGTCGTATTGTAGATATTATTTCGGATGTGAATATGGCTTACTCCGAGCATGCGCGTCGTTATTTGGCTGACTGTGGTCTGCCGAAGGAGAGAACTTATGTGACAGGTTCTCCGATGGCTGAGGTACTGCACAACAATCTGGAAGAGATTGAGGCATCTAATATTCATGAAAAATTAGGTTTGGAGAAAGGCAAATATATTCTGCTTTCTGCACATCGTGAGGAAAATATTGATACAGAGAAGAATTTCCTTTCTTTATTTAATGCAATCAATAAGATGGCTGAGAAGTATGATATGCCAATTCTGTATTCCTGCCATCCGCGCAGCAAGAAACGGATCGAGTCTACTGGTTTTAAACTGGATCCGCGTGTGATCCAGCATGAGCCGCTTGGATTCCATGATTATAACTGTTTGCAGATGAATGCGTTTGCGGTTGTTTCTGATTCTGGTACATTACCGGAGGAGAGTAGTTTCTTTACTTCTGTGGGACATCCGTTCCCGGCTGTTTGCATTAGAACTTCTACGGAGCGTCCGGAAGCGTTGGATAAGGCTTGCTTTATTTTATCTGGAATTGATGAGAAGGGATTACTTCAGTCTGTGGATACTGCGGTTGAGATGAATAAAGCTGGAGATTATGGTATTCCGGTGCCGGATTACATTGAGGAAAATGTAAGTTCCAAAGTTGTGAAGATCATCCAGAGTTATACTGGTGTGGTAAACAAGATGGTTTGGAGAAAAGACGTTTAATAAATTTGGAGAAAAAGAGTTTATTATGAATATTTTAGTAACTGGAGCAAAGGGCATGGTTGGAACTGCCCTTGTGAATAACCTGAAAAATATCAGAGACAACAAGAATCGTACCAGACCGGGGATTAAGGTGGATGAAATTTACGAATATGATCTGGATTCCACACCGGAGGAGCTGGATGCGTACTGCCAGAAAGCAGATTTTGTATTTAACCTGGCAGGGGTAAACCGTCCGGAAAATCCAGAGGATTTCATGAAAGGAAACTTTGGTTTTGCGTCTGAATTATTGGATACACTGAAAAAACATGGAAATAAGGCACCAATCATGTTGTCCTCTTCGATTCAGGCAACTTTGGCAGGACGTTTTGGTAATTCGGAATATGGTCGTTCCAAACAGGCGGGAGAAGAATTGTTTTTCCAGTATGGAAAAGAGAATGGTGTCAATGTGGCAGTATATCGTTTCCCGAATCTGATGGGACATTCCAGACCGAAATATAATTCTGCGGTTTCTACGTTTTGTTGGGCAGTAGCCAATGATGAAGAGTTTACGGTCAATGATCGCAGCACAGAGCTGGAATTGTTGTATATTGATGATCTGGTAGAGGGAATGTTTGATCTACTGGAAGGCAGAGAGCAGCATTGTGAGTTTGATGGTGTGGAGACAGTTGCAGATGCAAACGGACGTTATTGTTATGTTCCGGTGACTCATAAAGTGACGCTTGGTGAGATTGTGGATCTGTTACAGGAGTTCAAGGAACAGCCGAGTACGCTTATGATGCCGAAGATGCCAGATGGTTCTTTTGCAAAGAAACTATATAGTCTGTATCTGATGTATCTGCCGACGGAGAAGTTTAAATATGCGTTAAAGATGAATGTGGATGATCGTGGAAGCTTTACAGAACTGGTTCATACACAGGATTGCGGACAGGTGTCTGTCAATATCAGCAGACCGGGTATTACAAAAGGGCAGCACTGGCATAATTCCAAGTGGGAGCTTTTTATTGTCGTGGCAGGTCATGGACTGATTCAGGAACGCAATATCAATACCGGTGAGAAAGTAGAGTTTGAAGTGAGCGGAGACAAGATTGAAGCGATTCATATGATACCGGGCTGGACACATAATATTATTAATCTGTCTGAGACAGAGAATCTGGTTACAGTAATGACCTGTAATGAGATCTTTGATCCAGATCATCCGGATACCTTTGGGGAACCGGTGTAAAGAAAGAGTTTGTGAGACTGCTTCGTGAGAGGCGGTCTTTTTTTTGTGAACTTCCAGAAACAAGTGCAACTCAATAAAAAGTGGAAATTGGAAAGTATGAAAAATCCTTGAAACTATAGGAAAAACCAGCGGTTTTGATTGTAAAATCGCTGGTTTTATGATACACTATATTTAGTCGTAAATACAACTATCAAAGGGGCGGTTATGTATCTTGATTATCTTGTAGATATACCAGAAGTAAAAGGAAAAATCACGTTTCGAAGCAAAGGAAGTGCACGTTATGTTTATTATGAGTGTGATCGAACTTATGATCCAAGCAAAAAATATACAATCGTAAAAAGAGTTACGATAGGAAAGGTTTCAACAGATGATGAATCAAAGATGAGACCAAATGAAAACTTTAAGAAATATTTCCCAGAAGTAGAATCACCAGAAGAAAGATTTGAGACCGGTAGAAGCAGCTGTCTGAGAGCAGGGGCATATATGGTTATCAACAAGGTTGTAAAAGATATAGAACTGGATAAGATGCTAGAAGAAACTTTTGACTTGAAAACTGCGGGAATGATTTTAGATTTTGCTACGTATTCAATTGTCACAGAGGGGAATGTAGCTCAGTATTATCCAGACTACGCATATAATCATCCGCTTTTTACACCGGATATGAAAATTTACAGTGATTCAACAATTTCAGATTTTCTTCGTTCCATGAAGGAAAATCAAAGACAGCAGTTTCTGGATTGTTGGAACGAGGAAAGAAACAAGAGGGAAAGGATCTACATTTCCTATGATTCTACAAATAAGAATTGTGAAGCAGGAAATATCGGTATGGTCGAATTCGGGGCTGCTAAGATAGATGCCGGTCTGCCAATCTTTAACTATGCAGTTGGATATGGTCTTAATAATAGTGAACCGTTGATGTATGAGAAATATCCGGGCAGTATCAATGATGTTTCACAACTACAGTTTATGGTAGAAAAGATAAAGGGATATGGCTACAAGAATATCGGTTTTATTTTTGATCGGGGATATTTCAGTAAAGAAAATTTGCGGTTTATGGACAGTAATGGTTTTAGTTTTATTATTATGGTGAAAGGCTGCAAAGAGTTTATCCGTGAACAGATTCGTAAACAGAAAGGAACATTTGAAAACGACTGGGGAAATCAGATTGCAGAATTCGGAGTATACGGAAAAACAACACATACATTTGTGTATGCCTCAGATACAAAAAAGAGATACGTGCACATCTATTATAGTGCTTCAAAAGCTACGGGAGAACGTGCAAGGTTAGAGGAAAGTATTCAGGAAATGCAAAGCTATCTGGTAAGATTTCAAGATACGGAACATGAATTCGGACCGTCTTTCCATAAATATTTTCACCTTCATTATAATAAAGATACAGGGCACTTTGTTTATGGTGAACCCAATCTTCAAGTGATCCGTGATGAATTAGATTTGTGCGGCTATTTTGCTATCATTTCCTCTGAAAAGATGGATGCGAAAAAGGCTATTGGATTATATAAGAATAGAGATGCATCAGAAAAAGTATTCCGTGCAGATAAATCTTATCTGGGTAACAGTTGTTTAAGCGTTGCTTCCGAAGGAGCGGCATCGAATAAGATATTTATCGGATTTATAGCACTGATTATTCGCTGCAAACTGTATACAGAATTAAAGTCGAAAGCAAAAGAAATGGTTAAGAAGCCGAATTATCTTACGGTTCCAGCAGCAATCAGGGAACTGGAAAAGATCGAAATGACAAGACAACTGGATAAAGTATATCGATTAGACCATGCAGTAACAAAGACACAGAAAGTAATACTGAGTGCATTCGGGATCAGTGCAGAACAAGTGAAATATAAGGCGAATTATATTAGTGAGATTATGAAAGGGAAATAAAAATGGCGAGAAATATCAGCAAGGAAAACTTAACATAAAAGATAGTAAAAACTGAAAAAGCAATCAGCAGAAACCGTGTACAGTATGAGCGATTGATAGCAGAGCTGGAAGAGCTTCACAAAAAGCAGAAAGCGATACAAAGTGAGGAGTTATTGAAAGCAATTGAAACAAGCAGCAAAAGTTATGAAGAGATCCTGAATTTCATTCAGGGGAAAGATGAGGAAGAATAGGAATGGAAGAATACTCTAGAATTATAATCGAAGAATACTGTATGAATCATCCGAAAACACAGAAAGCAGATTTTTTATGGGAAATGGTTCATATGTCATATGACATTGCATGCGAGCCGGAACCATGGCAGCTAATGCACTTGTCACAATTAATATCAAGAGAACGAAATCCAGAATTGAGAGATGCACTTGAGGATTTAGATGAATTTATGAATGGGTGCTAAGATGAATACCTAAAGCTTGTTTGATGATAGAAAGTTGAGTAATTGTTCGCGAGAATATATTCCAAATGAAGAAGTAAAATCTGCGTTTGGGGATGCGGTGCAGATGAGCAACTGGAGCCAGGTCATTGAAGCAGTAAAACAATCTGAGCGGTTATTACGGGCAACCTTACAGAAAGATGCTGAGGGTGTTGCAAAAGGAATAGATACTGTTCATGAGAACAATACATCGATTCTAAATTATAATGATGAAAATGCGCTGAGTTGTGCCATTGCTTTAGCATATTACAATGCTATGAATGACTATATGTTGGTGCGCGAAATGCCTTTGGGAAAAGGATACGCTGATATTGTATTTTTGCCAAAAAAGCCTATCGATTATCCGGCATTGGTGGTTGAATTAAAATATGATCAATCAGAAACAGGTGCAATCGAGCAGATTAAAGAAAAACATTATGCCAAGGCATTGGAAGATTATACAGGAGAAATTTTACTGGTTGGGATTAACTATGATAAAAAGAGCAAAAAGCATTCCTGTGTGATAGAAAGTTGGAGAAAATAGGTGTTCTGCGACTGGACTGTATGAGAGGATTTATGTCGGGAAAGTTTGTTCCATTACTGTTCCATTTTAAAAATTGAGCTCCTGGAGTATTGATTTTACTGGGTTTATGATATTGTCAATATTACTTTACACTTTTTTCTCAAGGATATTCGATCTAAGCCGCTTTTAAAGAATCATAGTATTGTGTGAACTTCCAGAAACAAGTGCAACTCAATAAAAAGTGGAAATTGGAAAGTATGAAAAATCCTTGAAACTATAGGAAAAACCAGCGGTTTTGATTGTAAAATCGCTGGTTTTATGATACACTATATTTAGTCGTAAATACAACTATCAAAGGGGCGGTTATGTATCTTGATTATCTTGTAGATATACCAGAAGTAAAAGGAAAAATCACGTTTCGAAGCTTATGAATGGATACTAAGATGAATACCTAAATGCTTTTGAAAAGCGGCAAAAGCTTTATCAAAGGCAATCTAAGTGAGATTTAGTTGTAAAATTTCTGGAAGTTCTCAATATAGTAAGTTTGGGAGCCGCTTCGTGAGAGGCGGCTTTTTCTTAAAAAAGACAAACTATAAACGAAAATAAATAAGTGTGTAGATAAAAAATGGTGTTGAGCGTAAACCCAACACCAAGTTTAGTATAGGTTATTCATCATCAATTGAAATGTTGTGTTCTGCGAGAATCTTTTTGAGTCGTTCAACTTCAGAATTTAAAGGAGGTACTTAAATGACCATTATTGTAACCGGCGGAGCCGGATTTATCGGAAGTAACTTTGTTTTTCATATGTTAAATAAATATCCGGATTACAGAATTATCTGCCTGGATAAACTGACCTATGCGGGAAATCTGTCCACATTGGCACCGGTGATGGATAATCCGAATTTCCGTTTTGTGAAGGCTGACATCTGCGACAGAGATGCTGTTTACCAGTTATTTGAGAAAGAGCATCCGGATATGGTTGTAAACTTTGCAGCAGAGAGCCATGTAGACCGTTCCATCGAGAACCCGGGTATTTTCCTTGAGACAAATATCATGGGAACTTCCGTACTGATGGGTGCCTGCAGAAAATACGGGATCAAACGTTATCATCAGGTTTCTACTGATGAAGTGTATGGTGATCTGCCGTTAGACCGCCCGGATCTGTTTTTTACAGAGGAGACACCAATCCATACAAGTTCTCCGTATTCTTCTTCCAAGGCAGCGGCAGATCTGTTGGTACTTGCGTACCACAGAACTTATGGTTTACCAGTTTCTATCAGCCGTTGCTCCAATAACTACGGACCGTATCATTTTCCGGAGAAGCTGATTCCGTTGATGATCGCCAATGCGCTGGCTGACAAACCACTGCCGGTATATGGCGAGGGTCTGAATGTGCGTGACTGGCTGTATGTGGAGGATCACTGTAAAGCCATTGATCTGATCATCCATAACGGACGTGTTGGTGAGGTTTATAATGTCGGTGGTCACAATGAGAAGAAGAATATTGACATTGTAAAGATCATCTGCAAGGAGCTTGGCAAGCCGGAGAGTCTGATCACACATGTGACAGATCGTAAAGGCCACGATATGCGTTATGCGATCGATCCGACCAAGATTCATAATGAACTTGGCTGGCTGCCGGAGACAAAGTTTGAGGATGGTATTAAGAAGACGATTCAGTGGTATCTGGATAACCGTGAGTGGTGGGAGACCATCATTAGTGGGGAGTACCAGAATTATTATGAGAAGATGTATGGCAATCGGTAGATAGTATAATTTACTTAAATCTTGACATAGGACCAAAAATTTTGACAAAAAACAATATTCCCCCGCGCATAACCGCAGGGGAATGTCCTATTCTGGCATCTTTCTTTTTATTTCTTTATTTTCAAAAGTGTTTTATAAAAAGGCTTGAGAATTTTGTGCAATTGCATTCCCTGGCGGGGATATTTGGTCTGCAGCTTTCGATTGAGACTCTTTTTGTCATCTGTCTGTGTGAGAGTTGCGTACAGATAAGCAATGAAATCTGCAGGAACTTCGGTATCGGTTGTGTTACAATGTTTGAAGATCAATTCACAGAATTTCCGGAAGCGGGTTTCTTTTTTCCAGGAAACCGAAGGTGCTGCGAATTTTTCCTGACGCATGTATTTATAAAGTTCTTCCCCTTTTTTTATGCCATAAAAATGCACATAGGCAAGGTGGATATAAGAAGATTCTTTGGAACCGACACAATTAATGATTGTGTAAAGTTCCCTGAGATCAACACCACCTATCGTTTGCTCAGTGTCTGTGTCTACAGAGGAAGAAGGAGCTGCTTTTTCCTCCGATACAGGTGTTGGTTCTGTCTTGATTTCAGGAGTTGGTTCTGTCTTGATTTCAGGAGTTGGGATATTACTGCTGGTAAGTCGTGTAATTGCCCGGTTCTGCTCAGACCAGAAATGAACCACAGCATCAAAACCTGTATCATTTGATACGATGACCATTTCATCGGTGTTTTTTGAGCGGAGCTGATAACCAAGATAAGATACTAATTGAAAATCCAGTGCATTGCTGCCTTCGTGGCATCGAATGAACTTGGGCTTGTTTTTGGCATTCATCAGAGCGATGGCATGCTCATAATCAATGCGGGGTGAGTGACTGGTGTAAAAAATCAGGAACGTGCCGTTTGGATCTGCCAGCAGAAGGTCAATCCAGGCGTCACCGACGTTTTCACTGTCCACAAAATAAGTTTTTGACATTTGCTTTTGGTACCTCATATGCCAGAATGTATTTATTATAGCACGTATGTCCTGTTAGGATAAAAAATATTTTATTAAGATTGGTCTGACATTTCTAAACAGGATTTTGTGAAAATAGTAATTGTCAAACATTTTGACCACAGCTATAATGGAAATGTAATATATTTGTATTCACTCATGTGACATATGATCGCAGGGGTATTATAAAAATAAGTAAGGACAGAAAAATGAAAAGTAAAAGAAAAAGCAGATACCTCATCTGGTTATTCCCACTTGCTGTCATGATCATGATTTTTTCTTTTTCCGGGCAGCAGGGAGATGAATCTTCCAGTATGAGTAATATATTTGTAGATCTGTTTTTGCAGGTTCGGGGAACGTTAGGCTTATTTCCGAAATTTGCGGATGCAGATCTGGTAAACGTGATTTCCATTGTGGTGAGAAAAGGGGCGCATGTGACAGAATATATTTTGCTGTGCATCTCATTTCTGACGGCATTTTGGGTATCCGGAGTACGGGGGAAATGGCGAAACATCGGTTCTTTTGTATTTACTTTTGGGTATGCATGCAGCGACGAGTTTCATCAGCTGTTTGTACCGGGAAGAGCAGGGCAATTTAGAGATGTCCTGATTGACAGTAGTGGGGCATTGGTACTGAGTATCATTGTTGTGCTGGTGATGTATGCAAGAAGAAAGCGTGTTTCTGCAAATCAGAAATAACGATAATGGCAGAATAGTGTCAAATGACCTGTGAAAATAGAGCAAAAAAGTTTCAATGTGTCTTGAAATTGTAGAAAAGAGAAAATTTAGGATATACATTATAAAACAGGAAAATCCATGGAGAACAGTTTGGGGATGTTTTTCGTGAAGAAATAGAGGAGAAGAAAAACTATGGATACAGAATTTCGTTTACTATATCCGAAAGGATATAAGGAATCCGATCAGGCGCGCATGAAATCTTATGATTTTATCACGTCATTACAGATCGATGATATGGTGGTGCTGCAAAATGACCGGTATCGTGGATATTCGGAGCTGACATTGGAAAAGTTTTTTTCTACAGATCCGGAAGTGTTAGAATATCGGCAGGCGATCGTGGAAGATCTGGTGAAGCATCCAAAGCTGTATCAGGCGTTTTGCAGTTCGGTGTCAGAAATTCAGAATGTCAGTGAGTTGCGCCGGGTGCTGAGCAGTGATTTTTCTGTGGATTCGGCATTGAGTGCGGTGCGCTATCTGGAGATGTATGAAGAATTAGTGGATCTGTTTGCAAATGTATTTTCGGAGATTGAAAAAAATCCGGGGGCAGATATTGCATCGGAGGGCATGAAAAATTTCCGGGAACTGGTATACAGTGTGGCAAAGAGTGAGGAATATCTGAATCTGAAACGGGAAATGGAAGCCACCGGCAAGAATTTTGGTTATCTGAAAAGTGTAACCATTGGAATTAACCTGGATGACAATCTGCGACCGAAGGAAGCGGGAATTATTTCCGTCAATGAAAAAGAATTTTCTGCGGGAAGCATTATTGACAAGCTGATGAAGCATCGTCTGACGGATCGGCAGGTGATGATGACTCCATTGTATCCACTGCAGAAGGGATTGCACGGGGAAGAACAGAAAGCGATTAATTATGCGATGGGAAGTGCGCTGCAGACGATCTTTGAAAAACCGCTGCGCTCTTTTGAACCGATGATCCAGAATTATTATAAGGCAAATACGGCGGTGTTTGCGGCACTTCTGGACGATATTCGGTTTCTGACGGCAGGTGTGAAGTTTATTCTGGATATGCAGGCAAAAGGATTTGAAATGTGTCGTCCACAGATTTGTCCGGTAAAGGATCGGGTGTGTGAATTAGAGCAGGTATACAATCCGATGCTTGCTATGCGTGGCGTAGAAAAAACAGTTGTTTCCAACCGGTTTGAACTGGATGAAAACGGTCGTTTTTATCTGGTGACGGGACCAAACCACGGCGGAAAGTCTATTTTTGCATATTCTATCGGTATGGCACAGGCATTGTGTCAGCTTGGGCTTTTTGTGCCAGCACATCAGGCAAAAATGAGTCCGGTGACTGGGATTTTTACCCATTTTCCGGTTTCGGATGAGAATAATTATGGAAAAGGAAGGTTGGAGAGTGAGTGCGCCCGCCTCAGTGAGATTTTAAAGCAGTTATCGGATACGGACATGCTTTTGATGGATGAATCTTTTTCCAGTACCAGCGGTCTGGAGGCAGGTTATATTGCATCGGAAGTGCTGACCGGAATCGGTGTCATCGGATGCTGTGGACTGTTTGTGACGCATATTCATGATCTGCCGATGAAGGTTCAGGAATATAATTCTTACCCGGGAAACCGAAGCAAGATTGATAATCTGGTTGCACAGATGGATAATGTGGCGCAGGGTGTCAGAAGTTATCGGATCAGTCGGACGACACCGGATGGACTCAGTTATGCCAGAGATATTGCGGCACGGTATGGTCTGAATCTGGAGGAAATCTGCGGGAATAAGGAAGGAAAGTAGGTTATGTGGACTTTACAAGTCTTTTCGCCTGTATTAAAATGAAGAAGAACGGAGCATCGGGTGAATATTGTCAGGATATTAGATGTTCAAAATATCGGAAGATTGTATATTTCAAAACCGATGATCTGCATCTGAATGAGAAACATGAGGAGGAAAATATCATGATTAATGCAGCTTTTATTTATGTAGCACCGGATCAGAATCCACAGGAGCAGAAAGCAGTGATCCCGTCTGAGACACTTACGTTACATGTCGTAGGATGCTCTACGTATGAACAGGCAGAAGCAGCAGCAAAGGAACTGGTTGCAAACGGATGTGGTGCCATTGAGTTGTGTGCAGGGTTTGGTAACGAAGGAATTGCACGGATCAAGAAGGCAGTTGGGCCGGAGATTCCGGTAGGAGCTGTAAAATTTGATTATCATCCTGCGTTCGGTTTCAAGAGCGGAGACGAATTATTCCAGTAAGTATAAATAGTAATTAAAATAAAAAGAGTTTTGATCGGATATTAGAGTTTTTTGACTGGTCAGAACTCTTTTTTGGTGTAAAAACCCTATATTATAGGAGAAAAGGAAAAGTGAAAAAGTTTCTTTTGGGCGAGCGGTTGTTTTTTTACTTGTGGTGTGTTACTATTTGTAATACTGATGAGAATTATGTATGAGAGTAAAGAGAGAAAAAACGGAGGAATGAAAATTTGAGTAAAGTAGCGATTGTGACAGACAGTAACAGTGGAATTACTCAGGCACAGGCAAAAGAACTTGGAATCCGCGTCATGCCGATGCCGTTTTATATTAATGAAGAAATGCTTCTGGAGGATATTGATCTGACCCAGGAACAGTTTTATGAGAGATTGACAGAAGGTGCTGATATTCACACATCCACCCCTGTTTTAACAAATTTTACAGATCTTTGGGACGAACTGCTTGAGGAGTATGATGAGATCATTCATATTCCGATGTCCAGCGGACTTTCCAGTACCTGTTCCACAGCGACCATGCTGGCACAGGATTACGACGGAAAAGTATTTGTTGTAGATAATCAGCGTATTTCCGTAACACAGCGTCAGTCTGTTATGGATGCTATGGAACTGGCAGCAGCAGGCAAATCCGGACAGGAGATTTACGACAAACTGATGGAGAATAAGATGGAGTCCAGTATTTATATTATGCTGGATACCTTATATTATCTGAAAAAAGGTGGTCGTATCACACCGGCGGCAGCAGCACTTGGTACTTTGCTGAAACTGAAACCGGTTCTGCAGATCCAGGGTGAGAAGCTGGATGCTTTTGCAAAAGCAAGAACCGTAAAACAGGCGAAAAACATCATGATCAAACAGATCAAAGATGACTGTGAGCGTCGTTTTGGTTCTGCAGATGGCACCGGCGTACATATTTCCATGGCGTATACCCATGATCTTGAAGCGGCAGAAGAGTTCAAAAAAGAAGTACAGGAAGCATTCCCGAATCATGAGATTGTACTGAATCCGTTATCCTTAAGTATTGCATGTCACATTGGACCGGGTGCTCTGGCAGTGACAGCGACAAAAGCAATCGAGGTGGATGCATAATGGTAGATTACGAGAAGTTAAAGCAGATCAGAAATATGGGATTTATCAAACATACCGGAATCAAAACTGTTGAACTCCGGGAGGGTTACGCAAAAGGTGAAATCGTATTGGATGAGCGCCATGCAAATCCGATCGGTTCCACACATGGCGGAGTACTGTTCACATTAGTAGATACCGTTGGTGGTGCGGCAGCAACAAGCCGTGGCAGATATGTGACTACGGTATCCGGAAATATCAATTATCTGCGTCCGGCGATGAACTGCAAAAAGCTGATCGGAGAGTCACGCGAGATCAAGATCGGTAAAAAAATGTGTGTCTATGATGTCATGATCACAGATGAGAATGACCGTGAGATCGCAAAAGCTACCATGACTTATTTTTATCTGGACAAGATCAATCCAGAAGATTTTGTAAAATAAGAACCGTATCAATCAGATAAAATAATGAATAAATATTAGTTTTACTTATAAATAGATGTTATATATTAGAAAAAAGATTTTACATCTTGTATAGAATCGTGTATAATCATAAAGTAAAACGGAAAATAAAAAGGGCAGGTTTTACACCTGTCTTTTATAATGCCGAAGGAGGAATCTGTAATTATGGTAAAAGCTGTAGTAGGAGCAAACTGGGGTGATGAAGGAAAAGGTAAAATCACCGACATGTTGGCAAAAGAGGCAGATATTATTGTTCGTTTCCAGGGTGGCGCAAATGCAGGCCATACCATCGTGAACAATTATGGTAAATTTGCACTTCACACACTTCCGTCAGGATGTTTTTATGGACATACAACAAGCATCATCGGTAACGGTGTTGCATTAAATATTCCGGTACTGTTCAAAGAGATCCAGGACATTGTAGCAAAAGGTGTGCCAATGCCAAAAATTCTTGTATCTGACCGTGCACAGATGGTTATGCCATATCATGTGTTATTCGATCAGTATGAGGAGGAGCGTCTGGGTGGTAAATCATTCGGTTCTACAAAATCCGGTATTGCACCATTCTACTCAGATAAATATGCAAAAATCGGTTTTCAGGTAAGTGAGTTATTCGACGAGGAGCTTTTAAAAGAGAAGGTTGTTCGTGTCTGCGAGACAAAGAACGTTACATTAGAGCATCTGTATCACAAACCACTGCTTGATCCGGATGAGTTATTAGAGACTCTGCACCAGTACAAAGAGATGGTAGAGCCGTATGTATGTGATGTATCTACTTATCTGTGGAATGCAATTAAAGAAGGCAAAGAGATTCTGTTAGAGGGTCAGCTTGGTACATTAAAAGATCCGGATCACGGAATTTATCCGATGGTTACATCTTCTTCCACGCTGGCAGCATATGGCGCAATCGGCGCAGGTATCCCGCCATACGAAATCAAGAAGATCATCACAGTCTGCAAAGCATACTCAAGTGCAGTAGGCGCAGGTGCATTTGTCAGCGAGATCTTTGGCGATGAGGCTGATGAGCTGAGAAGACGCGGCGGCGACGGCGGTGAGTTCGGCGCTACAACAGGCAGACCGAGACGTATGGGATGGTTTGACTGTGTGGCAAGTAAATACGGATGCCGTCTGCAGGGTGCGACAGATGTAGCATTTACAGTACTGGATGTACTTGGATATCTGGATGAGATTCCGGTATGTGTAGGTTACGAGATCGATGGCGAGGTAACCACTGAGTTCCCGACCACTGCAAAACTGGAGAAAGCAAAACCGGTATTAAAGACATTACCGGGATGGAAATGCGATATCCGCGGAATCAAAAAATACGAAGATCTTCCGGAGAACTGCCGTAAATATGTAGAGTTCATTGAGGAGCAGATCGGATTCCCGATCACTATGGTTTCCAACGGACCGGGCAGAGAAGATATCATTTACAGATAAACATATGGTAAAACGAGAGGGAGCAGCTGAGGAATCAGCTGTTCCTTTTTCGATTTACAATGGGAAGTTTTTACCAAATGTAAAACCTATTTTTACGATAGGAATAAAACACAAGAAAAACACTGCTGCTTTGTATAATATAATGAAAAAATATAAAATGTGTTGAAAAAAATTGTAAAAAATATTCATAAAACATGAGAATTTACTTTAAAAATTAGTAAATATGCAGTATAATATATGCATTACCTGCAATGACTAATTTATTTATTAGAAGCAGGGGATATATATTATTTTCAGAGGGGGATATGAAGTGGAAAAAGAAATTATTGCTATGCTGCTTGCCGGTGGACAGGGCTCACGATTATATGCACTGACACAGAAACTGGCAAAACCGGCAGTTCCGTTTGGTGGAAAATATCGAATTATTGATTTCCCGTTATCCAATTGTATCAATTCAGGTATCGATACGGTAGGTATTCTGACACAGTACCAGCCGCTTGTACTGAATGAGTACATAGGAAATGGACAGCCATGGGATCTGGACCGTTTGAATGGAGGTGTTCATGTTCTCCCGCCATATCAGAAGGCATCTGGCTCTGACTGGTACAAAGGAACAGCGAATGCGATTTATCAGAATATCTCATTTATTGAGCGGTATGATCCAAAATACGTGATCATCCTTTCCGGAGATCAGATCTGCAAGCAGGATTATAACGATTTCCTTGAATTTCATAAGAAAAAAGGCGCTGAGTTCAGTGTGGCAGTTATGGAAGTGCCTTGGGAAGAAGCATCCAGATTTGGACTGATGGTTACAGATGAGAATGACAAGATCACAGAGTTTCAGGAGAAACCAGCGAATCCGAAATCAAATCTGGCATCCATGGGTATCTATATTTTTAACTGGGATGTATTGCGTAAGTATCTGATCGAGGATGAAGCTGATCCGGAGTCAGAAAATGATTTTGGTAATAACATTATTCCGAATTTACTTCGGGATGGCAGAGATATGTATGCATATCGCTTCAGTGGTTATTGGAAGGATGTAGGAACCATTTCTTCTCTGTGGGAAGCAAATATGGAAGTTCTGGATCCGCAGCACAGTGGTATCGATCTGTTTGAAGATGACTGGAAGATCTACAGTCGAAACAGTGGTATGACCGGTCATAAGATTGGTATGCATGCACAGATTGAAAACTCTATGATTACAGACGGATGTCGAATTGATGGTGAGGTAGAACATTCCGTACTGTTTGCCGGTGTCAAAGTTGCACAGGGAGCAGTTGTAAGAGATGCCGTTGTCATGGGCGGAACGGTGATCAAATCCGGAGCAGTCGTAGAACACTGTATCATCGGTGAAAATGCAGTTATCGGTGAAAATGCGAAGATTGGTGTCGTAAAAGAAGGCGAAGAAAAAGGTGTTGCAACCATTGGACCGGGCGTTTATGTGGGTGATGGAGCAACCGTTGGTTCCAATGCCATGGTACGAGAAAATGTAAAGGATGGTGAAGAAGAATGGTAAAGTCTAATACAAGCGCACTGGGAATTATTTTCCCGAATTACTATGATTCTCTTGTCCCGGAAATGGTCAGCGAGCGGTTGATGGGCTCTGTTCCTTTTGCAAGCCGTTATCGTATGATCGATTTTGTACTTTCCAGTATGGTAAACAGTGGAATCAACAACGTATCTGTACTGGTTCGCGAGAAATATCATTCTCTGATGGATCATCTTGGTTCCGGTCGTGAGTGGGATCTGGTTCGTAAGAACGGTGGTCTGACGATTTGGCCGCCATATGCAGAGAAAGGCATGCATCTGTATGACGGACGTATCGAAGCACTGCATCATACACTTTCTTATCTGGAAAAACAGAAAGAAAAATATGTGATTATTGCAGATACGAATATTGCTGTAAATTTTGATTTCAGAAAATTTATCAATGAGCATAAAGAGAGCGATGCCGATGTATCTGTTGCTTATACAGAGCAGGAAGTTCCGGAAGGACTGGTAAATGCGCAGAATTCCAGAAAGGATATGTTCTATACGTTCAAACTGGAGAATGGTCGTGTTACAAAATGGTATATCAACCGCAAAGAAGATGGTGTACAGAATCTTGGTATGAATATTTACTGTTTTGACAGAGAATATCTGATTGATCTGGTAAATGAAGCTTATGTGCATGGACAGACGAATCTGGAGCGTGATGTATTATCCAATGAAGTGGATAAGATTCATATCCATGGATATAAATACGAGGGCTATTATGCACGAATCTGTGACAGAAATAGCTTTTTTGAGGAGAACATGAAGCTTCTGAAGGATGAAAATCTGGAAGGACTGTTCGCAGGAGGACAGATTTATACAAAATTACGAGATGATAACCCGACCAGATATATTGCTGGTGCAACTGTAAAAAATATGATGGCAGCAGATGGATGTGTCATTGAGGGAACGGTTGAAAACTGTATTTTGTTCCGTGGTGTCAAGATCGGTAAAGGCGCAGTTGTGAAAAACTGTGTGCTGATGCAAGATACTGTTGTGGAGGAAAATGTAAAAGCAGAATATGTGATTACGGATAAAGATGCGGTAGTGACTGCCGGAAAAGAAATTAAAGGGGCAGATACGTTCCCGCTATATATAGCAAAACATCAGAAAGTATAATTATAATACAAAAATTATATCAGATGCTTATACAGTAAAAAATACGAGGCTGTGTGGTGAAAAATTACCACACAGCTTCGTATTTTTTTCAATACAGATTGTAAAGCGACGATGTTCATGCGCAGGCAGCAAAAGTGGATTGCAAATGTCCGCTTTATAAAATTACAGGAAGTGAACGGTTTTGTTGCTTATGGTACGGTATTGACTGTTATAGTGTGAAAAAAGATTTGACAGAGTGCCGGGAAACTGCGCTATAATAGAAATGCATGTCTGAAAAGAAAAACAGGGAAAAATGATAGAATGGAGCAGTATTATTTATGGAACGAAATCTTACGACGGGAAGTGTGTTAAAAAATATTTTATATTTTTCACTTCCGTATCTGTTATCTTATTTTTTACAGACACTATATGGTATGGCGGATCTGTTCATTGTCGGCCAGTTTGATGGAGTAGCAAGCACAACAGCAGTATCTGTCGGCAGTCAGGTGATGCATATGATCACAGTTATGCTGGTGGGACTGGCAATGGGAACAACGGTTACTATCGGACAGGCAGTTGGTGCCGGAAACCGGGAAAAGGCATCGAAAACAGTTGGAAATACCGTAGTATTATTTATGGTGCTTTCTGTTGTGCTGATGGCAGTATTGCTGTTTTTCGTTAAGACGATCGTAGCGGTTATGTCTACACCGGAAGAAGCTGTGGCAGGAACGGTCTCTTATCTGACAATCTGCTTTATCGGCATTCCGTGTATTACTGCATACAACATCATCAGTTCAATTTTCCGTGGACTTGGGGATTCAAAAAGCCCGATGTATTTTATTGCGATCGCATGTGCGGCAAATATCGGTCTGGATTATCTGTTCATGGGAGCATTTCAGATGGGACCGGCAGGAGCGGCACTTGGAACGACGCTGGCACAGGCATTGAGTGTTGTGATCGCACTGATCATGATTCTGAAACGGAAAATGATCACGGTGACAAAGACTGATTTTATTCCACAAAAAGAGGCGATGGGGCAGATTGCCCGGATCGGTATTCCGATCGCTTTGCAGGACGGACTGATCCAGGTTGCATTTATCGTCATTACCATTATTGCGAACCGCCGCGGATTAAGTGATGCGGCAGCAGTTGGAATCGTGGAAAAGATCATCAGCTTTTTATTCCTGGTGCCATCTTCCATGTTGTCGACGGTCTCCGCGATGGGAGCTCAGAATATCGGTGCCGGAAAACCGGAGCGGGCGATCCAGACCCTGCGTTATTCCATTATGATCACGGTGGGATTTGGCGTGATCATATCTGTGATCATTCAGTTTGCAGCAGCACCGGTGGTGGGACTGTTTACTACAGACGCGGCAGTGGTTGTACTTGGCACACAGTATATCAGAGGTTATATCTGGGATTGCATTTTTGCGGGCATTCATTTCAGCTTCAGCGGATATTTTTGTGCCTGCGGTAGATCGGAACTGTCTTTTATTCACAATATTACAGCAATCGTGCTGGTGCGTGTGCCGGGGGTTTATCTGACATCCAAAATGTTCCCGGATACGCTGTTCCCGATGGGACTGGCGACAGCGGCGGGATCACTGACATCTGTCGTGATCTGTCTGATTGCATATTCTTATTTGCACCGCAGACAGAAAAAAGATGCAGTTTGACGGATGATGCAGGTATTTTATCTCAGTCGAGAAGACTCCCACTTCTGCAAGTGGTAAGTAATAACAAGTCTTTCTCAGTGGGAGTACAATCTTCGACTGAGATAAACGCTCCGCGGGGATGTGCAGTGATTCTGAGAAGAATATGTCAGCTTTCGCTGACCAGAATCACGCACCAAGTCTCACGTGCGTTCGACTTGAATGCGATTGACGTATCTTTTATCAGAAGAATGTGTTAAGATAGTTACATAATTACTGGCAAAAGAAAAAGATAAGTTGCAGAATTAATGTAACGTGTATGAGGGGCAATGATGAAGCAACAGGATATTATGACCAGAGAACGGGCAGAGGCAGAGTTAGCCTGCCTCAGAGAGGTTTTCTCTGAAGTTCGTCTTCTGGATAAACAATATATGGAACAACTACAGAGACAGCAGGTGGAACGTCAGAAATTACCATGCCAGTGGCATGATTTTTTGCAAAAAGAACATCAGTGTGACCGATGCAGTTCTCTGGAAGCGTTTCTGTCGAAAAAACAGAATACAAAGCTGGAGATTCTGGAAACGGATGTCTATTTTGTGATTTCCAGATATGTAGAGATTGACGGTGAGCCGTATGTGATCGAGATGTTTAAGCGTCTGCATGACAACAGTGTGATGGATACGCTGGAGCGGAAGCGTCTGGTCAATAAGCTGATCGGCTATAAGGAAAAAGTGTACCGGGATGTGCTGACGGAAGCATACAACCGCCGTTATTATGAGGAAGAATTAAAACAGAAAAATTTTGCAGCGGGAGTTGCAATGCTGGATCTGGATGATTTTAAACTTTACAATGATACCTACGGGCATGAAGTCGGAGATCTGGTTTTGAAAACGACAGCAGATGTCATTCGCAAGAATATCCGACGGAGCGATACGCTGATCCGATATGGCGGTGATGAGTTTTTGCTGATCTTGCCGGATATGAAGGAAACGGAATTTTTAAAGAAGTTAAAGAAGATCAAGACGGATCTGGTGCAGACTTCCATTCCGGGATATTCCAGAATTCAGCAGTCCGTGAGCATCGGCGCGTCAGCAGCAGAACCTGATCATAACAGCGTCTGCACTGCATGATATCGGCAAGATCGGAATTGATGAAAAGATTCTGAACAAACCGGGCAAGCTGACAAAAGAAGAATTTGAGGTTATGAAGATACATACGATCATCGGAGCGTCCATGCTGGATAGTCTGGAATTTTATCAGAATGAGATGATGATCAAGATTGCCTATCAGATCTGCCGCTGGCATCATGAACGTTATGACGGCAGGGGCTATCCGGATGGACTCAAAGGAGACGAGATTCCGATCGCTGCACAGATCGTTGCGTTGGCAGATGTTTATGACGCGCTGGTAAGCGAACGTGTATACAAGAAAGCGTTCCCGCATGAGGTGGCAATGCAGATGATCCTGGATGGCGAGTGCGGTGTGTTTAATCCGATTTTGATGGAGTGTCTGAAAGATGCCGGGGATAAAATTCATGCGTTGTATGTGGAAGAAGCAGAACAGCGCTAGAAATATGGTTACGGTTCAAGCACCACTATGCAGGTGATGAGTGAGCTGTAGTGAAATATATGATGAATTTGTGGTATAAATATGTGCTACTACTTGATTTTTATCAGTAAAAAATACTATAATACTAGGATAACATAGGATTATGGCAAATGTGTAGGAGTATCGTGAGTCTGAGAAGAATATGTCAGCTTACGTTGACCAGAATCACATACCAGGTTTTACATGCGTTTGACTTGAAGTTGTTATGATCCGAAGGATTTTTAAATAGTATGATAAAAGGAGACGTAGCCTTTGAATAAAAAAGCAATAATCGCAATGAGCGGCGGCGTTGATTCCAGCGTAGCCGCTTTTTTGATGAAAGAAAAAGGATATGAGTGTATCGGCGCTACCATGAAGCTGTTTCAGAATGAGGATGTGGTTGTATGCAGAGAGCATACCTGCTGCTCCTTAGACGATGTGGAAGATGCCAGAAGTGTAGCCCGCGCACTTGAGATGCCATATTATGTGTTTAATTTTTCCGACCGATTCAAAGAAGAAGTGATGGAAAAATTCGTATGTTCTTATGAAAATGGATGTACACCGAATCCATGTATTGACTGCAACCGTTATCTGAAATTTGAAAAATTGTTCCAGCGTGCAAAAGAGTTGTCATATGATTATGTGGTGACCGGTCATTATGCACAGATTGAATATAATGAAGAAACCGGACGTTATTTGTTGAAAAAATCCGTAGATCTGAGCAAAGATCAGAGTTATGTTCTGTATTCTCTGACGCAGGATCAGCTGGCACATGTGCAGTTCCCGTTGGGTGGCATGCACAAGACAGAAGCCAGAGAAATCGCAGAGGCACAGGGATTTATCAATGCCAGAAAGCATGACAGTCAGGACATCTGTTTTGTCGTAAACGGAAAATATTCGGATTTTATCGAACAGTATCGGGAGAAAACATATCCGGAGGGAGATTTTGTGGATCTGGAAGGCAATGTGTTAGGTCGCCACAAAGGAATTATCCGTTATACCATTGGTCAGCGGAAAGGACTTGGTTTATCCTTAAAAGAATCTATGTATGTTGTTGCGGTTGATCCGGTAAAAAATCAGGTGATTTTAGGAAAAAATGATGATCTGTTCTCCAGAGAACTGGTGGCAAATGACGTGAATCTGATTTCTGTGGATCATATCGAAGGAGAAATGCGCGTGAAAGCAAAGGTTCGTTATCGACATGAGGAGCAGTGGGCGACGGTAACGCAGCCGGAACCGGACAAGATCCGCGTCGTATTTGATGAGCCGCAGCGTGCGATTACCTGTGGTCAGGCAGTTGTTTTATATGACGAAGATGTGGTTGTCGGTGGAGCAACAATTATTGAGACGGAGATTGCAAAACGCTATAGCTAGAAGACGTTGACAGGTAGTTGGAAAATATTGATAAGTGAACATTTTGATATTTGGGTACTGGATGTTGAAGAAGAAAATCCGGTAAAAATCCGACTATTAAAGTAAGAAAATGTATGAAGTAAAAAGGGTTATAAAAGGGGAAGTAAGGCAATGAATGCAGCACAGAAATTAATCAGGGAACATAATTTAACCAGAGAAGAATTTGTGGAACTGATCAAAATGGCAGATGATCCGCAGGTGGATGCGCTGTTGGCAGCAGAAGCTGTCCGCATCCGAAAAGAGGTCTATGGCACTGATGTGTATACAAGAGGTCTGATCGAGTTTACGAATTACTGTAAAAATGACTGTTATTACTGTGGAATCCGCAGAAGCAATCAGAATGCAAAACGGTATCGTTTGACAGAAGATGAGATTTTAGCCTGTTGTGAGAATGGATACGAGTTAGGATTTCGTACTTTTGTTCTGCAGGGTGGCGAGGATCCGTATTATAACGATGACCGTATGGTGGATATCGTGCAGAAAATCCATGCAGGTTATCCGGATTGTGCGATTACATTGTCTATCGGTGAAAAATCTTATGAAAGTTATAAACGTTTCCGGGAAGCGGGCGCAGATCGTTATCTGCTTCGGCATGAGACAGCAAACGATGCACATTACCGAAAACTGCATCCGGAGGAGATGAGTCTGGCAGTGCGCAAGCAGTGTCTGTATGACTTAAAAGAACTTGGCTATCAGGTTGGCGCAGGATTTATGGTAGGTTCGCCGGAACAGACCGAAGAGACGCTTGCGGATGATCTGGTATTTTTAAAAGAACTGGAACCGCAGATGGTCGGTATCGGTCCGTTTATTCCGCATCATGATACTATGTTTGCAGAGGAGCCGTCCGGAAGTGTTCCGCTGACGTTATTTTTACTGTCAGTGATTCGTATCATGCTGCCGCATGTACTGCTTCCGGCAACTACGGCACTTGGAACAGCAGATCCACTCGGAAGAGAGAAAGGATTGCAGCATGGCGCAAATGTCGTAATGCCAAACCTGTCACCGGTGAAAAACCGCAAGCAGTATGATCTGTATGATAATAAGATCTGTACCGGTGAGGAAGCGGCAGAATGTCGTGGATGTTTGGGCCGCAGAGTGGAAAGTGTCGGATATGAACTGGTCAGAGACCGTGGGGATTTCCGGTAACAGATTTATAAAAATGATTGTCTGGAATGGATATAGGAATAATGGAAACGTGAAAATGAGTTCCGAGAAAAAGATGATATAAAAATCAGAAAGCTATTTCTAATCCGAGAATATAGAGAATAAATTGATTGAGAAAGAAAAAGGTGAACAGTATGTCAGATATGAGTAGAAATATGGAAGGAAGAGAAGCGAAAGAAATTCTGGATTCCATCCTTGCCGATTATGAGCTGGATCGTACCATTGATAAAATGGAAGATTTTTATGATCAGCCAAATAAAGAAGTTATTATTGATATTATTGAAAAATTAATGAAAATTATTTATCCGGGTTATTACAGAGACCGTGCATACAAAAGCTATCATGCAAACCATCATTTATCAACTTTGATCGAGGATGTGTTGTATCGTCTCAGCCGGCAGATTGCAAAAGTTTCCAAGTTCTGTCCAAAGCTGGATGGAAAATGCCGGGAGCAGATTGAAAAAGAAAGTTACGAGATTACCGTAGATTTCCTGCGTCAGATTCCGAAGATCCGTGAATATCTGGAAGGGGATCTGCAGGCAGCCTTAGAGGGAGATCCGGCAGCAAACAGCTACGGTGAGATCATTTTGGCTTATCCGGGATTATTTGCCATTACCATCAACCGTCTGGCACATGAGCTGTTTATCCGTTCTGTGCCGTTGATTCCGCGTATTATGACAGAGTATGCACACAGTATAACCGGAATTGATATTCATCCGGGTGCAACGATCGGAAAACATTTCTTTATCGATCATGGTACCGGTATTGTAGTTGGTGAGACAACGATTATTGGTGACAATGTAAAAATTTATCAGGGTGTTACCCTTGGCGCGCTGTCTACCAGAGGTGGTCAGAAGCTGAAAAATGCAAAACGTCATCCTACCATTGAGGATAATGTGACGATTTATTCCGGGGCTTCCATTCTTGGCGGTGAGACGGTTATTGGAAGAGATTCTGTCATTGGTGGTAATGCGTTTATTACGAAATCTATTCCGGCAGGAACGACTGTCAGCATTAAAGGACAGGAATTGCAGTTCAAGCAGGGTGGAAAGACGACCATGGAGATCAGTAATTTAGATCAGGATGAGAACTGGTTTTATATTATATAAAACGTTTTCGGGTAATTGTGTGGTTTTAGATAGGTTATGAAAAGGGACTCTGGCTATTTTTTCACGCCCGCTAACAATTGCTGGTCGAGAAAAAATAGCCAGAGTCCCTTTATGTCAGGCTGTGTAAAAACCACACTGCTTACCCTTACGCTGTGACGCGTATGTGCAGGAAATGCTGAAATAAGGAACACTGTGTTGCATACGCAAATGAAAGATAGTCTGCGATATCGCTGAGCAGAATGTTATTATATTCATAACGTAAATAAAAAATCAGAAAGAATGTCAGGAGGTACTGAACAATGAGTTTGATTGATACGAAATTTCGTGTAGATGAGAGTAAATGTGTGGGTTGTGGTTTATGTCAGCTTGCCTGTCCGTCTATGCTGATTGAAATGAATGAACATAGAAAACCAAGCCTGAAACCGGTAAAAAGCATGGACTGGTACGGATGCTGGGGATGTCAGCATTGTCTGACCGTCTGTCCGAACGGCGCAATCAGTGTACTTGGTAAAAAGCCGGAAGACAGCCTTCCGTTACCGAGTGATGCGATTGCCACAGATCTGGAGCGTCTGGTCTGCAGCCGCCGTTCTTGCCGTCATTACAAAGACGAAAATGTCGATCCGAAACTTTTAAATGAACTGCTTGCGGCAGTGGAGGCAACTCCGACTGGCGGAAACAAGCAGAAAATGGAGTTTACCGTTATTGATGACCGTGCAGAATTGGACAAACTGCGTAAGATGATCTGTGAAGGAGTGGAAGATCTGAAAAAACAGGGGATTTATCCGTATTCCTGGGATGCAGAGTCTTATGGAATTATGGAAGATCGTGGACCGCAGGCTATGAACGGAGATATTTATTTCTGCTCTGCATCACATGTCATTATTCCACATATGCCAAAGAAATTTGGCTCCGCAGCAGTAGAAGTGGGAATTACTCTGGCTTACTTTGAACTGTTATGCGAATCAAAAGGACTTGGCTGCGTGTACCTTGGTTTTCCAATGAATGTTATGAAACTGCTGCCGGATGTATGGGCAAAACTTGGCATTCCGGAAGATCACTTCGTGGCAACGGCCATGGGATTCGGTTATCCGAAGTTTGACTATGCCCGCGGTGCACAGAAGAGTGGAAAGCAGGCAATTCACCGCTTGAAATTCTAGCAAAACGCAATAAGAAAAGAACGATACAGAGGAACAATATCAAAAAGCAAATGATATTGTTCCTCTTTTTATTGACATTATTCCTGAAAGTGAGCATGCTATAAATATATATATAAGCAGGATAAACAGAAATGAGATCAAAATATATTATTATGGGTACCAGAAAGGGTTAAATCAGGAGGGGAAACATTTGCATTTTTATATTACAGGAGATACACACAAAAAATTTGACCGGGTGGAAGAATTCTGCCTGGAGTATCACACTACGACAGACGATGTTATGATTATCCTTGGAGACTCTGGTATTAATTACTGGCTGAGTCCGAAAGATGAAAAACTAAAAGAACGTGTTGCCAGAATACCGATTACCTGTTTCTGTATACACGGCAATCATGAAGGCCGGCCATGGGAATCTCCGGCGGATTACAAACTGGTGCCATGGCATGGCGGTCTTGTATACAAAGAAGAAAAATATCCGAATATTTTGTTTGCAAAAGACGGGGAGATTTATGATTTTAACGGAAAATCTGTGATGCCGATCGGTGGCGCCGGTACGGTAAACAAGGATTATCGCATCAGTCATGGACTTCAGTGGTTTGCATCGGAACAGCCGGACGATACGATTAAGCAGTTTGTGGAGCAACAGCTGGAAAAAGCTGGGTGGAAGATGGACATCATTTTGTCACATACTGTTCCAATTAAGGCTGAGCCAACCTGGGCGTTCAAGCCGCGAAAGGAACCGATTACTGTGGATAAAGGGACAGAAGAGTGGCTACAGACGGTTTATGATCGTTTGGATTTTTCAGAGTGGTATGCAGGACATTATCATGTGGAGACAGAATCCATGGGGATTCGAATTATGTTTGAGGATTTTGATGAGATATAGTTGGATAATTAATGAGGAGAATAAAAAGTAAACCAATGGGTTAATGATTAGAAGAGAAAACTGGAGTATACTTGTCTTATAAACAGAATTTGTGGAAAATCGTTGCATATTTTAGAGAAATTTATAAATAACAGGCCGGAGTGTAATGATATGGGAAGAGATACAAATGTAGAAATTTTTAGAGATACTGTGGATTTAGTAAAAACAAATCCAGCTTTAAGAGCGGAAGTAGCAGCTTCAACGAAGAAACAGGAAATAATTTTAGAAACAGATAAAGTAGAGGTTCCATCACTAAGCAAATATACAGAAAATGTCAGAGTAATTGTTTCGAAAAAAAGAAGCTTTGAAGCAGCAGGGGCATATCGGGGAAAAAAGTTGCTGTTCTTAATTTTGCATCTGCTACGAATCCGGGTGGAGGTGTAACCAGAGGCGCATCTGCGCAGGAGGAATGCTTGTGTAGATGTTCGGGATTATATTCTAGTCTGAATGTACCGGAAACATGGGATCTCTTTTATACCCCACATAGAAAATCAAAAAATCCAATTCACAATGATGATATTATTTATACTCCTTCGGTTACAGTATTTAAAACGGATACTGTTAATCCAGCATTGATGCAGGAAAAGGACTGGTACAAAGTTGACATTATCACTTGTGCTGCACCGAACTTGAGAGAAAAACCAGGCAGCTTGCAAAATGTATGATTCGTTATATATGGAGACACGGGGGGAGGGAAAGGGTATTGCATTTTTACATAACAGGGGATACACACGGAAATTTTGACAGAATCGAAGAAGCGAGAAAAGAGGTTAGAGAAAAATGAAATATTATATCAGCGATCTGCATTTGTTTCATGAAAATGCGATCCATTTTGACCAGCGTCCCTTTGAGTCGGTGCAGCAGATGCATGATACGATTTTGAAAAACTGGAATGACCGGGTGATGAATGGCGATTATGTGTATATTTTGGGTGATGTGAGCATGCGGGGCAAAAACGAAGACCTGATTGCATTTGTTGCACGCCTGAAGGGCAGAAAGGTGCTGATCAGGGGAAATCATGATGATGTATCGGATTATCGTTATCAACAGCTGTTTGCAGAAATTTGTGATTATAAAGAGATTCATGATTCTGTTGGAAAAGAAAAGTTTGGCTTGGTGTTATCTCATTATCCGATTTTTTCATGGAAAAATATGGGGCGTGGAAAAATTTTATTATATGGACATACACATGTGAGTGCAGAAGATCAATTTTATCAGCAGTGTTTAAAACAGATGAAAGAAAATGACTGCCGTCATGTATATGATAAAGATTTGAGAGCATTCAACGTGGGATGTATGCTGTCTTATATGGATTATACACCACGAACCCTGGAGGAAATCATGACAGGCGCAGAAAAGTAGAGTTGGTAGGTACTTTTTTATGAGGAGAAATATATTATGTCAAACAAAACAATAAAACCTAAACAGGAAAAAATGATAGAACAGGTTATAGCGACTATGGCTGTAGAAAACATGATGTTATCACGCGATTGCTACAAAAATTTATGGGCTATGGCATCTGGTGAAAAGACTCGTGAACAGATTACTCATGAGATTACCGAGAAATACAAAAAGAAGGTGTTAGAAACGGGATGAGGCTTGGTGTTATCCCATTATCCGATTTTTCTGGAATATGAGACTGAGCAGAGTAGTAGCAATTCTGCTCAGTCTTTTGAAAAATTATTTAGTCGAGGTGCATGGCAGGGTGTTATGACTGGATTTAATTTTTCCTGCGCAGCATCTGTAATACCCGGTCGATTCGTTGCTGTTCGGCGGGATTTAATCCTTGTCGTAAATGTTGGATAATAAAATCGGTTTCGTCTGTGGTAAACGAGAGATTCTGATTTTTGGCTTTTGTGACAAAATTCATAAGAAATGCCATCATATCTCTGGAAGAATTTGGTTTTTCCTGATTCATGAAATTCATGAGAAATGCCAGTTTTTCCGGTGATATGTTCTGAAATGCCGGATTTTGTGAAAAAAAGTTCTGATCCATGAAAAATGCTCCTTTTACAAATTTAAAATTCCAGTCACGGAGGTAATGTCGAGAATATTTAAAATCATATCTATCTGATCCCGTTCCTGGGGTGTACAGTATTCCCGTAGTACGTTTAAAATCTGATGGGTACGCTCTGTGGAAGATTCATTGGAACAGATTCGCAATTCCTGTGCCTGCATTTCCGGGGCTGCATCAAAAAGCTGCATGGTACGCTGCAATTCAATCATTCTGACCATCATGGAGATCATACGCTGCTGTGGACCATAGAGGTAGGGCACAATGGCTTTTAACATCTGAATCGGTCTGTTTTGAATTAATGTATCCAGCACAGGTGGTGTATGTTCGTTTTCATGTTCATTCATATGAAATATCACGTCCATATCTGATGTTTTTTATAATGTATGAAAAAAATATGCAATTATGAGTAAGAATTTGCGTTCCATAAAAGGATGTTGAATAAAAAAGACATTGTGATTGTGGGGAATATGATGAAGCATTTGAAAATATAGCGCAAAAGGAAAAAAAGGGAGTTGGATTTGATATAAGGCAGGCAAAAATGCTTTTATTTCATATAATAATAGGGAATCCATGATGAAATATGGAGGACGTAGCATATGGGAAAATTAGTTTATGACGGTAAAAGCGTTTATGAAATAGATGAAGACTGCCTGCGGAAAAAGGAAGAACGGGAACGGCAAAAAGAAATGGAGTGGCAGAGAAAAAATCTGAAACAACCACCCGGAACAAGAAGGCAGATAAATAAAACAAATGAAAAATAAAAACTAACAGTATTAGCTAAAAATGATTTCATATATAAGAAGAGACAGAAAAAACCGGAGGCATCACAGCCCCCGGTTTTTTGTCGTACAAATGATGTGTAGTCAGATTTGATTTTGACTTAGAAGCAGCCACAGCCGTTTCCGTTGTTGTTTCCGCCGCATCCGCCACAGCAGCACAGAAGCAGGATGATCCAGATTGCTTCACTGCAGCTGTTTCCACCTAAGAAGGAACCATTGCCATTTCCGCATCCACCGCAGCAGCACAGAAGTAAGATAATCCAGATAATGTTGTTGCATCCGCATCCGTTGTCGTTAGAGCATCCACAGTTTGTAGCAGCTAAATCACTCATGTTGATAGCCTCCAGATTTTTATTTACAATTCATAGTATGTATGCGGCTTGTCAGTGTTTCTTTAAAAAGAAATAAATTTTCGAAAAATTGTTCATTCATGCAGATATAGCATACCCGTTTTTATAAACTCTGATAGGAACAAAATAAGGAAACAGAATATATTAAGAAAAAATTTTATACTTTAACTTGACAAAGTGATGACAAGAATGTATTATTGTATGCAATGAGAGCGATTGCATACAATCTAATATATTGTATACGAGTATATAAGGTGAGGAGCGAATAACATGCGTAAAGTAGTAATGAATAAGCATAACAATCTGTTGCAGCTGGAAGAACATTTTTATCAGCTGGTTGATGTAGATGAACCAAATACATTTAGAAATCTGTTTCCGTATGAAGAGATTCCGAAAATTGCGTTCAACGACCGAATCGTACCGCATAACATGCCGGACGATATCTGGATCACAGATACCACATTTCGTGACGGACAGCAGTCAAGAGCTCCGTACACTACCGATCAGATTGTAACGATCTATGATTATCTGCACAAATTGGGCGGCCCGAAAGGAATTATCCGTCAGAGTGAGTTTTTCCTGTACAGCAAAAAAGACCGTGATGCAGTTTACAAATGTATGGAACGTGGATATAAGTTCCCGGAGGTTACAAGCTGGATCCGTGCAAGTAAACAGGATTTCGAATTAGTAAAAGACATCGGACTGCGTGAGACCGGTATTCTGGTAAGCTGTTCCGATTATCATATTTTTTATAAAATGAAAATGACCAGACGTGAGGCCATGAACCACTATTTGAGTGTCATCCGTGAGTGCCTGGAGACAGGTATCAGCCCACGCTGCCACTTAGAGGATATTACAAGATCCGATATTTACGGCTTCGTTATTCCGTTCTGTGTGGAACTGATGAAACTGATGGATGAATACAAGATTCCGATCAAAGTTCGTGCCTGCGATACCATGGGATATGGTGTAAACTTCCCGGGTGCCGTTATTCCGCGAAGTGTACCGGGTATCATTTATGGTCTGACAACTCATGCGGGCGTACCGTCTGAATTGATCGAGTGGCATGGTCACAACGATTTTTACAAGGCAGTTACCAACTCTACCACAGCATGGCTGTATGGAGCCTGTGGTGTCAACTGTTCTCTGTTTGGTATCGGAGAGCGTACCGGTAATACACCACTGGAGGCTATGGTATTTGAGTATGCGCAGTTAAAAGGAACACTGGACGGCATGGATACCACAGTCATTACAGATCTGGTTGATTATTTTGAAAAAGATCTGGATTACACACTTCCAAGCAGAACACCGTTTGCCGGCAAGAACTTCAACGTAACAAGAGCCGGAATCCATGCAGATGGACTGTTGAAAAACGAAGAGATTTACAATATTTTTGATACAGAAAAATTCTTAAAGAGACCGGCACTGGTATCTATTTCCAATACATCCGGTCTGGCTGGAATCGCACACTGGATCAACAGCTACTACAGACTGCCGCAGGAGCGTCATCTGGACAAAAACTCAGAGCTGGTTCACAAACTGAAAGACTGGGTTGATGAACAGTATGATGAAGGACGTGTAACTGTTCTGACAGACAACGAGCTGGTTGTTAAGATTACAGAGTGCTGCAAGGAGCTGGGAATTATTTTATAACAAGGGGGCAAAAAAGGATGGGAGATAACCATTCGCTCAGTGATAAAGTATTTCATAAACTGCAGGAAGATATTTTATCCGGAAAATATGCGGTGGATGAGGAACTGAAAGAAAAGACCATCGGCGATGAGCTGGGGGTCAGCCGGACACCGGTGCGCGAGGCACTGCGTCAGCTGGAACTTCAGGGACTTGTCACGATCACGCCGAACAAGGGCGCGCATGTCACCGGATTTTCCAAAGAAGATCTGAATGACATTTATGAGATACGGTCTGTGATGGAAGGCTTATGTGCCAAATGGGCAGCGAAAAAAGCCACACCGGAACAGATTGAAGAACTGGAAGAAATTGTATACCTGACAGAATTTCATGTGTCAAAGGGGCACAGTGAGCAGGTATTTGAACTGGATAATAAGTTTCATGAGACCTTATATCAGGCGTCAGGAAGTAAGGTACTGGCAAACGTACTGACGGATTTTCACAATTATGTGCAGCGGGTGCGCAAAATGACATTGAAATCAAAAGAGCGTTCCGAAAAATCAAACGATGAGCACCGCATGATCGCTCAGGCGATCCATGATCATGATCCGGAGAAAGCACAGATGCTGGCAAATCAGCATATCATGAGAACCATTGAAAATATTGATCACTGTGGCTGGGACAATCTGCTGCAGGAATCCCGAAAAGAAAATGAGAACAGCGGGAATTAAGGATTGGAGGATAATTACCATGGAAAAAATTAAAATGACTACACCTTTAGTAGAAATGGATGGAGATGAAATGACCAGAATCCTCTGGCAGTATATCAAAGACGAGTTATTACTTCCGTTTGTGGATCTGAAAACAGAGTATTATGATCTGGGACTGGAATACAGAAATGAGACCAACGACAAGGTAACCTTCGATTCTGCTTATGCCACACAGAAATACGGCGTAGCTGTAAAATGTGCAACTATCACACCGAATGCAGCCCGCGTAAAAGAGTATAACTTAAAAGAAATGTGGAAGAGTCCGAACGGAACTATTCGTGCAATTCTGGATGGAACGGTATTCCGTACACCAATCAAGGTAAAAGGCATTGAGCCATGCGTAAAGAACTGGAAAAAACCGATCACCATTGCCCGTCATGCTTACGGTGATGTATACAAAGCATCTGAAATGAAGATTCCGGGACCGGGAAAGGTAGAACTGGTTTATACCGCTGAGGATGGAACAGAAGTAAGAGAGTTAGTTCATAATTTTACCAACGCTGGTGTCGTTCAGGGACAGCACAACATCTGCAAATCCATCGAAAGTTTTGCAAGAAGCTGCTTTAACTACGCACTGGATATGAATCAGGATCTCTGGTTTGCAACAAAAGATACGATTTCAAAAAAATATGATCACACATTCAAAGATATTTTCCAGGATATTTATGATGCAGAGTATAAAGAAAAATTTGAGGCAGCAGGCATTGAATATTTCTATACACTGATCGATGATGTAGTTGCCCGTGTTATGAAAGCTGAGGGCGGATTTATCTGGGCATGCAAAAACTATGACGGCGATGTTATGAGTGATATGATCTCCTCCGCATGCGGATCTCTGGCTATGATGACTTCCGTACTGGTTTCTCCAAGCGGCGTATACGAGTACGAAGCTGCTCACGGAACTGTTATGAGACACTATTACAAACATCTGGCTGGTGAGGAGACATCCACAAACTCCGTAGCAACTATTTTTGCATGGACCGGTGCATTACGCAAACGTGGCGAGCTTGACAATCTGCCGGAATTAGTAAAATTTGCAGATAATCTGGAAAAAGCTTGTATTGATACAATAGAATCTGGTAAAATGACAAAAGACTTGGCATTAATTACAGAATTAGAGAACCCAGTTGTATTAAACAGCCTTGATTTCATCAAAGCAATCCGTGAGACACTGGAGAAAATGTACGCATAAATGTAATTGTGTACGGAAAAACACAGTGTTAGTTTAGACGGTAATTTTGCAATTTGCCAAACAAGAATAATGACTCTGAATCAGATGAAGATAAAAAGAGCGAATCTATCTGAAGGGAAGGAACATTTATTCAAAGAAAAATGAAACACAGGAATCCTGCGATCTGCAGGATTCCATTTTTAAGGTGAGGAAGAAACATATGATTTTAGCATGTCAAAATATCAGTAAATCATTTGGTGTGGAACCGGTGATCCGAAATGTGAGTTTTCATGTGGAAGATCAGGAAAAAGTGGCAATTGTAGGAATTAACGGTGCCGGAAAATCCACACTGTTGAAAATTATCGTAGGGGAGCTGCCGGCAGATGAAGGTACCGTAACCCTTGCAAAAGGAAAAACGCTGGGGTATCTGGCGCAGCATCAGGATATCTCCGATGAGAGGACGATCTATGAGGCAGTTCTGGAAGGAAAACGTCAGCTTATCGATATGGAGCAGAAAATCCGTGAGCTGGAAGAAGGAATGCAGTCCGTATCAAAAGAGGATATGGAAGCTTATATGGAAAATTATCATAAGCTGCTGCATGAGTTCGAAGCCAGAGATGGTTATTCTTATCGCAGCGAGGTTTCCGGTGTCTTAAAAGGTCTTGGATTTTCCGAGGATGATTTTGAAAAACACTGCAACGAGCTGTCCGGTGGACAGAAAACCCGTGTATCTCTGGCGCGTCTGCTGGCGACACATCCGGATATCATTCTGCTGGATGAGCCGACGAACCATTTGGATATTGAGTCTATTCAGTGGCTGGAGACATTTTTGCTGAATTACAAAGGGGCTGTTGTGATCGTTGCCCATGACCGTTATTTTCTGGATCGAATCGTAACGAAAGTTGTGGAAATCAGCATGCACAAATCTGCAGTGTACGATGGTAATTATACAGCTTATGCTGCAAAAGCTGCTTTTGCAAGAGAGGAAGCGTTGCGTGCTTACTATAATCAGCAGCGGGAGATCAAACATCAGGAAGCCGTTATTGAAAAACTGAAATCCTTTAACCGGGAGAAATCCATCAAGCGTGCAGAGAGCCGTGAAAAGCAGCTGGCAAAAATAGATGTTTTAGAAAAACCACAGGAAGAAAAATCCGAGATGCATATGACACTGACACCGTCCATTATCAGTGGAAACGATGTGCTGCGGGTGGAAGGTCTTTCAAAGGCTTATGAAAATAAGAAACTGTTTCAGGATATTTCTTTTGAAATCAAACGTGGTGAGCGCGTGGCTCTGATCGGTCAGAACGGAACCGGAAAGACAACAATTTTAAAGATCCTGAATGAAAAAGTAAATGCAGATGCAGGTTCTTTTACGTTGGGAACAAACGTAAAAATCGGTTATTATGATCAGGAGCAGCAGGTGCTTCATATGGAAAAAACGCTGATGGAAGAGATTGCGGACGATTATCCGAAGCTGACACAGACACGTATCCGAAATATTCTGGCAGCATTTTTGTTTACCGAGGATGATGTGTTCAAGCGCGTCAGTGACTTGAGCGGTGGTGAGCGCGGCCGTCTGTCACTGGCAAAACTGATGCTCTCCGAGGCAAACTTCCTGATCCTGGATGAGCCGACGAACCATTTGGATATCGCTTCTAAGGAAATTTTGGAGTCTGCTCTGAAACGTTATGAGGGAACCGTGCTGTTTGTATCCCATGATCGTTATTTTATTAACCGGACAGCGACCCGTATCCTGAACCTGACAGAGCACAGTCTGGTCAATTATATCGGTAATTATGACTATTATCTGGAGAAAAAAGAGACAAACGAGCGGGCATATCTGGCATCTTCGGAGACAGAAGCAGCAGTAAGCACCGAAGAAGTGTCCGAGGGTAAGACAGACTGGCAGACTCAGAAGGAAGAACAGGCGAAAAAGCGTAAAATTCAGAACCGTGTGAAGAAAATTGAAGCCGAGATTGAGTCTCTGGAAGAAAAACTGACAGAATTGGATGAACAATTTCAGGATCCGGCAGTGGCGACCAACTCTGCAAAACTTGGAAAACTGCACAGCGAGCAGGTGGAAGTACAGGAAAAACTGGATCAGCTGTACGAAGAATGGGAAGAACTGGCATCTGATTGATAAAAAATTGACAAAATAATCTCAGATGTTTATAATGAATACAGATAATTGCGGGTAGTAACGCAAATGGTTGAAGGAGTAAATGGAAGATGCAAAAGGAAATTTCGCAGGCGGTCATACGTCGAATGCCAAGATATTACAGATATCTTGGAGAATTGCTGGATGCGGGAGTAGAAAGAATTTCATCCAATGAGCTGAGCGTTCGAATGAAAGTAACAGCTTCTCAGATTCGTCAGGATCTGAACAATTTTGGTGGTTTTGGCCAGCAGGGATACGGTTATAATGTGCAGTATCTGTATGAGGAGATTGGAAAAATCCTTGGTCTTGACCGACAGCACAACATTATCGTAGTCGGAGCCGGTAATATGGGACAGGCGCTGGCAAATTATGTGAAGTTTGAGAAACGTGGCTTTATGATCACCGGACTTTTTGATGTCAATCCGGCACTAGCAGGTTTGTCAGTCCGTGGTATTGAGATACATATGATGGACGAACTTCCGGAATTTGTAAAGCATCAGAGAGTTGATATTGCGGTATTGACACTTCCGAAAGAAAAGGCAGAACAGGCAGCGGAGCAGCTGGTAAAACTTGGCATCCGTGCAATCTGGAACTTTGCACATCTGGATCTGGAACTTCCGGATGATGTAGTTGTGGAAAATGTTCACTTGTCTGACAGCTTGATGCAGCTGTCTTATAACATTGTCCGCAGACAGGATAACGAATAAGAAACCTTGCAAACGTGCGCTTTGTCCTACGGGCAGAGCGCATTTGTATGTAAATTGTGCAAAACAAACCGGGGGAATATAACGATGAGAGATGTATTAAATGGTCAGGAAATGAAACAGTGTGATGAAAATACCATGAAGATGGGAATGTTATCAGCGGTATTAATGGAACGTGCTGCCTTAAGTGTGGTAAAAGAAATTATGGAGCGTTATCCGGATGATGATACGAGAATTCTGACTGTATGCGGCGCGGGGAATAATGGCGGTGATGGTATCGCTGTTGGACGTCTGCTTGCTTTGCAGGGATATGAAGTGGGTATCTGTTTTGCCGGAAATCCTGAAAAAATGACTACAGAAACAGCCCGGCAGATGAAGATCGCAAAGAATTATAATGTGCCGGTTTTAACACCCGAAGAGGCATTCCAGGAGAACTGGGATGTCATTGTAGATGCGCTCTTTGGCATTGGACTGAGCCGGGAGATAACCGGAAAATATGCAGATATTATAAAAGAATTGAACGTGTATTACGAGGGCGCCGGTAAAATTGCGGTAGATATTGCTTCCGGAATATCGGCAACCACCGGAGAGGTGCTTGGAACGGCATTTCAGGCAGATGTGACTGTGACCTTTGGATTTGAAAAGCGGGGACAGCTTTTATATCCGGGAGCAGAGTATACCGGCGCACTCAAAGTGGAAGATATTGGATTTACCACAGAAAGTTTGTTTGACATTATACCGGGATTGCATGTGCTGGAAAAAGAAGATCTTGATATGCTGCCAAAAAGAACAGCGCACTCTAATAAAGGAAGTTACGGAAAACTGTTATTGATCGCCGGTTCCGAAGGAATGGCAGGTGCGGCAGTTTTTGCGGCAAAGGCGGCATACCGGATGGGATGCGGTCTGGTCCGGGTGGCAACGGTGGAAAGTAACCGGGCAATTTTGCAGCAACTTGTACCGGAAGCGGTACTGGCAGTTTACAATGATACAACAGATGTGGTAAAATTTGTGGAAACACAGCTTGCCTGGGCAGATGCCGTGGCAGTCGGTTCCGGAATCGGACAGTCTGCATTGTCAGAAAAAATGGTGAAAACTGTGATCGAGCAGAATACAAAACCGTGCCTGTTTGATGCGGATGCCCTGAATCTGATTTCCAAAAATCCGGAATGGCTGCAGTTTTTGAAAAACGGAGCAGTTTATACTCCGCATCTTGGCGAAATGAGCCGGCTCATCGGAACATCTATCGCAGAAATTTCAAAAGATCTTGTGGGGGCAGCTTTGCAGTATGCACAGAAAAATCACGTAGTAATGGTGTTAAAAGATGCAAGAACTGTGACTGCCACAGAAAAGCGTGGCTGTTTCCTGAATCTGAGTGGAAATGACGGAATGGCAACAGCAGGATCAGGAGATGTGTTAAGCGGTGTGATCGGTGCATTGCTGGCACAGGGCATGCTGCCGGAAGATGCGGCACCTATGGGTGTATATCTTCATGGTCTGGCAGGTGATGCGGCAGCAAAGAAACTTGGCAGACACAGCATGATGGCAAGTGATATCGTAGATGGAATTACCGATTTGTTGAAGGAACAGGAGGACACAATAGAACAATGAAAGAGTATCGCAGAATATGCGCAAATATCAGTTTAAAAGCATTGGAGCATAATTTAGATGCAATACATGACTGTATTGATCGTGATACGAAGATTATTGCAGTAGTAAAGGCAGATGGCTATGGTCATGGGGCAGTACCGCTGGCAGAAGTGATGGAACAGCGCGAGGATGTCTGGGGCTATGCGGTGGCAACCCCGGAGGAAGCGGAAGAACTGTACAGCAACGGAATCAAGAAACCGATTCTGATCCTTGGTTATACGTTCCCGGAATACGATGAGCAGATTGTAAAAGAAGGACTCCGCCCGGCAGTATTTTCTCTGGAACGGGCAAAGCAGCTGTCAGAAGAAGCAGTTCGTCAGAACAAAGAGTGTAAGATTCATATTAAACTGGATACCGGTATGAGCAGAATCGGTTTTCAGGTGACGGAACAGTCTGCTGATGAGATTGCACAGATCGCAGCTTCGCCGAATATTATAATAGAAGGAATCTTTACACATTTTTCCAAAGCAGATGAGACGGATAAAACTTTCACAAAGAAACAGGCAGATACTTATGAGCAGATGATCACCTGGTTAAAGGATCGTCAGATTGAGATTCCAATTCATCATGTTTCAAACAGTGCGGGAATTGTGGATCTTCCGGAGTATAATAAGGATATTGTCCGTGCAGGAATTATTTTATATGGTCTATGGCCGTCCGATGAAGTAGAAAAAAATAATATTGACTTAAAACCGTTACTGTCCTTAAAGAGTCATGTAGTTCATGTAAAGGAACTGGAGCCGGGACGGATCATCAGTTATGGCGGTACATTTGAAGTGGAAAAACCGATGCAGATTGCAACGGTACCGGTTGGTTATGCAGACGGCTATCCGCGCAGCCTGTCAAACAAAGGATATGTGTTGATTCATGGAAAACGTGCGGCAATCTGCGGCAGAGTCTGCATGGATCAGATGATGGTAGATGTTTCTGAAATTCCGGATGTAAAACCGGGAGATGAGGTGACATTGATCGGAACAGATGGTACAGAGACGATCACGATGGAGGAGCTTGGCGATATGTCTGGAAGATTTAACTATGAGCTTGCCTGTGATCTGAACAAGCGAATCCCGCGTATTTACTACTAAAGGTCTGGGTTTATCTCAGTCGAGAAGACTCCCACTTCTGCAAGTGGTGAGTAATAACAAGTC
>ERZ773169.295-NODE-295-length-68325-cov-7.932108_pt1 | contig 68325 bp, 56 predicted proteins | sample MGYA00580536_ERZ773169 | MGnify/ENA primary metagenome ERZ773169 (study PRJEB29015, sample SAMEA2737814) | human gut metagenome | biome: human gut; feature: human-associated habitat; material: faeces | place: China | collected 2012 ... | reverse complement strand
CACGGGCGGACGCCATGCGGCGTCCGCCCCTTGTTCGTTTTCGTTACATTTCCTCGACGGCCAGCATGTCCGGCAGCGCGGTCAGATCGCCGCGCAGGTCGCCCGGCTGCAGCGGAGTGCGGCTGTGGATGGGGATGAGCGCGCAGTAGTGGTGCGGCGCGTCGGGGGCGTCGCTGTCCGAGATGCGGCTGATCTCGAGATTGTCGATGCGGATGCTGCGCTCACGCAGCAGGGCGAGCACGGACTCCATGCACACGGCGTGCGCGTACTCAATGTAGAGCGTGAGATCGGTGCTCTTGCTCGTGAGCCGGGTCTCCAGCCGCACGAGCACCACCTCGACCAGCAGCACGACGGCCGTGGCGAAGATGGCACACTCGACGTAGCCCGCGCCGCAGACAAGGCCGATGATGGCCGCGGCCCAGAGTCCGGCGGCGGTGGTCAGACCCTTGACGCGCTTGTCGCGCGTGACGATGATCGTGCCCGCGCCGACAAAGCCGATGCCGGAGATGACCTGCGCGCCGAGACGCGCGATGTCGTTATACAGGTGCTGGAAGAGCAGGTACTGGCTCGTGAGCGTCGTGATGGCGGAGCCGAGGCAGATGAGAATGTGTGTGCGGAAGCCTGCAGGCCGGCGCTTGATCTCGCGCTCTGCGCCGATCAGCCCGCCGCAGACGACGGCCAGCGTCAGTCGGGCGAGGATCGCCCAGAAGGTCATATCACGGATGGGATCAAAACAATGCAGCATGGTACAGCCTCCTTTCTCAGATCTCTTCGATGAGGATGACGCCCTCGAGCGCCGACAGCTCGGCCAGCAGCTCGGGGTGGTTGCGCCGCTCGGGCAGGATGGCGCTGAACTGGCACAGGAAGCTCGCCAGCGGGCCCGTGCCGTTGCGGTTGACGGCAAAGTCGAAAATGCGGATGTTCTCGTCGTGCAGATGCGCGACGATCGCGCCGAGGTGCTCCATGCGCTCGATCTCGAGGCTGATGTTGATGTGGTGCGCCCGCCGGGTGAGCCGCTGCTCCAGCGGCGGCAGCAGGTACATGCAGGCCGTCATGTACGCGATGCAGATGAACGCGCAGGAATAAAACCCCGCGCCGATGGCAAGGCCGAGACACGCGCTCGCCCAGAGTCCGGCGGCAGTGGTCAGGCCCTTGACCTGCTGGCGGGCGGTGATGATGATCGTGCCCGCGCCGAGAAAGCCGATGCCCTTTGCGGCCTCGGCGCCGAAGCGCGACACGTCCTGCGTCGCGCCGATGCTCTCGGCGAGCGCGCGCCACGGTCCGTGGAGCATCTGGTCGAGCTGCAGGCTCAGCAGCACGGTGAGCGTCGCGCCGAGCGCCGTGAGCATATAGGTGCGAAAGCCGGCGGGGCGGTTTTTGCGCTCGCGCTCAAGCCCGATCAGCCCGCCGCAGAGCACGGCGAGGAGGATGCGCAGCATCATCGTGACGATATTCAGTTCACGCAGGTAGGAGAGTACGGACGCCATAGATGCGGTTCCTTTCTGAGTTGGTTACAGGCCGCCGCTGCGCGGCTTGCCGGTGCTGCCGCGCACGATGAGCCGGCTGTGGTATTCCACGCGGTTGATCGGCTGATCCTCGCGGCTGTTGAGCCCGCCCTCGATGCGCTCGAGCAGCAGGTTGAAGGCGCTCTTGCCGTGGCTGAAGGTGTTGTTGTCCACGGTCGTGAGCTGGATGCGCTGATAGCCCGAGGTCGTGACGTTGTCAAACCCGCAGAGGCTGAAATCCTCCGGCACGCGGTAGCCCTCGCGCAGCAGCGCGTCGAGCACGCCGAAGGCCACCATGTCATTGATGGCGACGATGCCGGTGATCTTGTCGTTGCGCAGGCATTTGTAGGCCAGCTCCATCCCCGAGCGGTACTCGAGGTCGGGCGTGGAGATCTCCGCCTCGAGGGGGTTGACGTGCGAGCAGATGGTCACGCTGCCCTCCGGACACCAGAGGCGGTAGGCCTCCTGCAGCCCTTCGCCGCGGCGCATGCGGGAGATGTGGTGCTCGTTGAGCGCCGTGGACAGGTAGGCGATGCGCGTGTGGCCGAGGTCGATGAGGTGTCTGGCCACGAGCTGCGCCGCGCCGAAGTTGTCCACGTCCACGGTGTCGATGCCGCAGTCCGCGACGCGGTCGCCGACGGCGACGATGGGCACGCGGCGGCTCAGCTCGCGCACCTTGACCGTCTGGATCGGCGTCATGGCGAAGATGATGCCGGCCACGCGCGAATAGTCGAGCGAGTCGAGCAGGTGGCTCTCCGTGCGGGGATTCCAGTAGGTGTTGTAGATCGCGATGTGATACCCGGCGGCGTGCGCCGCGGCGTCGATGCCGGTGATCATCTTGGTGTGGTAGGGGTTGGAGACCGACGGCGAGAGGACGGCGATCTGCTTGCCGGAGCAGCGGGCGGACGGCGTGCGGTAGCCGATGCGCTCGGCCTCAGCCAGAACGCTCGCCACGCGCTGAGAGGAAAAGCGCTCCAGCGATTTTCCGTTGAGGATCATCGAGACGCTCGCGGTCGAAACACCGGTCGCCTCGGCGATGTCGCGCAGGGTGGGCTTGCTGCTCATAGGCACCTCCAGTAGAGTACAGATGACGGCACATGTGTTGAAAATTTAAGCATTTTTCAGCGAAAAAAGGGTGCTTCGCCTTTGCAGTTTCACCAATTTCTACGAGGAGTATATAGCGAAAACAGAAAAATGGCAAGCAAAATTTCTGCCCATATTGACGGCATCGCACAAAAATGTTAACATTTTTCACAGAGAGCCGTTAAAATGACGGAGAAAAATTCAACGCTTTTTTAAGCAGAAAGGAACTACCTTGAAGAAAATTGTTGCGATGCTTCTCGCCCTGACCATGGTGCTTGCACTGTGCGCCTGCGGCGGCGGCGGCGATAAGGCCGGCGCGAACGATGATTACCACCTCACGCTCAAGCTCAGCCACGTCTTTGCGACGACCGAGCAGCTCACGATCGAGATGCAGCAGGTCGCCCAGCGCATCAAGGAGCGCACCAACGGCGCGATCGAGATCCAGTGCTACGACTCCAGCCAGCTCGCCGTCTATAAGGACAACATCGAGCAGGTCGTCAACGGCGCCGACTGGATTGCCTGCGAAGACCCCTCCTACCTCGCCGACTACGACATCGACTTTGAAGCACTCATCGGCCCCATGATGTACAACAGCATCGACGAGTACTCCTACGTCTGCCAGTCCGATCTGGTAAAGAATATGTGCCAGAAGCTCGAAGATAACTACGGCATCCACGTGCTCGCGCTCGACTTCAACGTCGGTATGCGCTGCATGCAGACCAACAAGGTCATCAAGACCCCCGCTGACCTCAAGGGCATGAAGATCCGCGTGCCCAACAGCTCCATGTACATCAACTGCCTCACCGCCATGGGCGCCACGCCCACCGGCATGCCGTTCGCTGAGACGATCTCCGCCGTGCAGCAGGGCGTCATTGACGGTCTGGAAGGCAACATGAACGCTTACTCCACCAACGGCAGCGCCGAAGTGTGCAAGAATATGTCCCTGACCAACCACCTCGTGGGCACCTGCGGCGCCTACATCAGCACCAAGGTCTGGAACAGCATCCCGGAAGAGTACCGCACCATCATCCAGGAAGAGTTCACCAAGGGCGCTAAGGAACTGACCGACTTCACCAACGCTTCCTTCGAGGAGACGAAGGCCAAGCTCGAGAAGGAGCAGGGCTGCTCGTTCAACGAGGTCGATGTCGATGCGTTCCGCGCCGCCGTGCAGCCGGAGTTTGAGCGCATGGTCAAGGAAGACGGCGTGACGCCCACCTTCTACGAGCAGGCGCAGGCCATCCTCGCCGAGTACCGCCAGGCCAATAAGTGAGCGCTGCGCGCTGACGGACGGCCGGAAGCCCCATACCGGCTTTTTATGCCGGGTGTCCCGCACACGCTGCCGGACACCCGGCATTGCTGAGCAAAGCCACAGAAAGCAGAGGAAAGCAAATTTGAAAAAAGTACTGAAAAATCTCGACGCGTATATCGCGGGCGCGATGATGATCGTGACGATCGTGCTTGTCGTCGTCAACGTGATCACGCGAAAACTGTTTAACTATATCATCATCTGGAGCGAGGAAGTTGCCACCTCCTGCTTCGTGTACTCGGTGTTCATCGGCGCGGCCTACGCCTACCGCAAGCACCAGCACGTCGGCGTTGACCTGCTCGTGGAGCGGCTGCCCGCCGGCGCGCGCAGAGCCGTGCACCTGATCACCAGCGCCCTGCTCGTGGTCATCAACGGCTACATCACGGTGCTCAGCGTGCAGTTTATCCAGTCGTCCTGGATCAAGCGCATGCCGATCACGAAGCTGCCGTCCAGCGCGGTCAACACGGCGCTGGTCATCGGCTTCGGCCTGATGACGATCTACTCGCTCGTCATTTTCATCAAAGACCTCAAGAGCGGCAACAAACTTGACGGGGAGGTGGACGCATGAGCACGTTCCTTTCGATCCTGCCGATCATCATCGCGCTCGTGCTGTATTTCACGGGCATCCCCATCGCCTACGCGCTCTTTGCCGCGGCACTGACCTATTTCGGCTTTATTGACACGACGACCGTGCCGTACCTGCTGATGCAGAAGTTCATCACGTCCACGCAGTCGTTCCCGTTCCTTGCGATCCCGTTTTTCATCATGTGCGGGTCGATCATGAACTACGGCGGTATTAGCGCGCGGCTGATGGACTTCGCCGATGCGCTCACCGGTCACCTGCCCGGCGGCCTTGCGCAGATCAATGTCCTGCTGAGCATGCTCATGGGCGGCTGCTCCGGCTCGGCCAACGCCGACGCCGCCATGGAGTGCAAGCTGCTCGTGCCCGAGATGGAAAAGCGCGGCTACGGCAAGGGCTTTTCCGCCGCGATCACGGCGGCATCCTCGTGCGTCACGCCCATCATCCCGCCCGGAATCAACCTCATCGTCTACGGCCTGATCGCCGGTGCGTCCGTCGGTCAGCTCTTTGCCGCCGGCTACATCCCCGGTCTGCTCATGGCTGTGACGCTGATGATCGCCGTGGCGATCATCTCCAAAAAGCGCGGCTACGCGCCGTCCCGCCCGCGCCGTGCGACGCTCGGCGAGATCGGCCGGCAGGCGCTCAAGTCCTTCTGGGCGCTGTTTTTCCCGCTGGGCATCATCATGGGCATGCGCTTTGGCATCTTCACGCCGACGGAAGCCGGCGGTGTGGGCGTGCTCTACTGCCTGATCGTGGGTAAGTTCGTCTACAAGGGCCTGCGCAAGGAGCACTTCGTCCCCATCCTGCGCGAGACCATCTCCGGCACCGCCACCGTCATGCTCATCATCGTGTCGGCGACCGTGTTCGGCTACTACCTCAACTGGGAGAACATCCCCACCATGCTGCTCAACGCCGTGTCGAGCTTTGCCAGCAACAAGTTCCTCGTGCTGCTGGTCATGAACGTTGTGCTGCTCATCGTCGGCATGTTCCTCGAGGGCGGCGCGGCGCTCATCATCCTCGCTCCGCTCATGGTGCCGATCGTGAAGGCCGCCGGGATCGACCTGGTGCACTTCGGCATCGTCTGCAACGTCAACATCATGATCGGCGGTCTGACCCCGCCGTTCGGCTCGATGATGTTCACCTGCGTGTCCATCACGGGCTGCAAGATGCAGGAATTTATCAAAGAGTGCGTGCCGTTTATCATCGCGCTGCTCATTGCGCTGCTGCTGCTGACGTATATCCCCGGTATCACGATGCTGATACCGAATCTCATTTATTAAGGGAGACAATTGCATGAAAGTTATGGCACACCGCGGCTACAGCGGTGCTTATCCGGAAAACACGATGCTCTCGTTCCGCGAGGCGGTCAAGGTTGGCTGCGACGCGATCGAGATGGACGTGCATGAGACGCGCGACGGCCGCCTCGTCGTCATCCACGACGAGCGGCTCGACCGCACGACCGACGGCACCGGCCGCATCTGCGAGCATACGTTTGACGAGCTGCGGCAGGTCAACGCCGCTGCACGCTTCGCGGGCAAATACGCCCCCGAGCGCATCCCGTCGTTTGACGAGTATTGCGAGTGGGCGTCCGGCGAAACCGTCGGGCACAACATCGAGATCAAGACCGACAAGATCTACTATCACGACATCGAGCGCAAGATCTGGGCCACCATCGAGCGCTACGGTCTGGAGCACAAGGTCATGTTCTCGTCGTTCAACCACTTCTCGCTGCGCCGCATCCTCGAGATCAGCGGCAACGCGGTCGAGGTCGGCGCGCTCGTGCTCGAGGACAGCATCGGCGGCTTCCCCGGTTACTACTGTGAGCAGGCGGGCTTCGCCTGCTACCACCCGCCGATCGAGCTGCTCACGGATGAGAACGTGCGCGACTGCAAGGAGCACGGCGTGAAGATGAACGTCTGGACCGTCAACGACATGGCGGGTCTGGAGCAGCTCCACCGCTGGGGCTGCGAGGGCATCATCACGAATTACCCCGGCGTGGCGAGCGGCTGGCTGCGCGCGCAGGGCGAGTGAGCCGGACGCGGCAAATAGTCAGATAAAGAGACGCCGCCCCCGAGAGCCTTTGGCTTTCGGGGGCGATTTCTGTGTCAAAAGGAATGCTTTCTGACAGCAAAAAACTCCCTCCGGATTTCCGGAGGGAGTTTCGCGTTTGCAGAGATGGGATCAGATCTTCATGCAGACGTCCCAGGCACGCCAGATGACGGTGCGCAGGTTGCCGATGGCAACGCAGTCGCCCACGCGGAAGACCTGCTTGTTGTCCTTGCCGCCGACCGGAGTCGGGACAAAGCCGATGCCGTTGACGACGTCGTCGCACTCGACAAAGAAGGTCTCGCCGGTCTTGACGTTCTTGACGGTGACGCCGTTGTCCTTGATCTCTGTCACGGTGGACTCGAGGTAGGTCGGGACCTTGTGGTACTCCATCGCGTCACGCAGGAAGGAGGTGTTGGCAAGGCAGGTAGCCTGTGCCGCGACCAGGTCGCCGGCGTACTCGACGATGAGGGGGTGCTTGCCCTGAAGGATCAGGTCGTAAGCCGCCTCGCAGGAGGACTGGCCGCCGCCGATGAACAGGACCTTGTCGCCGACTTCCTTCTTGTCCTTGAGAAGCTCGGTGAACGTGAGGGTCTTCTCGAAGCCCGGGATGGAGGGCATGGTGCGCGGGATGGAGCCGCTGGCGACGATGATGTCGTCGAAGCCGCCGAGCGTGTTGACGTCGGTCACCTCGGTGTTGAAGCGGACGTCGATGCCTTCCTTGGCGATCTCGTTGAGGTACCAGCGGATGAGCTCCTTATCGTTCTCCTTGAAGCTCATCGCGGAAGCGGTGAGGAACAGACCGCCGAGCTCGTTGGTCTTCTCGAAGATGACGGGGGTGTGGCCGCGCTGCTTGAGCACGAGCGCGCACTCCATGCCGCCGATGCCGCCGCCGATGATGGCGACCTTCTTCGGGTTGCGGGTCGGGACGATCTTGTACTTGTTGTGCTGCATGGTGGTCGGGTTCAGCGCGCAGCGAGCCAGGTGCAGGGAGTCGTCCATGCTCTGGAGGTTCGCGGTGCCCTTGAACTTGGCCATGTTGAAGCAGCCGTTGTGGCAGCGGATGCAGGGCTTGATCTCGTCCTCGTGGCCGCTGAGGATCTTGTGGATCCACTCGTGGTCAACGAGGTTCTGACGCGCGATGGCGACAGCGTCGAGACGGCCGGCGGCGATCTCTTCGGCGGCCTTCACGGGGTCCATACGGCCGGCGCAGACGACCGGGCAGTTGGTGAACTTCTTGATGTGCTCGACGTACTCGAGGTTGCAGTTGTCGGGCATGTACTGAGGCGGATGTGCCCAGTACCACGCATCGTAGGTGCCGTTGTCGCAGTTGAACATGTCGTAGCCGGCTTCCTCGAGGTACTTGACAGCCTTCTCGGACTCGGCCATGTCACGGCCGAACTCCTCAAAGTCGGTCTCGTACGGCATCGCACCCTTGCCCCAGGCCTTGGTCTTGGAGACGACGGAGTAACGCAGGGACACCGGGAAGTCGGCGCCGGCCTGACGCTTGATCTCCTGCACGATCTCGACCGGGAAGCGGAAACGGTTCTCGAACGAGCCGCCGTACTGGTCGGTGCGGTGGTTCCAGTTGGCCATGGTGAACTGGTCAAGCAGGTAGCCCTCGTGGACAGCGTGGATCTCGACGCCGTCGACGCCGGCAGCGCGCAGCTTCTTGGCGGTCTTGCCGAAGGCGTGCACCATGTCCTGGATCTCCTTGACGGTCAGCGGGCGGGACATGACGTCTTCCTTCCAGCGGTTCGGGACCTCGGAAGCGGAGGCGCAGATGTACTGCACGTCGACGATGGGGCTGACGATCTTGTTGAGGAAGTTGTTCTTGGCCAGCATCGTCATCCAGCCGTTGATCGCCATGGAGCGGCCCATGCCGGCGGCGAGCTGGATGAAGAGCTTTGCACCGGTCTTGTGGAACTCGACCATGTACTCCTTGAGCTGCTTGAACATCTGGTCGTTCTGGTACAGCCACTTACGGCCGGGGATACCCAGCGGATCGCGGATGCACTGCATGCCGGGCAGGATCAGGCCCACGCCGTCCTGTGCGCGGTTGAGCAGGAAGTAAGCTGCTTCCTTGTCAAAGTGGTTCGGCTCCATCCAGCCGAACAGGGACGTGCCGCCCATGGAGCACTGGACAATGCGGTTTTTCATCTCGACATTGCCGATCTTCCAGGGGGTGAACAATGCGTTGTACTTTTCGTTCATTGAATACGCTCCTTCTATTTTTTAGGTCTCCACAGACCCTGGGTTACGTTCTTCCGGGACATGGATCTCCCGGATGGTAAAGTCCTTGCCGGACAGCACCGTTTTGTTGAAGCTGTTGCAGTTCGGACAATAACCGTTGCACTCGATGACATTGAAGATCTCGTCGCAATCCTCGCACTCGGCCATGCCGGGCACGATGTTGACGATGAGCTTCGTATTTTCCAGCGGCGTGCCCTTCACGACGGGGGGATAGAGCTCCTCCACGTACTCCGGAATGACGAGCGAGAGCTCGCCGCAGTCGGCCACGATCTCGGAGATCTCCGAGATCTGGTTTGCGGCCGCGTAGTCGGTGACGGTCTTGACCATGGCGCGCACCACACCGATCTCATGCATGGCGCTGCTCCTTATCTGCCGCGCGTCTTGCGCACGAGGCGGCCGATGGCGGCGGGGGTGTTGCCGGCCACGGTCAGCAGGGTGCGGAAGTATTCACGGCCGTGCGTGTCGTTGACCTTCTCGAGGCGGATGGCGTCGAACTTGCACTTGGTGGTGCAGATGCCGCAGCCGATGCACTGGTCCTCGTTGAGGACGACCGCGCCGCAGCCGAGGCAGCGCTCGGTCTCCTTCTTCATCTGCTCCTCGGTGAACACACCGCGCAGATCGTGGAAGGTCTTCTTCGCCTCTTCGGCGGAGCCGTCGTGCGCGTGCTGGCGCGGGGTGTTGTCAAAGCTCTCGATCGGCACGGCCACGGTCGCGGGATCGAGCGACTTGTAGTCGCGGTGGTCGCGGCCGATGAGCTGGCTCTGGCCGGGGTGCACGAAGCGGTGGATGGACACGGCAGCCTCTTTGCCGGCGGCGATGGCGTCGATGGCAAACTTCGGACCGGTCACAAGATCGCCGCCCGCGAACACGTCGGGCTCGGCGGTCTGATACGTTGCGGGGTCAACAAGCACGGTGCCGCGCTTGCCGAGCCGGAGCTTCGAGCCGGCGTCGATGCCGCACAGGTCGATCTGCTGGCCGATGGCCGAGATGACGGCGGAGACTGCAAGCGTCTCGAACTCGCCCGTGCCGACGGGCTTGCGGCGGCCCTTCTCGTCGGGCTCGCCGAGGGTCATGGTCTCGACCTTGATGGCCGTGGCCTTGCCCTTTTCGCCCAGGATCTCGACCGGGGCGCTCAGGAAGCGGAACTTGACGCCCTCGGCCTCGGCCTCGGCGACTTCTTCGTCCGCTGCGGGCATCTCCTCGCGGCCGCGGCGGTAGAGCAGCGTCACGTCCGCACCGCGGCGCACGGCGGCGCGCGCGACGTCGATGGCGACATTGCCGCCGCCGATGACGGCGACCTGCTTGCCGATGGTCGGGCGCTTGCCGAGGTTCACGGCGCGCAGGAACTCGACACCGGTGAACACACCCTTCAGATCGTCGCCCGGGCAGCCGGCCGGCGTGCCCTTGGAGGCGCCGACGGCGAGGTAGATCGCCTTGTAGCCGTCCGCGCGCAGCGCGTCGAGCGTCATGTTCTTGCCGACCTCAACGCCGAAGCGGAACTCCACGCCGAGCTCCTTGAGCACGTCGATCTCCGCGTTGACAACGTCCTTCTCGAGGCGGAAGCTCGGGATGCCGAGCGTGAGCATGCCGCCGGGCACGGACTCCTTCTCGAACACGGTCACGGGGTAGCCCTTGACGGCGAGGTAGTACGCGCAGCTCAGACCGGCAGGGCCGGCGCCGATGACGGCGATCTTCTCCGTGTACGGACGGCCGATCTGGTTGAGCATCTTCGGCACGAAGCGGGTGCCGGCCTCGAGATCCTTCTCGGCGATGAACTTCTTGATGTCGTCGATGGCGATCGGATCGTCGATGCTGCCGCGGGTGCAGGCGTCCTCACAACGCTTGTTGCAGATGCGGCCGCAGACGGCCGGGAACGGGTTTTCTTTCTTGATGAGCTCCAGCGCCTCGGTGTAGCGGCCGAGGGACGCGAGCTTGATGTAGCCCTGAACCGGGATATGTGCCGGGCACTCGGCCTTGCAGGGGGCGGTGCCGCTGGGCATGACGTCGGAGCGGTTCGTGCGGTACTCGGGGTTGTAGCTCGAGCGGTGGAACGGCACGCTGGCGTCGGTATCGTAGGTATCGGAGATGTGCGGATCGGTCGCGCAGCGCTTCTGGCCGAGCTTGAGCGCGTTGGTCTGGCAGTTTTCAACGCACTGACCGCAGGCGACGCACTTTTCCTTGTCCACGCGGGCGATGTAGTTCGAGCGGATGGCGCGCGGCGTGCGGAACAGCTCCGCGATGCGCAGCGCGAAGCACGAGCAGCCGCAGCAGTTGCAGATGGCGTTCGTGTCCTCGAAGCCGGGGGTCTGGTTGATCTCGTGCACGAGACCGTTGTCCTCGGCGCGCTGGAGGATCTCATACGCCTCTTCCTTGCTCACGAGGCGGTGATAACCCTGCTCGGAGAAGCAGAGCGCGTTGTCGTTGAGGTACATGCACATGTCCTCTTCGAGGTGGCCGCAGCCCTCGCCCATGAGACGGCGGGCACGGCGGCAGGAGCACGGACCGACGCTGATGGCGGTCGCGTTCTCGATGAGGGTGCGCACCTCGTCGTAGGAGGCGGCGTGCGAGTCGTTCTCGATGGCGCTCATGACGGGCATGACGCGCATGAAGAACATGCCGGTCTTGCCGGAGTCGAGCATCGGCGCGAGCATCTCCGGACGGCGGCGGGTGTACGCCTCAAAGGACTCGCCGAGCACGGGATACTTGTCGCACTGCTCACGGTTGGCGAGGATGCCCTCCATGATGCCCGGGACCCAGATCGGGTAGAAGTAGCAGCGCTTGCCGTCCACATAGCGGTAGCGGACTGCGCCGGTCTTGCACAGCTTGTCGAGCTGCTCCTGCGTGTATTCCACGCTCTTTTTTGCGCGCTTGGCCACTTCCTCAACCGTGCGGTTGGTCTCCAGGCGCACGTGCATCATGATCGCACACATATCATCGTCGATGATCGGCTCGAGGATCTTATACTCGGGATCGTCATACGTGATGCCCATGTACGTCATGCTCTCAAGGCTGATCTTCGTGGCCAGCTTGAGAATATTCGGTCTTTTTGCCATGCCGTTTCCTCCTTCAATGTAGGGTGGTATTTAAAAGGTGTTCCCTGTCCCCTTATTGCTTGGGCGGCGCCGCGAACGCGCGCGTGAACTGCTCGCACAGCGCGTCGATGCGCGCGTGCCCGTCGAGCTCATGCACGCTTGGCACGCCGATGGACATCCGCTGGATGACGCCGAGGATCGAATCGTACGTATTATAATAGAGTGTTTTCACATCGGCATCGGGATCGACCGTCCCGTCGGCGAGCCCGCGGCGGATGGCCGCGGCGATCGGCCCGGGGGCGACCTCAAAGCGCTCCGGCGGGCGGTTGATGACCGCGTGCTGCCGGCCGGCGTTGCACAGCGCGACCTCCGCATCCAGCGAGAAGCGGATGCCCGCGGGGTCGGTGAAGATCAGCCCCGCATAGCTGCGCAGCAGCACCCGGATCTCCTCGATGCCGGTCATGCCCTTGCGCCGCTGCTTTGCCAGCGACTGCGCGGCCAGCTCCTTGGCCCTGTCCCAGTAGAGGTAGGCCGCCGCGATGACGAGCTCATCCTTGCCCGCAAAGTACCGGTAGACCGAGCGCTCGGTCAGACCGGCGTGCTGCGCGATATCGCGGATGGTCGTCTTTTCGATGCCGTTTTCAACAAAACACGCCAGCGCCGTCTGCGTTACGAGTGCGATATTCTGTTCCCGCACCTCTTGCATCGACATGGGCGTGCCTCCTGTCAGCTATGTTTGTCAGATTGACTGACATTGTTATTATACCTGTTTTTTGCCGGTATTTCAACTGAAAGTTGCTCGTTTTTTAACGAGTTTGTCATACAAAAAACACCGGTATGGTCAAAAAACCACACCGGTGTATAGCTTGTCAAAAACCTCGTAGCCTTTTGCCGCCGCAGCGGCGAAAGAAAGTCCGATAACAATGCCGGGGCATTGGGCGCATCGCGCGTGTCACACGGGGTAATCGCCGGAGAGCTTCTCGTCGGCGTTCGTGCCGGTGTCTCTGTTGCGGAAGAAGGCAAAATACGCCACCACGCACAGCGCCACGAGCGCGTAGGCAAAGACGATGACAGCGACGTTCCCGGCCGCAATCTCGCTCTGCAGGCCGCCGATCTCGACGATGAGGATGAGCGCCGGCGTCACGAAGCGGATCATGATGGCGTAGACCTTCTTGAGCCAGCCGGCCATGGGTGTGCCTCCGGCCTCGATCTCGGCCACGGCGCGCTTGGGCGTGATGAACCAGCCGACGACGATGCAGGAAAACAGCGCGCACACGGGCATGAGCACGGTGTTGGTCACTTCATCGAAGAACGTCAGCCAGTCGAGCCCGAACAGCGCGGGGCTGGACTCTTCGAGGATGGCGACGTGGCCGAGCGAGATGCCGATCGGGATCGACACGAGAAAGCAGGCGCCCGCGACGATGAGCGCGGCGCGCTTGCGGTGGGCGTGGAATTTCTGGATGACGAACTGCGTCACGACCTCGATCAGCGACACGACGGAGGTGATGGCGGCGATGTCGACCATGACGAAAAAGGCGAACGACACGACCTGACCCACACCGCCCATGGACTCGAACACCTGCGGCAGGATGATGAACATGAGCGCGACGCCCTTGCTGCTGCCGAGCAGCGCGGGGTCAAAGTGCGCCACCGACGGGAAGATCGCCAGACCCGCGATGAGCGCCACGAGCGTGTCGAAGATGCAGATCATGGCGGTGGAGCGCACGAGGTTGACCTCCTTGCCGGTGTACGAGCCGTAGGTGATCATGATGCCCATGCCGAGCGACAGGGAGTAAAACGCCTGACCCATGGCCACGAGCACGGACTTGAACGTGATGCCGGAGAAATCGGGCTTGAGGTAGAAGCTCAGCCCCTCACGCACGCCGCTGCCGAGCGTCAGCGCGTAGACGGCGATGGCGACGAGGATCAGAAACAGCACCGGCATGAGCACCTTGGACGCCTTCTCGATGCCGTCCTTGACGCCGCCCATGATGATCATCATGCTCAGCACGAGGAAGATCGCGGTGTAGAGGATGACCTCACCGGTGTTGACGGAGAACGTGCCGACGATGCCGGCGTTGCCGCTGAAGGAGTTGAGCGCGTACTTCGTCGTCCAGCCGCCGAGCACGGAGTAGTAGCAGATGATGAACGCGGGGATCACGATCGCTACGAGCCCGCACCAGCCGAGGTTCTTGTGGATCATCTTGTAGGCGGTCATGGGGTTCGCCTGCGCGCGGCGGCCGAGATAGATCTCGCTGAGCATCGTCACGAAGCCGATGAGCAGCACGCACGCGACGTAGATGAGCACGAAGGCCGCGCCGCCGTTTTGCGACGTCTTGTACGGGAAGCCCCAGAGATTTCCAAGTCCTACGGCACTGCCGGCGGCGGCGAGGATGAAGCCGACGCCGCTGGCGAATCCAACTTTTTTCTTTTCCATAACAGATTTCCTTTCTGTCCGTTTTTCTATACAACAAAAAATCGGCCCCGACCAAAACGGTCGGGGCCGACTCCTGGTATACCAAGTCGTGCTTATCCCGCGAATACCGGTTTGGTTCGTTCTGCTGGCGGTGCGATGCCCAGAATGCTGAGTATAGCAAAAATCGACACTGCAAGCACAGTGTCGATGGTAAGCAGAAGGATGCTGTTGTTGTCGGTATTCGCCGCAGAGCATGCCGAGCCGACCGCGCACTTGGTCGCGGCATCGCAGGGACGCGCAAAGGACATGTGACGCATGGCTTGCAGCTCCTCTCGGAAGAAATTTGACGCCATTGTACGCGCCGGGACGACCGTTGTCAACGCTGCGAAGGATTCGCAATTTTAATCCTGTCGTTTCAAATTTTTGAATCATCCGCAGCGTGCTTCGCAGTCTGTCAGGTGCCTGCCTCGAGCTTGTGCAGCGCCTTGCGAAACTGCGTCGCAAACAGGATGGCCGTGCACGTGACGGCGATCACGTCCGCGACGGGCTCGGCCAGATACACGGCCGTCGTCTGATCGGGCAGCAGCGCCGGCAGCAGATAGATCAGCGGCAGCAGCAGCACGAATTTGCGCAGCACGGCCACGATGATCGAGCACAGCGCGCTGCCGATGGACACGAACGTCATCTGGCAGGCGATCTGGATGCCGAACAGGAACAGCCCCGCGCAATAGATGCGCAGCACGCGCGTCGTGAAGGCGATGAGCGCCGCATCCGGCGTGAAGATGCGCGCGAACAGCCCGGGGGCGAGCTCGATGAGCGCCCAGAGCGAGACCGAGTAGATCAGGCACACCTTCAGCAGCAGACGGAACGTTTCCCGCACGCGCGCGGTGTTTTTCGCGCCGAAGTTGTAGCTCGTGATCGGCTGCGCACCCTGCCCGATGCCCTGCAGCGGCAGCATGGCAAACTGCATCACGCTCGTGAGGATCGTCATCGCGCCGACGGCGATGTCACCGCCGTACCTGAGCAGGGAGGCGTTGAAGCACACGGAGATGACGCTCTCGCTCGCCTGCATCGTGAACGTCGCCAGACCGAGTGCCACGCACGGCAGGATGAGCTTCGGCGAGACGAAGAAGTTTTGACGCCGGAGGCGCAAAAACGCCTTCTTCCCGCACAAAAACGACAGCACCCACGCGCACGAGAGCCCCTGCGAGAGCACGGTCGCCAGCGCCGCGCCGCGCACGCCCATGTCCAGTGCGAAGATGAAGACCGGGTCGAGGATGATGTTCGCCGCCGCGCCGATGAGCACCGTGTACATACCCACCTTGGCAAAGCCCTGCGCCGTGATGAAGGCGTTCATGCCGAGCGTGAGCTCGACAAAGAGCGTGCCGAACGCATAAATATGCAGATAGTCGGCGGCGTAGCCGATGGTGTTCTCACTTGCGCCGAAGGCCAGCAGCGCGTCGCGCCCCCAGAGCAGCAGCGCCGCCGTGAGCACGACGGAGATGCCGATCTGCAGCGTGAAGCAGCCGCCGAGCGTCTTTTCGGCGCTGTCCATATCGTCGCGCCCCATGTAGATCGACGCGCGCGGCGCGCCGCCCGAAGCCGTGAAGCACGCGAAGGCCGACACGATCAGGATGATCGGCAGGCACACGCCCACGCCCGTCAGCGCGGCGCTGCCGACCTCGGGAATGTGGCCGATGTAGATGCGGTCGACGATGTTGTAGAGCATATTGACCAGCTGCGCGATCACCGTCGGGATCGCGAGCCGGCGCAGAAGCTGTCCGACCGGCTCCGTGCCGAGAAATGTTTTGTCCTGCTGCATTCAGAGTGCCTCCCCATATGCGATGTGGTCCAGATTTTGTGCGAACGCCGTCAGGCAGCGCTGGAACGTCTCGAGCGCGTCGGGCGCGACGCCCGCGGACATCTGCGCGATGAACTGCTCCTGCAGGGCCTGCCCGCGCGCGATGATGGGCGCGGCCTTGTCCGTGCACACGAGGCGGCAGCGCCGCCGGTCGCCGGGGTCGCGTGCGCGCAGCAGATACCCCTCGCGCACGAGCTTGTCGACGTGAAACGACACGATGCCCGGCTTGAGCCGGCGATATGTGCAGATGTCGCGCGCGGTGTCCAGCCCCGGATTGTTGGCCAGAAAGAGCAGGATGTCCACGGCGTTGGGCGCCATGTCCAGCTCCGCGCTCAGCGGCTGCATGACGACGGCGTAGGCATCGAGGATGCGGCGCGTGTATGTGTAGACCTGCGATGCGGTAAGCACGGCGGTCACCTCCTGAAAATAGTTCAATTTTGAACGATTTTGTATTATACCAGCTTCTGCCCGGAAAGCAAGCGGAAATTTGTGAACAATTCTATTGACAAGAAAAACAGCGTGTGTATAATTGTATACAATAATACAAAGCAACGGAAAGGAGTCCCACTGCCATGCTTGAAATATCCGGAAAGACGAATTTGCTGGAGCAGAATGCGTATAAATATTCGCTTCAGGATGTAGCGGAACCCAACCTCCATCGCGACATTTACACACAGGGCATGGTGCCGAAGGTGCCGTTCAACCACCGGCGCGTGCCGATGAACATGCCCGAGGAGATCTGGATCACGGACACGTCCCTGCGCGACGGGCAGCAGTCCGTGGAGCCGTACACGGTCGACCAGATCGTCAATATCTATAAGTATCTCTCCCGGCTCGGCGGGCCGTACGGCATCATCCGGCAGACGGAGTTTTTCATCTACAGCAAGAAAGACCGCGAGGCGCTCGAAAAGTGCATGGAGCTGGGGCTGAAGTTCCCGGAGATCACGACGTGGATCCGCGCGACGAAGGAGGATTTCCGCCTCGTGCGCGACCTCGGCATCCGTGAGACGGGCATCCTCGTCAGCTGCAGCGACTACCACATCTTCAAGAAAATGAAGATGACGCGCCGTCAGGCCATGGACTATTATCTTGCGACCGTGGCGGATGCGTTCGCGGCGGGCGTCGTGCCGCGCTGCCACCTGGAGGACATCACGCGCGCCGATTTTTACGGCTTTGTCGTGCCGTTTGTCAACGAGCTGCAAAAGCTCTCGCGGCAGGCTGGTATCCCGGTCAAGATCCGCGCGTGCGACACCATGGGCTACGGCATCCCCTACACGGAGGCGGCGCTGCCGCGCAGCGTGGCCGGTATTATTTACGGCCTGCAGCAGTATTCCGACGTGCCGAGCGAATGCCTCGAATGGCACGGGCACAACGACTTTTACAAGGCGGTCGTCAACGCCTCGACCGCGTGGCTCTACGGTGCGTGCGCGGTCAACTGCTCCCTGCTCGGCATCGGCGAGCGCACGGGCAACATCCCGCTCGAGGCGATGGTGTTCGAGTACGCGTCGCTGCGCGGCTCGCTCGACGGCATGGACCCGACCGTCATCACCGAGATCGCGGATTATTTTCAGCACGAGATCGGCTATGACGTCCCGCCGATGACGCCGTTCGTCGGGCGCGACTTCAACGCCACGCGCGCCGGCATCCACGCCGACGGGCTGCTCAAGGATGCGGAGATCTACACGATCTTTGACACAGAAAAGCTGCTCAACCGCCCCGCGTCCGTGCAGGTCGCCAAGACGTCCGGCCTCGCGGGCATCGCCTACTGGATCAACCAGAACTACCGCCTGACCGGGGACGCGCAGATCGACAAGCACGACCCGCTCGTGCTCGCGCTCAAGGGCTGGGTGGACGCGGAATACGAGGACGGCCGCCAGACCGTCATCTCGTCCAAGGAGCTCAACGCCAAGATCGCGGAGCTGGCGCCCGGCCGCTTCGCGCAGGTCTGACAGGAGGTGCAGCATGAAAGATTTCCGTACCGTTACGCTGGCCGATCAGGTGTTTGAGCGGCTGGAATCCGACATCATACAGGGCGTTTACCCGCGCGGCGAGGTGCTCACGGAGCTGCGGCTCGTCGAGCAGCTCAACGTCAGCCGCACACCCATCCGCGAGGCGCTGCGCCGCCTCGAGCAGGAGCACCTCATCGCCGACACCGGCAAGGGCTCCGTCGTGCTCGGCATCACGGCCGAGGATCTGGTGGACATCATGGACATCCGCTGCAAGATCGAGGGGCTCGCGTCGTACTACGCGGCGAAAAACGCTTCGCCCGACGGCCTTGCGCGCCTGCAGCACATTCTGGATCTGCAGGAGTTTTACTTTGAAAAGCGCGACGCCGAGCACCTGCGCGAGATGGACGACCAGTTTCATGACATCATCTGCGACATGAGCGGTCACGCCGTCATCAGCGACACGCTCGTGCCGCTGCACCGCAAGACCCGCCGCTACCGCAAGGCGTCCATTGCCGACGCCAAGCGCACGGCGCAGGTGGTCAAAGAGCACCGCGCCATTTATGAGGCCATCGCCGCGGGCGATGCCGATGCGGCCGCCGCGCTCACGACCGAACACACAATCCACGCAAAGAAAAGTATGATCGAAAGGATGGATCTCCATGGGTGAGACACTGGCACAAAAAATCATCCGCGCACATCTGCTGCACGGCGACATGACCCCCGGCAGCGAGATCGCCCTGCGCATTGACCAGACGCTCACGCAGGACGCGACCGGCACGATGGCCTATCTCGAGTTTGAGACGATGGGCATCGCGCGCGTCAAGACCGAACTGAGCGTGGCCTATGTCGACCACAACACGCTGCAGTCCGGCTTTGAAAACGCGGACGACCACCGCTACCTCCAGACCGTGGCCGCAAAGCACGGCGTCCGGTTCTCGCGCCCCGGCAACGGCATCTGCCATCAGGTGCACCTCGAGCGCTTCGGCAAGCCGGGCAAGACGCTCATCGGCTCGGACAGCCACACGCCCACCGGCGGCGGCATCGGCATGCTGGCCTTCGGCGCGGGCGGCATGGACGTCGCGGTCGCCATGGGCGGCGGCGCGTACTATATCACCATGCCGAAAATGTTCAAGGTCAACCTCACCGGCACGCTGCGCCCGTTCGTCACCGCCAAGGACATCAGCCTCGAGCTGCTGCGCATCCTGTCGGTCAAGGGCGGCGTCGGTGCGATCATCGAGTGGGGCGGCCCGGGCATCGCGGCGCTGTCCGTGCCCGAGCGCGCGACGATCACGAACATGGGCACAGAGCTCGGCGCGACGACGTCGATCTTCCCGTCGGACGCCGTGACGCGCGCATTTCTCGCCGCCGAGGGGCGCGCGGCGGACTTCACCCCGCTGCAGAGCGACCCGGATGCGCACTATGACCGCGTCATCGACATCGACCTCGACAAGCTGCAGCCCATGATCGCCTGCCCGCACAGCCCGGACAATGTCGTCCCCGTGGCGTCGCTCGCCGGCACGAAGGTCGATCAGGTCTGCATCGGCTCGTGCACGAATTCGTCCCTGTTCGATATGCTCAAGGTCGCGGCGCTGCTGCGCGGCAAGACCGTCGCCCCGGGCGTGAGCCTGTCCATCTCGCCGGGATCGAAGCAGGTGCTGACCATGCTCTCTGACTGCGGCGCGCTCACGGACATCCTCGCCAGCGGCGCGCGCCTGCTCGAGTGTGCCTGCGGCCCGTGCATCGGCATGGGCTTCTCGCCGAATTCCGGCGGCGTGAGTCTGCGCACGTTCAACCGCAACTTCCTCGGCCGCAGCGGCACGAAGGACGCGCAGGTCTACCTCGTCTCTCCGGAGACGGCGGTCGCCGCCGCGCTCACAGGCTGCATCACCGACCCGCAGACCCTCGGCGAAATGCCCGCCGTCACGCTGCCGGACAGCTTCCGCATCGACGACCGCGCCGTGCTGCCGCCCGCGCCGGCGGCGGAGGCGGACGCGGTGGAGGTCCTGCGCGGACCGAACATCCGCCCCTTCCCGAAGAGCAAGCCGTTTGCCGACGCGCTCGCGGCGGAGCTCGTGCTCAAGGTGGGCGACAACATCACGACCGACCACATCATGCCCGCCGGGGCAAAGATCCTGCCGTACCGCTCGAACATCCCGAAGCTGTCGGAGTTCTGCTTCACGGTCTGCGATCCGACCTTCCCGGCGCGCGCCAAGGCCGCCGGAGACGGCATCATCGTCGGCGGCAGCAACTACGGGCAGGGCTCGTCGCGTGAGCACGCGGCGCTCGTGCCGATGTATCTGGGCATCCGCTGCGTCGTGGCCAAGAGCTTCGCGCGCATCCATGTGGCCAACCTCATCAACGCCGGCATCCTGCCGCTGACGTTTGCCGACCCCGCCGATTATGACGCGCTGGCGCAGGGCGCACACCTGCGCATCGACAACATCCGCGCCGGTATGGCGGCGGGTGCACTCACCCTCACGGACACGGCCACGGGCAAGGCTTACCCCGTCGTGTGCAGCCTCACCGAGCGGCAGCAGGCCATTCTGCTCGCCGGCGGACTGCTCAACTATACAAAGGAGCATGCACTATGAACGATATCGACCGCGCCTGTGCGGCGTTTCGCACCCTGCTCGAAGAGCAGCAGGCCCGCGTCGCGGGCATGACCGCCGAGCAGGTGGATTATACGAACAAGGCGACCGTGACCATCGGCCTCGTGGACGGCGACGGCATCGGCCCCATCATCATGGAGCAGGCGGTGCGCGCGCTCGAGGCGCTGCTCGCCGGCGAGATCGCGCGCGGCAGCATCGCGCTGCGGCGCATCCGCGGCCTCACGCTCGAAAACCGTATGGCCTGCGATCAGGCGGTGCCGGACGATGTGCTCGCGGAGATCCTGACCTGCGACGTGCTGCTCAAGGGCCCGACCACGACGCCCATGGGCGGCGGGCTCGAGAGCGCGAACGTGAAGCTGCGCCGCGCGCTCGACCTCTATGCCAACGTCCGCCCCGTGGTCATTCCCGACGAGGGCATCGACTGGACGTTCTTCCGCGAGAACACGGAGGGCGAATATGCCCTCGGCAGCCGCGGCGTGGAGCTGCCCGGCATGGCCGTGGACTTCAAGGTCACGACCGACCCCGGCACGCGCCGCATCGCCCGCGCGGCGTTTGACTACGCCCGGCGCAGCGGCAAAACGCGCGTGACCGTCGTCACGAAGGCGAACATTCTCAAAAAGACCGACGGCAAGTTTACCGCCATCTGCCACGAGGTGGCCGCCGGCTATCCGGAGATCACCGTCGATGACTACTACATCGACATCATGGCGGCGAACCTCGTCAACGAGCGCGTGCGCGGCGGCTTTCAGGTGCTGCTGCTGCCGAACCTCTACGGCGATATCATCACCGACGAGGCCGCGCAGCTGCAGGGCGGCGTCGGCACGGCGGGCAGCGCCAACATCGGCGACCGCCACGCCATGTTCGAGGCCATCCACGGCTCGGCCCCGCGCATGATCGAGCGCGGCATGGGAGACTATGCAAACCCGCAGAGCATCCTGCGCGCGGAGGTCATGCTCCTGCGGCACATCGGCCGCGCGGCTGCGGCCGACCGGCTTGAGGCGGCGCTCAACGCCTGCCCGGTCGTCATCACCGGCCAGCCGGACGGCGCGACCTGCGCCGACTACGGCGACGGGATCCTGAAACTGCTCTGAAGCACACGGCGGCGCGCCCAAACGGGCGCGCCGCCGAAGTGCATGACGGAGCCGCGCTGCTGCACCCGCCGGCGCAGAGCAGAAAAAATTTTCCCGGTTTTCGGCTCGGGGCATTTACACATCTGCCCTTTTATGCTATCATGTTGTCTATAATAAACACTCGTGATTATTATTTTGCACAAAGATAGAAAGGCCTTTTTCATATGAGCAGAAAACCATTGGGGCAGGAAGTCTCGGAGGAGGACGTTCTCAATGCCGCAAAGAAGATCTTTTGCGAATACGGCTTTGACAACACCAACCTCAACGACATTGCCCGCGAGCTGAACACAACGCGCACTCCGATCTACTACTACTTTGAAAACAAGCAGAACCTCTATGAGGCGGTCGTGAAAAAGCACCTGACCGGCAAGCTGGAGACGTATACCGAGCTCTTTGCCAGCGACATGCCGTTTTTCGACAAGGTGCGCAAGGATCTCGACCTGTCGTCGCACCTGCGTCTGGCGGAGAAGGAGCTCTTCACCGGCATCAACTCCAAGCCGCAGCTTGCCGCCGCGCGCGATTTTCAGACCGACATCATGCACCGCATCCACAAGATGAAGACGCAGTACATCCAGAAGGCGATCGACGACAAGATCCTCCGCCCCGACACGGATGTAGAGTCGTTCATGGTGTATTTCTACGTCATCTCCCTCGGCATCGAGGCGGTCGACAAGCAGGACGGCTGGTATGATATGACCGAGGCGCGCATCTCGCGCCTGATCGACACGGTGCTCGACGCGATCATGCTGCGCTACAAGGCGCTGTGACCCGTCCGGGCGGACATATACATATATTATATTGTAATGCGTCTGGCAAAAACCGCGCAGAGGCAAAAAGCACATCCCCCCCGATCGGGGGGGGATGTGCTTTTTGATATGGTGGGGGGGGAAGAACGAATGCGTTATGCGTAGGGATTGATGAGCTGCGGCTTGACGGCTTCCTTTTCCGCCGCAAAGTAGATCTCCTTGACCTCGTAGGGCTTGGCCGGCAGGCTGGCCGCGGCCTCGTATGCCGCCGTGGTGGCGTGCACGATGAAGCCGGGCTTGACGCTGTCGCCGAGCTTGCACACGTGCGGGAATGCATCCTTGATCTCGTTGTAGAGCTCCGCGACCGGGCGCACGCCCAGCGCCACGACGACCAGATCGGCGGGCAGCACGCGCTCCTCACCGGAGGCGACGGAGGCGACGGTCACGCCGGCGCCGTCCACGCGCAGGATCTTGTGGCCGAGGACGGTCTGAACGCCGGCGTCCTTGGCGTAGAACAGGTCGAGACGGTGGTCGGTGTTGGCCGGGATCTCATCGGGCATCATGTCCACGACGGTGACGGTGTTGTCCTGCGCGAGCATGCGCGCGGCCTCCAGACCGGTCTGACCGGCGCCGAGCACGACGACCTGCTTGCCGGAGACGGCGGGCTTGCTGCGGATATACTCGCGCACGCTCAGCACGTTCTCGCCGCTGAGTCCGTCGATCGGCGGGATGAACTCGTCAGAGCCGGTCGCGACGAACACGGCGTAGGGATCCATGGCGCGCAGCATCTGCGAGGTGCACTCGGTGTTGAGCTGCACACGGATGCCGAGCTTGCGGATCATGCGCTCGTAGTAGTCAATGAGCCAGCCGAGCTTGTATTTGCCGATCGGAGCGTCGGCGAGGTTCACTGCGCCGCCGATGCGGTCGGACTTTTCAAATACGGTCACGTCAAAGCCGCGCTTGGTGAGCGTCACGGCGGCCTCGAGTCCGGCAGGGCCCGCGCCGATGACGGCCACGGGCAGATGGTCGCCGTTGATGTTGAGCTGTGCGGGCATGCAGTATTCGCGGCGGCCTCTGGGGTTCATGGTGCAGCCGGGCTGCTGCGGGCCGAAGGGCGTCTTGGTCAGGCAGTGCATGCACGACACGCAGTATTTGAGCTCATCCTCGCGGCCCTGCGCGATCTTGCTGCAGAACTCCGGCTCGGCGAACAGCTGGCGGCCGAGGGCCACGGCGTCGCACTTGCCGTCGCGGATGATGCTGTCGATGTAGTCGGGATGGCGCAGTGAGCCGCAGGCCGCGACCGGGATGCTGACGCTGTTTTTCACGACCTCGGCATAGGGGACCTTCCAGCCCTCTTCCCAGTTGCCGTCGGCGCTCATGCCGGTCAGGCGCGACATCACGCCGCCGCCGTTGACGGTGATGAGGCTCACGCCGTGCTGCTCGAGCAGCGACGCCGCGCTGCCGAGCCAGGCCATGCTGGCCTCGCCGTCGTGGCAGTCCGTGCCGTTCATCTTCGCCACGACCTCCACGTTGGGGCAGGCCTTCCTGATGCGGTCGATGATCTCGAGCGAGAAGCGCATGGCATTGTCCACGTTCTGCGCGCCGTATTCGTCCGTGCGGTGGTTGAAGTACGGGCTGTAGAACTGCTCGGGCAGGTAGTTGTGTGCCATGTGCCACTCGATGGCGTCGGTGCCGGCCTTGGCGCAGCGGATGGCCGCGTCGACATATTTCTGCTGCATCTCCTGGATCATCTCGCGGGACATGTAGTTGACCGCGACCAGCTTCGGACCGTTGGTCTCGATGTAGTCGGCCTGCGTGTAGGGCAGGTGGCCGGGCATCCAGAGCTGGCAGGAGAACTTCGCGCCCTCGCCGTGCACGGCGTCGATCGCCGCCTTGAGGCCGGGGATATACTTGTCGTCGTTGAGGAAGGGCTGCTCATGCTGGCCGTACCACTTGGGCTCAACGCACATGATGCCCGGGGTGATGAGCGCGGTGCCGCCGTGGGCGATGGTGCGGTAGTATTCAATGTATTCCTGACCGATGAAGCCGTTGGTGCAGAAATACTTGGCCATCGCAGAGAGGATCACGCGGTTGCGCAGCTCCATATTGCCGACTTTCAGCGGCTCGAGAAGTTTTCTCATGATCGTTTGTACTCCTTCTTAGATTTGTCTGTCTCGTGCGCGGCTCAGTGCGCGCGGGTCATCAGATCGGCCATGTATCTGCGCACGTCGTCGTCCGAGACGTGCTTGGCGGACATCTGGATGAGGCGCTGCTCGCGCAGGACGAATTTGACGAAGTTGTCGTAGTCCTTTTCCATCGTGCAGCCGAGGTCGCGCGGCATCGGCAGGTGCACGTCGGCGCTGAGCTGCTCAATGGCGGCGACAACGGCGTCGCGTACAGTCTCCGGGCTGGCATCGGCGGGCAGGTCGAGCGCGAAGGCGTCCGCGATCTGGCGCACCTTGGCGGCCTCCACGTCGTACAGATGCTCGATGACATACGGCAGCGCCCACGCGCAGGTGACGCCGTGCGGCGCGTGCGTGTATGCGCCGAGCGCCTGACCGATGCCGTGACCGATCTGCACGCCGACGTCGGCCATGCCGCCCATGGCGATGTTCGCCGCGAGGAGCATGTTGTCGCGCGCCTCGAGATCGTCCGGGTGCTCGTAGGCGTTTTTCAGGTTGAAGTAGACCATCTTCATCGCCTGAATGCACAGCGGGTCGCAGTAGCAGTGCGCCTCGGGCTTGAGGAAGCCCTCGATCGCGTGCGCCATCGCGTCCAGACCAGTCGCGCCGGTCATCTCGGGCGGCAGCGTCACGGTGACGGCCGGGTCAAGGATGGCGTAGTCGGGCATGAGCTTGTCGCGGTCGCGCGTGGAGATCTTGCGCTGATTTTCCACGTCGTGCATGACGGCGGTGAAGGTCACCTCAGAGCCGGTGCCGGCGGTCGTCGGGATGCAGATGAGCGGGATGCCCGCGTTGGGGTACAGCTCCGTGCCGATCGCCGTGGTGTAATCGCGGCAGGTGCCGGGGTTGGTGATGAGCATGCGCGCGACCTTTGCGGTATCCATGCAGCTGCCGCCGCCGATGGCAACGCAGATATCGGCACCCTCCGCGCGGCCGAGCGCTGCGGCCTCTTCGATGGAATGCATGGGCGACTCGATCTCCACCTTATCATAAATGATGCAGGTGATGCCGTCGGCCTTGAGCGCCTCGACGCAGGGGTCGACGATGCCGGCCGCCTTGACGTTGGGGCCGTGCATGACGAGGGCTTTGCGGGCGCCGAGCTTCTTTGCGATATCGCCGACTTTCTTGCTGCTGCCAACGCCGTGAATGATCTTTGTAATGAAAAACTGAAATTCGTTTTGCATAAGAAACATCCTTTCTGATGTGTTCGAAACAGGGGGAGTGTCCGAAACAGCGAGGCCGAGAATAATCTTGAGAGTTTATTAACAATGTCATTATATTCGCTCTGCGGAAATTGTCAATAAAATCGCGAGTTTATTTTCCGTTTTGTAGAATTGCACAAAAATCGACAGGAAGTTTTGTGCAGTAGTGAAACACAAAAAATTCACAAACCGTATTGACAACAGCTTGACAATGCGGTATAACCAAATTGTCGATTGAGACGGAGAAACACATGCGATTCCGCTCTTATCGCGAGGCGCCAGATCTCCGGACCGGCATTTTTTTCAGCTTTCAATAAACCTCGATGTTTATTATCGGGAGAAATGCCCATCGTCCTGCCATGAGCGTTTATTAACACACAACCTCTGAAAACGGAAAAGGAGACCAAGCAGCTATGTCTTACAGCTTTTTGAAGCCGGTGCGCATCGGCAACATGGTCCTGAAAAACAGAGTGATCGTGCCCGCGATGGCGCGCTACCTCTGTAAGGACGGTTATGTCACGGATGCCTATGTCGAGTATCTGCGCGCGATCGCAGAGGGCGGCGTTGCCATGGTGACGGTCGGCATCATGCCGATCGACCTCAACTGGCCCAGCACGATGCCCACGCAGCCCTGCCTCGGCGATGATAAATACATCCCCGGCCTGACGCGGGCGGTCGCCGCCATTCATGCGGGCGGCGCGAAGGCGAGCCTGCAGCCCTGGATGCCCGGCCGTGCCCCGTATACCTATGCAAATGCGGTCGAGCGCGCGCAGGACATCGCGATCGTCAACCGCCTCACGGTGGATGAGATCCATAACATTCAAAAGAAGTATGCCGCGGCTGCGCTGCGCTGCGCGATGGCCGGCGCCGACGTGGTCGAGTGGCACAACGCCCACAACTATCTGGGCGAGCAGTTTTTCAGCCCCTACTTCAACCGCCGCACGGATGAATACGGCCAGCAGAGCGTGGAAAACTCCATGCGCTTCGCCAGAGAGGCGCTCACGCTCACGCGCCGGACGCTCGACGCCGCGGGCTACAGCCACGTGGAGCTGATCGCAAAGCTCAACGGCAGCGAGATCATCAACGAAGACATCACGCCCGAACTGCTCGCGGCCAGCGCCAAAGAGCTGGAAAAGGCCGGCATCGCACTCATCACCGTCAACGGCGGCGGCGGTCTGACCCGTCTGGAGGGCATGAGCGGCGACGGCCACCGTCCCGAGGGCTGGAAGGTCAAATACGCCGAGATCGTCAAAAACGCGGTGTCCATCCCCGTTGCCGCGAGCGGCAACCTCAAGCACCCGTCCTATGTGGACGCGATCATCAGCGAGGGCAAGTGCGATCTGGTCGCGCTCGGCCGCACCTCGATCTGTGACCCGCATTGGGTCAACAAGTGCAAGGCCGGCCGTGAGGATCTCATCCGCTACTGCCTGTCGTGCATGCACTGCGTGTATGCGCTGCCGGCGGATGTCTGCGGCTGCACGATGAACCCGCGCTGCCGCCGCGAGGCGTTCACGCCCCGCGTGGAGGACACCCCGCAGACCGGCGCCGGGCGCAAGGTCGTTGTCGTCGGCGCAGGGCCTGCCGGCTGCCTCGCCGCCATCACGCTGGCACAGCGCAGCTTCCGCCCGATCCTGTGCGACAAAAACGATTTTCTCGGCGGCATGATGGTCCCGGCCGGTATGCCGATCGGCAAGCAGGAGTTCCAGAACGGCATCAACTACTATGCCAATATGCTGCGCGAGCTGAAGGTGGACGTCCGCCTGAACACGGAGGTCACGCCCGAGCTGCTGCAGGCGGAGGCGCCCTATGCCGTGATCGCCGCGGTCGGCTCGTATGAGTTCATCCCGCCCATCCCCGGCGCTGACGGTGAGAACGTGATCGGCGCCCGCCGCTACATCCTTGAGCGGCCGGAGATCCGCGGCAAGAAGGTGGTCGTGCTCGGCTGCGGTCAGACGGGTCTGGAGGCGGCGCATATGCTCGCCGCGCTCGGCAACGACGTCACGGAGATCGAGATGCAGGAGCGCGCGTTCATCATGCTGCTCGAGCACAAGCTCGACCTCGAGTATGCCGAGGCATCCGGCGTCAAGACCGTGTTCGGCCACAAGGTGCTCGAGCTGACGGACAGCGCCGTCGTCGCCCAGTCGGTCGAGACGGGCGAGCAGGTCACGTTCGCGGCCGATGTCATCATCCCCGCGATCGGTGTGCGCTCCAACAGCGCCGAGGTGGAGAAGCTGCGCGCGTGCGGTGTGGAGAAATTCTTCAACATCGGCGACAGCGCAAAGACCGGTATGATCTATGAAGCGATCTCGGCAGCGTATGACTGCGCGATCGCTCTGGAATAAACGAAAACATCTTATCCGTGAGAGGAAAGGAGCTACACGTAATGAAAAGCTTTGAGACGACGATCAAGCCTCTGCTGAAATACGGCGACGGTGTCGCGAAGGAGACCGGTAAGAAGTTCAAGGAATTCGGCTGCACGAAGGTTCTGGCCGGCTATGATGCAAATCTGCCGGAGAGCGTGGTGTCCACGGTGCTGGATTCGATCACGGCGGAGGGCATCGAGCTCATCCCGTATTCCTGCCCCTATGCCGACGGTCAGGACACCGGCGTGCTCGAGGTGCGCCAGCTTGCCATTGACCATCAGGTGGACGGCTTTCTCGCCATGGGCGGCGGCAGCACGATGGACATCGTCAAGGCGGCGACCCTGCTGGTTGACCAGCCGCTGCCGATCGACCAGTACTTTGTCGGCTGGTACAACGGCCCGGATCTGCCGCGCAAGGCGCACCTGATCAGCATCCCCACCACGTCCGGCACGGGCGCGGAGGCGACCCGGTCGTGCATCATCGCGTCTCAGACGCTCGGCGTGAAAGCGACGCTGTCCTCTCAGGCGGCGAAGGCGGACTTTGTCTACCTCGATCCGCAGATCACCAAGAGCCTGCCGCCCTACGTCACCGCGACGACCGGCATGGACGCCATCGCCCACGCCTGCGAGGCGCTGTGCTGCACCAAGAGCAACCTGTTCACGGAGATGATCTGCGGCAAGTCGCTCGAGCTCTCGTGGGCGAACCTGCTCACGGCCTACAAAGAGCCCGACAACCTCGAGGCCCGCGCCAACATGTCCATGGCCGCCTACCTCGGCCTGACCGGCGAGAGCTACGGCAACTGCGGCCACTCCATGGCGCACGCCATCGGCGCCCGTTTCCATGTCCCGCACGGTCACTGCTGCGCGTGGACGGCTCCGGTCGCGCTGTACTTCACCCGCAGGGAGTGCGACCATGAGATCCGCCTCATCGCCCGCTGCTTCGGCATGGACGACCGGTCCGAGACCGTCGCCGCCGACGTGGCCAACGCCATGAAGAAGCTCGTCTGGGAGATGAACATCGCGACCCCGGCAGAGCGCGGCATCTCCCGCGAGGAGTTTGTCAGCGACGCGACCGTGGAGAAGGTCATGCTCGACCCGATCTGGCACTTCTGCCCCACGGAGTTTAATGAAGACACCGCCCGTCAGCTTCTCGGCGAGGTCTACGACCAGAAGCTGTACTGAGGCATTCCTTACCCGTACCGCAGGGCTTTGTCCGGCCGGCGAGGCCCTGCGGGCAAGCAGGACAGGCGTATGCGCCGCTGGCCGTCCGCCTGCCGCCAAAATGAAGCAACGATAAGTTTGGATCTCGTGCGCGCAGGGATTCGGCGATCCGTTTACAAGCAGTAGAAAGAGAGTGAACCTCCGATGAAAACGCTCAAACGCAATCCCTGGTATATCGCGGCCGGCTGTTTCCTGCAGATGTTCCTCGGCATGGGCCTGTGCTCCAGCTTTTCCATGATGCTCCCCGAGATCAGCGCCCACACCGGCATCTCCACCGGCTCCATCTCCGGCAACCTGACGGTTGCATATCTGGCATCCTTTATCGTTTCCATGTTCTTTTTCAAGCCGCTGCTCCGGAAATTCGGCGCCAAAAAGCTCCTGATCTTCGGTGATCTGCTGCTGATGTTCCATTACATTCTGTACTCCTATGCCGAGACGCTCTGGTTTCTGCGCATCTGCGGCACGCTGGGCGGCCTTGTGACGCTCTTCGCCTGCGCGACGCCGGTCTCCGTCGTCATCACCAACTGGTTCGTGGACAAGCGCTCGTCCGTGCTGGCCTTCATCATGGGCGGCTACGGCTTCGGCGGCATGATCATCCTGCCGATCGTCGGCCGGCTCATCGCGGCCTACGGCTATCAGGTCGCTTACCGCTGCCATGCGCTCGGCGGCGTGCTACTGCTGTTGGTCACGATCTTCATGATCGTCGACGACCCCGCCAAGCTCGGCGTGAAGCCCTACGGCTATGAGAAAGCGGCGGAGATCGCCGCGGCCGTCGCGGCAAAGAAGGAAAAAGAGAGCCGTCAGGGCGGACTCGATCTGGCCGCGGCGCGCAGGACGCCCAGCTACTGGCTGCTGTGGATCGGCCTTGCGATCTCCTCGTTCCCCGGCGTGGCGTTCCGGTTTTACAACGGCGCGTTCTTCCGCGGCCCCATCGGTCTGGACACCGTCACGTATTCCAACTGGGCGTCCGTGCTGTCGGTCTGCATCGCGGCCGGCATGATCCTCATGGGCGTCATGGCCGACAAGCTCGGCAGTGTGAAGATGGTCGTGCTGATGCACGTCGTGTCCATCGTCGGCTACGCCTGCGCGATCGTGCTCATGAACAACACCGGCTCGTTTGCGCTGCTGCTCGTCACGGTCATCCTGTGCGGCATGAACGGCCCACTCGACAACGCGACCGCACCCTACCTGATCCCCGAGGCCTTCGGCCGCAAGTATTATGATGAGATCATCGGCTCGTATGCCGGCGCAATGATGATCGGCAACGTCTGCGTTCCCATGATGCTCGGCGGCATCATCTCCGACGGGACGGCGGCGTCGTTCGGTCTCGCGTGGAAGATCATCATCGGCTTCGGCGCTGCGGCGATGGTGATCCTGCTCGTCGGCCTGTTCAAAGGGCCGTACCGCAAGCAGTATCTCGCGCTCAGAGCGGCGGAAAAACAGCAAAAAGCACTTGGCACAGCGGAGGAATGAACAATGGCTGATTTTCAGGAAATTCTGTATTCCCGCGCCAGCATCCGCGCCTTCACGGACGCGGAGCTGAGCGACGAGCAGCTCACCGAGCTGGTTCGCGCCGGGCTTGCGGCGCCGTGGGCATTTCACGATCATGCGCGGCATCTGTGCGTGATTGCCGGACACGAGAACGTGCAGAAGCTTGCACGCGTGTTCGCCGAGGTGCTCGGCCGTCCCGGATATAATATGTATGCGCCGGCGGCTGCGATCCTCGCCTGCGTCGAGCGCGGCAACGACAATCAGAAGCTGGAAGTCGGCTGCATGCTCGAAAACATTTTCCTGCGGGCTACCGACATGGGCATCGGCTCATGCTGGATCAATCAGGCCCGCGACATCTGCGACGACGCGCGCGTGCGCCCCGTCCTGCGTGCATTCGGCGTGCCGGACACGCACGTGTGCTGGGGCATCGCCATCGTCGGCTATGCGGCCGCAGCGCCGCGTGCGCAGGTGCACCAGGAAGGTACGTATAACATCTATCATTGAATCCATTTAGAGAGGAAACAGAAAACCATGACAGAACTTGAACTCAAGAAGTACTCGCGCAATGCGCTGCTCGGGTCCTTCGTTTCCATGCTGACCGCCGGTCTGGCGACCATGATGTACTCTGTCTGCATCTCGACCATTCGAACCGACCTCGCGCTCACGGCAGTGCAGGCGGGCTCGCTCGGCACCTATACCTTCATGGGTCAGATGCTCGGCGGCATGGTGGCCGGCTACCTTGCCGACCGCTTCGGACGCAAAAACATCCTGATCGTCGACGTCATTCTGGCAACGCTGGCCGTGTTTGCGACCTCGCTGCTGCAGTCTTACTCCATCTTCGGCCTGCTGCGCTTTGTCACCGGCGTCGGCCTCGGCGGCTGCTACTACATCGCCTCCATCCTCATCGGCGAATTCGTGCCCACCAATAAGCGCGGCTTCATGAGCGGCGTCGCCACCTCCGTGTGGAACTTCGGCTATGTCGTCTGCTGCGCCATGTCGGCGTTCGCGCTGCCCAGCATCGGCTGGCGCTGGTGCTTCCGCATCTGCGCGCTGCCCATCATCTTCGTCATCTTCATGATCTTCGGCATGAAGGACGCCCCCTCGTTCACCGCCGCCAAGGCCAACCGCGATAAGCGCGATCAGGCTGAGGGCAAAAAGGTCAACGCCTATGCCGAGATCTGGGCACACCCGCGTATGCGCAAGTCCTTCATCATCTGGTCGATCTCCATGATCCTGTACTTCTACGGTTACTACGGCCTCATCACCTGGCTGCCCAACTACGTGCAGTCGCAGGTCGGCATGCAGTCCGGCGGCTGGATCACCGCAGCCGGTTACATCGCCATGATCATCGGCACGGCCGGCGGCGGCAAGATCGCCGACAAGATCGGCCGCAAGAAGCTCTTCCTCATCGGCACCATCGGCACGGCGATCTTCGGCCTGTGCCTGGCCTTCTGGGCCAACAGCAGCAACATCCTCGTGCTCATGCTGCTCTACGGCGTCTGCTACGGCATGCCCACCGGCATCCACGCGACGTTCATCGGCGAGTGCTTCCCGACGCATCTGCGCAGCACCGGCGTCGGCTTCACGTTCAACATCGGCCGTCTGGGCGCGTTTGTCGCCCCCATCCTCATGGGCAAGCTGGTCGATATGAACATGATCTCGGTGGCCATCGCCACGGTCACGATCTCCTACGTGCTCTGCTCGCTGGCAACGCTGCCGATCAAGGAGCGCGAGTACGACGCGTCCAACGTCGCGGCGGAGCTCGAGGACTGATCCCCGGAATACATCCTTCTCCCTTCTTTCATTTACGCAAAGCAAAGGCGGCGCGCCCAAACGGGCGCGCCGCTGAGCCTGTCTGTATCCGGTTCCTGGCGCAGAGATGCGTGTCAACGCGGGACGGAAAATGACGGAATTTTTCGTGCAAAAAGACGGCGCGCAAAGCCGCCGGATTTGTTGACAGATCGGGCGTTTTTGTGATATTATATCAAAAATTTGCGATTCGGCAGAAATGAGGCGAGGAAAAATGGTTGCGGCCGCAGAGAATATGCAGGCATTTGGGTGGGATCTTTTTTCCGGCAACCGTGATTCTGTTTTTCTTGGCAGCGGCAGCATTGCCGGTGACGAACTTGATATTTCTTCTTTCGTGGTATTACCTGGTTTCGTAGATGTGCATGTACATCTTCGTGAGCCGGGTTTTTCTTATAAGGAGACCATTTCGTCCGGCACGCTTGCTGCGGCGCACGGCGGATACAGCCGCGTGTGCGCCATGCCCAATCTGGATCCGGCGCCGGACAGTTTGCAGACGCTTGCCCCCCAGCTGGAGCGCATCCGCATGGATGCGGTCATCGATGTGACGCCCTACGGTGCGATCACCGCGCACCGCGGCGGCAGGGAGCTTGCGGACATGGAGCAGCTCGCGCCCTATGTCGCCGGCTTTTCCGACGACGGCAGCGGCGTGCAGGATGCGGACGTGATGCGCGCCGCGATGCGCAAGGCGGCAAGCCTCGGCAAGCTCATCGCCGCGCATTGCGAGGACAACACCCTCCTGCACGGCGGCTATATCCACGACGGCGCGTATGCCCGCGCCCATGGGCACAAGGGCATCAGCAGTGAGAGCGAGTGGCGGCAGCTGGAGCGCGATCTCGAGCTGGTGCGCGAGACAGGCTGCGCCTATCATATGTGCCACGTGTCCACCAAAGAGAGTGTGGCGCTCATCCGCCGGGCGAAGGCGCAGGGGCTGGACGTCACCTGCGAGACCGCACCGCACTACCTCGTGCTGACCGAGGACGACCTGCGCGAGGACGGCAGCTTCAAGATGAACCCGCCCCTGCGCACGCAGGCAGACCGGGACGCGCTGCTCGAGGGCATCCTCGACGGCACGGTGGACATGATCGCGACCGACCACGCGCCGCACAGCGCGCAGGAAAAGGCCAAGGGCCTCGCCGGGAGCGCCATGGGCATTGTCGGTCTCGAGACGGCGTTCCCCATTCTCTACACACACCTTGTGCGCACCGGCGTGCTGACGCTCGATAAGCTCGTGGAGCTCATGGCGGTCAACCCCAGAAAGCGCTTCGGCTTCCCGCTGCGCGCGGACGATTATGCCGTCTGGGATCTCAACGCGCACTATCGCATCGACCCGGCGCAGTTTTGCTCCATGGGAAAGAGCACGCCCTTCGCCGGACAGACGGTCTACGGGCGGTGCGTGCGCAACGTCTGCGGCGGCAGAGTCGTCTGGCAGAGCGCACAGGCCTGAGCGCCTTACACCTACATACAAAAATACATCACATACAGAACCTTTTACGTACTGAGGAGGAAATCACATGCCCAAAAGAACGGATCTGAAGAAAATTATGATCATCGGCTCCGGCCCGATCGTCATCGGTCAGGCTGCTGAGTTTGACTATGCCGGCACGCAGGCGTGCCTGTCGCTCAAGGAGGAGGGGTACGAAGTCATTCTCGTCAACTCCAACCCCGCCACGATCATGACGGATACCTCCGTCGCGGACAAGGTGTACATGGAGCCGCTGACGCTGGAGTATGTGGCGCGTATCCTGCGCAAGGAGCGTCCGGACGCAATCGTCCCGGGCATCGGCGGCCAGACCGGCCTGAATCTGGCGATGCAGCTCGAGCAGAAGGGCGTGCTCAAGGAGTGTCAGGTCGAGCTTCTCGGCACGGACAGCGACAGCATCCGCCGCGCCGAGGACCGCGAGCAGTTCAAGGAGCTCTGCCAGAGCATCGGCGAGCCGGTCATCCCGTCGCAGATCACCTACAATCTCGAGGAGGCCAAGGCCGCGGCCGCGGCCATCGGCTATCCGGTCGTGCTGCGCCCGGCGTTCACGCTCGGCGGCACGGGCGGCGGCTTTGCCGACGATGAGGCGCAGCTCGTCGAGCTGGGTATGCAGGCGTTCAAGCTCTCGCCCATCCATCAGGTGCTGATCGAAAAGAGCGTCAAGGGCTATAAGGAGATCGAGTTCGAGGTCATGCGCGACGCGTCCGACCGCGCCATTACCATCTGCGGCATGGAGAACATCGACCCCGTGGGCGTGCACACCGGCGACTCCGCCGTCGTCGCGCCGATCATGACGCTCAGCGACCATGACATGAAGATGCTCAACGACAGCGCGATCAAGATCATCCGCACGCTGAAGATCCAGGGCGGCTGCAATGTGCAGTTCGCGCTCAACCCCAAGACCTCGGAGTACTTCCTCATTGAGATCAACCCCCGCGTCTCCCGCTCGTCGGCGCTGGCGAGCAAGGCCAGCGGCTATCCCATCGCGCGCGTCACGGCCAAGGTCGCCGTCGGCATGAACCTCGATGAGATCGCCGTCGCCAACACGACGGCCGCGTTCGAGCCGTCGCTGGACTACGTGGTCGCAAAGCTGCCGCGCTTCCCGTTCGATAAGTTCTCGACCGCTGCCAACACGCTCGGCACGCAGATGAAGGCCACGGGCGAGGTCATGGGCATCGGCAGCACGCTCGAGGAGTGCCTGCTCAAGTCCGTCCGCTCGCTGGAGATCGGCGCGCAGCACCTCTGGCTGCCGAAGTTCCAGAACATGACCAAGGCGGAGCTGACCGAGTACCTGCACCAGTTCCGCGACGACGGGCTCTTTGCTGTCGCGCAGCTGCTGCGTCTGGGCGCGAGCGTGGACGAGGTCGCTGCGCTGACGATGATCACGCCGTTCTTCCTCGAGACCATTCGCGGCATCGTGGACATGGAGCAGACGCTCTGCGCGCACAAGGGTGACGGAGAGACGCTCAAGCAGGCCAAGCAGATGGGCTTCTGTGACCCCTACATCGCGCGGCTCTGGGGCGTGCGCGAGGAGGATGTGTATGCCCAGCGCGTGCAGCTGGGGCTCTACCCCGCCTACAAGATGGTGGACACCAGCCACACCGGCGCTTACATCCCCTATTTCTACTCCACCTATGCCCCCGGCGCAAAGAGCGAGGCGCGCCGCTCGGACAAGAAGAAGGTCGTCGTGCTCGGCGCAGGACCGATCCGCATCGGTCAGGGCGTGGAGTTTGACTACTCCACCGTCCACGCGGTGCAGACCATTCAGCGCGCGGGCTACGAGGCCATCATCATCAACAACAACCCCGAGACGGTCTCCACCGATTACACGACCGCCGATAAGCTGTATTTCGAGCCCCTCACGCCCGAGGACGTCATGAACATCCTGCACGAGGAGCAGGCCGATCAGGTGATCGCCAGCCTCGGCGGCCAGACGGCCATCAATCTGGCGCAGCCGCTCATGACGCGCGGCGTGCAGATCATCGGCACGGACTGCGCCGCGATCGAGCGCGCGGAAAACCGCGACTGCTTTGAAAAACTGCTGCTCGAGCTGAACATCCCGCAGCCGATGGGCGCGGCGGTGACGAATCTGGACGACGGCCTCAAGGCTGCGCACACGGTGGGCTATCCGGTGCTGGTGCGCCCGTCGTTCGTGCTGGGCGGCCGCGCCATGGAGATCGTGGCTGACGACGAGATGCTGCGCCACTACCTGCAGAATGCCGTGCGCACCGGCGAGGGCAAGCCCGTGCTGGTCGACAAGTACATCTCCGGCCGCGAGGTCGAGGTCGACGCCATCTGCGACGGCAGAGACGTGTTCGTGCCCGGCATCATGGAGCTGGTCGAGCGCACCGGTGTCCACTCCGGCGACTCCATCAGCGTCTACCCGCCGTTTTCCATCTCCGACAAGGTCAAGGGCACGATCCTGACTTATGCCAAGAAGCTCGGTCTGGGCATCGGCATCGTCGGACTGTATAACATCCAGTTCATCGTCGATAAGAGCGACCATGTCTACATCATCGAGGTTAACCCCCGCTCGTCGCGCACGGTGCCGTTTTTGTCGAAGGCCACGGGCTATCAGCTCGCGGACATCGCCACGAACGTCATCCTCGGCACGAGCCTCAAGGAGCAGGGCATCTTCGACCTGTATCCGCCGGAGAAAGAGCGCTGCTATGTCAAGGCGCCGGTGTTCTCCTTCGCCAAGCTCCACGGGCTGGACGCCTACCTCTCCCCGGAGATGAAGTCCACGGGCGAGGCCATCGGCTACGACAAGAAGCTCTCGCGCGCCATGTACAAGGCGCTGCAGGCCTCCGGCATGAACGTGCAGAACTACGGCACCGTGTTCGTGACGCTGGCCGATGAGGACAAGCCCGAGGGCCTGCCGCTCGTGCGCCGGTTCTATGAGATGGGCTTTAACATCGAGGCGACCGCCGGCACGGCTGCCTACCTCAAGTCCTTCGGCATCCGCACGCGCGTGCGCGGCAAGATCAGTGACGGCAGCCACGAGATCCTTGATTCCATCCGCAGCGGCTACGTCAGCTACATCATCAACACACGCTCCATCCATTCGAGCGTCCACGCGCAGGACGGCGCTGCGATCCGGCGCTGCGCGGTGGAAAACGGCGTGACAGTCTTTACCTCGCTCGATACGGTGCGCGTACTGCTCGACGTGCTCGAGGAGACGACGCTGGCCGTGTCCACGATCCACGCGGAGTAAGTCATGCAGCAGAGAGTTTTCACCATTGCGGAAAACGCGCCCGTCGCCCGCGAGACGTATCGTCTGCGTCTCACGGGGGACACTGCCGCGATCACCGCGCCGGGGCAGTTTGTGGACATCCGGCTTGCCGGACGCTTTCTGCGCCGCCCCGTGTCGGTGTGCAGCTGGAGTGACGGCGCGCTGACGCTGTATTATAAAGTGGCGGGCGCAGGCACGGCGCAGCTGAGCACGCTGGCACCGGGCGCGGAGCTGGATCTGCTGGTCGGTCTCGGCAACGGCTTTGACACCGCACCCGCCGGTGCGCGGCCGCTGCTGGTCGGCGGCGGCGTGGGCGCGTCTCCGCTCTACGGTCTGGCGCAGCAGCTCGTGGCCGAGGGGCGCAGCCCGCTGGCTGTGCTCGGCTTTCGCACGGCGGCGGAGGTGCTGCTTGCCGATGCGTTTTGTGCGCTCGGCATCCCCGTCACGGTCGTGACCGAGGACGGCACCATGGGCGCGCGTGGCTTCGTGACCGACGCGCTGCCCGAGAGCGGCACCTATGTGTATGCCTGCGGGCCGATGCCCATGCTGCAGGCGCTGTGCAGCGCGACGCCGCTCGACGGGCAGCTGAGCCTTGAGGCGCGCATGGGCTGCGGTTTCGGCGCGTGCATGGGCTGCACCTGCGAAACGACGCACGGCAGCAAGCGCGTCTGCAAGGACGGGCCCGTGTTCACAAAGGAGGAGATCCTATGGCCGCAACAGCCGTAACGCTCTGCGGGATCGAGCTCGAAAACCCCATCATCCCGGCCAGCGGCACGTTTGGCTACGGGCAGGAGTTTGCGCAGCTGTATGATATCAATATGCTCGGCACGTTCTCGTTCAAGGGGACGACGCGCGCGCCGCGCTTCGGCAATCCCACGCCGCGCATCGCCGAGTATGCCGGCGGTCTGCTCAACGCGGTGGGGCTGCAGAACCCCGGCGTGGACGCGGTCATCGCGCACGAGCTGCCGGAGCTGAAAAAGGTGTTTCACAAGCCGGTCATGGCGAATGTGAGCGGCTTCAGCGTGGAAGAATATGCCGAGGTCTGCGCCAAGCTTGACGCGCAGCCGCAGGTCGGCTGGCTGGAGGTCAACATCTCCTGCCCGAACGTCCACGGCGGCGGCGCTGCCTTCGGCGCGGAGCCGTCGGCCGCGGCGGAGGTGACGCGCGCGGTGCGCGCCGTGACGAAAAAGCCGATCATTCTCAAGCTCTCGCCGACGGCGGCAGACATCGCCGCGGTCGCCAGGGCCTGCGAGGACGCGGGTGCGGACGGCGTGAGCCTCATCAATACCCTGCCGGGTATGCGCATCGACCTTGCGCGCCGCCGCCCGCTGCTGGCCAACCAGACCGGCGGCATGTCCGGCCCCGGTATGTTTCCGCTGGCCGTGCGCATGGTCTATCAGGTGTACGAGGCGGTGCGCATCCCCATCGTGGGCATGGGCGGCGTGACGAGCGCGCAGGACGTTCTGGAGCTGATGCTCGCGGGCGCGACGGCGGTCGGCGTGGGCGCGGCGAACCTGGTCGAGCCGTATGCCTGCAAGCACATCATTGAAACTCTGCCGGACGCGATGGCGCGCTTCGGCATCGACGATCTCAGAGACATCATAGGAGGAGCACATCATGGGTAAGGACGTTATCATTGCGCTGGATTTTGACAGCCGGGAAAAGACGCTCGCGTTTCTCGACCGCTTTCAGGAGGAGAAGCCGTTTGTGAAGATCGGCATGGAGCTGTTTTATGCCGAAGGGCCGGACATCGTGCGCCAGATCCGTGCGCGCGGCCACAGGATCTTTCTCGACCTCAAGCTGCACGACATCCCGAACACGGTCAAAAAGGCGATGGCCGCGCTCTCGGCGCTGGATGTGGATATCATCAACCTCCACGCCGCCGGCACGAAGGCCATGATGAGCGCCGCGCTCGAGGGACTGACCCGGCCGGACGGCACGCGCCCGCTGCTCATCGCCGTGACGCAGCTGACCTCCACGGATCAGGAGCGCATGGAGCAGGAACTGCTCATCCACGCGCCCATCGACGAGGTCGTGCTGCACTATGCACGCAATGCGCGCGATGCCGATCTTGACGGCGTGGTCTGCTCCCCGCTGGAGGCGGGCAGCATCCATGCGCGCTGCGGCGCGGACTTTCTGACCGTGACGCCCGGCGTGCGCTTTGCCGACGGGGAGACCGGCGACCAGAAGCGCGTCACGACGCCGGAGCGCGCCCGGGAGCTCGGCTCGGACTACATCGTCGTTGGCCGCCCGATCACGCAGGCGGACGATCCCGTCGCCGCCTATCGCCGGTGCGTGGCCGCGTTCGTCGGCTGAGCGCCGGATCAGAGACTTTTTCAACAGGAGGAACTGCTATGGATATCAAAAACGAAGTTGCGCGCAGCCTGCTCTCGATCGAGGCGGTGTTTCTGCGCCCGCAGGAGCCGTTCACGTGGGCCAGCGGCATCAAGAGCCCCATCTACTGCGACAACCGCCTCATCCTGACCGCGCCCGAGGCGCGTGATCTGGTCGAGCACGCCATCGCCGAGACGGTCAAGCGCGAGTATCCGCAGGCGCAGGTGCTCATGGGCACGGCCACGGCCGGCATCGCCCACGCCGCCATCGCCGCGCATCTGCTCGGTCTGCCGATGGGCTATGTCCGCTCGAGCAGCAAGGATCACGGCCGTCAGAACCGCATCGAGGGCAAGCTCGTCCCGGGGCAGAAGGTCGTGGTCGTCGAGGACCTGATCTCCACCGGCGGCAGCGTGCTCGACGCGGTGGACGCGCTGCGTGAAGCCGGCGCGGAGGTGCTCGGCATCGTGAGTATCTTCACCTACGGCATGAAAAAGGGCGTGGAGCGGCTCGCCGCCGCGCAGGTCAGAAACGTGAGCCTCACGGATCTGGACACCGTCGCCCGCGCGGGCGCACAGGAGGGCTACATCACCGAGGCCGACGTCGCGCGGCTGCTGGCCTTCCGCGAAAACCCCTCCGACGAGAGCTGGATCCGGGCAGAAAGTCAGGTGTGATATGAAGCATCTGATCGACATTATGCAGTTGACCCAGCAGGAGATCATGGAGCTCATCGACACCGCCTGCGCGATCATGGAGCACCCCGAGCAATATGCCCACAAGTGCGACGGGAAGATCCTCGCCACGCTGTTTTTCGAGCCGTCCACGCGCACGCGCCTGAGCTTTGAGAGCGCGATGCTCTCGCTCGGCGGCAAGGTGCTCGGCGTCGCCTCGGCGGAGAGCTCGTCCGCGTCCAAGGGCGAGACCGTCGCGGACACCGTGCGCGTCGTCAGCTGCTACAGCGACATCATCGCCATGCGCCATCCCAAGGAGGGCGCGCCGCTGGTCGCGTCCATGCACGCGCAGGTCCCGGTCATCAACGCGGGCGACGGCGGACACAACCACCCCACGCAGACGCTGGCCGACCTCATGACCATCTACCGCGAAAAGGGTCGGCTGGACGACCTGACGATCGGCCTGTGCGGTGACCTGAAGTTCGGCCGCACGGTGCACTCGCTCGTTGCCGCCATGAGCCGCTGCACGGGCATCCGCTTCGTGCTCATCTCCCCGGAGGAGCTCAAGCTCCCGCGCTACGTGAAGGACGAGTATCTCAAAAAGCCCGGCATCCCCTATACGCAGTCCACGTCGCTCGAGGCCGTGATGCCGGAGCTGGACGTGCTGTATATGACCCGCGTGCAGCGCGAGCGCTTTTTCAACGAGGAGGACTACCTGCGCCTGCGCGACAGCTATATCCTCACGCCGGATAAGCTCGAGACCGCCAAGCCCGACATGAGCATCCTGCACCCGCTGCCGCGCGTCAACGAGATCGCCGCCGCCGTGGACAACGATCCGCGCGCCTGCTATTTCAAGCAGGTGAAAAACGGCCGCTATATCCGCATGGCGCTCATGCTCAAGCTGCTGGGCATCGACTGACGGGAGGAGAAACGTTATGCTTATTGATTCGATTCAAAACGGGATCGTCATCGACCACATCACGGCCGGAAAGGCCATGGAGCTCTACCAGATCCTCGGTCTGGACAAACTCGCCTGCACCGTTGCCATCCTCAAAAACGTCACCAGCGGCAAGCTCGGCCGCAAGGACATCATCAAGATCGACGGTGAGATGGAGCTCGACTGGGATCTGATCGGCTACGTCGATCCGAGCATCACGGTCAACATCATCCGCGGCGGCGAGCTGCAGGAAAAGCGCACGCTCAAGCTGCCCGAGCGCATCCGCGGTGTGCTGCGGTGCAAGAATCCGCGCTGCATCACCTCGACCGAGCGCGAGCTGCCGCAGGAGTTCGTGCTGACGGATCGGGAGCGGCGCGTCTACCGCTGCCTGTACTGCGAGACCGAAGCGGGGAAATGATCTCCTGCCAATAAGAATCATCAAGCGGCGCGTCCAAAACTGGACGCGCCGCTTGTGCTGTTTGTGCTGTGCTTGCCATCAGGCGAGCAGCCGGATGCCTTTGGTCATCAGGCTCAGCCCGAGGGCGACGATGAGGATCGTGCTGCCCTTGAGCAGATATTTGTTGTACCGCTTCGGGATGAATGCGCCCAGTAGACCGAACAGCAGCATAAAGACGCACGTGCCCGCGCCGAAGGCGAGCATGCTCACCGCGCCGCTTGCCCACAATCCGGACGAGGCGGCGAAGATCCACATCGACGACAGCGCGCCGCATGGCATCAGACCGGTCAGCAGCCCGACGGCGAACGCCTTGCCCCGGAAGCGGCAGGGCCTGGTCAGTTCGGGGCTGATCCGGCGCAGAAACGGCACGCCCCACATCCTGAGCCCGATGAGCACCACGAGCAGCCCGCTGACGGTCAGGAGCATGCTCCTGACCTGCAGATCGTAGCTGATGTATTTTCCGAGCGCGCCGAAGACGGCGCCCATCAGCGTGTAGCTCAGCAGACGGCCGCCGTTATAGAGCAGCGCATTGCCCTGCGCGAGCAGGATGCCGCCGCACATGCCGATGCAGTGCACGCCCGTGAGCAGGCCGATAACAAAGAGCGCACCGAAGCCGACGCCGCGCTCCGCGCTCGGTGTGCGGACGAGGCCGGTCAAGGCGGGGATGGCAAAATACAGGCACGCGACGAGCACGAGCGCGATCGCATCGGCGCGCCGCCCGCTGCGGCCGTCGCCGACGGGGTAGCCGGTCGCGGCGAGAATGCGCCCGATGTCGTCCGCGCAGAGGATGTCCGGGTCAAAGTCCGCCGTGACGGTGCTCTTGCGGTAGCTGGCCGTACAGGAGAGGATGCCGCGCGTGTGCAGCAGCCTGTGTGCGATCTCGTCCTCGCATTGCGGGCAGATCATACCGTCGACCTTGCGGTCAAATCGTTCGTGGCTCATATTTTTTCAACCTCAATGCGTTTAATAATACGCCGTTGGAGCTCAGCGCCATCGCGGCCGCGGCAATGGAGGGGTTAATGATGCCGGATGCCGCGAGCGGGATGCAGATGACGTTGTAGACGGCTGCCCAGATCAGGTTCTGGCGCACGTTTTTCATGGTTGCGGCGGAGATGTCGAACACCGTCTGCACGCTTTGCATGCTGCTGCTGACGATCATCACGTCTGCCGTCGAAATGGCGATGTCCGCGCCGCAGCCGAGCGCGACGCCGATGTCCGCGCACGCCAGCGCCGGGGAGTCGTTGATGCCGTCGCCGACGAAGCACACGTGCTTTCCGCGCGCCTGCAGCGCCTTGACCGCGTCCGATTTGTCGGCGGGTCTGACCTCACAGAGCACGTTTTCGATGCCCAGCATCCCGGCAATCCGCTCGGCCTTCTCCCGCTTGTCGCCGCTGATCATCCACAGCTCCATGCCGCGGGCCCTGAGCGCGCGGACGGCCTCGGCCGCGCCCGGTCGGAGCTGCTCGGCGCCGTCGGTGAGACCAAGCGTCAGTGTGCCGGTCTTGTCGAACACGACGGTGTCGGTCTTGCAGGCCGTCTCCAGCTGCTCGCCGCCGCGAAACAGCACGCCGAGCTCCGCCGCGCGGCCGGAGCCGGTCATGATCGAGGTCGGCGTGGCCAGCCCCAGCGCGCAGGGACAGGCGATCACGAGCGTGGAGCAGACGCAGTTGAGCGCCGAGCGCAGATCTCCGGCGTCGAGCACGAAGTAGCGCAGGCAGAAAACACCGGCTGCGACCAGAATGACCACGGGCACGAACACGGTCGCGATCTTGTCGGCCAGCCGCGCGACGGGGGCTTTTTCCGACTGCGCTGCGCTGACGATGGCGATGATCTGCGCAAGCACGGTCTGCCCGCAAACGGCCGCGCACGAGAGCGTCACATCGCCCTCCCGACAGAGCGTGCCGCAGTACATGTGCGTGCCCGCACATTTCGGGATCAGCTCGCTCTCTCCCGTAAGCATGGATTCGTCGACCGTGCACGACCCGCTCAGCACGGCGCCGTCGATCGGCACGCGCTCTCCGCTGCGGACCTGCACGATATCGCCGGACGTCAGCGTGCGGACCTCAACGGTCTGCACCGTGCCGCCGCGCAGCACGTTCGCCGTCTCCGGCTGGAGGCGGATCAGCTTCCGGATCGCTTCCGAGGCCTTGTAGCGCGAGGTGCACTCCATATACTTGCCGAACAGGATCAGCGACAGCAGCACACCCTCCGAGAGAAAGTACAGCTTCACATCGTGGTGCACAGTCAGCGCGATGCAGGCGCTGTGCAGATAGATCACGGTCGTCGACACGGCAACCAGAAAGTCCATGCCGAGCACGCCCAGCCGCAGTGCCTTGTACGCGCCCTTGTAGAAATATGCGCCCGGCCAGAACTGGAGCACGGACGCGATCGCAAGCTGAGCCAGCGGGTGCAGATTCCAAAACAGGGGCATCGTCAGAAGGACGCTGATGCAGAGCGTCCTTAACAGCCGCAGCCGGCCGCCGATCTCACTCTCGGCATTGCCGCAGGCGGGACACGAGACGGAGACGTCACTTGGCTGCATCGTGTTTCAGTTTCAGATACTGCCGGAAGCACACCCACGAGCACGGCAGGCAGCACACCGGGATGTGGAACAGCAGCACCCAGCTCAGCCAGTCTACGCCCTGATAGAACACGCCGTTGTACGTGACACCTTTGATCAGCGCAAAATACGAGTAGTTCCACACGCCCCAGTTGCCCGTGAACGAGCCGCAGAGGTGCAGGATGAGAAATGACGCCGTCGTGAACACACCGGCGACCGCGCCCACCAGCGTCGCGGACGGGCGGCCGCTCCTGGCCAGAAACAGCGTCACGACCGGCAGCACGTATACCGTGAGATTCAGCACCCAGAGCGAGAGCGGGATGGAGTAGCCCCAGTTGAGTGCCTGACGGATGTGATCCCCGTCGTGAATCAGTACGGCGACGATCATGACGATCGCGCAGGTGGTGACGGTTTTGATGACGGCTGCGTCGAGCTTGCTGTCGAGCAGCTTCACCGTTTTTTCTTGAGCTTCCGACATAGTGATCCTCCTAAGCAAATATTACCGCGAGGCCAATATTGACCAGTTGGTAATTCTAAAGCAGCACGGAGAAAATGGAATGTCAAGGTTTTATCTACCGCTTGGTAAGAAAAACGCGAAGCCAAGCCGCCGCCGGCAAAAGGCTACGAGGTCCTTTGAAAACTGCCCCGTCCCGGCGGACAAGCGTCCGCCGGGACGGGGCATGCCGATAAAGAATGTCGGACAATTCATTATCTGTGGAGATACACTGTACTACATTGACTTGGCCACATCGTCGCTTATGTCTTTGAACATGGTGACATCCAAAACTGAGAAGATTATTCACTCAGGGGCGATTACGTTTGTAGTTGCCGGAAATAATATTATCTACTTAGATAGTGACCACGTTCTGTATGCTTCTTCCGAGGCCGGATGATTTCGGGAGCCGCTGGGAAAATATAACCGAGCAGGGCAAGATAACAGAACCGGATTTGAACCCGGTTTTCGACTAAAAAATACGCCGTTCTAACACGAAAACGGGCAATTCTAACGCCGTTCTAACGCAAGAATTGGGAAATTTAAGAATCCGGGCAAAAAGGAAAGTCCAGCAAACTCTTGAGTTTGCTGGACTCTTTTGGCGGATAGGGTGGGATTCGAACCCACGAGCCGCTTGCGCGACTACCTGATTTCGAGTCTTTTATGCGACTGTGACGGGGGTGTCCGTTTTGGGGTCGTTTCTGTAAGCCCCGTACCCGCCGAAAGCCGCTTGAAATCAGGCTTTTTCGCCCGGAAGGCCTTGCGGGACAAGCTTTTTTGAAAGTGGGTTCAAATCGGCATTTTTTCCGATTTTGGAGAGAAATGCGGGAAGATAGGAGAGAAAAATCGGGAGACGGCCATACACCGCAGGACAGAGCTTCCAACCGACGAAAATTAATTTTTGAGGTGTTACAAATGGATGTATTCCCCGTTAACTGGGACAGCGTTCCCGAGGTGATGAACAAGGAGCAATTCTTCCGAATATGCCACATCAGCAAGTCCACGGCGCTGCACCTGCTCAAAAGCGGCAAGGTGCCCTGCGAGTGGTCGGGTAAGAAAACCCGGTGCTATAAAATCCGAAAAGAGGATGTGAAAGCATACTTGGAGGAGCGGGCGATTTTTCCAGAACTCTACTCTGCGCCGAAGGGCTGGTACGGCACCCACTATGTGGCGAGGCTCTCCAAGGAGTTGCCCGAGGACACACTGCGGCAGATGCACGGCTACTATGAAAAGCTGCTGCGCAAATACCCGGATGTGGTCACGGTAAAGGATGTGGTGACCCTGACCGGCTATACCCTGACCACCGTCCACAACTGGTGCAGCCGCGGGTCGCTGAAAGCCTTCCAGAAGGGGCTGAAGTTCTGTATCCCGAAAATCTTTCTTGTGGATTTCTTCTGCTCCCTGACCTTCCGCTCCATCACCCGCAAAAGCCTCTGGCATATCCAAACGTTAAACGAGTTCAGCAGGAAGATGAAGAAATAATGTGCGATTCAGAAATTCGCACACTCGCACCTGCCTTTCGTTTTTGGTAGACTGTAACCGAAAGGCAGGTGTGTGGGGTACCGCTGGTGTACCTGCCGGAAGAATTACAAACGGGAGGATCACATATGAAATCACTATTTGAGCAGTTGGGCGGCACTTACGCAAGGCAAGGCGACTACTGCCTACCCGATGTTTGCTTACCGCCCGAAGAAGAACGTCCCATCGGCGTTTACGGGCAGCGGCGGCGAGTTTATCTGAAGAAGCACCACCGGATACTGTATTATAACCTGCTGACCGCTGGTACGCTGGGCGGGCACCTCGCAGACATCGAGGAGGAGGCGCAGGAACTCTTTCTTCGGCTGGTAGAACAATACGCAGACCCCGAGGGCGTGACGGAGAGGTTGAAGGCCAGCGACCCACAGTCGTGGGTGCGGAAGATGAACGGCATCCGAAACCGAGCGAACGAGGCCGTGATGCAGGAAATTGTATACGGGTAACGAGCAAGCGGGGGCCTATGGCCTCCGCTTGTTTTGTGTGCAGAAAAGAACAATGTTGCTTTGAAACGACATTGTTCCGAACTTTGTTGACATTGTTCTTTTGCTCGGGTATAATGTACTTGTGATTTTATGCGTGGAGGTATCCCCTATGGCTGAAATGATCTCGGTAAGAGAGGCAGCAGTGCGCTGGAATATAACGGAGCGGAGAGTTGCGACACTCTGCAAGAATGGGAGAATCGCCGGTGCGGAAAAGCAGGGCAATCGTTGGCTGATCCCCGCTGATACGCAGAAGCCGGCGGATCAGCGGCTCAAGACGGGCGCTTTCCGCAAGACGGAGCGCGCGCCGAAGCTGCCCCTGCCCATCGGCGTGTCCAACTACTGCCTTGCATCGTCGGAATACTACTACATCGACAAGACGATGATGATCAAGGACTTCATCGACGAGCGTCCGATGGTGACACTGTTTACCCGTCCCCGCCGCTTCGGCAAGACGCTGAATATGGATATGCTGCGCACTTATTTTGAAAAGAGCGACAAGGATACCTCCGTCTACTTCCGGGATAAGAAGATCTGGGCCTGCGGCCAGAAGTACCGGGATTATCAGGGCAAGTACCCTGTGATCTTCCTGACCTTCAAGGATGTGAAGTTCGACACTTGGGAGGAGACCTTTGCGGCCATTCGGGATATTTTCGCAAAGGAGACCCGGCGGCACAAAGAGCTGCTGACCAGCGATAAGTGCGACGAGTACAGCAAAAAGTCCTATGAAAAGCTGGCAGACGGCAAAGTCAGCGAGGTAGAGCTGGCTTCTGCACTGCTGGACCTGTCCGCTATGCTGCACAAGCACTATGCCGTTGCGCCCATTATCATCATCGACGAGTACGACACCCCCATCCAGCAGGGCTATCAGAAGGACTATTACGACAAGGTCATCCGGTTTATGCGGAACCTGTTTTCCGGCGGGTTCAAGGATAATCAGCACCTGTCCTTCGGCTTCCTCACCGGCATTCTGCGGGTGGCCAAGGAGAGCATCTTCAGCGGGATGAATAACCTGTCCATCAACTCCGTGTTGGACAACAAATACAGCGCCTACTTCGGCTTCACCGCCGACGAGGTGATGGAGATGGCGGAATATTACGGCGCTGCCGATAAGTACGACGAGATTTGCCAATGGTACGACGGCTACCGCTTCGGCAAGACGGAGATTTTCAACCCGTGGTCGGTGGTCAACTACTTCAGCAACGAGTGTGAGCCGAGACCCTTCTGGGTCTCCACCGGCAGCAACGATATTATCGGGGAAGTGCTTGCCCAGGCAGATGAGGAGATTTATAACCGTCTGACCTCCCTGGTCAACGGCGAGACCTTCACCACCTTCATCGACACCGGCGTGATTTATCCGCAGATCAAAAGCAATCCCTCCACCATTTACAGCTTCCTGCTGGTGACCGGCTATCTGAAGGCACTGAAAACCACGCCCTCCTTCAGCGGCGATTTTATGTGCGAGGTCTCCCTGCCTAACCGGGAGATTTCTCTGGTGTATAACAAGGAGATTTTGCAGCGGCTGGAGAATCTGATCCCGCCGTCCACGGCAATTTCCGTTCAGGAGGCCATCTTCTCCGGCGATAACGCACGGCTGAAAGCGCAGATACAGACGCTGCTGACCCAGTCGGTCAGCTCCTTCGATACTGCCGGGGAGAATTTCTACCACGGCTTTATGCTGGGCCTGTGCGCCCTGCTGGGTGGTGCTTTCGTGACCTCCAACCGGGAATCCGGCGACGGGCGCTATGACATTCAGCTGAAGCCCACGCAAAAGGGTCTTCCGGGCATCCTGATCGAACTGAAAGCGGAGAAAAATTGCAGCGACGAGCAGCTGAAAAAGCTGTCCGAGACGGCCCTGCAGCAAATCAACGATAAGAAATACGAAACCGAGCTGACGACAGCCGGGGTCAGGACGATTTATAAATACGGCGTGGCCTTCAGCGGCAAAAAGGTCGAAGTGGCAGTCGGATGAGAATTGAAGACAGGGGCACACCTTTGTTTGTGTGTCCCTGTCCTTTTTTATAACGAATTCATTATATTCAGCAAACTCTGATAGCTGTCTACATCGTGGTACACCACATTGCTTGTAGACATCTCGTTGAACAGCTTCTTGGCACAAGAGATTTTCGCCTGCTCAATAGGACGCAGCTCAAGACTTTCCATTGTGCCTTTCGTTTCGGCTATGAAGAAAATATGCTTGACCTTGCCCTCATAGAAAGCGATTGCCCAGTCCGGCGAATAGTTGCCCACCGGTGTAGGGATTTGGAAGGTTCTTGGCAGCTTTGCATAGACACACACCTCGTCTGCTACGTCCAAATCTTCAGCAAACTTTCTCTCAATGCTCTTGTCGGCAGAGCCGTCCGTGAACACATAGTCCTGAATGGCTTTCTTTGCAAGGAACGCCTTATCAAAGCTCTGTGTTGCCTTTTCAGCCGTGAAGATGGAGCTGTCATATTCGCCCTCAATGGTATCGTAGGAAATATGCTCTACGATCATTGTGGCTTTCTGCTCGTTGATAAGCCGGATGACCTTTGTGATGAACTCCTCCGGGTTGTTCTTGAACATATAGAGCTTATCCACACGGATTCCTTGCAGGATAGCAGAAACCGTGCGCCGTGTCAGAACGGTGCCCTCTGCGATTTTCCCAATAAGGTCGTACTTGATTTGACTGGTTTCGGCGTGTTTGAGTGTCTGTGTCCGGGCCTTTTCGCCGGTGAAGGATGCTCCACGCTCGATCTCGTACTCATTCATCTCCGCTTTCTGCCGTCCGATGGTGGTCGTGTATTGCAGCTCGGAAACAAAGAGCTTTTCGTCAATATGGGCAATGGCATTGCGAATCAGCTCGGCACTGTCAAAATCAACGGTGTAGGCGTACTTATGGTTGATCTCACGCCACAACGCCTGAAACTCTTTCTTGGCAAAGTTCTCGTTAAGCGGGTTATCCTTAACCTTGGTTTCGTGACCGTCAGAGAACATATCCTTGAGAACGCTGTCATCATAGACTGCCTGAATGAGCGTGTGGATGCCGTCTGTCATCGGCCCCAGTTCCTCCGGCAACTCCGCAACGGTTCCGTTCTTAACATCCTGACGGTACTTGTCCGTCACCTTGCGCTTCATATCCACATAGCCGTTCTGAATGAGGTAGAACTCAATGGCATTGGCTTTCTCATCGTCGATAAGTGTCGGTACATCGTCCACCTTGACATATTTGCCCTTGAAGTATTCGCTTGTAGCAACCGTGGGTCTGTCATAAAGCACAGTCTTAATATCCGACTGCAAGTCCGTCACAAAGGTCTTATAGCTTTCACTGGCGACTACCGTCAGCGTGTTGATCTCGTGAACGCTGTCGCCGCAGCTCTGCACATCCATCCGGTTGCCGTCCTGATTGACGCAAAGACGCAGACCACGACCGACTTCCTGCCGCTTCGCCGTGTTGCTGTCGGAGTGCTTCAGAGTACAGATTTGGAACACATTCGGGTTATCCCATCCTTCACGCAGTGCGGAGTGGGAGAAGATAAACCGTGTTGGCTCGTCAAAGGAAAGCAGCCGTTCCTTGTTTTTCAGAATCAGGTCATAAGCGGAAATATCGTCGGAGAACTCGCTGCCACGCTTGAGCTGACTATCCACGCTGCGCCCGGTTTTCCTATCGATGCTGAAATAGCCTTTATGTACCCGGCTCACATCGCTGCAAGTGGATTTGAGATATTTCTGATACGGCGTGTCAAACATCGTAATGTACTCGTTCAGAATAGCAAGATACTCCTGCTCAAACATCACGCCATATTCGCCAAGCACCTCGTCGCCGTTTTCGTCGTACTGGCGGTACTTTGCCACTTCGTCGATGAAGAACAGGGACAGACACTTGATGCCCATATTGAAGAGCTTTTCCTCTTTTTCAAAGTGGGAGAGGATGGTTTCTCTGATTTGAATGCGGCGCATATCCTTTTCGGACACATCGCCCACCACATCACCGGCTTTGATGACTTCGCCGTTGGTAAAGGTCACGGTGCCACGCAGCGGGTCAATTTCGGAGATGGTATACCCCTTGTACTGCTCCATTTCCTGCGAAACGAAGTAAAGATCGTCCCCAACACCGAGAATACGGGTTTCCCGGTTGATGGATTTGTTATAGCCAATCTCCAGCTCGATTTTTGCCATCGGCGGCTTCTTGCTGGAAAGAATGATCTGCTCAAGGTAGAGGTAGCTGTCCGTGCCACGGAAGTTCTTGACCTCAAAGCCCTTGACCTCGATTTTCTTGACCAACCGCTTGTTGAAGGCGTCCAGCGCATCCAGCACATAGACGAGGTTGTGATGCTTGGCGTGGGTAGCCGAGTAGTTGAGCGAGAACAGCGGATTGAAGTTTTTCAGCGCCTTCTGCGTCACATCGCCGCCCATCTTCTGTGGCTCGTCCAAAATAATGATCGGACGGTTTGCCTTGATAACATCGATCGGGCGGCGGGAGCCAAATTCATCCCGTTTGGAGTAGATGATACGGGCTTCTTTGCTCTTACCGTCCTCTTTCAGCGAGGAGGCAAACGCCTGCGTGTTGATGATCATCACATTGATGCCGGAGCTGCTCGAAAAGTTATCCAACTGGTTCAGGTTGGAGCTGTTGTAGATGAAGAAGCGAGCCTTCTTGCCGTAGTGCTCCATAAAGTGGTCTGCGGTGATTTCAAAGGACTTCTTCACGCCCTCACGGATCGCAATGGAGGGAACGACCACGATAAACTTGCTCCAGCCGTACTTCTTGTTCAGCTCGAACATCGTCTTGATATAGACGTAGGTTTTGCCCGTGCCGGTTTCCATTTCAATATCAAGGCTGCAACGCCCCAAGTCTTTGACAAGGGAAGCAGAGAGCTTGATATTGTTCTGACTCTGCAAGGTCTGAATGTTGTGCAGAAGCTGTTCATCGGAAAGCTCAACGGCTTCGTTTTTATAACCGGTATCGTTCAGCGGATCGATGACTTCAAGCTCCTCATCGGACATACCGAGGGTCATCTGATACGGTTCCGCTTTGACCTTGCCCCGGTCACGGATATAGCTGATCTTATCGTGGAAGCCCTGTCCCTGAAAGACACGCACAACAGCATCAACCGCATCGGTTTGGTATTGTTGTATTTTGAAATTAAATTTCATTGCTTATCACGCGCCTCACTTTCCTTGTGGTCGGTCCAAATGGGTTTCCCATAAGAACTCAACCAAAGTAATACTGCTTCCTACTGCCAACTTTGCGTGCCTCGGACTAAGCCCTTTGTAGTCAGCACTTTTTCCATGACCGCTTCCGTAATGATTCCTCAACGCTGCAACATTGGTGGCAATCGCGCGCAAATTTCCAAGTAATGCTTTCATCTCTGCTGCGGCAGGAGCATCTTCGGGAATATCCCTTGGCATTAGTTTGAGAATTTTCAGCGTTTCTCCGGTTAATTGACCGACATCCCAATTTTTATCCCATGCAATTTTTCTGCTGTTCAATATCGTTTTACAGCAGCTTTCAATCAGCTCCTTTGCCTTTCCGATGGCATCAGTAGGATTTTCACTTTGCATCTTCAACATCAACTCTATCTGCTTTGAAAGATACTCGCTTGAGAATTTCTCCTGCAATTCAACAGCATTTGGAGCAAGCGGAGTTGTAACATTTAGTATCCTATCCACATAAGAGCGACACTTCTTATAAAGACGAGCATATTCTGCATTGTATCTACTATAACCGAACGGATCTTCGTTTGCTTCTTCTGTGAACTCCTGTTCAAAGTTTTCTTCATAGTATGCCAGCAAGTCTTTCAGCAGTTTTTCAACGCTCTCATCAGGAGCCTCATTGACATAAGCGGCAAGTGATTTTCCTTTAGACATATTATATTTGCTACACAGGGCGACACCTATGCTCTCCATAGTAAAGACATCGAAATCATTGGTCGTAAAATCGAGCACATATCCACCCCGGTTGAACAACTTCAAAAATGTCCCTACTTCAATTTTGGTCAGCTTCGCCATCTCACAGCACCTTCCTTACGGTGTCGGGGCTGTAGGTGGCGAATATCTGATCGAAGTTGGTTGCCACGCTGTCGTTTGCCATAGAGCTGTCACGCATCACAAAATAGTAAGGCTTCTGCTTGGCAATGGCTGTGATGACTTCTTCATCAATGTTTTTGTCAAAGCAAGCGATTAGATACCCATCCTCGACATCAAAGTAAGAATAACTCCTCATTCCTACTTTCTCACTCCTAACTTGAATTTTGCTGCTAAGCAAAATTCCAAGGTCCAGCATCACTTGGAACAGCAGATCCTCCGGCGTTCTGTCCTCTTTGATGTTATCTTCAAGCCGGGAGAACATATTGACTTCATATTCAGCGGGATTGTAATAGACCTCTTTCATATTGGAGGTATCACACTTCAGAACACGGAAACCGATGTCAAGGTCTTGCGTTGTTAAAGGACTGTCCTCTTTGATTTTCTTACCCGCACGGCGGATGCGTTCCTTGCCGATTTCACAGATGGTTTTGTATCCCGCTTTGCGAGCTTCGCTCTTTTCGTCGGTTGCTTCGGGAAGCTGAACCATAATGAACTTGCGGTGTCCTTTATCTTCTGCGTTAAGTTGCATAACGGCGTGGGCGGTTGTAGCAGAGCCGGAGAAAAAGTCAAGAACAACAGAGTCTCTGTCGGATATAACGCGCACAAACTGCTCAATATATGCAACGGGCTTTGGAAAATCAAAGCACTTTTCATCGTCAAATAAAGCTTTCAATTCTCTGGTTGCCGTTTGGTTATGTCCCACTTCTTCGGCAAGCCAAAGCGTGTTAGGAGTTCTGCCGTCTTGAACATCGGATAAAAACCTTTTCTTCCGAGGAAATGAATTGCCGTCTTCTCCGAACCATACTTGGTTATCCTCAACCAGCCGAATTAAGTTATCCTGCGAATAGACCCAGTGCTTTCCTTGTGGAACATCAAATTGCTTTCCCGTTTTGGGGCTTGTGACAAAGAAATGACCATTACTGCGTTCACCGCTTGCCACCAAGTCACCCGATTGCCACGGTCCTCTCGGATCGTTATCCGGATTCTTATACCGACTGTTCATCTCATCGGTTCGCGGTAATAAGTGTATCCTTATTTTGCTAATTGATTTTGCATAGATAAGTGCATACTCGTGGTTTTCAGAAAAATACTTAGCGTCATTTTTGATGCTGTGAATTTTTGCCATACAACGCACGCAACGAAATTACATTCGCCAAGCGCTTCATCGCAAATATTTCGCATATTCTTATACTCGTTGTCGTCAATGCTTATGACTATCAAGCCATCATCAGACAGCAAATCCTTAGCAAGTCGAATCCGGGGACAGATCATATTCAGCCAATCGGTATGGAAACGACCGTTGCTCTCGGTGTTCTGCACCATACGGTTGCCGTCCTCATCGTACTGCCCGCTGTTGGCAAGATACTCATCCGTACTCTGAGCAAAGTCATCCTCGTATACAAAGTCGCTTCCGGTGTTGTACGGAGGATCAATGTAGATCATCTTGATTTTGCCGAGATAGGTTTCCTGCAAGAGCTTCAACACTTCGAGGTTGTCGCCCTCAATATAGAGGTTTTCGGTGGTATCAAAGTCCACGCTTTCCTCACGGCAGGGGCGCAGCGTCTTATTGATCGGGGCATTGGCAAGAAGAACGGACTTCTTCTTGTCAGGCCAGGTGAACTGATAGCGCTCCTCATTGCCATCCACTACTGTGCAGGCAATCTCCTGCATCAGCACATCCTTGTCGATCGCCCGGACGACCTCACCGTTTTCGTTGATCGTTTCCGTCACGGCGTTGGGGAACATCGCCGCCAACTTTCTGAAATTTTCATCAGCCTTGTTCGCTGTTTGCATTCTCAGTTTATCCATTCTCTTGTTCCTCCGTATCGTCAGGTGCAAATAATTCTTTCAGTTCAGCGGCTATTTCTTCGGGAGTCATTGAAGCCGTAGTCATAGCCTTGCGGTCAGCTATGATCGGGCTGTACTCAACGACCTGCTTTTTCGTCAGGTTGTGCCATATAGGAAGGATGGTTTTCCCATTAACGGTTTCTACTTGAAAGAGTCCGTTCAGCTCCGCTTTTGTCCAGTATTTATGTTCGGCAATGTAGTTAGGCGAGAGGATAACAACACCGTATTTTGATTTTGCCAGTCCTCTATCAATCTTCTCACGCATTGAGTCGCCCCATTTGAGCTTATCCGTGTCGTACCATACTTTGAGTCCCTGATTTCGTAACGCCTCTACAAACTCGTCAACAAATGACTCTTTATCCTCGTATGCGTGGGATACGAACACATCATATTCTTCATCGGCTGCTATTGGGGTACTGGCTGATGTGACTACCGGCTGCGAAATTTGCTGCTGGAGTTCCTTTATCCGAGCTTCATAGGATGCCTGAATTTGCCGATTGGCTTTATCCTGTTTCTTTTGCTCGTTTTGCTGCTCCTTTTGGAGTTTCAAATAGGCTTCAGCACGCTTCTTGCGCTTTTCGGCAATCTTCTTTCCGAGTTCGGCGCTGTCCTGACTCTTTTTTGCTTGGTCGGATTCGTGAGTAGCAATCTGCCTCATTTTATTGTTGAGTGTGGAAGCGGAGGTATGGCTGCTTATGCTTTTCTTCAAGGTGTTAATTTTGCCTTGGAGTGTAGCCACTTCTTTGTCCTTTGCCGCCTTTTTCTTTTCGAGGTCTGCAATTTCTTTATCAAGGCTATTTACCGTCCGTTGATATTGCTCACTTGACATATCAGGAACTCCCTTCGTCTATATCAATTCTTCTTTTAATCTTTTTATCTGCTGCACAAGCTCAAACTTCTTTTTCGGCTGTTTTTCAGCTCGTGCCTGCTTTTCCAGTTTGGCGATCTCTTTTTCGATTTTCTGTCGGCGCTCATCGGCGGCGATCTGCTCATCAAGGGTATTGCCGTCTGCGATGCTCACGCCGCCGATGTCCACCACGATGTTTTCCCATACTTTATCGAGATTCAAGCCCCGCAGTTCAATGATACAGCTTTCGGTGGGCTTCCAATCCGTCTGCATCAGCTTGGTATGATAGATCGCCAGCTTGCTTTGCCCCTCAAATTCGAGTACAAACAGGATATTCTGCGGAATGAGCTTTGACAGCGTGGCAACCGTTTTCTCATCAAAGTCTTTCTTCTTCAGCGCCACAAGCAGGACAAAGAAACTCCTGACTTCCTCTCCGGCAGGAATGTTGATTTTCGCCGGTGTGATCTCGTTGACAATGGTGATCCTCGATATATCGGCGTCGATTTTCTCCTTTGCCGCCGTGTTCATTTGGAACTTCGCATAGACAGCCTTCTTCGGAAGCTGCTTGCTCATTTCAGTTGACTTCGGAAGTCCGAGCATTTTAATTTTCACTCCGTTCAAATTAGTTAGGAATTAGGAGTTAGAAGTTAGGAGTTGGTCTTCATGGTTTTTGTAATGCTTGATAAGATTTTTTGGAGTTCGGTGCAATCGGCGTTGATTGAATCAAACTCCGGCGGATTCAAATACTGTGCTTTATACAACAGCTCCAGCCAATATGCGGTTTCTGCACATTCCTTAAAGGCAATATACATTTTTGCAAGAAATTCCTTGCTGCTGTATGCACAGCTCGCTTCCGCTATGTTTGCCCCGATACTTGTTCCGCTCCGCAATAATTGCTTTGACAATACAAACTCTTTCTTTTCATCACAAAGATACTTGTATAACGCAATAATTCTCAGGGCGAAACGCTTGCTTTTGTCAAAAACGATGCTTTCCTTCATTCCTAACTCCTCATTTCTAATTTCTAATTACCAAAAAGCATATCAGTTCAAAGTCGTCCAGTCCTTTGATTTCGTTTGACAGAAAGCTGACCTGACCGCCGCCCAAGAAGCTGTCAATATCGCTCTCGTCCTTCACCTCAATGATGGAAGCAATGGCATCGCCCAGCAGTTTGGAAAATCTGGACATATCCTTGCCGTCACGGGTTTCTTTGTTAAACGGCTTGTAGGCTTCGGGAATCGGTTCTGTCTTTCCTTTGCAGAGGAAACGCATTTTATCAAGCATCTGCTTCGGGGAAAGGTGGTCGCAGATGACCTCCCCATCATTGCCGATATACACCATATAGAAGGGGTGCAGCCGGTTCTGATTATCGATGTTCACGCTGTTGGAGCGATTTTTCAGGACATAGATCACACCGGCAGGCGTATCCTCACTTGCAGGAACAACCGAGTGCAAGCCGAAGGGCGTTTTATCTATGTCGGGGTGGTGCTTGATATAGTCAAGCAGGTCGAGCCGGAACTCGTTTAACCCCAAGTCCATAATGGAGATGCCCGTTGTCATATCCTCAATGTCTACGACCTCATCCTGCAAGCGCTTGAGCTGCGCCTTTCGGTACTCAAGGTCTGTCTTTTCCTCGTCACTGAGCAGATTATCATCGCCCGTAGCGGTCATATCCACGATTTTCATACGGGTTTCAACTTTGGCTTTCAGATTGATGTAATCGTCAAGGGTCACATCAGGCCAGAAGTTCACAAGTTGAATGACCTTGTTGCGGCTTCCGATACGGTCGATACGCCCGAAGCGCTGTATAATGCGGACGGGGTTCCAGTGAATGTCGTAGTTGATGAGGTAGTCGCAGTCCTGCAAGTTCTGACCTTCGGAAATACAGTCGGTGGCGATCAGCACATCAATTTCCGTCTTATCACCCGGCATCAGCAGTTCCTTGTCCTTCGAGATAGGCGAGAAGCAGGTCAGCACCGTGTTCAGGTCGGCACGGAGCTTGGGGCAAGTCGTCCGACCCTCAACAGAGCCGGATACCATTGCGGTGTTCAGTCCATACCTATCCTTAACATAGCGGCTGACATTGTCGTAGAGATAACCGGCGGTATCCGCAAAAGCGGTGAAGATGATTAGCTTTTTATTGCCCTCATTGATGGGATGAGTGATTTTGTTATCAATCACCCGGAAAAGCTCTTGCAGCTTTGAGTCGTGTTCCGGTGTAATATCTCCAACCAGCAAGGTCAGCAGTTCAAGCACATCGGCATCTTTCGCCAGGCTGTTCCTCCACGATACATAGTCCATATCGGCAAGGTCAATTTTGACTTTCCGTCCGAAAGAGAACAGCTCGTCCGAGTTCTGATCCTCGGCATCGAACTCGTCCATATCGGAAATATCCGTCAGATCGAGGGTCGTACCGGAGTGTTTATCAAAGCGGTCAATCGTTTCTATCGTGCTGTTTATCAAATCCTTGATGCGTGTCAGCGTCAGATTGAAAGAATAGACGGAGCTTTCCATACGCTTCATCAGGTTGATGGCGGTCAGGCGACGGATACCCTGCTCACGGCTCGCCTGCGTAAAGCCGACATTGACCTTGTTATCTCCGTACAGTTCAGCATACTTCTCCATCTTACTTGGCAGAATGTAGTGCGTCGGCGTATAGATCGTCAGTGTCAGAAGCATAAGCTGCTCAAAAATCTCGTTGTAGCTGATTGCTTCCTTCAGGTCAGTAAGATGTGGACGAAGCGAGATCGGCTTTAGCCTTGTCGGGAAGGTGCCGATGTCCGCCATATCATAATACTTCTGAATGTGCTTTCTTGAACGGGCAATGGTCACACTATCCAGCACTTCAAAGAAATCGAAGTCCAGCATTTTGAGCAGGTTTTCAGTCGTGCGGTCGCACGGTTCCCACTTGCTCCAAGTGTTAAACGCCCGCTGTGCGTTCCTGAAAATTTCGTCGATGGAACGGGTAGTGTTGAGCTTTTCGTCTATGTAATCCGTATGCCCTTCATACGCAAGAGCAAGCTGATTTTTCAGATCATTGAAGCGGTTATTAACCGGCGTTGCAGAAAGCATCAGCACCTTCGTCTTCACTCCGGCTCTGATGACCTTCTTCATCAAGGTAACATAGCGGTTATCCTTGGTGTCCTCGTCCGGGTTCTCAACTAATTTGCCGCCATTTCGGAAGTTGTGGGACTCATCAATTACCACAAGGTCATAGTTGCCCCAATTCAGTCTGTCAAGGTCAAGCCCGTTTGATGTGCCGTGGGTGCGGTTTAAGTCGGTATGATAAAGCACATCGTACCGAAGTCGGTCGGCAGCAATGGGATTGTTGACATAGTTATCCTTATAGGTATTCCAGTTGTTCGTCAGTTTCTTGGGGCAAAGCACAAGAACGGACTTGTTGCGGTTTTCGTAGTATTTAATAACGGCAAGGGCGGTAAAGGTTTTACCAAGACCAACACTGTCTGCAAGGATACAGCCGTTGAACTTCTCAAGTTTGTTTATGATAGCAAGGGCAGCATCCTTTTGGAAGTTATAGAGCATCCCCCAAATCTTGCTTTCCTTAAAACCGGTCGCTTCGTTGGGCAAAACATCTTCGGACACATCTTCCAAAAACTCGTTGAAGATGTTATAGAGCGTCACGAAATAGATAAAATCGGGAGAGTTTTCGTTGTATGCAGCGGTAATGCTGTCAATAACCTCATCGGTGACAATCTGAAGCACCTTGCTGTCATTCCATATCTCATTGAAGTCGGCAAGCAAAGTGCGGGCGAGGGACTCGTCTTTTACGATTGTCGTGCTGATTACATTGCCTTTTTCGCAGCCCAATTCAACTGTAGTGAAGTTGTTGATAGGCGTATAGCCTACGCCGTCCACTACGATTTGCCCCTGAATGGATTTGTCGCTGACATTTGACTTGAAATTGACCTTCTGTCTGATCCATTCTGCACACTCTCGTGCAATGGCTTTTTGGGTCAGCTCATTCCTGAGCTTGATTTCAAACTCTGTTCCGTAAAGGCTTCTTTCACGGGTCATGCGAGGAATGTAGAACTCACGCCGTTCCTTTTTGGCCTTTTCGGTTACGAAAGTCGGAGAGGTAAAAATAAAGCGGAGTTGCTCAATCTGCGAAAGTTGCTCTTTCAGCTCCTGAAAGGCATAGATAGAGAAGCAAGCCGCCGCAATGGACACTTTGCTGCCTTGCTTGATCTCTACAGACAAATCGTCTTTAAGAGTCTTTGTTGTATTATTTATAAGCTCCATAACTGAATTCTCCCACATTTCAAATCAGTTCTTGCTGCTTGGCAATCGGGAACAATTAGATCCAATAGGCTCGTTCCGTCAACAAGCATTCCAAAGTGCCAATTTGGCACTTTGGAACCGCCGTGTTGGCACTTTGGGATTTCGCCAAAGTATCAATTTGATACTTTGGAAGCCCAAAACTGATACTTTAGGCTTTACAAATCTCCCGCCCGGAAAGCCGAAAGGCTCTCGTAATAGTAGCTCTGGTCGATGCCACTCAAATAGACTTCCCGGCTGTTTATCTCGTCGGTCAGCGCCGCCTTCAGCACTCCACATCCTTGATGGGGCTGCGCTCCATTGCAAGGAGATAATCCTCTTCATCCACCTTGCTCCAGTCCACGACCTTACCAATTTCGGTTTTCAGAATATGGTCAAGCCAAATGCGGGTGCTGCGCCCATTGCCCTCCCGAAAGGGGTGGGCAATATTCATTTCCACATATTTTTCGATGATCTCGTCAAAGGTGAACTGGGGCATCTTGTCGATGTTGGCCAGTGCTGCTTCCAGATACATCAGCGGCGCAAAGCGGAAATTGCCCTTCGCCAGATTCACCGTGCGCAGCTTACCGGCAAAGTCATAAATATCTTCAAACAGATATTTGTGAATTGCCTGCAAAGTCGAGAATTTACCCGCCGGGAGCGTATCGAGTACGCCGTTTTCAAACAGTTCTACCGCCTTTTTCTTGCTGAGGCGTTCTTCTTCCCGGGCAAGATCGGCGGAGCTTGTCAGCCCCAATTTATTCTCTGGTGCCATATCGCACCTCCAAAATAATTACTTATCCGCCGCCACGCCGGACTTCATCCAAGCGTCTACTTCACTGACCTTGAATTTCCAAAGGCGGCCTATTTTCGCAGCGGGCATATTTCTTTTCTCTATCCAAGCGAGCACCGTATCACGGCTGACGCCGAGGTATTCGCAAATCTCTTTCATTGAGTACCAGCGTTCGATGGTCGGTTCCATTAAAATGTCCTCACTTTCAGGCGGTTTCCGATAGCTATAATTATACAATTTAAGTATATCACGGCAATGCCGATTTATCAAGGATTATTACGGATTTACGAGGGATTCAGAAGAAAATCTTATAATTAAAAGTGAAAGGTTTCCCCGCTCAGTTTACTGATTTGAGCGGAGAAACCTTTTTTTGCTACATATCTCTTTTTTCGGAAACGCCCCCACAAATGGTCTTGCAATTTTGAGAATAAGTGAGGACGGAAAATTTTTTGAGAATTTTCTCGAAAACACCCCTACAAACGGCACCCCTTATTCAGAGTAAGTAGAAGGGTCCTTTTGAAAAATTGAGGGGACTTTTCAAATTACTTTGCCAAAATCTTGAAAAAGTTCCCAATTGGTTAGTAGGAAGACCCTGAAAAATTTCCTTCAAAATCCTATTTGTTATTTGCCAGAAAAGTTCCCAGTTGATTAGTGGGAGGGGCGCTTAAAAAATTTTCTTCAAAATTCTTTTTATTTTTGCCGGAAAAATTCCCAATTAAGTAGTAGAGGGGGCGCAGAAAAAATCTCAAAAGTTTTTTCGTACAAATCGAAAAATTTTTCCCAGTTGATTAGTGAGGGGGTTAAAAAACAGCCTTTCTCGCTGGCTACCTATTGAGGGAACTGTATCCCTGTGCACCTTGAAAATTGAATCGCCGCCTCCAAAGGATATGCTTCCGGCAAGTGCCGCCTCGACTTCCCGATAATTCAGGGTTCCCGCAAAATCGAAGATTTTGTGGGAAGAGGAGCAGCAGTGAAACGAATGAGCTTTCGCACGAGTGCGGAAGCGAATGATATGGAACTTGCTGCGACGAGAGCGCACCGAAGAAGCGATACGCCGTGGTGAGACTCCGGGGTAGGAACGATGCGGATGAGCGGCAGCAAACAAAAACCGCCGCAGAAATGCGGCTTCAGAACAGACAAAGGAGGTTCAAACCTATGAAGAAAGGAGAGCTCAGAGAGCTTTATCAGATGATGTTTCCGGAATACCCGGACATTGTGACCGTTAAAGAGCTTCGGGAGATGCTGGGCATCAGCCGCAAGCTGGCGTACAAGCTGATCGACTACGGGTATATCCACGCCGTGAAGATCGGCACGACGCTGAAAATTCCGAAAATCAGCGTCATCAACTATGTGATGGAGAAAGAGGTGAAGAAGGTTGGATGAGATCAAGCGCCTGACGCCCGCCCAAAGGGCACGCTGTAACCGGCTGATCCGGCAGCTGTGCGCCAACTATGATGGCGGCAACTGCCTGCCGCTGGACGATGGCGAGGGCTGTGTGTGCGTGCAGATGATTTCTTATTCGCTGCTGTGCAAATACTTCCGGCGGGCGGTTCTGCCCGCCGACAAGGCACTCTATGCCGACATTTACCGGCAGCGTACACGGACCTGCGAACGGTGTGGAAAGCCCTTTGCACCCAGTAGCAACCGGCAGAAATACTGCCCGGAATGCGGCTGCTCCATCCGGCGCAAACAGAAGGCAGACTCCGCCAGACGGCGGCGCAGCGTCGAACATTAAGCACCGGAAAAGCCTTGATTTCCAAGGCTTTTGGGATAGCAAAGCGGGGGTGGGTGGCCGTTTCCATTCGTCCCCGCCAAAATCCACTTTTAATATTCTACAAAGGAGAATTCTATGGACAACAAACTGAAGACCGTGGACGCAGAGACCTTGCTGTCCACGCCGATGAGCAAGACGATGTTCATCGTAGACGGCCTTATTTCGCAGGGTGTCAATGTCATCAGCGGTGCCAGCAAGATCGGCAAAAGCTGGCTGATGCTGTGGCTGGGACTACAAGTGGCGCAGGGAAATTCCATTTGGGGTCTGCCCACGCCGCAATGCGATGTGCTCTATCTGAGCCTTGAGGACACCCAGCGCCGCATCAAAGACCGGCTCTACAATCTTACCGACAGCGCCCCGGACAACCTGTATTTTGCCGTGACCTCCGGGCTGATCGGCGGCGGGCTGGAGGAGCAGATCACGGATTTCCTGACCGAGCATCCCGCCACCAAGCTGGTCATCATTGACACGCTGCAAAAGGTGCGGGACTCCAAAGGTAGCGCCGGAAAAGCGGGAATGTACGGCAACGACTACGACGACATTTCCTCCATCAAGCGCATTGCCGACGGCTTCAACATCGCCGTTTTGTTGGTGCATCACCTGCGAAAGCTGCAAGACAGCGACGATCCCTTTAACGATGTCAGCGGTTCCACCGGCATCATCGGCGCTGCGGACACCAACTTTATTCTGCGCCGCAAGCGCAGCGGTAACGCCGCTACGCTGCTGGTCAGCGGGCGTGATGTGGAATATCAGGAGCTGACCTTGCAGTTTAACGACCTTGTCTGGGAGCTGGTGGAGCGCAAGAACAGCGAGGACATTCACAAGGCAGAGCTGCCGAAATTTCTGTTTCGGGTGGTGGACTTTATGGAGTGCCGTACCGAATGGGTAGGCACGGCCACGGAGTTGCTGACCGAAATGAAGGAGCAGGAGGTCACGCCCAATATGGTCACAAAGTATCTCGGTCAGTTCGCCTATGAGGTGCTGGAGCCGCTGGGCATCGAGTATCGCACCAAGCGCACAGGCAAAAGCCGACTCATCAAATTTCTGCGCCGTGACGGCGATGACGCAAATGACGCCGGGATCGCTATATAAGGAAATCCCCGTCACAACCGTCATTGCCGTCACAAACCGAAGAAAGGGGGTGAACAAATGCGCAGCAAAAACTACGGGATCAATGTCCGTGTGACCGAGCAGGAGAAGCAGAAGCTGCTGGAAAATGCCCGGTTCTGTTCTCTGTTGCTGTCGGAATACTTGCGGCGGCTGGGGCTTGGGAAAGATGTCAAAGCGGCCATCACGGAGCGGGATTACCGCCTGTTTCGGATGCTGAACGGCCTGAAAGCGGAGCTTCCACAGCTTCAGAAAGAGAAAATTCGGAGCAGGCTGGAAGCAATTTTGAATGAATTAAAGTAAGCGAGAATTACGCCTGCGCAGTCTAAGCGAGCAGACTGTTTTTACTCCTGTCGGAGCCAAACAGTGTATCCGCTTGCGATGCCTGCGTCATCTGAGCGAGCAGTGCGTTTTTACTCCCGGCAGAGCCGGAGCGTAAAAACACTTGTTAGGGCGTGCCCTAAAACCCCGAAAGAAAAAACTATGAAAGTGAGGACAACACAATGAGAAAATCGGATTTTACTTTACCCACGCTGGATGACCTGTTTTCCACGCAGGCGGGGCGGGACGATGCCAAGCTGGAGCGGGTGCGGAATATTCCGCTGGCCGAGCTGCACCCGTTCAAGGGTCACCCCTTCAAGGTGCAGAACAACGAGGAGATGCAGCGGATGATCGAGAGCATCCGCAAGGTGGGTGCCATCACCCCGGCGCTGGCAAGGCCGCTGCCGGACGGCGGCTATGAGCTGATCTCCGGCCACCGGCGGCTGGCGGCGTGTCAGGTGCTGGGCGTCGAGACGATGCCCGTCATCGTCCGGGAGCTGTCCGACGATGAAGCGGTGATCGCAATGGTGGATGCCAACTTGCAGCGGGAGACTATCCTGCCCAGCGAAAAGGCATTCGCCTATAAGATGAAGCTGGATGCGATCAAGCATCAAGGTGTCACTTCTGCCCAAGTTGGGCAGAAGCTGCTCAGCGTAGAAAAGGTTGCTGACGATGCCGGCGAAAGCCGTAATCAAATTAAAAGATATATCCGCCTGACCTACCTGATCCCCGAGCTGCTTTCGATGGTGGACGACGGTAAGATCGCCTTCAACCCGGCGGTGGAGCTTTCCTACTTAGACTCGTATCAGCAGCGGGCGGTGCTGGACGCGATGGTGCTGAACGACTGCACCCCGTCCCACGCCCAGAGCATCCGCCTGAAAAAGCTGGCGCAGGAGGGCTTACTGGATGACCAGATAATCTACGCCGTGCTGGCGGAGACGAAGCCCAACCAGCAGGAGCAGCTGAAATTCAAGCGGGAGGAGCTGCGGAAGTATTTTCCCTCCGGCTACACCGAGGAGCAGATGCGCCGGGACATCATCAAGGGTCTGGAACTGCTGAAACGGCAGAGAGAACGGAACCGGGATGCCCGCTGATTCGTACCGATACGGCTACGATAAAACAATTTGCAGAATAGAGAGAACCCCAAACCGATGGTATACTGATGCTGTCGGTTTGGAGTTCTGTTCTGCAAATAGAAAGACAGGAGGAAAACAAAATGGTAGCAGGACATCTGACTTTGAAAAACGGCAAGTATTATGCCGTGCTGAACTACAAAAACGCCGGAGGGCAGCGAAAAACGAAATGGATCTCGCTGGGACTTTCCGAAAAGGGAAATAAGCGCAAGGCCGAGGCGGAACTGGCAAGGCTCCGGGCGGAGTTTGAACCGCCCAAAGAGGCGGGCGACCTGAGCAGTGATATGCTGTTCGCCGATTATCTGTTGGAATGGCTGGAGATCGCCAAGGGAAGGCTGGCCCACGCAACCTACGGTGCCTATCAAGGACTGCTGAAAAGCACCATCGTCCCTTATTTTCGCAAGAAGAAATTGACACTGCGGGAACTGGAAGCCCGACATTTGCAGATGTTTTATTCTGAAATGCTCAGGCGGGTCACGCCCAATACCGTTATCCATTATCACGCCGTCATTCACTCGGCACTGAAATATGCAGTCAAGACCGATATGCTGATCCAGAATGTGGCGGACAAGGTGGACCGGCCCAGAAAGAACAGCTTTCAGCCGGTCTTTCTCTCGGCGGACGAGATGCAGAAGATGTTTGAAGCCCTTCGGGGAACCAAGCTGGAGCTGCCGGTGCTGGTGGCTGCCTTTTACGGACTTCGCCGTGGCGAGGTGGTGGGCTTGAAATGGGATGCCATCGACTTTGAGCAGGGCACTATTTCCGTAAAGCGCACCGTGACCTCAACGATCATCGACGGCAAGTATCAGGAGTTCGAGCAGCAATCCGCCAAGACCAAGTCCAGTCTGCGCACCCTGCCGCTCATCGGCAGCTTCCGGGAATACTTTATGCAGGTGAAAGAGGCGCAGGAGCTGAACAAGCAGGTCTGCGGCAACTGCTACAACTATGAATACGATGGCTTTGTATTCGTGGATGAGTTGGGCGAGCGGATGCGGGTGGAATACCTGACCAACGCATTTCCGAAATTTCTGGAGAGTCACGGTTTGCGCCGGATGCGCTTTCACGATCTGCGTCACAGCTGTGCCAGCTTGCTGCTGGCCAACGGCGTCCCCCTCAAACACATTCAGGAGTGGTTGGGGCACAGCGACTTTACCACCACGGCGAACATCTACGCCCACTTGGATTACAAGTCCAAGATCACTTCGGCGCAGGCGATGGAGACAGGGCTTGCTCTGCCGGAGGGCGGCGACTTCAGCAGCCGCTGGAGTTCGATCAGTGCCGGGGAGAACAGCTGATTTTCTCCCCTGAAAACCGAAAATCGTGCGGGCTTTGCCCTTTAGGCAAAAATTAAAAAGCCTGTAAACGGGCTTGTTTACAGGCTTTTTGTGGCGGAGAGTTAGGGATTCGAACCCTAGAGACCTTTCGGTCTACAGCATTTCGAGTGCTGCACCTTCGACCACTCGGACAACTCTCCGTATCTATTTTCATCCGTGCTTTCTTCCAAGAAATTGCTCGAAAATTCGTTGGAGAGAAAACAGGAGAGACGGCAAAAAATATTCGATTTTGAGATTTTCTGTGTTGAGGAATATCAAGGAGAATCAGGGGGACGAAATTCCCAGCTTCTGCCGAAATTTCGAGTCAGGGCCGTTATGACCACTTCGATACCTATCCATATATGTGCATTTTACGAATGCACGGATGATTATAACCAATCCCGCGGAAAAAATCAAGTCCGGCGGTACAATTTCCGTAAATTCTGTGCCTCCGGCGGTGGAATTTCCGCAGATTCTGTTGTATAGTATCTTTGTTCGCGCCGATTTGCGGCGCAAATACGCATAAAAAGGATACTTTTGCTGTGGACAATATGAAAAAAGAGGCCGAACGCGAGGCGCGCACCATGTGGGAATTCATCTGCACGTTCCTCAAATGGCTCGTTATCGCGGGTGTGACCGGCGGCATCGGCGGGCTGGTCGGCTCGGCCTTTCACCTGAGCGTGAACTGGGCGGCGACGTTTCGCGCCGCGCACCCGTGGCTGCTGTGGCTGCTGCCTGTGGGCGGCCTGCTGATCGCGGCCATTTACCGCCTGACCAAAATGGAAAACAAGAACACCAATGCCATCATCGACGCCATCCACTTCGGCGACAAGGTGCCGCTGCTGCTCGTGCCGGCGATCTATCTGTCGACCGTCATCACGCATCTGTTCGGCGGCAGCGCCGGCCGTGAGGGCGCGGCGCTGCAGATCGGCGGCAGCCTCGGCTGCTACATCGGGCGGCTGTTCCACCTTGATGAAAAGGATATGCGCATCGCCACGCTCTGCGGCATGAGCGCCGTGTTCTCGGCGCTGTTCGGCACGCCGCTGACCGCGACCATTTTCGCGCTCGAGGTCATTAGCGTGGGCGTGTTTTACTATTCCGCGCTCGTGCCGTGCATCGTCGCCTCGCTTGCCGCGCTCGCCATCGCCAACGCCTTCGGCATCGCGCCGACACAGTTCACGTTTGCATTCGCGGCCGCGCCGAAGCTTCTGCTGCTGCGTGTGGCGGCGCTCGCTGCCGTGTGCTCGCTGATGAGCATCCTCTTTTGTGTGACCATGCACGGCACGGAGCGGCTGTTTTCCAGCCGCATCCCGAACACGTGGCTGCGCATCGCCGCGGGCGGAGGGATCGTGATCGTGCTGTCGCTGCTCGTCGGCACGGGGGACTACAACGGCGCCGGCATGGACGTCATCACCCGCGCCATCGAGGGCGGACAGGCGGCGCCCGACGCGTTTTTCTGGAAGCTGCTGTTCACCGCCGTCACCATCGGCAGCGGCTTCAAGGGCGGTGAGGTCGTGCCGACATTTTTCATCGGCGCAACGCTCGGCTGCGTGCTCGGCAGTCTGCTCGGCATCCCGACGGGGTTTGCCGCGGCGCTCGGGCTCGTGTGCGTGTTCTGCGGCGCGGTCAACTGTCCGATCGCGTCGATGGTGCTGAGCATCGAGCTCTTCGGTGCGGGGCAGCTCGTGTATTTTGCGCTCGCGTGCGGCGTCGCCTATATGCTCTCGGGCTATTTCGGCCTCTACAGCAGCCAGAAGATCCTCTATTCCAAGCTGAGAACGGAATTTATCAACATCCACGCCAAATAATTCGACGCCCGGACACGTAGTGTCCGGGCGTGCCTGTCAAAAAGCATTACTTTTTGACAAAGGGGTGGGTTGCCTGA
>ERZ773169.289-NODE-289-length-69634-cov-4.791000_pt1 | contig 69634 bp, 69 predicted proteins | sample MGYA00580536_ERZ773169 | MGnify/ENA primary metagenome ERZ773169 (study PRJEB29015, sample SAMEA2737814) | human gut metagenome | biome: human gut; feature: human-associated habitat; material: faeces | place: China | collected 2012 ... | reverse complement strand
GGGACAGCATAGATTTTGACGACAAAAGAAAAGCCGCCGATGGTTTGATCTCTACAATCAAGGCCACCAGCGACCGTGTTCAGATAGAGTGGAAAATCTGATATTTCCGCTCTATCGCCCCTCATTTCTATTTTATCTCGTTTGTACCCCTTGTACACCGATGTTTTTATCTTTTAAGAGATGTAACTCTACTAGTACAGCGTAAATTAAGTAGCTGCTAACTAGATAAAGTATAACAAAAAAGCCTTGAGAAAGTAAAATAGATTTCTCAGGGCTTTTGATTAATTTTTATTTTAAATCTTCTACTTCAACAACAGTACCATCTCTCCAGATTCTTTCTAAATCATAAAATAAACGGTTTTCTTCATCGAAGATATGAATCACGATATCTCTGTAATCCATCAGAATCCAGTTTGCATTCTGATATCCTTCAATTTGTTTCGGTTCATATCCGGCTCTTCCGAGTGTTTCATCCACGTTGTCGGCCATCGCCTGAACCTGATTATGGTTTGTTCCGCTTGCGATAATGAAATAATCTGCAAGGGTAGATACGTTTTCAATGTTGATAACTTTAATTTCAAGTGCTTTTTTATCGTCTAATGCATCACAGGCTAATTTTGCAAGTTCTTTGCTTGTCATAAAGCGCTCTCCTTTTTTTCTTGTTGCTTTGTTTCATGTAACTGTCTATAAAATTCAAATGCATCTTTCGTTTCAGGATCGAGTGTTTTAGGATTTTTTCCAAGATACTCTAAGGTATCCCGCAAAATCTCATACATACATTCATCAATATCATAAAAAGCAGTTTGGCGGATTTTGGCAAGATTTGGAGCTTTCTCTCTGTTTGGCTCAATATAATCCGCAATGTAAATAATTTTTTCCAGCATCGTCATATCTGCTTTTCCGGTTGTATGCCAGCGAATAGAAGAAAGAATCTCTTCCTCTTCTACCTGATATTTTTCTTTTGCAAGAAACGCTCCTAATTTAGCATGTAAAAGAAAAGGAGCCTGAGCTTCAATTTCTGAAATTTCTATCTTATTTTTCTCGCAAAGTTTTATTTTTTTTTCGTCCGGTATACACTTTGCACAGTCATGTAGCAGTCCTGCAACTCTGGCTTTTTCTAAATCACAGCCATAAGCCATTGCCAGTGCGGCTGCTGTATACATAACTCCTTTTGTATGTTCATAACGCTCTTTTTCTTGATGCTTTTTCACTTTTTTTGCAAATGCTTTTAAATCATATTGCATGTTCATCACATTCCTCGTAGATATGGTTTTGTTTGATGTACTCAATTACGCTGTCAGGAATATAATAGCGGATATTTCTTTTACCTGCGACCCAGGAACGCAGTAAAGCGGAAGAAATGTCAATATTTAAGGTTTTCAGCTTTTTAAAACTACCATTGTATTTTTTTGTCAGATAAGAAATCGTCTCATCTAACGCTTCCTCTTTGGTATGATTTCTGGTTGCAACTACAATAATGCCGGCCTGACAGATTCGTGCAGGTTCTTTCCATTCATCAAAATCAAAAAGAGAATCTGCACCTAAAATAAAATAATATTCCGTATTTGGATGTTTTTTATTTAAGCGTTCCAAAGTACGATAGGTATAAGTAAAACCATCTTCGTTCATTTCCTCTAAAGAAAGAGAAAAATGAGGATTGGAAGCAATCGCACGTTTTACCATTTCGCATCTTTGGTCATCCGTTGCACGGTGTGCTCGGTTTCGTTTATGAGGTGGATTTCCAGATGGCATAAACAGCACTTCATCTAATTGAAACTGCTCATAAGCGGTCTCTCCTAATATCAGATGACCGATATGAATCGGGTCAAATGTTCCACCCATAATGCCGATTCGTTTTTTTTGTTTATCCATAATTTGCCTCTTATCTAATCTGATTCTGGCAGATACAAAACCAAAACCGTGTTCTGTTTTAATTATTTTGGAAGTACGATTTTTTTCTTTTCTTTTTTGCCCTCTTTATAAAGGACAATTTTCTTTCCGATTACCTGAACAACCTGTGATTTCGTACGTTCTGCTAATACCTGAGCGATTTCTTTCGGGTCATCCATGCAGTTTTGAAGAACATTGATTTTAATCAGTTCTCTGGCTTCAAGTGCTTCTGCAACGGATGCTGTATTTTCAGGAGTCAGGCTTGCTTTCCCAATCTGTAAAATCGGGTCCATCGTCATAGCCAGACTTTTTAAATAAGCACGCTGTTTACTTGTCATATTATCTTCCCCTTTCTGGTTTTTATTTATAATAATCAAAATCAAATCCATACATACGGACGGTATCGCCTTCCTGAATTCCGGCTTTTTCTAAGTCTTCTAAGATACCACTGTCTTTTAAGAAACGTTGGAAGAAAGAGAAACCTTTTTCGGAATCTAAGTTGGTATAACCCAGCATTTTTTCAATCTTCGGTCCTTCCATATGGAATAAATGCTCGTCCTCTTCATCCTGATAAACAGTATAAGGAAGATTTTCTGTGATTAACATATCTTCCGGGAAGAATTCCTGTTCAAAGACAACCGGCTCTTTCTCAATGGTATCAAGCAGTCCTTTTACATAATATAACAGCTCTTTTACTCCTTTTCCGGATACTGCGGAAATTGCAAATACTTTGATTCCCTGTGGTTCAAATTCCTGACGGATTTTTTCTACAGGGTCTTCGTCCTCCGAATAAATTGCATCAATTTTATTTGCTGCAATGACCTGTGGAACTTCTTTTAATTTTGGGTCATAAGCTTCTAATTCTTTGTTGATTTTGTAAATATCGTCTATTGGGTCACGTCCTTCTGTAGAAGCTGCATCTACTAAATGAATCAAGACACGACAACGTTCAATGTGACGCAAGAACTGATGACCAAGTCCGACTCCTTCGGAAGCTCCTTCAATCAGTCCTGGAATATCTGCGATAACAAATCCATTGCAATCGTCTAAATCAACCACTCCAAGGTGCGGATTTAAAGTCGTAAAATGATAATTGGCAATCTGTGGTCTTGCATTGCTGACTCTTGAAAGGAAGGTAGATTTGCCTACATTTGGAAATCCTAAAAGTCCGACATCAGCAATTACTTTTAATTCTAACTGAACTTCTAATTCCTGTGCCGGCTGTCCTGGCTGGGCATATTTCGGAACCTGCATGGTAGCTGTCGCATAATGCATATTTCCTTTTCCGCCACGTCCGCCTTTTAATACAATCTGACGCTGATTTTCGCCAGACATATCTGCAATGACTTTACCGGAAGTTGCTTCTTTGATTACCGTTCCTTCTGGAACTTTTAAAACAATATCTTTTCCATCCGCACCGTGACAGCGTTTTTTTCCACCTTCCTGTCCGTTTTCTGCGGCATATTTTCTTTTATGTCGATAGTCCGTAAGGGCATTGAGGCCTTTATCCACTTCAAAAATGACATCTCCGCCTCGTCCTCCGTCACCGCCGTCTGGTCCGCCATTTGGGACATAGAGTTCTCTACGGAAGCTTACATGACCATCTCCGCCTTTTCCTGAGCGGATAATAATCTTTGCTCTATCTGCAAACATAATAACCTCTATCTTTCTTTATAATCTATATAAAATAAAGTGGACAAGTCCACTTTTCCTACGTTTACCAATATATAAAAAGTGGCTTCAAACCTGAACGATTTGAAGCCTCATTTTTAAAACTTATTCTGCAGTTACTGGAACAACAGAAACCTGTTTTTTATCTCTGCCTTTTCTTTCAAAACGAACAACACCATCTACTAATGCAAATAATGTATCGTCTCCACCGCGTCCAACATTCACACCTGGATGAATTTTTGTTCCACGCTGTCTGTAAAGAATGTTTCCGGCTTTTACAAACTGTCCGTCTGCTCTTTTAGCGCCCAGTCTCTTGGATTCGGAATCTCTACCATTCTTTGTAGAACCAACACCTTTTTTATGAGCGAAAAACTGAAGGTTCATTCTTAACATGCCTTACACCTCCTCGAATATAACATCAATATATTGCATATTTTCTTCTTCATTCTCTATTCCCTGAAGTCCTAAGATTAGAGACTTCAGCAGCAGGGTTGTATCATCAGAGGGGTTATCCTGCTCCAGTCGAAATTCAATCCGTCCATCCTCTTCTTTTACATCTGCTGTAAATGCATCCGAGGTAAAAGCTTCGATGGAATTGATTGCATTTAAGACAAGGGCGGATACCGCTGCACAGATAATGTCTTCACCTGCATTTGCATATCCCGCATGATCCCATGCGTCAAATCCAATTACAACACCATTTTTTTGATAAAATGTAACTTTTGTCATAATTAAGCGTTGATTTTTTCGATTTTAACTTTGGTAAACTGCTGTCTATGACCGTTTTTCTTGTGGTATCCGGTTTTTCTCTTATATTTGTAAACGATAACTTTTTTTGCTTTACCGTTTTCAACTACAGATGCAGTTACAGATGCATTAGCAACATCTTCGCCAACTTTTAAACCATCGTTGTTTACAGCAAGAACCTGGTCAAATGTAACAGTTTCGCCAGCTTCTGCTCCAAGTTTTTCTACTCTGATAACATCGCCTTCGGCTACTTTGTACTGTTTACCACCTGTTGCAATAATTGCGTACATATGGCACCTCCTATTATCATTACTCGCCAGAATATGGTGACTGACTTTTTCACAGTGCTTAAAACCTCTCTGTGCGGCATACTCGAATATCTTAGCACGCTTTTTTAAATTCGTCAATATCTTTTGCTGAAAAAATACATTTTTTTTCTAAATTCTTTTTCCGTCAAGTACTGCCTCTTTTAAACAGTTCCCTTCATAAACCAGCTTTAATGAAAAAAATGGATGATTCTCCTGTAATAATCTCAAAAAAATCCGGTCTCCTTCCCAAAGATTTAAGTTAAAGATTTCGTTCTTATCGACCCATTTTAAGACTCCCTCATTGCAGTCACAAAGTGTTCCTTCATAGTCATCTGCGGTATACAGGCACATGTATTCCGTTAATTCAGAACCCTTATCCTTTAATATAAATGTTACAATTCCGCGGAAATGATAAGAAGTCAGAGCAAGACCTGTTTCTTCTTTTACTTCCCTTAACAGACAGTCCTCCGGACTCTCATCTTTTTCAAAATGTCCTCCGACACCTATCCATTTTTCTTTATTGACGTCATTTTTCTTGGATATGCGGTGAAGCATAAGATAACGGTCTTCTTTTTCAATATAGCAAAGCGTTGTAAGCATGGATTTCATAAATCTTTTTTGTATACCTCCATTGTAATCTTCTCATGAGATGTTCCCTCAAAGTCTTCTGTAGAAATTAAATTCCATTGTGATAAATCTACTGTAAAAAAGAAATCCGCCGGATAGTCACGATTCCATTGAAAAAGAACAAGCGTATCGATTTTAGGCAGATAAGGCGTAATATCTTGATTTTCTACAAAACAAATAGATTGTGATTTGTCTAAAAATTCTTCGTCAACTTGAATACTATTGATATCTGTTAAATCTGTAAATAATTTTCGTGAATAAGCATTCATCCATAATTCTTTCTCGTTTGAATAATCTAAAATTTTTTCGCAAACTCTCCTATCACGACTTAATCTACGATGATTAAAAAGCATCCCATTCCTATTTTCTAAAGTAAGAATAACTTCTATAATAAATACCCCCTTCTGTTTTTCTTATTTTTGCATAGAAAGCAGTAACTTGTCAAATCTATTAAAGAATTGTATACTTAAATAAATGTTAAAAAAATTTAGAAAAGGAATAAAAAAATGAACAAAGTATTAATTGTAATAGATATGCAGAATGATTTTATCGATGGAAGCCTCGGCACAAAAGAAGCACAGACAATTGTTCCGACAGTAAAAGAAAAAATTAAAGAATATCAAAAACGTGGAGATAACATTATTTTTACGAGGGATACCCACCAAATCGACTATCTGAATACTCCAGAAGGTAAGAAATTGCCAGTGGAACATTGTATTTATGGTACGCATGGATGGCAGATAGCGGAAGAATTAGAAGTAGAAGGAGCTACATACATTGATAAGCCAACATTTGGCTGGTCTCACTGGGAAGAGCAGAAATTTGACAATGAGATTGAATTAATCGGACTTTGTACTGACATCTGTGTAGTATCCAATGCATTGATTTTAAAGGCTGTTTTTCCAGAATTAAAGATTACAGTAGATGCATCCTGCTGCGCTGGTGTCACACCACAAACTCATAAATCAGCACTGGAAACAATGAAAATGTGTCAGATTGATATAATTAACGAATAAAACAATAGCTAAATAATAAAACAAATATAAGAACCCCGTCTGTCTGTTTTATATAGAAAGATGGGGTTCTGTAATTGAATAATAACTGTAAATGATAGTTTATTTTTCTTCGTCAAAAGAAAGCTTGATTGCATTTTCAATGACATACCACTCATTAGAGTCAATCATACGAATCATATCATCAAATCGATGAATATCACTCATTCCATCCATGACATAAGACACAATAGAGTTACTGGAAGAAATGGTTTCCTGCAATTTGTTGATGGTCGCAAATTCATGAAAATTCTCAGCAGTTACTGTTGCAACAATTTTAGAAAATTCCTCATATTTATTGGAAAACCATTTCTCTTTCTGCTCCTTTGAAAAACGGAAGAAAATAAAATTTCCCGCTAAAACTACATCTGTATCCGCTTTTGCAAAATCATACAAAAGTTGATTCTGCCAGTCATGAAAATCATCAAAATCTTTGGCAAAATCAGCATAAGAACCAATGACTCCCTCTGGAAGTCTTTCTGAATAGAAACAGTCTGCTTCATAATTGTTGTGTAATACCTCTAAAAAATCAGCATCTATAACTTCTACCAGGCTGTTATTCTCTGCTTTTTGCCTTTCAAATTCTTTATTAAGAAAATCTGAAATTCCATTTGTGTTATATTTCTTGTTTAGCAATTCTGTTTTATCAATGTGCGTTGTATCATCCATAAGGAAAAGAATTTTTGCCATACCAATCCTCCTATTATTTTTATTTTAGCAAGTACATACAAACATAAAAATTCAATTATTTAAAAATGTGTGTCAAATTTATTATAAAAATAGACACATAAACCGACACAGTAAATAGTATATCAAACAATCCTAAAACCGTCAATTTTTACACATTATTACCAAAGAACATCTAACATAAAATACCCCGTTTTTTATATTATACTCCGAAAAATTATAAGAAAAAATTAAGAATCGAATGGGAAAAGTATAAATTTATACATGCTTATACATGGAAAAGTTATTCTTATAAAAGAAATGAAATTTTTTTGTCCAAAAATATTGATTTAATTTTAGACGCAAGATATAATAGTCTAAAAAATACAATTTATTTTTAGACAAGGAGAACCTATTATGGATGGACAAATGAACTTGTTTGCAAATGATGCCTTTTCAGTAATTGAGGGAATCAGTACGAAAGATGATGAGCTCTTAAAATGTTTTAAATCAGAATTACAATCCGTAGAATATATGACCTTGAAAGATTTATTTTCAGGATTTAATATGATTAAGGCAATTACGTTTTCTTATGATATCGGTTTCATCAATGAGTTGATGGAACATTTCGATTATGGAGAAGTAATTCTAGGTGGTAATTTTCTTGTTCAAAAAGATGGGAAATTAAATGATTTATTAGCAGAAGTTTTAACAAATGCTTATGAAGCAGGCAAAGCCATCCAGAAGTATGATAAATTAGCAAACATGCTTACAGACGGTGATATTGAATTTAAAACTCCATCTTTTGTATTAGACCATAGAAAAATTTATTTATTAAAATCAGATAATGGCAGAACACGAGTCATTAAAGCATCTGCAAATCTTTCGAAAAAAGCATGGAATAATGACCATATAGAACATTATGAATACGATGATTCGAAAGAATGTTACGAAGCGTATGTAAAGGATTTTGAAACAGCTTGGGATATATCACAAGCAATTACAATGGATGTGATTTCATCAAAGAAAACAGATAACTTGGTTGAAGAGAATGTTATTTTAAAAGGCATTAAAGAAACAGGTCATGCAATTGTATTACAACAGCCAGAAGGTGACATATCATTCGACAATATTAAATATACCATAGACCACGGAGCAATCAAAGAAAAATATCAAGCCCTTTTAGGGGATGTAAAACCAAAATCGAAAACAGGGCTGTTTGAAATTGTGCCCAAAACACTTGAAAAAATGGAATATAATCAAAAGAAATTATTGCAAAAGAAAATGAAAACACGTAATATAACAGAGCGATATCCTTCTTTGACTTTGGATTTATATCATGGAGAAGCTTTTCTTAATGGTAAACAACTTCATTTGAATCCTACAGATGAAGAAGTAAAGCACGATATCAATGAAATAATTGGGATATTTCATAATTTTGAACAGTTTGTTTCATCTGACATAGAAAAACTTAAATATACACATTATAAATTAATGAATGCAATTTTTTGCTCACCGTTTCATGCAAAATTTAGATGTGCCTCCAAAATAAAAGGAGTGTCGACAGACTCCTTGCCTTTGTTTGCACTTATATCATCAGAAACATCTAATAGTGGAAAGACATTTATGATAAAAGCTGCATTAAAATTAATGACTGGCAAAGAATTAGATGGAACAAAAGCTTGTGACTATTCGAAAGATAATATCAGAGAGACACAACTTGCAGTGAAGGGAGTCCCTTTTTTTATTGATGAAATAGATAACCTATACATCTCTCGAATCAAAGATATTATTAAGAACCCCGAAAAATGTGAAGAAAATCAACTCGAAGATATGCCTATGATTTTATTTGCAAGTAATGATGTTCTGAAACCAGATGAGCCTCTTAGAAAACGAATGATATTTTTTGCGATGGATGGAGCATTGCCAAGTACAATAGATAAAACAGCTTATGCAAGCAGAGGAAAATCGATTATAAGAAAACTAGGCACTGGGTTTTACCGAGAATATTTGAGCAAAATGATGGATAAGGCAAAAGAGGAATTGGATTTTATTATTTACTCAAAAGAATTTCCAGACGATTATTACCCAAAACTTTTGGCTCTATCATCTGAAGTAATCATTTCTATTTTTGAGGATTATGGTTATACGTTGCCTTCATATATAAGAAAGTTAACCTGGAATGATGATTATTCTATGGATTCTAATGCGGATGAAATTGTACACGAGATTGCTTCTTTTTGTAAAAATAACAAGAAAGCTTATAAACTTACAAAAGACAGATTATTGATTGAATGTGGGATAGATAAAGATAGTCAGAGAAAAATTAATTCATGGAAAAATTTACTTCCGGCTGAAATGAAAGCGGAAATATTGTTTACCCGTGAATACTGGAATACTGCAAAATTTCAATCGATAGAAAAGTATTTGAAAAAAGATGTGGACATAAACTTAGTAAATTTTCACTATTTGGAAAGGAATGATTTTATTGACGATACATTTATATGTAAAATTACATGAACCCTTATCTATTTTTGATAATGTAATAAAAGCAATCAAAAAAGAGCAGGATGAATTGCTGGTTACAAGTGAAAATAAAAGGTCTTTTACATCATTCAATGAGATAAAAAAGATTGACGACCATACCATCTTTGTTGTTTCTTCCCTAAATTCTCTTGGACTAAATGATGCCGATATTGCTGCCCAGCTTTCATGGTTTATTGATAATTCTGTAAAACTTGTTATCTGTGATGTTACATCTACTTATGAATTTGGAGTAACACAGCCAATGAATCAAGCTGTTTTAAATACGATATTGGAATCAATATTAAGTGATAATAAGAATGTAGTTACTGTTTCTTTTAAAAGAGCAAATTCAGGAAGAAATAAATTGCCGTTCCCAGATAACTGGGATGAACTATATGAAAAATGGAGGAATGGGGAAATCTCATCAAAACAATTTATTGAAAAATCAGGACTTAAAAAAGCAACCTTCTACAATTTGCTGACAGAATACAAAGACATTCAAGTTCAAAATGAAAAGTATTTAAAACGCTATAAGATTATATAAAGCAGACAGGATGATTCACTATGCAGGAAAAAGAAAAACTGCCACCAACAGCCTGGCTTTCAACATTACTTATTGGAATATATACCCTATTCCTTGCAATCGTAGAAGCAAGAATTGCTATATTTCTGTTTTATGCGAAAAATATAACAACGGCTGGAGCACATATAATTTCTGAATCAGAAACCATGTCTGATTACATCGGCGGTCATTTAGTCCTTTCGGGAGTTTTCACTACTATGCTTGGCGGTCTGACTGGAGTAATTGCATTTCTTCTAGCAGCAGGGATTTTTATTTTATTCTTAGTCTGCCTGGTTACCCTGGTTAGTTCCTGCCTCCTGTTCCAAAAAAGAAAACTGCAGGTAGATGCATGGATGAAACTAATTATTTTCGTTATCTTTTCAATTCTTTCCTGGTTATTGTTCCAGAGTGTGTGGATAACCCTGCTTCTGATAATTCCGGCGGTTCTGGGAATGATGACACTACTTAAAAATAAAGAATAAAAAGACTTGAAATGGCAAAAAAGAACATAAAACCGGCAAAAAAAGAGATTTTCCAATTTATTTGGTTGAACAAATTCAAGTATTACTATATACTTGTAAGGAAAATTACACTAAAGATGTACATACCACTCCTGTTATCTATTTGTTTCGGCACTAGATAGGAGTGTAAATGGATTCAAAAAAAGTGTAAGAAATTTATAAAAATGCTCAAAATTTAAGTAAAAACAAAAAGAGGTAAGAAAACGTGCAACGCATTGTGAGTGGGTTAAAGCTTATACGCTTTGCACAAAAAGAAAGAGGTAAAAATTGAGAAAACTAGCATTAAGTGATGAAATATTACTAGAAATCGAGAAGCCAGCCCGCTATATCGGGAATGAAATCAATTCAGTAATGAAAAACAAAAATGAGGTAGACATTCGATTTGCGATGTGCTTCCCGGATGTCTACGAAATCGGAATGTCCCATCTCGGAATTCAGATTTTATATGATATGTTCAATAGACGCGAGGATACCTGGTGCGAGCGCGTTTATTCCCCATGGCCGGACTTAGATGCCATTATGCGGAAAGAAAATATTCCACTTTTTGCGCTTGAATCGCAAGATAACATTAAAGATTTTGATTTCCTTGGTATTACTATACAGTATGAAATGTGCTATACCAATATCCTTCAGATTTTAGACTTAAGCCAGATTCCGCTTCATGCTTCTGATCGAAGTGAAGATGACCCAATCGTGATGGGTGGCGGACCTTGTGCGTACAATCCAGAACCGCTGGCAAAATTTTTTGATATTTTTTATATCGGAGAAGGGGAAACTGTATTTGATGAACTGTTAGATGAATATAAAATCTGGAAAAACTCCGGAAAGAGCAGAAAAGAATTTTTGGAAAAGGCAGCAGAAATTCCAGGGTTATATGTTCCGGCATTTTATGATGCCGAATACAACGAGGATGGAACACTTGCAGCATTTCATCCAAATAATGAACATGCAAAAGAAACGATTGATAAACAGGTCGTTATGGATTTTGTCAATGTCTGTTATCCAAAGAAACCTGTTGTGCCATTTATTAAGGCAACTCAGGACCGTGTTACACTGGAAATCCAGAGGGGTTGTATCCGGGGATGCCGTTTTTGTCAGGCAGGTATGATTTATCGTCCGACCCGTGAGAAAAACGTAGCATTTTTAAAGGAAACCGCAAAAGAAATGCTGGAAAGTACGGGACATGAGGAAATTTCTCTTAGTTCTTTAAGCTCCAGTGATTATTCCAAGCTTCCAGAGCTAATTGACTTTTTAATTGAAGAGTGTTCCGAGCGTAATGTAAATATTTCGCTTCCATCGCTTCGTATTGACGCTTTTTCTTTGGATGTTATGAGTAAAGTACAGGATATCAAAAAGAGCAGTCTGACCTTTGCACCGGAAGCAGGAACACAGAGAATGCGTAATGTAATTAATAAAGGTCTGACTCAGGAAGATATTTTAAATGGCTCTTTTAAAGCCTTTCAGGGTGGCTGGTCTCGTGTAAAACTCTATTTTATGTTAGGACTTCCAACAGAAACGGAAGAAGATATGAAAGGAATTGCGCATCTGGCAGAAGAAGTTGCAAAAAAATATTATGAAATTCCAAAAGACCAACGTCATGGAAGATGTCAGATTGTGGTAAGTACGTCTTTCTTTGTTCCAAAACCATTTACCCCATTTCAGTGGGCTTCGATGTGTAAAAAAGAAGAATATCTTGAACGTGCTAAAATCGTAAAATCAGAAATTCGTGCCCAGTTAAATCAAAAGAGTATTAAATATAACTATCACGAAGCAGATGTTACGGTATTAGAAGGAATTTTAGCAAGAGGTGACCGTAAAGTTGCCGATGTGTTAGAGCTTGCTTATAGAAAGGGTGCTCTCTTTGATGCATGGTCCGAATATTTCCGCTATGATTTATGGATGGAAGCATTTGAAGAATTAAATATTGACCCTGAATTTTATACTCTAAGACAGCGTCCGCTTGATGAACTTCTGCCATGGGACTTCATCAATGCCGGCGTAACAAAGAAATTTTTACAAAGAGAATGGAAAACAGCAATGGAAGAAACAGTAACGCCAAACTGCCGTATGAAATGTTCCGGCTGTGGTGCAGGAAAATACAAAGGAGGGGTATGCGTTGAAGGTTAGGGTAAAATTTGCAAAAGAAGGGGCTATGAAATTTATCGGTCATCTGGATATTATGCGCTATTTTCAAAAGGCAGTCAAACGTGCCAATTTAGATGTCGCATTTTCAGAAGGATTCAGTCCACATATGATTATGTCATTTGCCTCACCTCTCGGAGTTGGAATTACAAGTACCGGTGAATACTTCGATATGGAATTAAAAAGTGCAACGACTTCTTCTGATATGGTAAAACGCTTAAATGATGCAATGGCAGAAGGGATGAAGATTTTAAGCATCCGCCAGGTAGAGGATGGTAAAGCTTCCAAAGCCATGTCGCTGGTTGCAGCAGCAGATTATCGTCTAAAATTCCGTGAAACTGCAAAACTTCCAGAGAACTGGAAAGAGAAATTAGAAGAATTTAAAGCACAAAAAGAAATTGTTATTTTAAAGAAAACGAAAAAAAGTGAAAAAGAATTAGATATTCGTCCATTTATTTATAAACTTTCTTTAGAAGAAAAGGATGAAATTTTTATGCAGCTTGCAGCAGGCAGCTCCAATAATACAAAACCAGAACTTGTGATGGAAGCATTTGCGGCATTTATGGAGATTTCTTATGAGAATCTAAAATTTATGATTCATCGTTGTGAGCTTTATGCAGATACTGGTAGTGACGAAGCAAGAAATCTGGTTTCCTTAGAGGATTTAGGAGAAGAAATTGAGTAAATTAATTATCACTCCTATGCATGTCAAAGGAAAAGAAAAAATTGTCGTAGCACTTGATATCGGCTATAAAATCTGTCAGCTTGACCTTTATAAAAAAGAGGAAGCATCTATTCTTGGAAATATTTATATTGGAAAAGTAAAAAATATTGCCGAAAACATTCGTGCGGCTTTTATTGAAATTGAAAATGGAATTATCTGTTATTATTCCTTAGAGGAAAAAGCAGAGCCATTTTTTGTAAATCAGAAAAAAAATAATCGAGTTTGTATTGGAGACGAACTTTTAGTACAGGTGTGCCGAGAGCCGATTCGCGGCAAACTCCCTTGCGTAACCTGTGATTTAAATCTGGCAGGGCGTTATGTTGTTTTGACTTCAAAATTTGAACCGCTTGGCTTTTCCGGAAAATTAAAAGCACAGAGAAAACAGGAATTAAGAGAACTTTTACAAGCTCATCTTCCAGAAGATGCTGGAGTCATTCTTCGTACAAACAGTGCTCATGCAGAAGGCGGTGAGATTTTAGAAGAATTAGACAAGCTTTATGGTCAATTGAAAGAAATTCAAAAAAAATCTGGAATGAGAACCTGTTTTTCAAAACTTTTTATTTCCATGCCGCCATATCTTCAGGTTCTTCAAAATTTGTATGCAGATGAGCTGGAAGAAATTGTCACGGACGACAAAGAACTATTTGAAACGATTCAAATCTATTTAGAGCACTATGGAATAGAAGCAAAGAAATTACGTTTTTATCAGGATGATTTACTTCCGCTTTGTAAAGTTTATTCAATTGAGAAAGCGTTAAAAGAGGCACTTTCTGAAAAAGTCTGGTTAAAGTCTGGTGGATTTCTGGTGATTCAACAGACAGAGGCCTTCGTTTCAATTGATGTAAATACCGGAAAATATACCGGAAAGAAAGAAGTACAGGAAACTTATCGAAAAATTAATCTTGAGGCAGCAGGCGAAATTGCAAGACAGCTTCGTATGCGTAATCTTTCCGGCATGATTTTGATTGATTTTATTAATTTAAAAAGAGAAGAAGATAAAAAAGAACTGATGCATGTACTTCAGCGTTATTTAAATGAAGACCCAGTAAAGGGAAATGTGGTAGATATTACAAAATTAAACATTGTAGAGGTAACCAGAAAGAAAATTAAGAAATCTCTTGCTGAAGAACTGGCAGAAGAATAGAAATCGAGGGAAAACTATGAAAAAACAATTAAAATGGCTTACTCTTCTACTCTGCCTGATGTTTTTAATGACAGGCTGTGACGTTGAGGGAAACTTAGGAATTACTTCTGAAAGCAGTCAGACAACTGTACAAAGCAGTCCTTCAGATATCAGTGTTAGCTCAGATGAAAAAAATATTCAATTGGATTCTATACCGGAATATTCCGGTAAACCTTATGTTGTAATTAATGATAATCAGCCATTTTTTACAGATGCAGATTTAACCGAAGAACCATTTGAAAATTATAGTGATTTAGATGAGTTAGGAAGATGCGGAGTTGCTTATGCAAATATCTGTATTGATTTAATGCCAACCGAGGAACGTGGTTCTATCAGTCAGGTCAAGCCAACCGGATGGCACTCTGTAAGATATGATAATGTAGATGGGAAATCTTTATATAACCGTTGTCATTTGATTGGCTGGCAGTTAGCCGGTGAAAATGCAAATGAAAAGAATTTGATTACCGGTACCAGATATATGAACGTTGATGGGATGCTCCCATTTGAAAATATGATTGCGGATTATGTAAAAGAAACTGACTATCATGTGTTATACCGTGTTACTCCTATTTTCGAGGGTGACAATTTGGTTGCATCTGGAGTAGAAATGGAAGCTATGTCCGTTGAAGATAATGGTGATGGCATTTTATTTAATGTCTATTGTTATAATGTACAACCGGATATTACTATTGATTATGCCACGGGAGATAGTTATTTATCTACAGACAGTACATCTAATAATACTTCTGCCTCAAATGAAACGACTTACATTTTAAATGAAAATACAATGAAATTTCATACGCAGGACTGTCCAAGTGCAAAACAAATGAATCCGGAAAATCGTAAGAAATATACCGGAAATAGACAGGATTTGTTAGACCAGGGATATGAAGCGTGTCAGAAATGTCATCCGTAATGGAAATTTACAATGAGTCAAATGGATATTGCAATTCACTACATATAGTATTTATATAGTATGCAAAAAAGACCTAAAGTTAACTAGCTTCGGGTCTTTTTTATCATTGTTGTTATTGGCAGTAGGGGTTTCGATTGTTAATATCTGATTATCTTGGATTCGGTGCTTTACAGTTTACATAATATAATTTTATGTTATTCTGGTGGTTCTGCTTTTAATTTTACCAGTCCACGAATTGCTCTTGAAGTAGTATCCATATAATTCATATTCTTATAACGACGAATCTGGCTTTCTGTAACTCCCATTTCTCTTGCTACCTGTTCTGGTTTCGCATCATAAGCAAACATTGTGTAAGCGCATGAATTTCTAAGACTTTCTGCACTGTACGATGGAATTCCAGCCAGTGTCGTATATTTTTTCATCATACGACTGATATACATTGTATTTAATTTTGTTCCTCTGCTGTTATAGAAAAGGTATTTATTTTCTATTCTCTGTGATAAGTATTTTTCTATAATTTTATAGACATCTTCCGGTACAAAACAGGTTTCTCGTCGTTTTGGTATCCTTAGATATACACCATTATCATAAATCGTAAAATGTTCTGGCATAAGCTCTACTATCTCCGTTGACGATAATCCCATTCGATATAACAATGTAATAATACAGTAAACCATATAATCGGGTTGAGCTGCAATTAACAGCTTATCAATATCTTCTATCGGAACGGAATGAGCAAATTTACTCATTTTTTCAATATGAGGCAGATATGCCGCAAAATGATTTTGGTAATTGTCTTTTATATGATAATATTCTTTATTTTCTTCGATATATGCTGATAATGAATTTAATTCTCTTATCTTTTTGGCAACTGTACTAGGCTGTAATTCTTTTTCATTTATTTTTTTTTGCTGAATGGCGTAGTAATTTTCCACGTCAGAAGCTGTTGTTTCAAGAAAACTTTTTTCGGTAAATTCCAAAAATTCGATGGTATCACTTTGATAAGATGCTGCACTGTTTTTGTTTTTGAAGTGAGAAACAAAATGTTTCCAAATACTTTGCATTTCGGGGTCAAAGAAGTGATTTTTATCGTTTTTATTATCCATGGGGGAAACTCCTTTCTTTTTTGTGTGTAGAGGGGTTTGTTTTTGTTATATATAATATTCATACTATAACATTATATTTTTTAATAACATATCCCTTTTATCTTAAATTTCAACTATAGATATAGCGAAACGGATAAAAGGGATTCTTTTTTTATTTACCAGTATCTTCTATATGCTGTCGGATTTCCATTATAATTAATCCGAGAAATTGTGATGCCTTTTGAACGATTTGCAGCATGAATAATCTGGTCATCTCCTATATAAATTGCTACATGAGAATAGTCGCTATAATAAAACACCAAATCTCCCGGCTGTAATTCCTGTCTTGTAATCGGTCTTCCATCTCTCTCCTGCTCATAACTGGTACGTCTTACTGTAATTCCAAATTTCTTATAGATACTCTGAACAAATCCGGAGCAGTCTGCTCCATTTGTCAGGCTTGTACCGCCATATACATAAGGATTCCCAACAAACTGACGTGCATAAGCCACAATATCTGCGCCTACTCCCTCTTCGCTGATAGAGCCAATCAGCTCACCATTATCGCTGAATTTGAATTTTACTCCGTCAATTGTTAGGATTCCAGTTGCCATTGCACCACTGCTCTGCAGATAATAGCTCTTATCTCCCATTTCCAACCAGCCTGTCTGCATCACTCCATCACTATTCATGTAATAACGTTCTCCACCAACTGTCTGCCAGCCGGTTACCATTTTTCCAGAAGCATTTAAATAATACCAGCTATCACCGTCTTCAAACCAGCCTTTTTTCATTGCTCCTGTTGTCTTGTCCAGATAGTACCATTCTTCTTCTTTTACCTTCTGCCATCCAGTCTGCATTTCTCCGGTTGAATTAAAATAATACCAAACATTATTAATCCCCACCCAGCCAATGCTAATTTGACCGGATGGTTTTACATAGTATTTCTTTCCATCCGCTTCCATCCATCCGGTCTGCATTGCTCCTGATGACGGATTTAAGTAATACCAGCTACCACCTACTTTAATCGGACCGGTCTGCATGATACCAGAAGTATTCATATAGTACCAGTAATTTCCGGATTTTACCCAGCCGGTCTGCATCACTCCCGAACTGTTTAAATAATAGTATTTTCCAGAAGTTTTAAGCCAGCCTTTTTTCATCATTCCGGTTTCTGTATCCATGTAATACCACTTATTAGAGACCTTTAACCAACCTCCATGAAACACATGTCCGTCGCTATACATATAATACCGGTTCCCTTGATATTGCACCCAGCCTGTTTTCTTTAACATTGCTCCAGACTCTTGAAGGATGTATTTCTTTCCATATACCGTAATCATTCCGGTCTGCATTACACCATCGCTGTTTAAATAAAACCAATTGCTTCCAGATTTTATCCAGCCATTTTTTGCAAGTGCTTTTTGAGATGTTACATAATACCAGTTTGCACCATCTTTTACCCAGCCCACCTGTGTCCGCAGTTCACCATTGGAATTTATATAGTAAAGAGTTCCATTTAAATCTAAAATACGGCTTTTTGTATAAGGTTTACCCTCTTCGTCATAATAATATTCTTTCCCATTTTCTGTAACCCAGCCCGTCTTTTTTGGTCCGGCCAGTGTTGCCTGCTGCTCGCCTTGAATAGTATTTCCTGTCTCTTGTGATTCTCCTAATGCCTCTTCTTTAGAATTTTCATCAGAAGTTTCATCTTGATTCCTTTCATCCCGACTCTCTTCTTCTTTCTGACTTACTTCTTCTTTTGATTCTGCCTCTGAATCTGTAGTTTCTGTTTCAGTTTCAGCTCCCTCTGTTTCAGCTTCATTTTCAGCTTCGGATAAATCTTGGGATATCTTCGGTAAGGTTTCACTTGAATTTATTATTTCTTCTTGAACTTCCGCACTCTGTACTTCTCCTGAAAGTGTTTCACCTGCTATCTCTCCAGAAGCATAAACTGCCTGATTCATCAACAATGATGCACTCATAACAAATCCACACAACTTTGTAACTATTTTTCCTCTATTTTTCATAAATCAAAAACCTTTCTTCTTTTCAATTACATTCCGCTTGGACGTTTTAAATAATTCCACGGATTAACATAAGTTCCATTTACCTTCACCCCAAAATGTAAATGATATCCCGTCGCTGCTCCAGTCATTCCTACATAACCAATCACCTGTCCGGCTTTTACTGTACTTCCTTTTTTTACAACCGGACTTGCTATTAAATGCATATAAATTGTATGAATCCCATTTCCATGGTCTATTTCTGCGTAATTTCCCTCTCCATTAAATCCATAGCCAGAAGCAACCACCGTACCTGCTGCGACAGCCAAAACGCGTGAATTTGCCGGTGCTGCCATATCTACTCCCCTGTGATTCGTAGAGCCGATTCCTCCAGGGCTTTCCCGATATCCAAATTCACTTGATACATAAGTAATAGACGGACACGGAAATACCCAGGTATTTAACGTACTGTTTGAGTCACTCTTTTCACCGTTACTATTAATGTAATAACCATCTATTGTACAGTTGCTTGCCATACTGCCATCCGAATAAAAATAATATTTCTTTTTATTAATCGTCTGCCAACCTGTTTTCATGACTCCATCACTGGACGTTCCAAGATAATACCATTTTCCAGACACTCTCTGCCAGCCACTCTTCATCGAGCCATCACCAGAACTTCCAAGGTAATACCATTTCCCCCAGACTCTCTGCCAACCATCTCTCATAGCACCATTTCTTCCAAGCCAATAATATTTTCCTCTTACCTGATGCCAGTATGTACGCATGACTCCATCATCTACCCCACCCAGATAATACCACCGACCTAAAATCTTTTGCCAATCATATTTCATTGCCCCATCATTAGATCCGCCAAGATAGTACCACTTTCCAGACAGCTTTTTCCATCCCGTCTGCATTTCTCCATTCTCTGCAAGGTAATACCACTTGCCCCAGACTTTCTGCCAGCCTGTTTTCATGGCTCCATCATTTCCATGACCAAGCCAGTAGTATCTTCCGGACACTTTCTGCCAATAAGTTTTCATAGAGCCATCTTCTGCGTCTCCAAAATAATACCATTTTCCAGATATTTTTTGCCATCCGCTCTGCATTTCTCCATTCTCTGCAAAGTAATACCACTTGCCATGTATTTTTTGCAATCCTTTTTTCATTGCCCCATCATTGGCATTTCCAAGGTAATACCATTTTCCTTGAACTTTTTGCCAGCCAATCTGCATCCATCCAGCCGAAGAGAAATAAAACCATTTTCCAGATATCTTCTGCCAGCCAGAAACTTTGTTTTTCGTCTGAGGATTTATATAATACCAATTATTGCCCTGTTTATTCCATCCATAAGAAGCTGCCTGTACCTGCAGATCTTGCTCTGTCTGTTCTTCTGATTGAATTTCTTCTGTTTCTTTTGTTTCTTTTGGTTCTTTTGGTTCTTCTTCTATATCTTTATTTTGTGCTGAATCAGCCGCACTTGTATCATCTGAAGTTTCATTCTTCTTATCATCTGCATCCCATTCTTTCTCTTCCGGATTACTCTCTGCGCTATCCCCTGAATTATCTTCGGAATTATCTTCGGAATTATTTTCCGAACCATCTTTGGAGTCCAAATTAATACCATCTTGTCCTCCATCAAATTCTTTTTTTTCTGGTTCTTGTTCTTCTTCAGAATTTTCTTTTTTCTCTCTATTCTCTACAGAACTATCGGACTTATCTTTTCCCAAAGATAAATCCGATTCCTGTTTGAACTCTTTTGTTGCTTCCATGTCCTCAACAGATGGAAGCTCTGCCGCCATAACCGTTGACTGTCCTAAAAGAACAGCTGCACTCAAAGTTACTGCCAATAATTTACTTTGTAATAATCTCTTATTTTTCACGAATGAATTCCCCTCTGTCAGCGAAATGTATTCTCATCAAAAACAATTGTAAATGGACCTTCATTTACCAGAGATACCTGCATCATTGCTCCAAATTCTCCTGACTCCACCACTGAAATCGTTTCCTTTGTTTTTTTGATAATATACTCATATAGTTCTTCTGCCATTTGAGGTTCTCCGGCATCAAAAAAACTTGGCCGATTTCCCTTTCTACAGTTCGCATATAGTGTAAACTGAGAAATAATCAGTACTTCACCCCCGACATCCGTCAAAGATAAATTCGTTTTTCCATTTTCATCCTGAAAAATTCGCAGTTGTACCATTTTCTTAATGTATTGATCTGCAATTTCCTTTGTATCTTCTTTTCCAATTCCTACAAATACCAGAAATCCCTTTTGGATTTTTCCAACGCAATTCCCCTCCACAGAAACAGAGGCCTGACTTACTTTCTGGATTACAAATTTCATTTACTGCTCGTTTCCCTTCTCTATATTTTTCTCTTTCGTATGTTCTTTGCTTTCTTTTTGTTGTTCCTTTAAATCTTCTTTTTTTAATTTAATAATTGTATGGCTTTCAGGGTCAATGGACTCAATATCCATGTAAAGTTCATCTTCAACCGGTAGATGTTTCTCTTTCAGGAAATGTTCTCGAAGCTGACGGATTCCTGTACAGATAACTGCCCATACCGGAACTCCGATAATCATGCCCGGGATTCCCATAAATCCACCAAATAAAAGAATTGCAACAATAACCATAAAACTGGACAAACCTGTCGATTCCCCTAAAATCTTTGGTCCTAATATGTTTCCATCAAACTGTTGCAACAATAAGATTGCAATCAGGAAATATAAACACTGCATCGGATTTACCAGCAAGATAATAAATGCACTTGGAATAGCTCCCAAATATGGTCCAAAAAACGGAATAACATTTGTGACACCCACAATTACACTGACAAGCACTGCATAAGGTGTTCCCAAAATAGAAGTAATAATATAACATAAAACACCAATGATTGCAGAATCAATAATTTTTCCGCTGATAAAACCCATAAATACACGATTCGTATAACGACATGCTTTGATAATAGAATTCGCTCTCTCTGTATCAAAAATAGCATAGATAAACATCTTTCCCTCTGAAAGATAAGTCTCTTTTGATGCCATCAGGTAAATCGAAATAATCGCTCCGATTAAAATATTTTTTACAAACAAAACTGCGCCAAAAATTCCTGTTGTCATCTGCTGTAAAATCTGACGAAGCTGAGGAAGCAGCTGCTGATTCATCCAATTTTCTACTTTAAATGAATAATTATCAATAAAATTAAACACGGTCGTCTGAAGTTCTTCATTATCTCTTAAAATGGAACTCAGCCAATTCATAATATTCTGAATGTATCTTGGTGAATCATTTACAATACTGATAATACTTTCTACAATAGACGGCACAATCATTGCAAATAAAGAATAAATAGCCAGACATGCCAATATAAGGGAAATAAAAATTCCCAGATAGCGAATTAACACACGTTTCTTTTTTGTAAGTTCAACATGAAAATGTTCTAATAACGAAAAAAATACCTTTTTTTCCAATATATTTACAATCGGTGTTAATAAATATGCAATAATTACACCCCAGACAACCGGCATTAAAACAGTAAACAGATTATGAACTTTTCCCCATAGCACATCCATGTGAAACAGTCCAAAATAAAAAAGCAGACTGGCACAAATGACTGCAAAGCCTGTCACCCCCCAATATAAATACTTTTTATCCCAACGAAACTTCATATATTTCCTCCATTTATTCTCTTTGCAAATGCTTAATGTTTATATTATAGCATGAAATTTATTATTTGTGTCATAATTTCGTAAAAAATATTTCTTTTCTTTTTCCAATGTGTTATAGTCTTTTACAGAAAAAATATAGCTAAGGAGGAAATAAATGACCCTGCAAAGATTATTGAGTCTTACCAGAAAGGCAGTTGATACCTTTAATCTAATTGAATCCGGAGATAAAATAGCAGTTGGAATTTCAGGAGGAAAAGACAGTCTTACCCTTCTTTATGCCTTAAATGGCTTAAAACGTTTTTATCCAAATTCCTTTACAATAGAAGCCATTACTGTTGATTTAGGTCATCCTGGATTTGACCTCATACAAATAAAAGCGCTCTGTAGTGAATTAAATGTACCTTATACGATTGTACAGACAGAAATTGCTCAGATTATTTTTAATGAACGAAAAGAACCCAATCCTTGTTCTTTATGCGCAAAAATGAGAAAAGGTGCCTTAAACGATGCCGCAAAAAAAGCGGGCTGTAATAAAATTGCTTATGCCCATCATAAAGATGATGTTATCGAAACAATGTTACTATCTCTGCTTTTTGAGGGGCGTTTTCACACATTTTCTCCGAAAACCCATCTTGACCGAACAGATCTTACTGTAATCCGCCCCTTACTCTTTGTAAATGAAGCGGATGTAATTGGTTTTAAAAATAAATATCACCTTCCAGTGGAAAAAAGTCCTTGTCCAGTGGATGGTTATACCAAACGCCAATATGTAAAAGAATTGATTCGTACTTTAAACCATGAACATCCTGGTGTAAAAGAACGGATGTTTACTGCAATTTTAAATGGAAACTTAGATGGCTGGGAAACATTTCTAAAAAAATAAATCGTCACGTAAAAAGGCAGAGAGAAAAAGATTTCCCTCTGCCCAATTTTTATTTTACTTCACGATTATTTTTTGCCAGCCGCTCTTCTTTAATTTCAATTGCTTTTTTAATCATTTGAACACAGCCGTCAATTCCTAATACTCCACTATCTAAACTTAGATTATAACTTGCAGCATCGCCCCATTTTTTACTTGTATAATAGTTATAATAGCTTGCACGGCGTTTATCTGTTTTCTGAATGCGGTCCTTTGCAGTCGCATCTGTCAATTCATTTTTTCGTGCCACACGACGGATTCTTTTTTCTAAATCTGCATGAACAAACACACTTAACATATTATCAAATTCTGATAATGCATAATCCGCACATCTTCCTACAATAACACAAGGTCCTTCTTTTGCAATATTTTTAATCGTATCGAACTGAGCTAAAAACACCTTATGATTAATTGGCATATCTGCAAATGCCGCTGAAGAATATCCAAAAGAGTATGTATCCATCACCAGAGAATACAGGAAACTATTTGTAGGTTTTTCATCATTGTTTTCAAATAATTCCTGACATAATCCACTGTCTTTTGCTGCACGTTCCAAAAGTTCTTTATCATAGCATTTAATTCCAAGTTCTTCTGCCAACTGCAATCCTACTTCCTTACCACCACTTCCGAGCTGTCTTCCGATTGTAATAACTGTATGATTCGTCATATTCATGCACTCCTCTCCATTGATGTTTCTGATTATATTTATTATAATCTATTTTTTTTATTTTGTATATAAAATTTGCATAAATTATATGAGTTTTTTTTGTAATTTTTCAAAATATTGTGGAAGCGGTGCTGTAAATTCCAGATATTCCTTTGTGACAGGATGTACAAATCCAAGTACCATTGCATGTAGAGTCTGACCCTCCAGATTTGGAAATGGACATTTTTTCGGACCATATACAAAATCTCCCACCAAAGGATGTCCAATACTGCTCATGTGAACACGAATCTGATGCGTCCTTCCTGTTTCCAGCCGACACTCAATATAACTGTAATTTTTATAATGCTCTAACACTTTGTAATGTGTTACCGCTGGTTTTCCGTTTTTCAGATTAATCGCCATCTTTTTTCGTTCGGTCGGATGACGTCCAATTGCCCCCTCAATTGTTCCCTCTTCTTCTTTTAAATTTCCATGTACAATTGCACGATACCTTCTTGTGATACTATGTTCTTTTAACTGCTGTGCTAAATCTCTGTGTGCCAAATCTGTTTTACACACCAATAATGCTCCTGTTGTATCCTTATCAATTCGATGAACGATTCCTGGTCTTAATACCCCGTTAATTCCGGAAAGGTTCCCCTTACAATGGTACAACAACGCATTTACTAATGTTCCACTGTAATGACCCGCGCTCGGATGTACCACCATCCCTTTTGGTTTATCTACCACTAAAAGCTGCTCATCCTCATACAGGATTGATAACGGAATATTCTCCGGCTCAATATCTGGTTCTTTGTTATCTGGAATTAACACAGTAATTTCTTCTTCTTCCGAAAGCTGATAACTGCTTTTCACTGCTTTTTCACCGATTGTCACATTTCCATCTTTTAATTGTTTCTGCAAAAATGAGCGTGAATAATCTGAAAGTTCCACTGCCAGATATTTATCAATTCGTTGTCCTTCTGCTGATGCATCTGCCTGTAAGCAAAGTTTTTTCATTTATCATTTTCCCTTCTTTTTTGGACTTAAAAATACAAAATCATCCTCATCTTTATAATAAAAAAGCACCAATAATAATAACACAATCATTGAAACAGTTACATAAATATCTGCAACATTAAATACCGGAAAATCTATCAGGGAAAAATAAATAAAATCTATCACATATTTAAGACGGATTCGGTCTATTAAATTTCCAAGAGCTCCTGACGTCAGGAAAAAACAAAGAATACGAACCGGCAAATACTTCTTCGTAACCGGCATTCTCCATAACACATATAAAATAAAAGCAAGAATAACAACCGTCAGAATAAAAAAAGCATCCTGCCGATTTTGAAACACTCCAAACGCAGCACCACGATTTTCGAGATAATGCAGAGACAATACTCCATCAATCAACGAAATATCTGATTGATTTTGCAAATGCGTGACTGCAAGATGCTTTGTCCACTGGTCTAACACAGTTAAGAAGAAAGTTGACAAAATCAACTGCAAATAAATGATACCTCTTGTCTTTTTCATTTTCATGACTTTTCTTCTCCTGATTCTTCTAAAACCACTTCAATTGCCTCTTTCATTTCTTCATCTGTTACCGTCTTGTCGATATAGGCATATCCCATTTTTTCAAGTAAAACAAACTTGATTTTTCCTTGCTCCATCTTTTTATCAGACTTTGTTGCTGTTAAAATCTCAGCTGCATTTAATCCCTGAACCGAAATCGGCAGACGATATGCTCTTAATGCTTCTAATGCGGATTCATATTCTTCTTTTGTAATGAGTCCTCTCTTTAAGGACAAATAACATGCGCAGACTGTCCCAATAGAAACACACTGTCCATGAAGCAGTTTGAAATTTTTCAATTTTTCTACCGCATGGCCTACTGTATGCCCCATATTTAAAACTGCACGTTCTCCTTTTTCCGTCGGATCGTTTTCTACAACTGTTTTCTTAATGACACAGCTTTTATAAATCATTTCTGTCAAAGCATCCTCGTCCAAATTAAGAACCTTTTCTCTGTTTTCTTTTAACCATTCAAAGTAATCCAGGTCACGAATTAATCCATGCTTTAAAACCTCTCCCATTCCACAGGAAAATAGTTCATCTGAAAGCGTATCTAAGGTATGCACATTCATATAAACCAGACGTGGCTGATGAAATGCTCCAACCATATTTTTATACTGTAAGAAGTCGACACCTGTTTTTCCTCCAATACTGCTGTCTACCTGTGCCAGAAGTGTGGTTGGAATCTGTATAAAATCAATTCCTCGAAGATAAGTTGCTGCTGCAAAACCGGTCATATCTCCAACAACTCCTCCGCCCAATGCAAAAAGTAAATCTTTTCTGTCGAAATGTGCTTTGATTAAATTCTCATAAATATTTTGAATCTGTGCAAGCGTTTTATTTTCCTCTCCTGCCGGTAAAATAATGGATATAATGGTATCCGAAACTTTTTCCAGTTCTTTTTTTACTGTCTCTAAATAAATCGGTGCCACATTACTGTCCGTTACAATGCAGCATTTTCGTTCTTGTAATTTTAATGTTTTTAACTGATTCGATAAATCTTCAAAGTTTTTCCGAAATACAATCGGATAATAAAATTCATCATTTCTTTTTACCTGTAATATATTTTCTGTCATTTTTTCGTTCCTTTCTGTCTCTTTTGACTTTAGCAATAACGCGAAACTTCTACATGATACCGGTTTTTCTTCGTTAAATTTGTTGTTCCATCAAAACGATATTTTCCTTTTCCTCTGACGGATACAATATCTCCTTCTTTTAAATGATAGGCATTTGAAACAATATTTTTCCCATTTACAAATAACTTTTTCCCTTCGATTAATGGTAAAATACTGCTTCTTGAAGTTGAAAATGCCAACGCCGTAACGCTGTCAAGTCTCACAGAAGATACCGTTCCTGTGACTTTTTGAAGTTTTACACTCGGAAACTCTTCTTTATTCTCAATGATAGATGGAACGACTGTGGTATGCCGGACACGGCAGATTTCATTCATCAAAAACTCACACAGCGAATTATGGCAAAAGATGTATGCTTTTTTATCTTCTACCAAAATATCTCCGATTTTACTTCTCTCAATTCCAAGATTTAAAATTGCTCCCAAATAATCCCGATGAGTCAGATTTTCTGCAAATTTTTCCATAGACGGACGAATACAAATACAGGAAATCGGATATTCCTGACTAAAGAAAAAAGCATCAGGGATAAATGCTGCCATCTGACGCTCTGCAAACGCATGTCCTCCAAAAGTTTCCACTTTTACACCATACTGTTTAAGAGGAAGACTATGCAACTTATGTAATTCATTTAAATCTAAAAAATCAGAGAAAGTAAGAATACCTCTGTAATAGGCATTCTTACTTAACTCTATCATACGTTTTTCAAATAACTGTTCTTTCTCCATTTTTATGCTCTTTCCGAATTAATATTCTGTCTGGATAGAGGACATGAACGCACCATCTATAATCTCCTGATAATCACCTGTAATTCCTACACTTGATGGAGTCAGAATAAATATGTAGTCGGATACTTTCTGAAGACTTCCTCCCATTGCATAGCAGGTTCCTGATGAAAAATCAATTACTCTTTGCGCCACACTGACATCAATTCCTTCCAGATTAAGGACAACGGTACATCCTGCAATTAAAGTATCTGCAATTTCTCTGGTTTCTTCCATATTATTTGGTTTAATCACGCAGACCTCCATTGCAGCCGGAGCTGGATTTCTCTTTGCAGTGCGCATTGGTGTTACTTTAGAAGAGCTTTCGGTTGTCTTTGTATTTTTGGTATTTCTTGAATAGAAAGAGGGTTTCTCCGTTGTTTTCTTCTCCGGCTGTTTCTTTTCTGCTTTCTTTTTCTGTGTTCGTCTTTCCACTACCGGTTCTTCTTCTAATTCTTCTGCCTCATCCTCTTCTTCTAATTTCTTTAAAAAACGCTTTCTCGGTTTTTCTTCTTTGATTTCATCCTCATCTTCATCAAAATCATCATCTAAAAATCCATCTTGTTCAAAATCATCACTCATTTTTACTGCATCTAAAAGCTTATTAAAAACACTCATGTTAAAATCTCCAATCTCTATTTGCTGTAATCTCTTTCTCCGAAGATTCCGGTACCAACTCTTACCATTGTTGCACCTTCTTCGATAGCGACCTCATAATCGCCAGTCATGCCCATGCTTAAGACATTCATAGTAACATTATTAAATTTTTTAGCGGCTATGTCAACACTTAAATTTCTTAAATTTCTAAAAACTAATCGATTTTCTTCTGAATTTTCTACAAATGGTGCAATTGTCATAAGCCCCTTGACTTCGATATTTGGCAGTTTTGAAATTTCCTCTACCAATTTTTCTGTCTCCTCAGAAGTAACTCCAAATTTACTTTCTTCTTCTGCAACATTGACTTCTACTAAAATGGATGCTGTCACATTCTTTTTCACAGCTTCCTGACTGATTGTTTCGGCCAGACGAATAGAATCTACAGAATGAATCAGGCAAGCTTTATCAATAATATATTTTACCTTATTTCTCTGAAGATGACCGATGAGATGCCAGTTTAAATCTTTCGGAAGCACTTCGTATTTTGCAGTCAGTTCCTGTACTTTATTTTCTCCAAAGTCCACTACTCCATGAGGAAGAAGTTCTTCAATCATAGAAACTGGTTTTGTCTTACTAACCGCAATTAAGGTTACTTCTTCTCTGTTTCTTCCTGCTCTTTTACATGCTTCCTGTACTTTTTTTTCTACTTCTAAGTAATTTTCATAAACACTCATTCTTTACTCTCCTTGTTTTCCTGTTAGTATTTCATCTTCTTTTACAGAAGAACCATTTTTTACAATTCTGTCATATTCCGAAAGACCATAAGCTGTATTTTTCTTAATCAGACAAGATTCTTCATTTTGTTCTCCTGATATCTGCTCAATACAACGGAACATTGCATAGCCACGATTAATGCAGTATGCGCCAGAAAGATATTCCGGTTCTCCCACTGTAAATGTCTCGGAAGAATCTGGCTTCTGTACAACATCACCTTCTTGAAAGGTTTGCATATCAACATAACAGTAATCTATCTTTTTAATTACCGTACTTGTACTTTTATCCGATGAATCTGCCGTATTTTTATAAATAGCCGGAACCACAAAAGTCTTTTTTTCTTTTCCTTTGTCATCTTTCGTAATTCTATAAAATCCCTCTCTTTCTACACCATCCTGAACTTCTTTCGCAAGATAGTCGGACGGAATGATATAAAATTTCTTGTCTACAATGGAACTAAGAGGAATTTTTAAGCCAGTTTTTGTATGAATTACCAGTTCCACTTTCAGAAAACGCTCCGATGCATAACGAACCATTCCATTTTTCAAAGTAATTTTTGCCACTTTCTGTCCGTCTATATCCACAATAGAAAGCTGTCCGTTCTGCGTTTTTTTATCTTTTAAAAATTTTACCTGAATCGTTCCTTCTGAAAGTTTTGACGCTTCTTTTTTGGAAACTGGGATCATCAGATTCCACGTTTCATCTGTAATCAATTTATAAACGGGTGTATCTTCTTTTGCTTCTGTTGAAATCAAACTTTTTTCTGTATAAGATTTCTGCGCGAAATCGCTTTTTTTAAGATTATCCACCGTTTTTCCTTCATATCCATCCATCGTATACATTACAATTCCAGCATCCGGTGAAGTAACCACTGTTTGATTTCCTAACATAATCGAAGTATTTCCTTTTACCACTAAAAATCCATTTTCATCATACTCTTCTTCGTCCGAAGTATCCTCCGTCTGTTCTGCTTTATCTGTCTGAAGTATCATTCCATTTAATTCATACTTCAAGCTGTATGTATCAGCAAAATCAGAGGAATCAAACGTTCCAGAGAAAGCTTCTGCCGCATTCTTTATTTTACTTTTTTGTGTTTCATCTAACGCATATTTCGCAATTTGAATCTCGCTGTCCCCAACTGCATAAACGTTTCCATTTTTCTCAACATTTGAACCTTCTTTTCTCAGATATCTTAAATATCCATCCTGACTTGCATTCACTACTTTTTCTTCTCGAATTGCCAGTGCTGTATAAACTGGGTTTTTTTCAAGCGTTCCTGATGTCACTTGATACGATTCAATCTGTTCAGAAGAAAAATACAGACCTGCTGTCACTATCAGATAAATGATAATAACACCGATTACAACTACAATCGGATTACGAGGTATCTTTTGAAGACCTTTTTTCAAGATTCTTCCTGCTTTTTGAAATAATATCCAGAGTATTTCTCCAAGAATCCCCAACAGCCTTTCTGCCTTTCTTGGCAGTTTTTTTATTTTATTCCATAGCTTTTTTATAATAAACAATCTTTCGTCTCCTTTCGTACCGTTTTTCATTTTATCATTTTCAGCATTTTAGGGCAATACTTAATTTTTTTGCATAAAACTTATCAAAAAGGCAGAAAATAGAACCAAACAAAGGAGGCAAACATATGAAGTCAAATGGTTTAGATTACACAGCATTGGTCATTACCATTATCGGAGCTGTCAACTGGGGGCTGATTGGCCTGTTTCGTTTTGATTTGGTTGCATTTCTTTTTGGTAATTTATCCTGGCTTTCAAGAATTGTCTATGTTCTTGTAGGCATCTGCGGACTTTATCTTTTCAGCCTGTTTGGTCGAATTCGAGATATAAGTGCCAGCTCGTAAAAACAAATTTTTACTCACTTTCTATTTCATAGAGCAAACTTACTATGAAATAAAAAAACAGCCACTGTACACTCAATTCTCTCTTGATGTACAGTGACTGTTTTTACTTTGTTTTTTTACAGTGAAGTTTCAATCATTCCCTTTACTGCTTCCGGAAGGTCTTCTTCATTTCTGGAAACGCTGATGATAAAAGATAATCCAAATCTTTCACTAAGCTTTTCTAATTCCTGAAGTACTTCTGTAAGCGGGGCATCTTCAGCCTCTAATTTTGCAATTTTTAAAAAGCTGTCCAGATAAACCTGCTCTAAGTCATTATCCTGAGAAAGAATTCCTCTGATAAATCCTACAAATTCACTGGCATTTTCCACTTCATATTCTGTCACATTAATTAGACGAACTTTGTTATTTAACTCGTACATGTGTTTTGTGCTCTTGTCCAGATATACAACTGAGCCCTTTGCTTCTTTGACACCATTATTCGCCTTGTCCAGAAGTACTTTTGTTTTTCCTTTACCTTTTTCACCTACAATTAACTGAACCATCGCATTTTCCTCCTTAGCCGCACGTAATATGTATTTTTACTAAAAACGTGGTTATCTTGAAATCAATTATAGTGCATTTCGTTCAAGAATACAATGGTTAATTTCATTTTTCTGTGAATTTTTTCGCATTTTTCGTTAAGAGTGGTTTACTTTCTCCAGTAATTGATTCATTCTTTCATAAAGTTCCGGTTTATTTGACGCATCTAACACAATTGAGACATAAGGTTCACCATAATTATTCTGAACCATTAATGCCAGACATGCGCCTGCTTTATCTGTTGTTCCTGTTTTTCCGCCTAAAATAGTAACCCCTTTTGGAGCACTTGACTCTCCTGTCAGATATTGATCTGTGGCATCAAGCCATTTCTGGCGCTGTGTTCCATCTGCTGAAGTATACGTAATCGTATAATTTGATAATTGTGTAATATCTGTAAATTCCTGATGTTTCATTGCTTCATTTAACATCAGATAGATATCATAAACGGTTGTATAATGGTCATCGTCATGAAGTCCATGTGGATTTACAAAATGAGTTCCTGTCATTCCAAGGCTCTGCGCAGTCTCATTCATCATCTGTACAAAAGTATCTACACTTCCATCTCCAACCGTCCTTGCAATTGCCATTGCTGCATCATTTGCCGAATACACTAACAACGCATGAAACAGCTCACTCATCTGAATCTGGTCGCCTTCTGCAAGTCCACACACCTGTGAATCAGCACTAAGAGCAACATCCGACGCTGTAATCGTCACGACTTCATCCATATCTGCATGTTCCATTGCCACAAGTGCCGTCATAATTTTTGTGATACTTGCCGGATAGGATTTTTCATATAAAGATTTAGAAAACAGCAGTGTTTTATTCTGGATATCAAATAAAGCAGCTCTCTCATCTCCCTGCGTTTCCACACCATCGAGTGCCGTATCTCCAGCTCCTACACATAAATCCGCTGCCAATCCGTCTGCTGTCAGAGCTTCTTCCTCTACTGTCTGCCCAAATACTTCTGTTGTCAAGTCAAAAGAAACCGGCATAGAGGCATCTTTCTTCTTGATTAAAACAACTGCCAGAACAATCAGAAGTACAACAATAACAACGCCCATCCCCATAAGCAGATTTTTGTTTCTCTTTCTTCGTCTTTCACTTTTATTTGTACATTTCACGCCAGTCTAACTCTCCTCTATCCAGGGATTTTATCACCATCTCCGCCGTAGCAAGATTTGTAGCCAGCGGGATATTATGTGTATCACACAGATGAAAAATACGTTTTACATCAGGGTCATGCTTCTGCGGTGCTAATGGCTCTCGAAGATAAATCACTAAATCCATCTGATTCTGTTCAATTAATGCCCCCATCTGCTGTTCTCCACCAAGATGACCGGCAAGAAATTTATGAATATTTAAATTTGTTACCTCTTCAATTAAGCGGCCTGTCGTCCCTGTTGCATAAAGTGTATTTTTTGAAAGAATCCCTCTATACGCGATGCATAAATTCTGCATCAGTTTCTTTTTGGAATTGTGTGCGATAAGTCCAATATTCATAATTTACCAACCTCCCTGTAATCTCTGTTTTTCTGCAGACCAACATTTAAAACCAGTCCCATTCCTGTATAAAGTGATACCATAGAAGAAAGTCCATAGCTCACAAAAGGAAGCGGAGTTCCCGTATTTGGTGCAATTCCAGTCGCCACACAAATATTAATGAATCCCTGAACTGCAATAATCGAAGCGACTCCACAACAAATTAACTTTCCTGACAAATCTTTCGCTTTCCATCCTGTCCGAATACATTCACAGATAATCAGGAATAAAACAATTAATATCGCTGCGCTTCCAATAAAGCCTAACTCTTCTCCTGCAACAGAAAAGATAAAATCTGTCTGGCTTTCTGAAACAAAGTTTCCTTTATTTGCAGATGCAACCTCATTGTTATTTAACCCTTTTCCTGTCAACTGACCAGAACCGATTGCCATCACTGAATTATTCTGTTGAATAACATCATCTGAATATTCTTCTTCCTCTGAATGAAGAAATGTCATAATTCGGTCTCTTTGATAGTCCTTAATTAATTTTTGATTTGGCTGAACAACAATAAACAAAAATACAACCACAAGCGGTACGATAATTAAAATTGCACCACCTATAATTTTATAGCTGAGGCCTGCAAGATATAACATGATACAAATCAGTATAACAACTGTGATTGTATTTTTCAAGTCCGGCTGGCTGAAAATCAACATTAACGGAATAGCAGCCAGAATAGCTGTCTGAACTAAAGTCCGCAGTGTATTTAAATTCTCTTCATGTTCCATAAAAAACCGTGCAAAAAACATGACAATCAATATTTTTGAAAGCTCCGTCGGCTGAAACTGAAATCCTCCAATTCTAAGCCATCTTGAAGCACCATTTGATTCCGTACCAAAAATCCAGACAGACAACAGCAATATAATATTACATCCGTATAATATCCAGTAAAAGTTAAGAATCCAGCTAAAATCCATCAGAGAAACAATCAGCATGATGGCAACTCCAAGCATCATTCCAAAAAACTGCTTATTTCTAAGTGCCGGCTCTGCACTGCCAACTAAAAGCACTCCAGTAAAAGTAAGTCCAATCAGGAAAATAACCAGTCTAAAATTATAATCTCGTAATCTATATTGTTTTATCATAAAAACACCTTGTTCTTTTTTCTGTCTTTTTATCAGTTTCTCAATTCATTTTTTACTTACAGTCTCACACAAGGCGACTGTTTCAGAATCCTGGATAGGACTCTTGTATATCAATTTTTAAAGGTATCTTTATCAGAAATGTCATATCCTCTTTTATATACCGTATTTCAACTTGTTCCTCTGAAATGGTAAAATACCGTTCAACAGCTGATACAACATCATTCTGAAGCATGGTCATCATCTGTGGAGAACAACTAAGCCTTTCTGAAACCAAAAGAAGCTTAAGCCGGTCTTTTGCTATATGACCTGAGCGTTTCTTCCTAAAATGAATCAATGCCGGCGCCCCCTTTATAAAATTGACTATCTTCTAAACAGTTCTGAGAATCTCTTCCATAACCCTTTTTTCACTTCAAAATCAAGCAGGGGAACGGCTTCTCCGCAAATTCTCCGACAGATATTCCAAAAGGCCTGTCCTGCCAAAGACTGTTTTCCACAAAGAGGTTCTCCCTGATTCGTTGCAATCACAACAGCCTCATCATCCGGAACTGCACCTAATAAATCTACGGCCAATATTTCTGACACATCTTCTACCGACATCATTTCTCCTTTTTGAATCATATCCATACGAAGCCGGTTGATGATTAATTCTATCTTTGGCATCTGATTTGCTTGAAGCAGACCAATAATTCGATCTGCATCACGAATTGCAGATACTTCGGGAGTGGTAACGACCACCGCCCGATTTGCACCTGCAATTGCATTTTTAAACCCTTGCTCGATTCCTGCCGGACAGTCCAGTAAAATATAGTCAAACTCTTCCGCCAAATCTTTTGTCAGCTTTACCATCTGTTCCGGTTTGACAGAAGTTTTATCTCTTGTCTGGGCTGATGGAAGCAGGTATAAGTTTTCACAATGCTTATCTCTTATTAATGCCTGCTTCATTCGACAACTGCCTTCAATGACATCAATCAGGTTATAAACAATTCTGTTTTCCAGACCTAATACAACATCCAGATTTCTTAACCCAATATCTGTATCTACAACAACCACTTTTTTATTTAAGTTCGCCAACCCAAGTCCAATATTTGCAGTCACGGTTGTTTTTCCCACACCGCCTTTTCCGGAAGTAATTACAATAATTTCACACATGTTCCATCCTCCCAATAGAATTGTTTAGTCTGTCTGCGCTGTGCTTTCTCCAGAAGTAGCGGTTCCGCTTAACAACTGTGATTCATCTGCAAGATTATATTCGTACTTGATGACATCTTTTGCAACTGCTGCCGCATTTGTTGAACTATATCCATTTGCAATACGCACTGCCATTGCAATTTCAGGGTCATCCGATGGAGTAAATCCAATAAATAAACCATGACTTGGATGTCCTGTATTTTCGGCAGTACCTGTCTTTCCGGATACTGCATAATCCAGGTCATCAAACGCCGCATTATTTTCTACTACTTCTCTCATTCCATTGTGAATGATATCCCACTCAGAATCAGAAACATCCATCTGATTAATAATTTCCGGTGTATAATCTTTAACCAAATTTCCTTGAGAATCTGTCACTTTATCAAGCAGTGAGATAGAATAGCTTGTTCCACGACTTGCGATTGTGGTTGCATAACGGGCAAGTTGAGAAGTTGTATAGTTATTAGTTCCCTGACCGATAGAAGAAGCGATTGCTGCTTCATCTGTTACCTCCGGCTCTGCTTCTGGAAGTTCAATTCCGGATTCCTTATCTAACTGGAACATTTTTGCATATTTTTGCAGCTTGCTAAGACCAATTGAATCCGAAAATTCTCCATTTTTGTCTTTTCCCATATCATAAGTAAGCTGATTAAAAAATACATTACAGGAATTTTTAATTGCCCCCTGAACTCCAAGGGTTCCATGTCCTGCATGATACCAACAGTTGATTGCCGGTGAAATTCTTGTAAAAGACCCCGTACAATTGACATAATAATCACTTGTGGCAATACCTTCTTCCATTCCGGCAAGAGCCGTTACAAGTTTAAAGGTAGAACCAGGTGCTGTTTTCTGCTGCGTTGCTTTATTATAAAACGGTCTTGATAAATCAGAAGACAATTTCGAATAATAATCCGTATCCATCTGGTTTGCCAGACGATTGTTATCATAACCCGGATAAGTAACGCAGGCTAGTATCTCTCCGGTTTTTACGTTTGTCACTACCATAGAACCGGAGCATGGGTCTAAGGCAAGCTGTGCCGGTGTAATCTCCAGACTGTTGATTTTATCTAACATAAAATCATAAGAACTTTTTTGTCCTGCCTGGAGTGCCGAATAGGTTGCCTCATCTGCTTCTAATACTCCCTGATCGTACAAGACCAGACAAAGCTGTGTGCCGGAGATTAAATCACTCTGTAACATATATTTGTAAATAATTTTTGAAAATCCACTGTCTGTCGTCAAAGATTCTGTCAGATAATCGGACAGCGCATCGTAAACCTCAGAGGAATCCAAATATTCTTCTTCTGCATAGAATTGTGAAATATCAATCCAGTTCTGACTGGCCGCATAAGTAAGAAATTCCTTTAAACTAATAGAATGGTCTTTACTCCATGCAATATAAGTTGCATCAGAAGCATCGATTGCATCTAACGACAGGATTCCCTTTTTATTAATCAGAAAATCATTTACAATATAGCTCTGATAATCCTGCATCTCCTGTGGCAGTTTATCAAATGCCTCCGGATTTGAGACAGTAAGCTCTGCTTTTACAGAATCAAACACTTCACTCTGTTTTTGTGAAAAGACACTGTAAATCGCTTTCTCCGTTTCAGAAGCATCCTCTTCCTTAAAATGACTGATATCAATCACACTGTTTTCAATCAACGCATTATAGACGTCATAAATCGGAATCCGGATTTCACTTGAATCCAGCCCCGTTTTATCAAATGTCTTTCCAGATATAATATTGCTTGCCAGAATACCGGCAATTTTCTGTTCCAGAATCTGATAAGCTGCTTTTTGAAGATTCTTATCAATTGTAAGATAAACGTCGTTTCCCGATATAGGGTCTTTTTTAGAAGATTCATCAATCTTCAATACTTTTCCAAGATTATCTACACTTAACTTTTCTTCTCCATCCGTTCCCTGCAGCTGTAATTCCATATACTGTTCCATACCAGTCTTACCAATTACTGCATCCGAAGAATAATTCGAATTTTCTTTTTTAAGTTCATCCAGTTCTTCGGATGAAGCCTTTCCGGTATAACCAATGACCGGCGCAAATGTCTCACTATCCTCATAAACCCGAATGGAGTCTTCCTGAATATCCACTCCCTGGAGCTGATCCTTTTCCTCCATAATTGCTGCCATTGTTGTTTCGCTTACATTTGTAGCAATTGTCGCCGGCATGTATTTCTGGAAACTGTTTGCTGCAAGTGCATAACGAATTTTGATGATATCCAAAGCTTCTTCTTTTGTAAAACTTTCCGGCAGTCCATACTCTTTTCGTTCTTCTTCCGTATATGGCTTCTTTTTATTTACAAGTCCATAACGGTCTGCCTGAGACAAATCTTCTATCATCCTGGCTGCGGATGCTTTTGCTTCCTCTTTAGACAAGTCATCAATTTTAGCCTGTCCATAAACATCCGCCTTAAAACGATCTAAGGTAAAGTCAGTGGTATCAAATGCATACTCTCCATTTTCATCTAGTGTAATATGGAAGGTAACATCCACAGATTCTCCATTTTCTTCCAAAATTTTTAAAATCTCATAAGCCACATGATTCAGTGTAAGATTTTTTTCTCGAGTAGAATCATACGTTCCATTATCCTCGATAATAACGGAATAGGCCAGCTGATTATGTGCAAGCAGTTCACCGTTTCGGTCACGGATATTTCCTCTTGTACTCTTAATTGTTCTTGTCTTTGTTGTTGTCAGATTAAAATTTGTCGCATATTCTTCGCCCTTGATAATCTGAAGAACGAACAGACGCTGCAGTAAAATAAAAAACATGACTGCAAAAACAATAAATAATACCGTTGTTCTTTTTATGCATAATTTATTAAGTATTTTTTTTATTTTCTTAACCAAATGGAATCTCGCTCCTTCATCTCCAGCTCTGTCAGCTTCTTATTTATCTTTAAAAAGACTTTATACAAAATTGCAGTTAACAGTACTGTATAAATCATTTCCGGTATCATCATTCGAGAGAAATAGTAAAAGAACTGGATTCGTCCATGAAGCAGAAATCCCAACACATATACCATTCCTCCATAAACCAGGTCGCACACGGCAACAATAAGCACCGGTACTCGAAGTTCATCATCATAGAACAGTTTACAACAGCATCCTGCTCCAAACCCGATTAATAAATAAATCAGTGCATAATATCCCAGGATTCCATCTCCCAGCAAATCACAACATAAGCCACATACAAATCCTGTCCAGATTCCTGTTCTTTTTCCTCTCATAAATCCAAAAGAAACTACAAAAATCAGAATCAAATTTGGAGAAATCGAGCCAATTGCAATTACTTTCAAGAATGTTCCCTGAACAATAAAACAAACCAGAAGCAGAAGAAACAGTACTATTTTTCTGCGTATTCTCATTTATCTTCCTCCTTCTGCTGTTTTAACTCTTTAATCACCAGTACTTCCTGTAAATGCTCAAAGTCTACCGCCGGTGTTAATGTTCCGGTTTTTGTTAAATTATTTGGATCTTCTTCAATTTCACTAACATAGCCAATTAAGATTCCTTTTAAGAATTTATCGCTGACTGCAGAAGTCACGATTTTTTCTCCTTCCTGAACCTTATCTTCATCATCCTTTAAATGAATAAACTGCAGTTTTCCCTCATCCATCAGTCTTAAATCACCACACACCACACAGTTTGCAGATGTACTTACTGTCATTGCACTTACATTACTTGAATCATCAATAATCGAACGGACGGTAGCCCAATGTGCTCCGACTTCTGTTACGATTCCTACCAAACCACTTCCAGCTATTACATTCTGGTCTACTAAAATTCCGTCTTCACTTCCACGATTAATGGTAAACGTAGAATACCAGTTTCCGGAATTTTTTGCAATGACTTCTGCTGCGATTTTATCATATTCATTATACTGCTGGTCTAATTGATACAACTCCTGCAGTCTGGCAAGTTCACTTACATTTTGTGTCAGCCTGCTGTTTTCCGCAGTAAGGTCATCTACTTTACTTTGTAATGCTTTATTTTCTTCAATCAGTTTTTTCTTGCTTCGGAATCCTTCCGTAAATCCATCCAAAGCATTCCCTACCTTATTCAATCCATTTTGAAAAGGTACAATTGTATAACCTGCTGTTGTCCGGACTGACTGTACTGGAAATTTCGCAGCAAATGTAAGCAGCATTAATCCAACACAGACAACGACCATAATTATGAGAATGTGTTTACTTTTCAAATTCCAATTGCGTTTTTTTTTCATTGTACAACCTCAGTTCCTATTTTACCCATTTCCAGAGTGTTTTGTTTCCTATAATTTCTTTAATTCCGTATATCGTACATAAATCATGATACTTAGAAAGACGAACCCGTATTCTTACCTCCTGACTGATAAACCAGCCAACTCCTGGAATTTTTGTTGTTCCTCCAATTAAAAATACACCTTCATCTGCTATGTTTGAATAGATTTGTGGAGGAATGCGGTCTAAAAAGAATCGGATTTCTTCACAGATTTTCAAAAACGGTTCTTCAATCGCTTCATTCACCATATCCGAAGTAACCACCCCCACCTGTGGCAGACCGGTAATCCAATCAACACCCACTACTTTTCTTACCTCCTGCGGGTCATCTTTCAAATAGGAAAGCGACAGTTTCAGTCTGGCTGCCGAACGTTCTCCTATATTCAGGTTACAATTTCTTCTTACCATACTGATAATGGCTTCATTAAGCTGTTTTCCTCCAACTTCAACCATTTTACTGATGACAACTCTTCCCTTTTCAATAATTGAAATTTCAGTACTTTGTGCACCGATATTTACAATCATACTTCCGCTTGTATGATTAATTGGAAGTCCAAGTGATACTGCATCGGCAATCGGTTTTTCAACCATATAAACTTTATTTTTTCTCTTGGAATTTCCGATTGTATAATAAGCCCTTTTTTCAATCTCAGACAAATCTGTCGGAACTGCAAGATATACCGAATTCCCAAAAAATTGCTGAGAACCTGCTCTTTTAAGCAGGGACTGCAGTACAATTTCTGTACGGTTGATATCTGCAATTTTTCCAAATGCCATAGGCTCAATAACGGATACATTCGATGGGTTTTTTTCGTAGATTTTGTATGCTTCATTACCGGAAGCCAGAATTTGATTTTCATTGCGAATTGCAATCATATTCTTTTCTTTTAGAATTGAATCATTCTGTGCAGAATAGATTTTAATCATACTGGTTCCTAAATCTACACCAAATGTTTTGTAAAGTGGCATATTCTGCTCCCCTTTTTTATGTTTCGATAAGTCCCCTTTCCCGGAAACTGATATACTGACAATCCCCTATGATAATATGGTCTATCAGAGGTATATCAAGCAGGATTCCAGCTGTCTGTATCTTCTTCGTCACTTGGATATCTGCCTGACTTGGAGACGGGTCTCCACTTGGATGGTTATGTACCAGCAGAATCCCGACTGCATGGTACGACATCGCACTTAAGAAAATCTCTCTCGGACTGACATAAGATGCATTTACTGTTCCCTTAAAAATAAGCTCTTCTCCAAGACGATGGTTCTTGCAGTCCAGCATCATACACAGCAAATGTTCTTGTTCTTCATGACGCAGTTGTTCCATATAGTATTTCGCAATAGAAGCCGGACAGTCAAATGAGATTCCCTTCGCTGCAACATTTACTGCAATTCTCTTGGAAATTTCTCCCATACACTTTAATTGAATGGCTTTTACTGCGCCAATTCCATGAATGCTTTTCAACTGCTGTACACTTAAATGATAAATACTTTGCAGTCCCTGATTTTCTTTTGATAAATGCAGGACTTGATATGCAAGTTCTAATGCAGAATGTTCTTTCGAACCACTGCGCAGTAAAATTGCCAGAAGTTCCTCATCCGTCAGCGCTTCGACCCCAAACTTAAGACATTTTTCATAAGGTCGGTTTTCTTCGGGAATTTCTTTCATTTTTCTTGCATTGTACATAAGATACCATATACTCTCTTCAGCCAAATACAGGGTATCAATTCAGCAAACTTTATTTTATCACAGATTAAAAACGATGTATATGGAATCTCAAAAATTTATTGTATTTTTCACAATTGCCTCTGCTACTTTCAAGCCATCCATTGCTGCCGATGTAATGCCACCAGCATATCCTGCACCCTCTCCACAAGGATAGACTCCCTCAACATTGCTCTGAAAGTCTTCTTTTCTCACAATCCTTACGGGAGAGGATGTTCGACTTTCAATTCCTGATAACACGGCATCTTCCCTTGAAAACCCAGCGATAATCCGCCCAAAATAAGAAATGCTTTCCTTCATTGGACGGCTTAAAAATTCTGGAAGTAATTCATTTAGGTCTGCAAATTCATAAGCTCCCTTCATACAAGTATCAATCATGCCAAATCCACTGCTTTTTCTATGGTTCATAAAATCACCAAAGAGCTGAACTGGCACTTTTCCCTTTCCTAACTGATAGGCTTTTTCTTCTAACTGCCTTTGAAAAGCAACACCGGCAAGTGCATCCTGAGAACAAAAATCATTCGGATTTACACTGACGATCATTGCGCTATTCGCATTTTTCGCACTTCTATCCTGATAGCTCATTCCATTGACTGCCAGCCTGCCCTCTTCTGAGGAAGCATTGACCACATATCCTCCCGGGCACATACAAAAACTATAAACGCCTCGTCCCTCTTCTGCTCGATGGGTCAGTTTATAACTGGCAGCTCCAAGTTTTCCTGCATGTTTCTTTGTACCATACTGATATTCATCAATCATGGACTGTGGATGTTCTATCCGAAGCCCCACTGCAAATGATTTTGCCTGCATGAGAAATTTTTCTCGCTCTAACATTTCAAATGTATCTCTGGCGCTGTGCCCAATTGCAAGCACCAGAAAATCTGTCGCAATTTCTTCATCTCCATTTACAATAATGGACTTTAATTTGCCATTTTCCTGCCAAATTTGTGTCAACTTTGTGCGGAAACGAATTTCTCCTCCCAATTCTTCTATCTTATGGCGAAGATTTTTTACAATCGTAACCAATAAATCTGTTCCAAGATGCGGTTTTTGTACATATAAAATTTCTTTGGGTGCTCCACATTCTACAAACAGACGAAGAACTTCGTGATTTCTTCCCATCGCATCTTTCACTAACGTATTTAACTTTCCATCTGAAAATGTACCGGCACCGCCTTCTCCAAACTGTACATTCGATTCTGTATCAAGAATCCCTTCTTTCCAGAATGTCTCTACTTTTTCCATTCTTGTCTCAACCGGGTCACCACGCTCAATCACAAGCGGAGCAAGTCCTGCTTTTGCAAGATAATACGCACAGAACAATCCTGCCGGACCACTCCCTGTGATAACCGGACGTGAAGCTTTTGACCATTCTATTACAGCTGGATATTCAAATTTTTTCCGATTTGTAATTGATACGGTTTTTTCTTTTATTTTTTTTATTACGGTCTCTTCTTTTTTTACACTTGCATCAATGGTATAGACAAAGAACAATTCTGGTTTCTTTCTTGCATCCAAAGACTGTTTTCTGATTTCATACCCAAGCAGTTCTTCTTTTTTGATTCGCAATGTCTTTAAAATCTTTTTTTCCAATTCTTCTTTTGTATGAGAAATTGGAAGTTTTACTTGCTGTAGTGTAATCATGTATTCTCCTTTCCGGCATACATTCCGGCTATCGCACCACTTGACCAGGCCCATTGCAGATTATATCCCCCACAGATTCCATCCACGTCAATGACCTCACCTGCAAAATAAATACCAGGACAACGCTTTGACTCCATTGTTTTTTCATTTATCTCAGAAACACTGACTCCGCCCTGACATACCTGTGCCTGACGAATGGATTTTGTTCCCTTTAACGGAAGTTCCAAATTTTTTATTCGGAATGCCAGTTCTTTTTCTGTTATCTTTTTGGTCACCAGTATCGGAATCAGTTTTGCAGGAAATAAACCGATCAACAATTCTTTTAAGTTTTTGTAGCTACAGTTTTCCTGACGTTCCCTTAATAATGCTTCTACTTCTTCTATCGTAAAATCTGGCATAAAATCCAGCACAACGCTTCCCTGACCATTCTCTGATAAATTTCTTGCTACACACGCACTGATTTGAAAAACCGGAATTCCCGAAATCCCATATTCTGTGAGCTGCAATTCTCCTCTTTCACGGGCAAGGCATTCCTCTTTCTGTATAAAAGAAACCTGACCTTCTACTCTCACACCAGCCCATTGCTTTAAAAATCCGACCTTACAGGTTAATGGAACAAGTGCGGGAAGTACCGGCACAATCTGATGCCCTAAGCTTTTTGCAAACGTATATCCATCCCAGCCATCCTCTTCTAAAAGAGAAGCAGGAGAACCACAAGTAATAATAATTCGCTCTGCTTCATACTGCCAGCCTTTTGTTTTTACCAGCCACGTATCACTTTGTTCGTTTTTTTCAATTGCAAGCACCTGTTCGTTCAATTTTATTTTTACCTTTCGAAAACGTGCCTCTGCTTCTAAGACTTCTGCCACACTTGATGCCTGATTACTGGCTGGATAAAGATAGCCATTTCGGCTTTTCGGATAAATTCCAATCCTTTTAAAAAACTCTACCGTCTCTTCCATCGAAAATTGCTCAAACACTTCACGAATAAATTGTGACTCTTTTTCGTGATAACTGTGATAACATTCTAATTTCTGATATTCATTTGTAAAATTACACCGACCATTTCCGGTCATCAAAAGTTTTTTTGCGGGTTTTTCGTTTTTTTCCAAAAGAGTAACTGCTGCGCCTTCTTTTGCAGCAAAAATAGATGCAATCAGACCGGAAGCGCCTCCCCCAATTACGCATACTCTTATCTGTTTCATTTTGTTTGTTCTCCTATTTTGGAAGCACTGCAATCTCTTTCTCTACTAACTTCTGAAGTGACATTAAAATTCCAAATTTTGCGTGCGCCCAAGTAAGACCCCCTTGAAAATATACGGTATACGGTGGTTTAATCGGTCCATCTGCTGAAAGTTCAATTGAAGAACCCTGGACGAAAGCTCCCGCTGCCATAATGACTTCACTGTCATATCCCGGCATCGCCCACGGTTCCGGCTCTACAAAGCTGTCAACCGGTGCTGCCGCCTGGATTCCTTTACAAAACTCAATGACTCCTTCCGGCACATGGAAGGTTACGGCCTGAATAATATCATGACGACTTTCGCTTCCATTCGGACTGACATCAAATCCTAATGTCTCATAAATATTTGCCGCAAAAATAGCTCCCTTTAATGCACCTGCTACGACAGTCGGAGCAAGGAAAAATCCCTGATAAAACGCTGGATTTACACCTAAAGTTGCTCCCACTTCTTTTCCAAGTCCCGGAGAGGTCAGACGATAGGCTGCATTTTCCACACATTCTTTTGTTCCTACAATGTAACCACCAATTGGCGCCAATCCGCCTCCTGGATTTTTAATCAGAGAACCAACTACCATATCTGCACCAACATCACTCGGCTCTATCCGTTCTACAAATTCGCCATAACAGTTGTCTACCATACAGATTACATCTGGCTTAATTTCTTTAATAAAATGAATCAACTCTCCAATCTGTTTTACAGAAAACGTAGGACGAGTTAAATATCCTTTGGAACGCTGAATCTCTACCAGTTTTGTTCTTTCATTGATTGCATTTTTAATTGCTTCATAATCAAATGTTCCATCTTCTAATAATTCTACCTGACGGTAAGTGACTCCGTATTCTGCCAGTGAACCTTTTGATGGACGGATTCCAATTACTTCTTCTAATGTATCATACGGTTTTCCAACCGGAGAAAGCAGTTCATCTCCAGGGCGCAAATTTCCAGATAAGGCAACTGCAAGCGCATGCGTTCCACACGCAATCTGAGGGCGCACCAGAGCTGCTTCTGCATGAAACGCTTCTGCATAAACCTCTTCTAAAGTATCTCTTCCCAAATCATTATATCCATAACCACTGGAAGAATACAAACATGCTTCGCTTACTTTATGTTTCTGCATAGCATGAATCACCTTTAACTGGTTATACTCTGCTGTCTCATCAATTTTTTCAAATCGTTCTTTTAATTTTTCTTCTATTTTTTTTCCGTACTCCAGCACTTCTTTTGAAATTCCAAGTTCACTGTACATTGAACTAAGTTCCTGCATTATAGTATTCCTTTCTCCTTACATATCTTAAGCATATAATTTAATATTTTTGTTTCATCATACTCAAATTCCGGCTTTTCCAGCCAGATTACATCGTGTTCTCTCTTAAACCAGGTAATTTGTCGTTTTGCAAAATGTCTGGTATCACGTTTTAAAATATAAACAGCCTCTTCCAGCGAATACTCTCCATCTAAATACGACAAAATCTCTTTATATCCCAGTCCCTGCATAGAAACCATATCTTTTGTACAGCCTCTTCTCTTTAATGCTTTTACTTCTTCGATTAAACCATTTTCAAGCATCTCATCAATCCGCTGTTCAATTTTCTGATACAGTTTTTCCCGTTCATCATTCAATACAAAGTAGGCAAAGCAATAAGGCGATTCTTTTTTGGTTTCTCTTTCATTATGAACAGAAATTTTTTCTCCTGTCAAATGATAGTATTCCAACGCACGAATTACACGTTTCACATTATTTTCATGAATTGCCTGTGCTGAAACTTCATCTATCTTTTCAAGCATTTCATGCAGGTAATGTGCTCCTTTTTCTTTTGCCATCGCTTCTAATTCTTTCCGATAACTTCCTGCTTCTGTATTTTCTGAAAAATCAATATCTTTTACAATTGCCTGAATATAAAATCCGGTTCCCCCTGCTAAAATCGGAATTTTCCCTTTTGCATAAATTTCTTCCATTGCTTTTTTGGCCATTTTCTGAAATTCTACCACGTGAAAAGAATTTTCCGGTTCTAATTCGTCAATCAGATAATGCTTCACTCCCTGCATTTCTTCCGGTCTAATCTTTGCCGAACCAATATCCATGTGGCGGTATACCTGCATGGAATCTGCGGAAATAATCTCTCCATTTACCGCCTTTGCCAGAGAAATCGAAAGTTTTGTTTTTCCTACTGCTGTAGGACCTGTTAATATAATCAGAGGTTTCTGCACCTTTTTCACCTACACAATCCTTTTAAATTTCTTTTCTAACTCATATTTCGTCATTGAAACTATCGTTGGTCTTCCATGTGGACAATGATAAGGATTTTCAAGCCCAAGCAATTCATCAATGAGTTTATCTGCTTCTAAAACAGAAAGTGTCTGATTTCCTTTTACCGCCGCTTTACAGGCAGAAGTTGCGATCCGATGTCGGATTAAATCCGGCGTTTTATGACTGCCTTCTAAATCAAGACTGCCTAAAATTTCAAGAAAGAGTTCTTCTACATCGACTCCATATAAATTCGACGGCACTGCACTGATACTGTACTCTTTTCCTCCAAATGAAGAAATTTCAAAGCCAAATTCTTCAAACAGCTTCTGATTTACCTTTAGAAGTTCTGCTTCCTGAAGGCTTAAACTGATAATCTGTGGAGGACTGATAATCTGAGAAAGAATATTTTTACTTTCATATTCTTTCATAAATCGTTCATACAATACCTTTTCATGTGCAGCATGCTGGTCGATAATATAAAATTTTTCGTCATACTCTACTAACCAGTAAGTTTCAAATAACTGCCCGATAATACGATGATGTTTCCTTGACCTCTTTGATAACAACCTGTCATCAAACAGCTCCATCTGTTTTGTTTCTTCCCGCTGCTCCAATTTGGGTTGTCTGATTTCTTGTGTTTTTGTTTCCAGTTTTACAGCTTCTGCCTGTTTTTCTAAACCCTCTTCTGAAACTGTCTCCAAAATAGTTTCTTTTCTTTGATTCTCTTTTTTTTCAATTACCTGAGAAACTCCAACTTCTGTATCTTTGACTTTATCCGGTTGAACACTCACATTATTTGACTGTGGTTCTTTTTTTGCTTTCCATTCTGGTCTGTCTTCCCGAATTTGATTTTGCGGTTCTCTTTTTTGTCCAAAAGAAAGTGCTTCCAAAAAGCTCTCTTTTCGTTTTACTTCAAATGGCTCTGGACCATTTTCTTTTTTGTGGACTTTCTTATCAGACTCCACTTTTTTTAATTCTGATTCTTTTTCTTCAAATTTTACTTCCGGAATCAGCTCTTTTCCTCCAATTGCAAAAAGCAGAGCTTCATAAACCGACTCATAAATCTCCTTTTGTTTTTGAAATCGTACTTCCATTTTCGTTGGATGCACATTGATGTCCACTTCATCTCCCGGAACTTCAAACTTCAGACACACAAACGGATATTTGTGCTGCATCATATAGGGCTTATAGGCATCTTCAATTGCCTTCATAATAATTTTGCTCTTTACATACCGTCCGTTAATATAATAATTTTCAAAGGCGCGGTTTCCTCTTGCAATCACTGGTTTTCCTGCAAATCCATCTAATTTAATTCCATTTTGTTCCCACTGGATTGGAATCAATTCTCTTGTAATCTCACGTCCATAAATGCTGTAAATCACATCTCTTAAATTCGCATTTCCCGAAGTATGAAGCTTTGTCTGTCCATTTACCATATATTTAAATGAAATATGTGCATGAGACAGGGCAAGCTGTTCCATATAGGTGCTGACATAGCCGGCTTCCGTAACTGGAGTTTTCAAAAATTTTGCTCGGGCAGGTGTATTAAAAAACAGATTCCGTACCAGAATTGTCGTACCACAAGGAGCTCCGATTTCTTCTAACCCCTTTTCCATTCCGCCTTCTATCAGATAACGAATCCCAGTTAAAGACTGCGCTGTTTTTGTAATCATTTCAACCTGTGCCACCGCTGAAATACTCGAAAGAGCTTCTCCTCGAAATCCAAGCGATTCTATTTCCAGCAAATCTTCCACTTTTTCAATTTTGCTGGTCGCATGCCTTAAAAACGCAAGTTTGACCTGTGATTTTTCCATTCCGCTTCCATTGTCCGTTACTCGAATAAATGAAATTCCGCCCTCTTTAATTTCTACAGTAATTGCAGTAGAGCCTGCATCAATTGCATTTTCCACTAACTCTTTTACCACGGAGGCCGGACGTTCTACGACTTCTCCTGCTGCAATTTTATCAATTGTACTCTGGTCTAATACTGCAATTTTTCTCAATTGATTCACCACCGATTTTTAAGTTTATTCTGAAGCTTATAGATTGTATTTAACGCATCAATTGGTGTCAGATTTGAGACATCAATATTTTTTAGTTCCTCTAACACGTCACCATCTTTTACCGTATCAAATAGAGAAATCTGTTCTAAATCCACCTCATCTAAATGCACCTGAGATTTTGCTTTCGTTTTTCCTTTTTTGCGCTCCAAAGCAATATCTTTTACTGTTGCTGTGATGTCTGCATCGGAAAGTTCTTCTACCAGTTCTTTTGCTCGTTCGATGACCACATCCGGCACTCCTGCCAGTTTTGCCACCTGGATTCCATAACTTTTATCTGCACCGCCTTTTACGATTTTACGCAAAAATACGATATCATCTCCCCGCTCTTTTACCGCAATGCAGTAATTATTTACTCCGGAAAGTTTTCCTTCTAACTCAGTCAGTTCATGATAATGCGTCGCAAACAGCGTTTTTGCTCCTAATACTTTTGTGTTACTGATATATTCAATAACTGCCCAGGCAATCGAAAGCCCATCAAAAGTGCTTGTTCCCCTTCCGATTTCATCTAAAATCAAAAGACTCTTTGAAGTTGCATTTCGCAAAATATTGGCAACTTCCGTCATTTCCACCATAAAGGTACTTTGTCCGCTTGCCAAATCATCTGACGCTCCTACTCTTGTAAAAATACGGTCTGCAATACCGATATTTGCTTTTTCTGCCGGCACAAAAGAACCAATCTGAGCCATCAGTACAATTAATGCCGTTTGACGCATATAGGTTGATTTTCCTGCCATATTTGGTCCTGTGATAACTGAGACACGGTTTTTTGCATTATCCAGGTAAGTATCATTTGGAATAAACATATCATTCGGAATCATCTGTTCGACAACCGGATGACGTCCATTTTTAATATCAATGATTCCTCTTGTATTGATTTTTGGACGAACATAATTATTTCTCGATGCCACAAGTGCCAAAGAAAGATAACTGTCTAATCTTGCAATCGCTTTTGCGGTTCTCTGTACTCGTTCCACTTCCTGGAAAATTTTATTTCTGATACCGGAAAAAATTTCATATTCCAACGCATACAGCTTATCTTCTGCTCCTAAAATCATATCTTCCAGTTCTTTTAACCGTGGAGTGATATAACGCTCGGCATTTGTCAAGGTCTGTTTTCTCGTATAATAATCCGGCACCATATCTTTAAACGAATTGGTTACTTCAAGATAATATCCAAAGACTTTGTTATATTTGATTTTTAAGGTACGGATTCCTGTTTTTTCACGCTCGGAAGCTTCCAGTTCTGCCAGCCACGTCTTTCCCTTTGTCTTTGCCTGTCTAAAATTGTCCACCTGTTCATGATAGCCATCTTTAATGATGCCACCCTCTTTCATGGCAAGCGGTGGTTCTTCTATAATCGATGCATTTAAAAGTTCAAATAAATCCTGCAAATCATCCATATTTTCATAAATAGACTGCATCTCTTCGCTTTTAAATTCTTTTATCAGTCCTTTTATGTAAGGAAGCATGGAAATCGAAGACTTAAATGCAATCAAATCTCTTGGATTTGCCGACTGATAACTGATTTTTCCTACCAGACGTTCCAAGTCATAAATCGGATTTAAGTATTCTCTTATTTCTTCGCGGTCCATTTCCCGCTTATTAATCTCTTCAATCGCATCAAGACGGTCATTAATCGCATGCTCATCAATTAAAGGCTGTTCAATAAAGGAACGTAACATTCTGGCTCCCATTGCGGTTTTCGTTTTGTCTAACACCCACAAAAGAGAACCCCTTTTTACTTTTTCTCTGAGTGCTTCTGTCAGCTCCAGGTTTCTTCTGGTTGAACTATCAATAATCATATAACGTTCCGTTGCATAAGGCATAATCGCACGCAGATGGTCAAGCGGAGTTTTCTGGGTTTCTAAAAGATAGGTCAAAAGCGCACCTGCTGCAATCGTTGCACAGGCAAAATCTTTTAATCCAAGCCCTTCTAATGCACTGACATGAAAATGTTCTTTTATAGTTCTTACGCATAATTCATCATCAAAATACCAGCCCTCCAGTGGATTCATGCAGATGTGCAGACGATTCTTCAATTCCTCCAAATCCACTCCGCTCATATAAAAGGACTCATTACAGATAATTTCAGCCGGTGAAAATTTATATATTTCATCCAAAAGTGTTCTTGATTTTTCTACTTCCGTCACCATGAAATCACCGGTAGTCACATCTGCAATTGCAATTCCGTAACGATTGGAAAGATAGACAATCGCCATAATATAGTTGTTCTTGGTTTCATCCAAAGCCTGTGTATTTAAATTTGTTCCTGGTGTTACGACACGGACAACTTCTCTTTTTACCATGCCTTTTGCCGTTTTCGGATCTTCTACCTGTTCACAGATAGCAACTTTATACCCTCTTTCAACCAGACGATTAATATAAGTATCTGCTGCATGAAATGGAACTCCGCACATCGGGGCTCTTTCCTTTAATCCACAGTCTTTTCCCGTCAGCGTCAACTCTAATTCTTTTGAAACAGCTTCTGCATCCTCAAAAAACATCTCATAAAAGTCTCCCAGACGATAAAACAAAATACAATCCTTATTTTCGTTTTTTGTCTTTACATAATGCTGCATCATCGGTGATAAGGATGATACCTCTACGTCTTTTATCTTCAATCCCATTTCTTTTAGCCTACCTTTGTTCCCATATAATAAAATCCACGACATTCATCAAGGTGAACGGAAACAATATTTCCAATTAATGAAGCATCTCCAGGAAAATGTACCAGTAAATTATTAGACATCCTTCCGGTTACTAAAGAAGGGTCATGCTCATTCACCTCTTCTACCAGTACTTCCTGTACACTTCCTGTATCTCTGGATGACATTTCCCTTCCAATTGTCTGTACTTCTTCTAACAGGCGGTCAAAACGATCTTTCATCACATCTTCTGAAATCTGATTTTCCATTACAGCAGCCGGTGTTCCGGTTCGTTTAGAATAAAGAAAAGTAAATGCACTGTCAAAGCGGACTTTTTTTACCACATCCATTGTCTCTAAAAAATCTTCTTCTGTCTCACCCGGAAATCCAACAATAATATCTGTCGTCAGAGAAATATCCGGCATCGCCGTTTTAATTTTCTTTACTAAGGTAAGATAACGCTCCTTATCATAATGACGATTCATAATCTTTAAGATTCTGCTGCTTCCTGACTGAAGCGGCAGATGCAGGTGACGGCAGATTTTCTTGCTGTCTTTCATCACTTCAATTAATTCATCCGATAAATCCTTCGGATGAGAAGTCATAAAACGAATTCTCTCTAAGCCTTCGATTTTTTCGATTTCTTTTAACAACTGTGCAAAGGTAACCGGCTCTTCTAAATTTTTTCCATAGGAATTGACATTTTGTCCAAGAAGCATGACTTCTTTTACTCCATCTTCTACTAACTTTTCAATTTCACGGACAATATCTTTTAGATTTCGGCTTCTTTCTCTTCCCCTTACATAAGGTACAATACAATAGCTACAGAAATTATTACAACCAAACATAATGTTGACACCGGATTTAAAGGCATACTTACGTTCACTTGGCAAATCCTCTACTATTTTATCAGTATCTTTCCAGATATCAATGACCATACGGTCCGATTCTAACGCTGTTACAATCAATTCTGAAAACTTATAAATATTATGTGTACCAAAAATCAGATTAACAAAAGAATAACTCTTCTTTAATTTTTCTACTACCTGTGCTTCCTGCATCATACAGCCACAAAGAGCAATCATCATGTGCGGCTTCTTCTTTTTGATACTGTGAAGATACCCCAAACGACCGTACACTCTCTGATTCGCATTTTCACGGACCGTACAAGTATTATAGATAACAAAATCCGCATTTTCATCTTCTACTTCTGTATAACCCACTTCATCTAAAATACCCACTAATTTTTCAGAGTCGCGCGCATTCATCTGACACCCGAAAGTCGTTACGTGATAGGTTAAAGGACGTCCCAGTTCTTCGCTTTTTTGTTTTACAAGCATCTGCGCTTTCTTCATAAAATAATACTGACGCATCGGCTCTTCTGCCGGCGGTGCTTCATTTAAGTCAATCTTTTCTAAAATTTCTTCCAGTTCTTTATTTTTTAACATGTATTTCTCCATTCTAATTTATCTGTTATCAATTTTTCTATTATATCCTAATCTTTTTTATTTTTCAATACAGAGTGTTTTTATTTCACATTCTATAATTTTCATTAAGAAACAAAAAGAGCATCCCGACAGCGGATACCCTTTCTATTTCTTTCTTAGCTTATTTTTTAATGTGTCTTTTTCTTTTTTCCATACTTCTCACCCAAATTGACAATACTTCCATCTTTTTCCTGAATGTTAATGTTATCTAACTGGGTTCTCAAATTCATACGGACAGATGCAATATATTCTGCACGTAATTTTTTTTGTTCTTCTTTTTCTTCTGGTGTCAGACCTGTTGTCTTTGATTTTCTTGCCAGCTCGTTAATTCGCTCAATCTGTTCCTGTTTCATGAAAATTCCTCCGCTTCTTTATATCTGTACTCTCCAAATTTTTCTGTTAGTACATTTATTTCATTCTATCCCAATTTATCAATAATGTCATCCAGATAAAACTCTTCTTTCTTATCTGCTAAAAATAAAGTTCCATGATTTCTTCCCTGCATAATTTTATGTATGACATGGAAATCATTTCCATTTGCAATGACCATATCAGCACCTGCACTAGTTGCTATATGTGCAGCCTTTAATTTCGTTGCCATTCCGCCAGTTCCTACAGAACTCTTTGAGGTATCTTTTGCCATGGCATCCAGATGAGAATCCAGTTTTTCTACCAGGTCAATAAATTCTGCATTTGGATTCTGATTTGGATCATCCGTAAAAAGTCCATCAATATCGGATAGCAAAATTAACATATCTGCCCCTGTCAGCGCCGCAACCAGTGCAGAAAGTGTATCATTATCGCCAAATTCAATTTCATCTGTAGAAATGGTATCATTTTCGTTTACAATCGGAATTGTGCCCATCTCAAGCAGAGTATCGAAAGTATTTTTTGCATTAATTCTTGTTGCACGGTTAATCATCGTATATTTTGTCATCAAAATCTGTGCTGCTGTCTGATTGTATTCTGCAAACAATTTTTGATAAATCATCATCAGGCGTGCCTGTCCGATTGCTGCACATGCCTGTCTTTTCGCAAGTTCCTTCGGTTTATGGTCAATTCCCATCGCACTTCTTCCTACTGCAATCGCTCCTGAAGAAACCACAATCACTTCTTTTCCCTGATTATGTAAATCTGCAAGCTCTCTTACAAGAATTTCCATTTTCATCAAATTCAAACGACCGGTTTCTTCATGCGTCAATGATGAAGAGCCTATCTTTACTACGATTCTTTTTTTCTCTTTTAATCGGTCTCGTACTTTCATGTATTCTCCTCTCCTGTATCGCCTTTTTATACTTTTTCTATATTAAAAGCTAAGGATTTCTGGCTTTGTTTCATGTTTTTTTATCTTACTACATTTTTTTTCTTTCGTAAAGTAGGATTTAAGAAGAATAATTCTCCAAAAAACTGTAAAGTGCTTCTGTTCCTGTTACTTCCTTGCCTGCCAGCACTTGTACCTGTTCGTCTGAAGGCAGTGCCTCTATTGGAATATTGGTCGTTTCAAACAACTGCCTGTCTGCTTTTTTGTATACGGCAAGATAATCATCTTTTACCTTTATCAAAAAAATCTCCTGATTGTCCGGTTCTTCTTTTTGAAGCACAATCTGGTTTTCTCCATAAGAGTGAATCCGGTATACTTGTTGTTTTACACTTCCACTCTTCTCATCATAAGATTCAAATACATATTTTTTATTCTGGTTAAATGGAACAGCTGATACCTGCTTTCCAATCCAGTCACTTTCTGTCTCCAAATCCTGTATCCTCTCTTTTAAGCCAGATACTTCACAATAAGAAACAATACCATTTCCTATTACAAGAGCAGACAAAAAAAAGCCGATACCAGAAATTATTTTTTTCATAAAAGACACTCCTTACTATTGTTCATTACCCTCGAAGACTTACTTGATTTGGTTAAATCAAATGCCACCAGATTCCGAGCGTAAATTGTTTTTATGAAACTAGTATCGACTTTATTTTTTTATTTATTCAATCTTTGATTCAAAAACTTTTTATTTACGGAGAATTCCAAGTTCTTCTAAGATTTCTTCCTGTTTCTTTTCCATAACAGCCGCTTCATTTGGCTCCATATGGTCATATCCCATTAGATGCAGCATACTGTGTGCAATTAAGAAAGCATACTCTCTTACTTCCCCATGTCCATAAGTTTCTGCCTGTTCTCTCATTCTTCCGACTGCAATCATAATATCTCCTAAAATCAATTCTCCGGTATCCGGATGAAATGCATCTTCCTCTTCTTCCAAAAAGGAAAAATCTCCAGGAGTATCAAAGTCAAGCATTGGAAAAGAAAGGACATCTGTCACACGGTCAATTTTACGAAACTCAGCATTTGTTTTTCGTATTTCTTCATCCGTCGTAAGTACAAGACTGACTTCCGCTTCATAAGGGCATTTTTCAAAATCCAGTGCTGCTTCCACTACTTCTTTTGCAATTTTTTCATAATCAAATCCCAGTTCTCCCAAATATTCTTTATCAATATTTAAAGTCATTTCCACTCCCTCTTTCTTTTCATCTCTTTTGTTTCTTTTTGAGGTTTCTGTTTTTTCTCATACTCATCATAAGCTTCTACAATCTTTTGTACCAGCGGATGACGTACCACGTCTTTATTAGTCAACTGGCAAAATGAAATTCCATCTACCTTTTTCAATACCTGCATTGCGATATCCAATCCAGAGCGTACCCCTGCCGGTAAATCTTTCTGAGTCTTATCTCCGGTTACAATTACTTTTGAACCAAAACCAATACGAGTTAAAAACATTTTCATCTGCGCCGGTGTTGTATTTTGTGCTTCATCGAGAATAATAAAGGCATTATCTAAGGTTCGACCTCGCATATATGCAAGTGGTGCCACCTCAATCAGACCTTTTTCCATATTTTTTGCAAAACTTTCCGGTCCCATAATCTGATACAGTGCGTCATACAATGGACGAAGATATGGATCAATTTTACTTTGCAAATCCCCTGGTAAAAATCCCAGTTTTTCACCTGCTTCAATTGCCGGACGAGTTAAAATAATTTTTCCAACTTCATCATTTTTAAATGCAGTTACTGCCATTGCAATTGCCAGATAGGTTTTTCCGGTTCCGGCAGGTCCGACACCAAATACTATCATTTTCTTACGGATTTCATCTACATAAGACTTTTGTCCCAGTGTTTTTGGCTTGATCGGACGACCATTGATAGTGTGGCAGATAAAATCTCTGTCCATCTCTGCCATCTGTCCCTCTTTTTCTTCAAAGGTAAGAGAAAGCGTATAATCTACATTCTGTTCTGTAATCGTATTTCCCCTCTTAGAAAGCATTAACAACTGTGAAATCACCCTCTGTGCTTGATTTGCAGAAGTTTCATTTCCTAAAATCTTTAATTTTCCATCTCTTGAAATAATCGTAACATTTAATGCCCGCTCTATTTTTTTTACATATTCGTCGAATTGTCCAAACACATTTTTTTCATGTTCTGCCGGAAAATCCATCCGAGATTCAATTATATTGCTCATCTATGCTGTTATTCCTTTCTGTCTTCAGCGGTGTCTGACAAGTCGCCTTTTCAATTAAAATCAAACTTCCTTTTGTCACACAGCTGTTCTTGTTTACCTCTATTCTAACATGATTTTCAGATATTTGAATACCTTTTTGTGATAAAGTTTCTAGCACACGTAAAATTGTCTGCTCTGCCTTTTTTTCTGCCTCTTTCTTCGTATAAATCCTCTCTTTTTTCTCTATTGCATAATCTATACTTTTTCCATAGAACACGGGTAGCTTAAAATTTTCTGTCAGCTTCAACTGTCGAAGTTTCAGCAACCGATTATATTCCTGCTTTTTTAAGTTTCGACTGGTATCAAGATAATAATTTCCTGCCTGAATGATATAACCCTGCCTTGTTTCCCCACTCGGTATTATCTTTTGATAGGTTCTCGAAAACTCCTGATAATATTCCATTTTATATTGAATTTCGATATCTGCATCTGCCTGCACCGTTTGATATCCCATAACTTCCTGACTATCATTTATAATTGGAATTTTTCCCGACACTAAAATTTCATTCTTACTACAATTCTCTCCTATTTTCTTTTTTGCCTTTCCCTTTCTTACAATCATAGATAAGATAATTCCATCTTTTTGTGCACGTAAATCACAGGGCATTTCTTTTTTTTGTAACTGTTTTTCTTTTTGATAGCTTTCATTTTCTTTTACTTCTAACATGAGTCTCGTTCCTGTCAATTTCGCTGATACCCATGTAATGTCCGGAAATTCTTTTCTAAGCTTCCCTGCAATATAGCCACAATCTACCTGGTCTCTTCTCATTCCATGCCATACATCCTGTGTTTCAAGATAATTTAAAATCGATTCTGTTGAATTATGAACATTTCCCTCCACATGAATATTCCATACTCTTTCTGATAATAAAAATACAGCTATCAGTGCCAGTAAAAATCCAACAAAAAATACCCTTCTTTTTTTATTTCTGTAAAAAAAGAAAGGTATTCCGTATTTTCCTTTAATTTTAATTTTAGTTCCTGTTTTTCTTCTTACTTCATCCATCCGATAAAAATCTGAAATCAATACATAACCCCAATAAACCGCCTCGTGTTTTTCAATCTGACAAATTTGAATCTTATGATGTGCACACAAATTTAAAAATCGTTCCGATTCTTGTCCCCAAAAACAAATCCTGAGATATCCTTTCCAGAAATTTTTTCCTAAAATCACCTGGTCCTCCCCATTTAGCAATCTAACTCTTTTTAGCCAATAAATTCTAATCTGAAAATTATTCCGGTAATTCTAATTTCTTCATTATCATACGATTGAATGGAAAGTCTGTCTCCCTCTAACTTCAATTTACCATTCTTTGTCAACAAAACAATACAGCTATCCGTATAATATCGGATACACTTATAATTTTCAACACAAAGTTCCCTTTGTCCAATCATCGTTAACACTGGCTCCTGATAAGCCAAGTCTTTTGGAATCTGCATCTTGTCTGCCAGTTTCTGTGGGACGCTTTTTTTTCGCATGAACCGTTTATCCCATACTTCTTATTAATATAAATATGCAAAAACCAATTTCTTATGCGGATTTTTTATGCAAGAAATAAAATCCCAAACCACAAAATCTGATTCGGACTTAACGTAAATTCCATATCAAACTTTTCAGCCAGCTCACTTACAATAATTCCATGACTTTCCACACAAGGATGCATTTTCTCCGGAAAGCGACACGGACCGTCTGGATATGCGCAAGTATCACAAATGTCGCAGGATTCTGTGGACAATGCCATACACTCGCTTCCCTGTGACTTTATAAATGCTTCAATTGCAGCTGTTACCTCTTCGTGTTCCGCTCTGGTTGCAAGTGTTTCTTCAAAATTAATTACATCGGATACTTCTGCAATCGTAGAAAACAAAAAACATTCTTTATACTTGAGACATCTGTGTTTACATTCTTCTACACTTCCGACTGCCGGCGGGCATGCCCAGGTAGAATTATAACGCTCACATTCCTGTTCACAAATCCATCTCACCCGATAAGAAAATTCAATCTCTTCAGGTTTAAAAAAAGCATACTGATACACCGGATACTGACAGATAAATTCTTCAATTTGTTCGTGTGTTACCATTTTCTTTCCTCAACTTTCTTTTCTTTTTGCTTCTTTTCCGTTATAATAAAAGTATAAATTTATCACTTACCTTGAAAGGAGATGCCCACGATGTCAGACACTGCAGATACCTCAAATGAATATACGAAAATCTATCATACCAAGTGTCTTACCGATGCAAGTGATGTCACCCATACTGTGCTTTATAAAAAGTCCACCTGCACCCGCGTAGATGATTTGGTTCTTAATTTTCATTGCAGTCGTGATTCAAAATGCGTAAAATGCCAGCAAAATTATTTATGATAGGGTTCTCGATTGATAATACGGTAACTCCGATATATCTGTTCGAGCAAAATAACACGCATTAACTGATGGGGAAAAGTCATTTTAGAAAAACTTAAGGCATAATTAGATTTTTTTAATACCTCTTTTCCAAGCCCAATCGAACCCCCGATGATAAAAACAATTTGACTTTTTCCCTGTATTCCAAGCTGTTCTATCTTATCAGCCAGTTCCTCTGAAGCCAGCTGTTTCCCTCCAATTTCAAGTGTTATTACATAAGCATCTTCTTTTATATATTTTAAAATCCGTTCTCCCTCTTTTGAACGAATGGACTCTTCTACCACTTCACTGGCACGTTCCGGTGTTTTTTCATCTGCCACTTCAATAATTTCTAATTTACAATATTTACTTAAGCGTTTACTGTACTCTCCAATTGCATCTCTTAAATATTTTTCTTTTATCTTTCCAACTGTAATCAGCGTAATCTTCATATTTGCTCCATCTGTTTTGAATAAAGTCAAAAAGACCCTACTGCCGCCAAAGCAGCAGAAGGGTTTTTTAGCATCTTTTGATTAGTTTTCTTTTCCTTTGATGAATTCATCAATGCCTTTCGCAGCTGCTTTACCTGCACCCATAGCAAGGATAACTGTAGCTGCACCTGTTACAGCATCACCACCGGCATATACGCCTTCTTTTGTGGTTTTTCCTGTTTCTTCATCTGCAATAATACATTTTCTCTTGTTTGTGTCAAGACCAATTGTAGTAGAAGAAATCAATGGATTTGGAGAAGTTCCCAGAGACATAATAACTGTGTCTACATCCATTTCAAATTCGGAATCCGGAATTACAACCGGACGTCTTCTTCCAGAAGCATCCGCTTCACCAAGCTCCATGCGAACACATTTCATACCTTTTACCCAGCCGTTTTCGTCTGCAATAATTTCAACCGGATTTGTTAACAGGTCAAAAATGATTCCTTCTTCTTTTGCGTGATGTACTTCTTCTGCTCTTGCAGGAAGCTCAGACTCACTTCTTCTGTATACAATATGTACTTCTGCACCCAGACGAAGTGCAGTTCTTGCAGCATCCATTGCTACGTTACCACCACCGATAACAGCAACTTTCTTACCAGTTTTAATCGGTGTATCATGGTCATCACGAAACGCTTTCATCAGGTTACTTCTTGTCAGATATTCATTAGCAGAGAATACACCGTTGCTTACTTCACCCGGGATTCCCATAAACATCGGAAGACCTGCTCCAGAACCGATAAATACAGCTTCAAATCCTTCTTTTTCAAGAAGCTCATCGATTGTAGTAGATTTACCGATAATAACGTTTGTTTCAATTTTTACGCCAAGAGATTTTACGTTTTCAATCTCTTCTTTTACAACTTTATCTTTTGGAAGACGAAATTCCGGAATACCATAAACTAAAACTCCGCCCGGCTGATGAAGTGCTTCAAAGATTGTTACATCATAGCCAAGTTTTGCCAGGTCACCAGCACAGGTAAGACCAGCAGGACCGGAACCGATAACAGCAATTTTATGTCCATTTTTTACTTCTGCTGCTTCTGGTTTGATGCCATTTTCTTTTGCCCAGTCAGCAACAAAACGTTCCAATTTACCGATGGAAACTGCTTCACCTTTGATTCCACGGATACATTTTCCTTCACACTGGCTTTCCTGCGGACATACACGACCACAAACTGCCGGAAGAGAACTTGATTTTCCGATTACTTTATAAGCTTCTTCAAAATTTCCTTCTTTTACTTCTTTTACAAAGCCAGGAATATCAATATTTACAGGACATCCCTGTACACATTTTGCATTTTTACAAGTCAGACAGCGATTTGCTTCTTCTACTGCTTCTTCCTTATTATATCCTAAACATACTTCTTCAAAGTTCGTTGCTCTTACTTTTGCGTCCTGTTCTCTAACCGGAACTTTCTTTAATACGTCACCCATTATTTGTCACCTCCACAGTTTCCGCATCCACCGTGATGAGTATCTCCTTCACGCTGTTTTAATAATGCACGTCCTTCTTCTGTCTTGTACATCTGCTGTCTCTGCATAGCAAGATTCCAGTCAATCAGATGTCCATCAAATTCCGGTCCGTCTACACATGCGAATTTCACTTTATCTCCAACAATTACACGACATGCTCCACACATACCAGTACCATCTACCATAATCGGGTTCATGGATACGATTGTCGGAATTCCAAGCTTTTGTGTTGTAAGGCAACAGAATTTCATCATAATCATCGGTCCGATGGAAACACATTTTGTATAGGTTTTTCCTTCAGCTACTAAATCTTCAATAACTTTTGTAACCATACCATGACGTCCATAAGAACCATCATCCGTTGTAATATATAAATTACCTGCAACAGCTTTCATTTCTTCTTCAAGAATAATTAAATCTTTTGTTTTTGCACCAACGATAACATCGGCATCGATACCATGTTCATGCAGCCATTTTACCTGTGGATAAACCGGAGCGGTTCCTACACCGCCGGCAACAAATAAAATTTTTTCTTTTTTCAGGTCTTCTAAATCTTCCTCTACTAATTCTGATGGACATCCTAATGGTCCAACAAAATCTTCAAAGAAATCTCCCTCTTTCATCTGTGCAAATTTTGTAGTAGAAGCTCCAATCGGCTGGAATACGATTGTAATGGTTCCTGCTTCTCTGTCATAGTCACAGATTGTCAGCGGAATTCTTTCACCCTCATCATCTTTTTTTACGATAATGAACTGACCAGGCTGGCAGTGCTGCGCAACACGTGGTGCTTCTACAACCATGAGATAAATAACCTCATTCAGCTTTTCTGCTTTCAGAATCTTGTACATATTGTCCTCCTCACAATTCCCAAAAGGGAATATTTTATTGCTATGATTGCTATCAACCAGTATAATCCAATTTTCATCAAAATTCAATTAAAAAATCGTACTTTTCCTCAAACATACAAAAAAACTAGTTTCTCACTGGTAAAAGACATACGTTTCACTTGCAGTCAAACTAATTTTTCCATTTTTATTCACCAAAATTGCGGAAAAAATATGTTCACCCTCTGGCATTTCAACCGGTCCTGTGTACCTTGTACTTTCTGTCGTCACAGTATCATCAAATGCATAATAAGCAGTACAGCCACTCGGCACTGCAATTCGAATTTTTGTCGCCTTTTCATATTGCCCGGAATCCGGTGTGATTTTAGGTGCATCCGGAGCTTTAAATTCAATCTTATAAACTTCTTCTTTATTTTCGCTTGGGATTCCCTTAGCATTATAGGCAATATACTTTAACGTGTATTCTCCTTCTTCTGATAAAACAATTCCATAGTCTGAATCATAACGTGTTCCATTTGTCTTATCTGGTTCACTACCATCCAAAGTATAATAAACCTTTGTTCCATATTTCATGGCAGTAAAATCAATCCTCTGTTCTTTCTCGTAAGTTCCACCATTTAAAGAAATTACCGGTACTTCACATACATAATCTTCGTAACGTGATTTCACTTTTTCATTATCACACTCATCTAAAAGTGACTTAATCGAATCATAATCTTTCTGTTTTTCATAAAGTCTCAACAGTTCTCCATAGGCACTTACATTATCCTGTTCTTTTTCTATTACAGATGAAAGAATAGGAAGTGCTTTTTCTTCCTCTCCGTTTACTGTATAAATTTTTGCCTGCAGAATTTTTGCTGATGTACTGTCCGGCTGTAATTCCAATGCCCGCTCCAGATAGCTTAAAGCAGATTCATAATTTTTATTTGTCACTTCTGACTCCGCCTGTGCCATCTGCATGTCAAACGAATTATATTCTTTCCGCTTAATTGCAAAACCTGCCACACCTGCCAATAAAATCAAGGCAGCAATACTCCCTCCGAATATTTGATATTTTCTCCGTTTTTTCTTCCGAATTTCTTCCTGACGTTTTTTCTGGCGCAGTTCTTCTTCCTTTTTTTGTTTTTTTTCTTTCAAATTTTTCTCCCGCATTTGTTTTTGAAGCAGAATCGTCTCCAATGTATGATATTCCGGCACCCATTGTATTTCACTTTTACATACCGGACAAAATAATGTTCCATCTTTTAGTTCCGTGCCACAATTTGCACATTTCATGTAAGACAACCTCTTTTCTTTCTCGCCCTGCATGATTTTATCTCAATCTTCAACTAAAATAAAATCATGCAGACCAAAATCCATTATAGATATTCCTCTATATATTGTTCAAATTGTTCCATGGACATAAGAACCTTTCTTGGCTTTGTACCTTCTTCCTGACCAACCACTCCTGCCTCACATAACTGATCCATAATTCTTGCTGCACGGTTAAATCCTATCTTAAACACACGCTGAAGCATTCCTATCGATGCCTTATCCTTTTCTATAATAAATTTACCTGCATCTGCAAAATAAACATCTCTCTCATCAGCCTCTAAAGAAGCTTCTTCCTGTTTTGTTCCTTTCAAAGTATTAATCTGTTTCTCAATTTCATGGTCATACTGTCCATTTGTCTGCTCTGAAAGAAATTTTACAACTGCTGATACTTCTTTATCACTGATAAATGCGCCCTGTACACGTGCCGGTTTCTGATATCCCTGAGGGTAAAACAACATATCACCCTTACCAAGCAGTTTTTCTGCCCCATTCATGTCGATGATCGTTCGGGAATCTACGCCTGAAGAAACCGAAAATGCAATTCGAGATGGCATGTTAGCTTTAATCAAACCAGTAATTACATTAACCGATGGTCTTTGCGTCGCAATAATCAAATGAATCCCTGCTGCACGTGCAAGTTGTGCCAGACGGCATATTGCATCTTCCACCTCTCCCGGGGCAACCATCATAAGGTCAGCCAGCTCGTCTACAATTACCACAATTTGCGGCATCTTTTTCAAGAGTTTTTCCGTCTCCTGATTTATTTTCTTTGCATTTAATACTTCTATTTTTTCATTATATCCTTTAATGTCACGTACATTGTATTCTGCAAATTGATTATAACGTTCCGTCATCTGAGCGACAGCCCAATTTAACGCACCTGCTGCTTTCTTCGGCTCTGTTACTACCGGAATCAAAAGATGTGGAATTCCGTTATAGACGCTTAACTCTACCACTTTCGGGTCTATCATAATGAGTTTTACTTCTTCCGGAGAAGCTTTATACAAAAGACTCATAATTAATGTATTAATACAGACGGACTTACCTGAACCAGTTGCACCGGCAATCAAAAGATGCGGCATCTTTGCAATATCTGCAATCACCGGTTTTCCTGCAATATCTTTTCCAGCCGCAAATGCCAGCTTGGATTTTGATTTTACAAACGCCTCTGACTGAATTAAGTCTCTAAGCATCACTACACTGTTTTGTTTATTCGGTACTTCAATCCCAATTGCGGCTTTTCCTGGAATCGGTGCTTCAATTCGGATATCGGTAGCAGCAAGATTTAACTTGATATCATCTGCAAGGCTTACAATCTTACTTACTTTTACCCCCAGCTCCGGCTGTACCTCGTAACGCGTAACTGTAGGTCCACAGCTGATATTGGTAATGGTTACATTTACACCAAATGTGTGCAGAGTTTCCTGCAATTTTTTTGCGGTATTTCGTAAATGGTCATCTGAGTCACCACCATTTCCCACTCCTTTTTTCAATAACGTAATCGGCGGAAATTCATATACGGCCGGCGGTGCTTCTTTTTGTTGTACTTTTATCTGCTGATTTTCTTTTACAGATGAAAGCTTTTTCTTTTCAGGTTCTTTTTCCTTATCTTTCTGTTGTTTCTTTTCTGTTTTCTTTGGTATCGTCAATTCTTCTAAATCCCACAATGCCACTTCCTCGGCTCTGTGGATTGGAAATGCATTTTGAGGAGTAAATCCCTCTTTTTCTTCTTGTTCTATATTTTTAATGTACTCAGTTTCTTCTGTTTCATGTAAATCGTCAAAATTTATTGGCTCTTTTTCTTCCTCTTCTTTTTTCTTTAAAGCTGATTTTGAAAGTGCTGCCATCTTTGTAACTCCATCGGCAATTTTTGAGTGCTTTGCTCCCTGTTTGTGCTGCTGAAGCTGGAGTTCATCTGAATTTTCTGTCTCCTGAGCTGCCTTTTGTTTTTCCCATCTTTCCTGCTCCAATTTTACCTTTGCGTACATTTTTGTTCCGCTTTTTTTCATCAGTTCAAACATAGATTGCTGCGTTACAAGTACCACAGAAATGATTCCAGAGGCAACTAAAATCACATAAGTACCGGCTACTCCAAATGCTTTCGCCGTTACATTGCAGATCGCTCCGCCCAATACTCCGCCACCACTTTGTGACAAGGCGGATATCCGATAATATTCTTCTAATGTCGTTCCCTCATAATATCCATCTGTCAATAGCTGCATAAAAGCGCAAACCGCTACAAACATCAACAAAAATCCAACCATCTTTCGATATGCTCTTGGATTTTTGCTGTTTGAAATCATAAAAGCAGTCACAAAGAATAAGAACACCGGAAAAACATAAGTTACAATTCCAAATAATCCAAAAAATAAATTACTGATGTAACTTCCAATTATGCCTCCAGCTCCAAAATTACTTAACATTAACAAAATAGAAACTGCAACTAAAATCCAAAGAAAAATCTCTGTATAAAGTTGAGATTCCGTTTTTGTTTCTGTTTTTTTCTCGGAAACTGCAGAACTTTTTCTGTTTTTTCTGACCGGCATGCCTTTTTTTTCTGCTCTTTTTGTCTCGCCTGTTCCGTTTTTTTCGCTTTGAACTTTATTCGTACTTGTTTTATTTGCCCTCGTTTTATTCTTATTTGTTAAACTACTTTTATCTGTATTCCCTTTATGTGTATTGGTTCTGCCTGAATTTGTACCGGTATTGGCTTTACTTGTTTTATTTCGATTCGTTTTTTCTAAATTTGTTTTACCTAAATTTGCTTTTTTTGATGCTGCCATCTACACTACTCCCTTTTTACACTGCCTTTTCTTATAAAGCAAAGCTGCAGATAATTGTCAGAACTGCCATAAAGAAACAATATACACTAAAACGGCGAAATGGCTTTCTTTTTACAATTTTTAACATCATTTTAATACAAAAGCACCCTGTCACAGCCGCTGCAATGAAGCCCAGTACACCCATTCCTACCATTCCTGCTGAGAATTCACCTGGATTGAGCTTTACAATTTCAAGCACCAATGCGCCAATCACAGCCGGTATAGACAGTAAAAACGAATAACGGATTGCAAATTTTCGATTCAAGCCACATAACAGACAAGCCACAATCGTCACCCCTGCACGTGAAATTCCAGGTAACACTGCGAACCCCTGAAAAACACCTATAATAACTGCAACCAGATAAGTGACTTCTTTTGGCACTTTATTTCCTGTTGGAAAGAAATCCGCAATAAACAACAAAACTCCCGTAATCAAGAGTCCGATTCCCGGTGCAAGCAAATTTGCTGACGCTACTCTTACTGACTCTTCTAACAGCATTCCAATAATAAAAGTCGGAACACTAGACACAATCAATAAAAGCATAAACTTCCTGTAATTATTGGGAACTAACTTTCGATAGCGTTTTCCACTCTGTTTCCATCCATTATGAATTCCTGTTCTGATGTTATAGTAAATATCATAGACCAATCGAAGGAGTTCCAGAATCAGTCTTTTTATATCAGAATTAAATGCCAACATAACCGCCACCAGCGTTCCGACGTGTAAAATTACATGAAAAAACACCGATGGCTGTATTTTCATTCCAAAAAGATTTTCTAAAATCACTAAATGTCCGGAACTGCTCACTGGAAAAAATTCAGTAATTCCCTGTACAATTCCCAATAAAAATGCCTGTATATATGACATAAAAACAACCTCATATCTTATGTATTTTCCCATTCTGTTCTTTTTGAACAAATGGGAACATTCTTTTATCGAACATTTATTTTATCATAAAATCTACTTTCGCACAATGTAAAACTCTCTATAATTTTTATTTTTCTTACTTTATCTCCAACGATTTTTCAATCAGCTCATATAACTTGTAAAATGCCTGCGAAATCCCTCCAACTTCATCAATCAATCCCTCTTTTACTGCCTCTTTCCCATCCAGCATTGTTCCGACATCTTTTACCAGCTGTGTGGTATCCAGCATCAGTTCTTCCATTCGATTTTTTCCCATATTAGAATGGGATGCCACAAATTCCGTAATGCGTTCCTGAATTTTCTCAATATTTTTATAAGACTGCATTACTCCGATAAACATTCCATTACTTCTGACCGGATGAATCATCATAGTAGCAGAAGGAACAATATATGAATAATCTGCTGAAACTGCCATCGGAACTCCAATTGAATGACCACCTCCTAAAACCAGAGAAACACTTGGTTTGCTCATAGAGGCAACCATCTCGGCAATTGCCAGACCCGCCTCCACGTCACCTCCTACGGTATTAAGTAGAATTAAAACTCCATCTACCTCGCTGCTATTCTCTATTTCAGCAAGTTTTGGAAGTACATGTTCATACTTTGTCGTTTTACTGTTTGCAGACAATACCTCATGCCCCTCTACTTCTCCAATGATACTTAGCAGATGAATCCGATAATTCTGTCTATTTTCCTCAAGCAGTATCTGCCCCATCTCTCTTATCTGTTCATTTTTGGTTTCTTCTTGTTCTGATATTTGTTTTTTTTCTGTTTCTGACATAAAAAAACACCTCCAAAAATTAAATTTCTGGAGGTATTATGCGCATTTTATTTTAGTATCATGTAATTTTTTTAGATAAAATTATTCATCCCAGTTGTGCCATACATACTGAACATCATCATCATCATCCAATAAATCTAATGTTCTCTGTAAGTTTTTGATATCCTGCTCATCAGTCAGCTCTACATAAGTCTGAGGAATCATGGCAACTTCTGCTTCCATCATCGGGATTCCTTCTTTTTCTAATGCTTCACGCACTGCACTGAATTCATCTGGGTCTGTCAATACTTCAAAGCTGTCCTCTTCTTCTGAGAAATCTTCAGCTCCGGCATCCAGTGCAATCATCATTAAATCATCTGCATCCATTTCACATTCTTCTTTATCAATGATAATCTGACCTTTTCTATCGAACATGAAAGAAACACATCCCGGTGTTCCAATACTTCCGCTTCCTTTTGTAAAATGACTTCTTACATTACCCGCTGTACGGTTTTTATTATCTGTTAAAGTTTCTACGATAATTGCAACTCCGCTTGGACCATATCCTTCGTAAGTAATTCTTTCGTAATTATCTGCGTTACTGTCGCCTGCTGCTTTTTTAATTCCTCTGTCGATTGTATCATTCGGCATGTTATTTGCTTTTGCCTTTGCAATTACATCACGAAGTTTACTGTTGTTATTCGGGTCTGGACCACCCTCTTTTACAGCGATTACAATTTCACGACCAATTACAGTAAAAATTTTACCTTTTTTGGCATCATTTTTTTCTTTCTTATGCTTTATGTTTGCGAATTTTGAATGTCCTGACATTTCTCTTCTCCTTTTTCTTCAGGTAGTTTTTCTACCCTTACTCTTTGAATTGTATTATTTTCCACCGCAAGAATGGTGAACAGATAACCGTTTGCCCGAATTTCTTTATCTTCATCGATATTCGGAATGTGTCCCAAAAGAGAGGTCAGATAACCATTTAATGTTTCATACTCTTCTTCCTGTAAATCAATCGAAAGTGTTTCTTCTACATCTTCAAGCGGAGTTAAACCTTTCATAAGATATGTATTATCTAACTGCTCAGTAATAAAATGGTCATCTTCATCATATTCATCTAAAATATTTCCTACAATTTCTTCTAAGATATCTTCCATTGTTACAATACCGGATGTTTGGCCATATTCATCTACAACGATTGCCATGTGAAGTTTCTTTGCCTGCATGCGCTTAAATAAATCATTAATACTTCGAGTTTCCGGAATGTAAGAAGCATCCCGAATCAGGTTAGGAATTCTTCCAACTGTTTCTTCGGCATGATTCTCAAACATCATCTCTTTCATTGCATCTTTCAAATGCAAAATTCCAATAATATCATCAATATCATCCCGATAAACCGGATATCTTGAATTACTGCCGTTTAACATAAGCGTCAATGCCTCTTTTAACGGTGTTTTTTCATCAATCGCATTAATGTTCTTTCGATGTGTCATAATATCCTGCGCCTCTTTATCAGAAAACTCTATGATATTTTGAATCATTTCTGCTTCACTTTCTTCAATCACACCCTGTTCATGCGCATCATCCACAATCGAAATAATTTCTTCTTCTGTCACATCTTCTTCTGATTTATGTGGGTCAATTCCAAATAATCGGACGCACCCATTTGACAGTTTAATCGTAAAAAACGTAAGTGGTGTAAATAATGTAATGAGCAGTTTAACTGTTTTCTCTGTTCGATAAACCCACTTCATAGGCTCTTTTACGGAAACTTTCTTAAAAGAAATCATTCCAATTGCCACTAGTATCCCCACCATAACAAATAATACGAAAGCCGCACACAAAACAGCCTGTACCTTCTTTGACATAGAAGCAAAAAAATCAATATTTCTCAGCACATCTTCAAGTGCCGGCACAATTTTGTGAATTCCAACATAACCGGATAATACAGCAAAAAAAACACTCGATATTAAGGTTGTATTAATCACTCGTGCCGGTGAATCAATCACACTTAAAAGCCACTGTGATTTTTCATCACCTTCCTGTGCCTTTTTTTCAATTTCACTTTCACTTACCTTCTGTATGGCGGAACCAAATCCATACAAAATTCCGTTTATGATAACAAATAAAATCAAAACGATTCCTGTCCATAAAGGACTACTCCCGTCGTCCATAAAATTTCTCTATTCCCTCTTTCTTGTCTCAGATTGCCCTTTTTTCACAGAGCTATTCTACAATAAGATACCATTTTCCTTTTCTCACGTCAAGATTTTTTCACTATGTAGGCAGCTCCAGACTCACACACAGGGCATGGTTGACTTTCTGTAAAATCTCTGCATCCAAATGACAAACCTTGTCTTTTAATCTTCTTTTATCAATTGTACGAAGCTGCTCCAGCAAAATTACCGAATCTTTTACTATCGCATAGGAAGAAGCATCAATCTCAATATGCGTCGGCAGTTTTGCCTTATTCATTTTTGATGTAATGGCAGCACAAATCACAGTCGGACTATGCTTATTTCCCACATCGTTTTGTATAATCAATACAGGGCGGACACCACCCTGTTCACTTCCCACCACGGGCCTTAAATCTGCATAAAAAATATCACCACGTTTAATTACCACACGTTTTCACTCTCCGATTTTTTTCTGTGTTTTCTATCTCAGTCAATAAGACTCCTGCTTCTAGTAAAGCGGACATTCGCAATCCGCTTCGCTACTTGCTCATGAACGCAGTCGCT
>ERZ773169.265-NODE-265-length-74129-cov-6.372965_pt1 | contig 74129 bp, 65 predicted proteins | sample MGYA00580536_ERZ773169 | MGnify/ENA primary metagenome ERZ773169 (study PRJEB29015, sample SAMEA2737814) | human gut metagenome | biome: human gut; feature: human-associated habitat; material: faeces | place: China | collected 2012 ... | reverse complement strand
CCCGGTTTTCATGCGTTTGCGCAGCAAACGCTTTTGAATGCGCGCTGCCGCGCGATTGCTGTTCTGGTGTGAAAACAGACTTTATCGACAGACAAGGGCATGGACGAAAGTCCATGCCCTTGTTATTATTGTCTTGAGGTTTTACCAACCGAAGCTCGAGAACGGGGAGGAGAAGCCGCCGAAGCTGCCGTAGCCATTGCCGTAATTGCCGTAATTATCGTTCTGGCTCTGGTTCTGCTGCTGTGTCTCAGCCGGATCGTCGCCCTCCAGATCGTGCGCATCGGTCAGCGTGATGGTGAGGTTGATGGTCTTGTCCTCGGAGATGCGGTAGACGGAAAGCGTCAGCTTGTCGCCGGCCTTCTTGTCGGCCTTGACGGTGTTTACCTCGTCCATGGTCGGGGTCGGGGTGCCGTCTACTGCGGTGATGACGTCGCCGACCTTGAGGCCCTCAGAGGCGGCTTTGGCGCGCGAGTCGATCGAATAGACCTGAACGCCCGAGATGCTGCCGTCCTGCGAGGAGACATTGCGGCCGGTGATGCCGATGGACGGACGGCCGGAAACGTAGCCGTTCTGGATGATCTCGTCGACGATATCCTTTGCGGTGTTGATCGGGATGGCGAAGCCCATGCCCTCAACGGTCGCGCTGCCGAAGGCGTTGCCGGACAGCTTGGCCGAGGTGATGCCGACGACCTGACCGTACTCATTGATGAGCGCGCCGCCGGAGTTGCCGTTGTTGATGGAAGCGTCGGTCTGGATCAGGCTCATGACGCGGTCATTGACGGTAAGGTCGCGGTTGATCGCGGAGATGCGGCCGCCGGTGATGGTGTTCGCAAACTGAACGCCGCCGGGGGAGCCGATCGCGTAGGCGTATTCGCCCGGCTGGAGCTGGTCGGAGTCGCCGAACTCAGCGGGGGTCAGGTCGGTGCTGCTTTCGACTTTGATCACGGCGAGGTCGGTCTGCTCGTCCGTGCCGACGATGGTCGCATCGAGCGAGGAGCTGTCGCTCAGCTGAACCGAAACCGACTGTGCACCCTCGACAACGTGGTTGTTGGTGATGATGTAGCCGTCCTTGCTCATGATAACGCCCGAGCCGCTGCCCTGTCCTTCGCTCGTGGTCGAGATAACGGATACGACCGAGGGGCTGACCTTTTTGTAGATGTCCTCGCCGGACATGCCGTCAGAGGAGCTCGAGCTGCTGTCCGAGGGCTTGCTGTTGATCTGCATGGTCGGCGTGGAGCCGCTGTCGGTCGAGGCAGATGCGGAGCTGTCCGTCTGGCTGCTGCCGGTGACGAAATAGGTGGCTACCGCGCCGCCTGCGAACAGAAGGCAGGCCGCGGCAACGCTGCACAGGCCGATGACGAGTCTGCGGCCGCTTTTTTTGCTGCGGTGCGGCATTGCGTTCTGCTGATTCTGCTGATGCCATGCGTCACTGTACGGAATGCCGTTCTGCTGCTGCGGTGTCTGCTGAATCGGCGGCTGCTGGAAGGACTGGAACTGCTGTGCATTGCTGCGCTCACGCGGAGACTGATACTCCGGGTGCTGCACCGGTGTCTGGAACGGGGTGCGCGGCTCCTCGCCGGACTTCTGCTGCGCCTGCGGCGTTTCGGTCTGCTGCGGCTGCGCAGGAGAATCGTTCTGCTGTGCCTGCGGCTCTGCGGCGGGAGTCTGGGTTTCCGCTGCCTTGTTTTCGGCAGTCTGGTTTTCGTTTTCCAATTTATTATTGAAGTCGTCCATTTGAATGGCCTCCTTATCGTTTACTGTCTCTATTGTAAATTTGCTGTGTGGCAGTTTGTTGAAAACAATGTGAACATACTTTGAACAATTATTTATTATAGCACGCGCAGGTGCATATGAAAAGGGCGCACCGAGGTGCGCCCTTAGACTGTCGAAGGAGGAAGGCGGCTATGCTACCGGAGCATTTCGCCCGCATAGGCAAGCCCCTGATGAATGTTGACGCCTGCGCTTTCGATCGCACCGGCGATGATGACCGCCGCGATGATGATGGCGGCTGCGATGATGATCTTGCCGATCAGGTTTTGATATTCTTTCATTTTAGTTCCTCCCTCTGGTCTGGTATTCAGTTCAGCTCGTCGAGCGGCGTCAGCACGGCGTCCTTCGGCGGCGCGGAAACCGGTGCCGAGGACGGGGCGAGGCTGAGCGAGAGATCGAACGTGAGCGTGCCCTGATTGCGCAGATGGTTGGAGAGGGTCATTCTGCCGCTCGTGCCGGAGAGATCAAAGGTCAGACGGGTGCGGTTGGCAACCGGGAACAGGCTGCCCTTGATGTCGAGGGTCAGATCTCCCGACGCCGCGCCGGTGGCAGTGTTGAGAGTATAGCTTCCGCTGACGCCGACCATATCATCCTCTTCGCCGCCGAGCAGAGATTTGACCGAGGGCTGCGCAGTACAGCGATCGCCCGAGCGCGTGAACACCGCATCGCCCAGTACAGCAGACAGGCTCTGCTGCCTGTCCTCGAGCGAGCTGTAAAAGCCGCTCCAGCCGCCGTATTCCTCCGCATACGCCTCGGCGGAGGCGAGAAGCGCCGCGCCGCAGGTGTTTTGGGTATCAGCGTTCCGGTACAGCGTCAAAAGATCGCCGAGCGCGGTCTTTTCGCTGAAATGCTCCTCATAATACCAGCCGTCCGTCTTTTTGTCCGTACCGCTGCTCGAGGTGAGTGCAGAGAACAGCAGCGGACTGCGCACATACAGCGTGTCCGTATCGGCGTTGTAGATCAGGTCGAACGCCGCGTTCCCGAGAGCGCTCTTATAATAGGAAAGCATGGACGCGGAGAAGAGCTGCGAGGTCGGGCCATCCGCGCTGCTGATAAGGTCGGACGAGAGAAGACCCGCGAGTGCGGAAAGATCGGCGGACGCAGAGAGCGAGGCGCTTTTTCCGTCCGAGATGAGCGTCATCGTGCCCGAAGCGCTGTATTTTTTGTCGCCGCTGATCGTGTCGAACGCGGTGCAGTCCAGCTTTGCGGTGAGCCCCATGCGCACGGCATCGGCATTTTGCAGCCTGGGCACGGCGGCGAGCCAGCGGTTCGCGGTCGTAAAGCCGCTGTCGATGCTCTCGAGCAGCGCGTCCCGGTCATACAGCACCGCGCACTGTGCGCCGTCGTCCCATTCGACGGTCAGACCGAGGCTTTCCGCGAGAAAACGTACGGGGACGCAGGTGCGGCCGTCCTTTTCGATGGGCGAGGCGTCGAGCGGAACGGTTTTCAGCACCTTGCCGGTCACCCTGTCGGAAACGGTGAGGGTGTCACCGCCGATTGCGAAGCGGCAGACCGTGCCGTCAAGCGAAGCGAAAACCGTGCCGCTGTCGTAGCCGACCTCAGCGCCAAGCGCTTCCGCGACCGTGCGGAAGGGTACCATGGTGCGGCCGTTCTCGAAGAACGGCTGAACGTCGGGGAACGTGAGCGTCTTGCCGGAAAGCTGCACGCTGAGTGCGGGGACGGCGTACAAATCGTCCTGAAGCGTCATGTCGAGCGCCGTGCTGCGGTAGAAGGCCTCGCGGTCATCCCAGTAACCGCTGTCGAGCCATTCCTCGAGGTCGCTCTGCTCGGCGTCATGGAAGCGGAGCGCGACGGACGGGTCGCTATGTATCTCGTCGAGATGGCGGCGGTAGCAGTCGCTCGCCTGATCGTAGCTGAACTTGTCGAACCACCAATCATAGGAGGAGGTGTACGCCTCCACGCTGTCGTAGCCGAACTGCTGGTACATGGGCGGCGCGGTGTCGAGCGCGAGCGCTGCGGGCAGCGAGGACACGGCAAGAGACGCCGCGAGAGCGGCAGTGAGCAGTCGTTTATGCTTCATAGAGATCCTCCTTTGTATGCAGGTGTGAATACTGCTTTATTTTTCTATTGTACTACATATGCCGCTGAACTGTCCATTGCCCTTTTGAACGGATTTCGGCGCGAAAAACCGTCATGATTTCCGGGGCGTCCGCGTAGCATGGAGAGAGGGAGGGGAGAGAAATGTTCATCACCATCACGCGCTCCATGCTGCGCCGTGTCGCGGCGGCAGCGGCGGCTTTTGCGGTCGTCGCGGCGCTTTTCATGATGTTCCCGCAGGGAAAGACCGAGCAGACCGCAGCGGCGGACGGAAACTGGGGACTGTCGTTCCGCGCGGAGGGGCAGCAGCCCGAAGGCAACGTCTCCGCCGGAGAGCTGCGGCAGTGGGATGCGTATTATGTGGGCGATCCGGCGGAAAAGGTTATTTATCTGACGTTTGACGCCGGATATGAGAACGGCTGCACAGCAGCGATTCTGGACGCGCTCAAAAAGCACAGCGCACCGGCCTGCTTTTTCGTCGTCGGCAACTATATCGATACCGCGCCCGAGCTCGTGCTCCGCATGGTGCAGGAGGGACACATCGTCGGCAATCACACGCTGCACCACCCGGATATGTCCGCGATACAGGACGAAGCGTCGTTTTCGGCGGAGCTTGACGGCCTTGCGGACAAATACCGGGAACTCACGGGCGAGGAGATGAAGAAATTCTACCGTCCGCCGCAGGGGAAATTCAGCGAGAGCAATCTCGCCATGGCGCAGAAACTCGGCTACCGCACGATCTTCTGGTCGCTCGCCTATGTGGACTGGTATACCGACGATCAGCCGACCGATGAGCAGGCGTTTTCCAAGCTCGTGCCGCGCATCCATCCGGGCGCGGTCGTGCTGCTGCACTCGACGAGCGCGACCAACGCGCGCATCCTCGATGAGCTGCTCGCAAAGTGGGAGGCGCTCGGCTACCGCTTCGCCTCGCTCGAGGAGCTCGCAGGCGAAAAGGCGGAATGAAGGTGCGTCACGAGTAGTCCTCGAGCAGCTGCGTCAGCTCGGTCTCGCTTTGCAGCGTGATGCCGCGGCGGAGCGCTTCCCGGTCGGCACTCGGCAGCGTGCGCACATCGATCGCCGTCGTGAGGATGACCTCGCCGTTCTGCGAGATGGTCAGGTGCGTGCCGTCCGTACCGGCGACGAGCGAAGCGGCGTCTGCGGGAACGGCGGCAGGCACACGGACGGCGCGCACGGCAAGGACGAGCATGACGGCGGCAAGGAGCAGAAAGATCAGGAGCGCGGCGGCGCGCTGCCGCGCCTGACGGCGTGCGAGCAGAAAAAATCCCTGTATCATTGACAAAACCTCCGTTACAGATGTAATTCCTAAAATAGACAAGAGAGAGACTGCGTGATTTGAGTATTCCCACAAAATTTTTGTCTATTCCGCGAAGTTCTGTAAAAATAATTTGGCATTTCGGCTCTTGTGTGTTATAATGGCATAGACCGCTATAATACTGTATTCCCGCTCTGTCCCGGCACAGGGACGAAAATGGGGATATTTCATTCTGCGGGCGTTTTTTCAGCCGTGCGGGAACAAAACGGGCGGTGAAAACGTCCGTACCTGTACAGGTAAATGACAGCTGCCCGTGCGCATTCTGCCGGGCATACCCTGCGGCCTTCGGCTGCCGGGCAAGGAGGATACCGAATTGTCAAAAAGAAAAAATGGATCGGTCATCGGACGGTTTTTCGGACGCCTGCTGCTGACGTTAGTGCTCGTCGGCGTGCTGTGCGGCTGCTTCTGCGGCATTGCATTTGCGTTCTATGTTCATACGAGCATCAACCCGTCCGCGAAGGAAACTGCTTCCGAAATCAGCAAGGGTCTCGGCCTGAACCTCAACTCGTTCATCTATACGACGGACGCGGAGACAGGCGAGGAGGCCGTTTATGAGACCATCAAGGGCCGCGAGAACCGCGAATGGGTCGACAGCGACAAAATTCCGGACAATCTCAAGAACGCCGTCGTCGCCATCGAGGACGAGCGCTTCTACAAGCATCACGGCGTAGACTGGTGGCGCACGCTCGGCGCGGTCAAGGGCTGGGTGCTCGGCGGCGACCAGTACGGCGGCTCGACGATCACGCAGCAGCTCATCAAAAACATCACTGAGGACAAGGATTACTCTATTAAGCGCAAGGTAAACGAGATTTTTCGTGCTTTTGCGCTCGAAAAGGAGATCGACGACAAGGACCGCATCCTCGTCATGTACCTCAACACCATCTACCTCGGCTACAACAGCTATGGCGTGCAGACCGCGGCGGACCGTTACTTCGGCAAGGATGTTTCGCAGCTCGATCTGGCGGAATGCGCTGTTCTGGCCGGCCTGACCAACAATCCGTCCATCTACGACGTATACAACCATCCCGATAAAGTAAAATCGCGTCAGGAGACCATTCTGTCGCAGATGCTCGATCAGAAGATGATCACCGAGGACGAGTACAATGCGGCCGTTTCCGAGCAGCTGAACTACCGTCCCTACGAGGAATACCAGAAGGACGTCAAGTCTACCTACAGCTACTTCACCGATGAGGTCATCAAGGACGTCATAGGCGATCTGAAGGAGCAGAAGGGTTATTCCGAGCTGGTCGCAGAGAATATGGTATATTCCGGCGGCCTCAAGATTTATGCGACCATTGATACCAAGGTTCAGGATGCTCTGGACAGCGTATATACCGATGATTCCGCGTTCCCGAACACGGAAAAGTACGGCGAAGTGCCGGAAAGCGCCATGGTCATCACGGACAAGCAGGGCGATATCGTCGCGATCGCAGGCGGACGCGGCCAGAAAACGCTCAGCCGTTCGTTCTCCTTTGCGACCGATGCACGCCGCCAGCCGGGTTCCTCGTTCAAGCCGCTGGCAAGCTACGGCCCGGCGATGGATGCAGGCATCATCGTTCCGAGCACGACGATCTACGACCGCGCCTTCTCCGAGGGCGAGGACGGTATGCCGTGGCCGATGAACGACGGCAAGTACCCGACCGGCCGCTCCCTGACCATCAAGGAAGGCGTTACGCGCTCGCTCAACACCGTCTCGGTACAGGTGCTCAACGCACTGACACCGCAGGCTTCCTATGATTTCCTCACCAACCAGCTCGACATCAAGCTGGTCGGCAGCCGTACCAACGAGGACGGCACAGTCCAGTCGGATATCGCTCTGGCGCCTCTGGCGCTCGGCGCGCTGACCGACGGCGTGACGGTCCGCGAAATGGCTGGCGGCTACTCTACCTTCATCAACGACGGCGTGTTCGGCGGTACGCGCACCTATACGAAGGTGCTCGACAACGAGGGCAACACCGTTCTTGAAAACACTCCTTATACCGACAAGGGCTTTACCAACGTCCATACCGTATATGATATGCTCGACTGTCTGCAGAACGTTACCGCACACGGTACCGCCTACGGCATTCAGATCGACGGCGTGGAGACCGCGGGCAAGACCGGTACCACGAGCTCGAACACGGATATCTGGTTCTGCGGCGTAACGCCGGAATACTCTGCGGCGGTCTGGGTAGGCTATGAGCATAACTACCGTCTGGACGGCCTGTATGGCCGAAACGCGGCGGAGATCTGGCTCAAGGTCATGGAAAAGGTTCATGCCGACGACAGCGGTCTTGTCTTTGACTCGCATCCGCAGGATTTCGTCGAGGAGACCTACTGCATGGATACCGGCCTGTTGGCATCCGGCGCCTGCCGCGAGGCGGGACGTGCAGCGACCGGCCGCTTCTGGAAGGACAAGGTTCCGACGCAGACCTGCAGCCATGAAAACATCGAGGAGAAGTACGACTTCGAGACGAGCGGCATGGATGACTACTACGACGAGTATGACGACGAGGAAAGCGACGACAGCTCGAACACCGACAGCAGCACCGACTCGACCGATAACGGCGACAGCAGTTATGAAAACGGCGACAGCGGTGACGGCGGCGACAGCAGCGGCGGTGATGACGGCAGCAGCAGCGGCGGTGATGACGACGGCGGCAACATTGCACCGACGCCCGATCCCGAACCGGCGCCCGATCCGTCAGAGGGAGACCCGGAGAGCTGATCTTCGGTATGCCGGACAGTCCGGCACAGAAAAGTAAATACAGACGGGCGGAGGGCCGCGAATGCAGCTCTCCTCCCGAAAAACGTTCAGTGCTGCACAAGGCCGCACAGACCGGGGCGTTAGCGGTGCCTTGAACCTGCAATCCGCTTCAGCAGGGGTCGTGCAGACAAAGAGGGTCGCATATGCGGCGAGGCAGCCACTCACAGGACGATGAGAGACCGGTACTGCGCAACGGAGGACTGTGAACCATGTCAGGCGGGGAACCGAGCAGCATTAAGCAGAAACCATCGTGTGCCGCAGAGCTGCCGATCTTGAGTCCGAAATGCGGAAAGGCAGCCGGGTGTGTGTTTTCGAATTGCCTGCGTGCGGTCTTGTGGAGCACTGAACGAAAGTATAGGGGACTTCAAAAGTCCCCTATATACAAATCACGGTTCCGGAGAAACCGTGATTTGATACCCGAATGACGCCGCCCTGGGCGGCTGAGTCGGGGAGCAAATCACCCGGCAAAGCTGGGCGATTTGCTGCATCGCTCCGCGATGCAGTTTTATGCCGCGTCGGAGACGCGGTTCTTATCAACCTTGAATGAACCGGAGGTTGAACTGTGCGGACAAAGTTCGCGAGAGAACGCTTTGAGGCGGGCTTACGCCCGTCTCTTTTTTATGAGAGGAACTGCGGAGGGAGGGTTTCGCTTTGTATCAGGCTTTATACCGCAAATGGCGGCCGCAGACCTTTGCGGACGTGATCGGACAGCAGCATGTCACCGACACGCTGCGCGCTCAGCTTCAGAGCGGCAGACTCAGCCATGCGTATCTGTTCACCGGTACGCGCGGCACGGGCAAGACGACCTGCGCGAAAATTCTCGCCCGGGCGGTCAACTGCGAGCATCCGGTGAACGGCGACCCGTGCAACGAATGCGCCGCGTGCCGCGGCATTCTGGACGGCTCGGTGCTCGACGTGACCGAGATCGACGCGGCGTCCAACAACGGCGTCGACAATATCCGCGACCTGCGCGACGAGACGCGCTATACGCCCGCGCAGGTCAAAAAGCGCGTGTTCATCATCGACGAGGTGCATATGCTCTCGATCGGCGCGTTCAACGCGCTGCTGAAAACGCTCGAGGAGCCGCCCGAGCACGTGCTGTTCATCCTCGCCACGACCGAGCTGCACAAGGTCCCGGCGACCATTCTTTCGCGCTGTCAGCGCTTCGACTTCCGCCGCATCGGTGCGGAGGACATCGCGCGGCGTCTGCTCGACGTCGCGGCAGGCGAAGGTATCGAGCTGACCGAGGGGGCGGCGCGGCTGATCGCCCGCCTCGCAGACGGCGCGATGCGCGACGCGCTGTCCATGCTCGACCGCGCAGCGGCGGCCGGCGCCGTCGACGAGGAGACGGTCACGGCGGCGCTCGGCGTGATGGGGCAGGATGACGGCATTCATCTTGCGGAGCACTTCAAGACAGGCGATCTCGCGGCGGCGGTGACGCTGCTGGAGGAATATTACAGCGCAGGCCGCGACCTTGCGGCGGTATTTGATCAGATGCTCGGCCTGATACGCGACGCGCTGCTCGTCAAGACAAGCAGAACTGATGTTTCCGCGCTAATCTCGCCGGCGTATACGGTGAAAACGCTTCAGGGACTGTGCGACGGCCTCGCGGCCTCGACGCTTATCGCGTGGAGCCGCATCATCGGGGACTCGCTCGACCGGATGCGCTCGGCGGCGAACCGCCGTGTAGAGGCCGAGCTGTGCGCCGTGCGGCTGTGCAGTCTGGGCGCGGAGAATTATGATACGCTCGGCGGCCGCGTCGAGGCGCTCGAGGAAAAGCTCAAAAACGGCGTGCCGGTGCAGGTCGTGCAGACGCCGCAGAGCGGCGGCATGGCGCCCCCTCCGCCGGGAGATGAGGACGCACCCCCGCCGCCGGGCGACGAGGACGCGCCGCCGCTGATCGACGGGGAGCCGGCACCGCAGGCGAAGCCGGGCAAACCGGCCGGCCCGACGCTGACGCTCTGGCCGCAGTGGGCGCGGCTGCTGGATGCCCTGATGGGCAAGATCAACGTCGGCGCACTGACGAACATCAAGCTCGGCGCGAAGGGCGCGCTCGAGGACGGCGCGCTCGTCATCCTCTGCGAGGACAGAATGACTTATATCCTCGCGCAAAAGGATGAGACACTCGCGGTCATTCGGGAACAGGCGGCGAAGCTGAACGGCGGCCCAATCAAGGTCCGCGTGCGTGAGGCGGGAGACGAGATCATACAGGAAAAAAACGACATGGTAGAGGAACTCATCGACCATGCGAAGAATTTAGACGTTGACATAAAGACACTTTAAGGAGGACACTTAAAATGGCAAAGGGTAAGAATTTCGGCGGCTTCGGCGGCGGCATGAACATGCAGGCAATGATGAAGCAGGCGCAGAAGATGCAGGAGAATATGCTCAAGGCACAGGAGGAGATCGCCGTTATGGAGACCACCGGCACGGCGGGCGGCGGCATGGTGACCGCAGTCGTTACCGGCACCTCCACGCTCAAGAGCATCGAGATCAAGCCGGATGTTGTCGATCCGGACGACATCGATATGCTTCAGGATCTCGTTGTCGCGGCGGTCAACGAGGCGCTCAAGGCGGCGACCGAGAAGTCGCAGAGCCAGATGTCCGCACTGACGGGCGGCCTCGGCGGCGGTCTGGGCGGCCTGCTGTAATGGATTACTTCGCACCACCGGTCGAGCGGCTGATTGAGGAGTTCGCCAGACTGCCCGGCATCGGCCAGAAGAGCGCACAGCGTCTGGCGTTCCATGTGCTCGATATGCCAAAGGAGGACGCGGAGCGCTTCGCGAGCGCCATCCGCGAGGCGAAGGAAAAGACCTTCACCTGCAAACGCTGTCAGAACCTCACGGACAGCGAGGAGTGCCCGATCTGCGCGGACAAGTCGCGCGACCAGAAGACCATCTGCGTCGTGGCAGACCCGCGCGACGTGATCGCCTTCGAGCGCACGAAGGAATACCGCGGCCTGTACCATGTGCTGCACGGCACGCTCTCGCCGATGGGTCATGTCGGCCCGGACGATATCCGCATTCGCGAGCTGGTGCAGCGCATCGCCGACGAGGACACCCGGGAGGTCATCCTCGCGACCAATCCGGACACCGAGGGCGAAGCGACCGCGATGTATATCTCGCGCCTGCTCCAGCCGTTCGACATTAAAATCACGCGCCTTGCCTACGGCATTCCGGTCGGCGGACATCTCGAGTTTGTCGATGAGGTCACGCTCACCCGCGCTCTCGAGGGCCGCCGGGAGCTGTAGGCGGCTCTCAATCTTGCTGTATATTGTGTAATATTATAAAATGACCAGCTTTGCCGGTCATTTTATACCTCGACTCAGCGCCCTTGGGGCGCGTCCGGGGGTATCAAAATTCGGTTTCTGCGGAACCGGATTTTGTAGATAGGGGGTATTGGATACCCCCTATCGCGCGCGAAGAGCGCAAAAAAAACAGGAACAGCCGGGCTTTCGCCCAGCCGCTCCCGCAATAAAAGGTAGGATAGAGAGTAGAAAGCAAGAACATGTGGGGGGATCTTACGCTTTCCACATTTTTTATGATACGGAACAATTGTGTACATTCTGTGAACATTTCGCTGAAATTTATATTTGGGAGGAAAAAAGCCTGTGGCTGATCTGAAGAAAGAAATTGAAAATCGGCGCACATTTGCGATCATTTCGCATCCTGACGCCGGTAAAACAACCATAACCGAGAAATTCCTGCTGTACGGCGGAGCGATTCAGGAGGCCGGCATGGTCAAGGGCAAGAAGAACAGCCGCCATGCGGTTTCTGACTGGATGGAGATCGAGAAGCAGCGCGGTATTTCGGTCACGTCCTCCGTTCTTCAGTTCCGCTACGAGGGCAAGTGCATCAACATTCTGGATACTCCGGGCCATCAGGACTTCTCCGAGGATACCTACCGCACGCTGATGGCGGCGGACGCCGCCGTCATGGTCATCGACGCATCCAAGGGCGTCGAGGCGCAGACGCGCAAGCTGTTCAAGGTCTGTGCGATGCGCGGCGTGCCGATCTTCACCTTCATCAACAAGATGGACCGCGAGGCGCGTGACCCGTACGAGCTGCTCGAGGACATCGAGAACGAGCTCGGCATCGGCACCTATGCCGTCAACTGGCCGATCGGCTCGGGCAAGCGCTTCAAGGGCGTATACGACCGCATGGACGATGAGGTCATCGCCTTCGAGGGTGCGGACTTCCGCCACGAGGTCAAGGCGCAGCGCATGTCCATTGACGACCCCATTCTCGAGGGTCTGCTGCCCGAGGATCAGTATCAGACGCTCATCGACGATGTGGAGCTGCTTTCCGGCGCGGGCGACGAGTTCGACCTCAAGGCCGTGCACGAGGGCAGGCTTTCGCCGGTATTCTTCGGCTCCGCTCTGACCAACTTCGGCGTCGAGCCGTTCCTGAAGAAGTTCCTGCAGATGACGCCGCCGCCGACTGCACGCACCGCAGACATCGGCGTGATCGACCCGTTCGACCCGCATTTCTCCGCGTTCGTGTTCAAGATCCAGGCGAACATGAACAAGGCGCACCGCGACCGTGTTGCGTTCATGCGTATCTGCTCCGGCAAGTTTGAGCGCGGTCAGGACGTGCTGCACGTTCAGTCCGGCAAGAAGATGGTGCTTGCCGCACCGCAGCAGCTGATGGCGCAGGACCGCTCGATCGTAGATGAGGCCTACGCAGGCGACATCATCGGTATTTTTGACCCGGGCGTGTTCTCCATCGGCGATACCGTGTGCGACCCCAAGCATAAGTGCGTGTTCTCCGGCATCCCGACCTTCGCGCCCGAGCTGTTCGCCGTCGTTCGTCAGAAGGACACCCTCAAGCGCAAGCAGTTCGTCAAGGGCGTGGAGCAGATCGCGCAGGAGGGCGCGATTCAGATCTTCCGCGAGCCGAATGCCGGCATGGAGTCGGTCATCGTCGGCGTTGTCGGCGTGCTCCAGTTCGAGGTGCTCGAGTATCGTCTGAAGAACGAGTACAACGTCGAGATCATCCGCGAGAACCTGCCGTATGAGCATGTCCGTTGGGTCGAGAACGACGAGGAGGACTTTGACGTCAAGCGCCTCCAGCTGACGAGCGACACCAAGATCGTCGAGGACCTCAGGGGCAACACGCTCCTGCTGTTCACCTCGCCGTGGAACATCACCTACGCGACCGACCACAATGAGGGCCTGCGTCTGGCGGAGTTCTCGGAAAACGCTTAAAGAACTGTCGCGGAACCACGGTTCCGCCGACAAGCTGTGTTCTGACAGCGCTTCGCGCCGCAGAACACGGACGTCCGAAAGTTCCTATTCAGAAACTTTCTCCCTCTTAAAGTCACAAAACCGAGGTACACGCCCCCGGTTTTGTGGAATTTGCTTTGCAAATTCTATTTCATACGCGCTGCCGCGCGGTATGTGTTTTTATTAAATTTTATCTACAAGCCTTTTACAGCCGCTTCGACTTTTTTCGGTCGGGGCGGCTTTTTTCATGCGCCCAGCCGGGTGAGTTCGGTGCCGGGGTAGTAGTGCGCGAGGATCTCGCGGTAGTCCGCGCCGTTTTCGGCCATGTATTTCGCGCCGTACTGCGACAGACCGACGCCGTGGCCGTAGCCGATGGTGTGGAAGGTAAGCGAGTCATCGGCGGTCGTGACCGTGAAATTGGTCGAGCGCAGGCCGAACAGCTCGCGCACCGCCGTGCCTTCGACCGTGACGCCGCCGAGCTTTACGGTTTTGATGCCGCCGGCGTCCGAGCGGACCGAGGCCTTGAACCAGGCGGAGGGCGGGCCGGAAAGATCGGCGGCAGGGAAGGCGGAGCCGGCCTTTTCGCGGAAATCGTCTGCTGAAACAGTGACAGCGCTCTCGTAGCCGTCAAAAGCCGTGCCGCCGGGACTGACCACGCTTTGCAGGTAGGGGACATCCTCACCCCAGACATCGGCGGCGGACTCGGTGCGCGGGCCGCTGACACAGTGAAATACCGCCGCGATGGGTGCGCCCTCGCTCGTCAGGATTTCGCCTTCGGTGTCGCGGACGGCCGCACGGATGGCGGAGATTTCATCCGTGCCGAATACGGAGACTGCGGGACTGCGGTAGGCGGCGCAGTGGCGGTAATCGTCGCACAGATCGGCCTCGGGATGGGCGTCCGGGCGTCCGCGGGACAGCTTGCACAGCGCATAGGTTCGTGCGGCGACCGCCTGCGCGCGCAGCGCCTCACGCGGAAAATCTGCCGGGATCTCCGCGGCGGTGACGCCCTCTACATAGCTTTCGAGCGTAAGCTCGGTCGGTTTGCCGTCAATCTGCACAGTCACCGTTTCGTTTTTGGAAACGGTTGGCGTTTCGGCGGCGCCTTCGGCAGATTCATGTGAAATATCCTGCGGCCAGAGCACGGGCAGCAGGAAAAGCGCCGCCACGAGCAGCACGGCGGTAAACAGCAGTCGGCGCACAGGTCTCATCTCCCTTCGTTTCTCTGGGACAGTATATGCAATGAGTCCGAAAAACAGGACACAAGCCTGCTGTTTTCTATTGACATTGCTTCTGATTTGAAGTATTATGGAATTAAGAGAAACGAACAAATGTTCGATAAACGAAAGTGCGAACGGGAGGTACAACATGGAACTCTGCAAAATGGCTCAGGAATACCGCCGCAACACGGCGCTGCTCGAACTGCGCAAGAAACAGCTTCTGGCGGCAAAGCGTCACGCGAAGCAGTACGAAGTGAAATACAGGCTGATGCGGCGCATACGCATGCTGAACGAAATGATAAACGAGAGCCGTCTGGCGGCGTTCGAAATGGAGAATTATTATGAAAAGGAGGGGGAGTATGTCGGGCGAACGGCAGTATGACCGCTGTGCATATGAAAGCTATATCCGCGATCTCGGGGAGGAGAACAGCACGCTGCGCGCGGCATTCCGGACGGCATTTTTCGAGGCGATGCGCAGCGAGCTGACCGCGCGGCAGTACGAGGTGCTGCGGCTGGAGACGGTCGAGGGGATGAACGGCAAGGAGGTCGCGGCGCGTCTTGGCATCACGCAGTCTGCGGTTTCGCGGCACAAGTCGCGCGGCATGAAGCGGCTTCGGTCGCTGCTCTCGTATAATCTCGAGCTGCTCTAAGGGGGACGCTGTCCCCCTTAGATACGCCCCCGGTTCCTGACGAAACCGGGGGCGATAACCCCCTCTCGTCCGCACAGCGGACGAGGCCGCGCCGCCGCGGCGCGGGCAGAGGTAAGAAAGTCAGGTACACGCCCCGACTTTCTTGGAGATTTTTAAGCGGCGCTCTGCGGAGCGCCTGTCCTGCCTGTTTTGCCGAAGGCAAAATGCGGCAGGAGATAGCGCGCAAAGCGCGCAAAAGGCACGCCGACGGCGTGCCTTTTATTTGATAGCTTTCGGACGTCCGTGCTCTGCGGAGTCAGAACACAGCTTGTCGGGAAAACGAAGTTTTTCGACTGCTTAAAAGAAAAACGCGACATCAGGCCGCGCATTTGCACCGCCCCGTCGCGTTTCTTGGCAATAAATAAAAACGGCGGCAGGGAGTAGTCTCAAACCTACCACCGAACTTGTGAACACATTATACATCGATTCCCGGTCGGACGGCAAGATAAAAAATTCACAAAATCGAGTTTACACCTTGTTAACATTTGTACAAAATTGCAGGACGGTTACAGGCCGTCCTGCGCGCAACGGAAGCACGCAGGAAAAGAGCGCGTTTTTCGGCAGAAAAGATGCAGATTTTCCGCGGATTTCTCTTTACAAAAGGCGTGCGGTGTGTTATCCTATATATACTGTTGCCCCATGCTTAGCTGTCGGATAACCGGACGCGTTCCTATCGCTCCATTTCACCAAGCCGCGGCCCAGCCTGAGGGTACAAAAATCATATTTTCGAAAGGTGAAAACGAACATGATCCGTAAGGAAGACAAGACTGCCGTTATCGAGGCAAACCGCACCCACGCTACCGACACCGGTTCCCCGGAGGTTCAGGTTGCAATTCTGACCGCCCGCATCAAGGAGCTCACCGAGCACCTGAAGGTTCACAAGAAGGACAACCACTCCCGCCGCGGCCTGCTGAAGATGGTTGGTCAGCGCCGTTCCATGCTGGCTTACCTGCAGAAGAAGGACATCAACCGCTACCGCGCTCTGATCGCTAAGCTGGGTATCCGTAAGTAAGAAACGTTTTATAGGGGAGCAGTCTGCTCCCCTGTTTCTATACCTGCGAAAAAAGCATCTGCTTTCCCCAAGGAAGTTTATCAACCGGGCGGCATAAACCTGCTTTTTAGCGTTTGAAAGAGGGACGAGGGCATCTTCGTTCCTGTTTCAAGTGCTAAAAGCCGGTGCCGCCCTCCAAAAATCAAAGGAGGAAACAAAATGGCAAATATCAACCACTTTGACTTCAAAAACTACCGCGTTTTTGAGACCGAGATCGCCGGCCGCAAGCTGACCGTCGAGACCGGCAAGATGGCGCAGCTGGCAAACGGCTCCTGCCTCGTCCGCTACGGCGAGACCGCAGTCCTCGTTACCGCTACCGCATCCGCAAAGCCGCGCGACGGCATCGACTTTTTCCCGCTCTCCGTTGACTTCGAGGAGCGCATGTACGCCGTAGGCCGCATCCCCGGCTCCTTCATGCGCCGCGAGGGCCGTCCGTCCGAGAAGGCGATCCTGTCCTCCCGTCAGATCGACCGCCCGATGCGTCCGCTGTTCCCGAAAGACCTGCGCAACGACGTTTCCATCGTCTGCACCGTCCTCGAGAACGATTATGACAACTCTCCCGAGGTAGTCGCTCTGCTGGGCGCTTCCATCGCGGTCTCCATCTCCGACATCCCGTTCGACTACGTTGTAGCCGGCTGCCAGGTCGGCATCGTCGACGGCAAGACCGTCATCAACCCGACCTCCGAGCAGCGCAAGGTTTCCGAGATGGACGTTACCCTGTGCGCGACCAAGGACAAGATCGTCATGATCGAGGCCGGCGCGAAGGAAGTTCCGGAGGACGAGATGTTTAACGCCCTCATGGAGGCTCATGAGGAGCTGAAGAAGGTCTGCGCGTTCATCCAGTCCATCAAGGACGAGATCGGCAAGCCGAAGTTCGAGTATGAGCATCACGACATCGACCACGACCTGTTCGACAAGCTCGAGGCAGAGTGCAACGACAAGTTCGAGGTCGCTATGGATACCGACGACAAGACCGTCCGCGACGCAGGCGTTCGCGAGATCGTTGACGCATTCGAGGCGACCCTGTCCGACGAGTACAAGGAAGAGCACGGCGCAAACCTCGGCGAGTGCGTGGACAAGCTCCAGAAGAAGATCGTCCGCCGCTGGCTGGCAAACGGCAAGCGCGTCGATGGCCGCGGCATGGAGGAAGTCCGTCCGCTGGCTGCTGAAGTTCACGTTCTGCCGCGCGTTCACGGTTCCGGTATGTTCACCCGCGGTCAGACCCAGGTTCTGACGCTCTGCACCCTCGGCACGCTGGGCGATGCACAGGAGCTCGACACCATCTTCGAGGAGAAGGAGAAGCGCTACATTCACCACTACAACTTCCCGTCCTTCTCTGTCGGCGAAACCCGTCCGTCCCGCGGCCCCGGCCGTCGTGAGATCGGTCACGGCGCTCTGGCTGAGCGCGCTCTGCTGCCGGTCATCCCGCCGGTAAGCGAGTTCCCGTATGCGCTGCGTCTGGTTTCCGAGGTCATCTCCTCCAACGGCTCCACCTCTCAGGGCTCTGTCTGCGGTTCCACGCTGGCTCTGATGGATGCAGGCGTTCCGATCAAGGCGCCGGTTGCCGGCATTTCCTGCGGTCTGATCACCGACGGCGGTCAGGAGACCACCTTTACCGATATTCAGGGCGTTGAGGACTTCTACGGCGACATGGACTTCAAGGTAGCAGGTACCAAGAAGGGCATCACCGCGATTCAGGTCGACATCAAGGTTGACGGTCTGACCCCGAACATCATCAAGCAGGCGTTCGAGAAGTGCCGCGTTGCGCGTTACGGCATTCTGGACGAGATCATGCTCAAGGCGATCCCGCAGCCGCGTGAGGACGTTTCCGACTGGGCGCCGAAGATGACCACCATGCACATCAACCCGGACAAGATCCGCGAGGTCATCGGCAAGGGCGGCTCTGTGATCCAGAACATCGTTGCTGAGTCCGGCGCAAAGGTCGACATCGAGGATGACGGCACCGTCACCATCGCCGCTGTCAAGGCGACCGATGCTGACAAGGCAAGAAAGATGATCGAAGCGATCGTCAAGGAGCCGGAGCCGGGCGAGATCTACTACGGCAAGGTCGTTCGTCTGATGAACTTTGGCGCGTTCGTAAACCTGCTGCCGGGCAAGGACGGCATGGTTCACATTTCCAAGATGGCTGACCACCGCATCGAGAAGGTCGAGGACGCCGTCAAGGAAGGCGACATGGTTTGGGTCAAGGTCATGGAGATCGACGACAAGGGCCGTGTAAACCTGTCCATGAAGGACGTTAAGCCGGAAGAAAAGGTCAAGTAATCCGGCCTGAAACAGAAAAAAGGGCTTCAGTGCGAAACGTGCTGAAGCCTTTTCCTTTGTATTTTATCATATCCTGTCGGCTCATGAAATTGTTTCCCTTTCAAAAGACGGGGGAACTGTGCTATAATGGAATGCAAAGAAAAATCGACGGAAGGGAAGGACAAGCCTATGACCTCTGTGCTGCTGCCCGAGGGCGAGCTGCGCGTGGCGCGGTGCGATACACTTGACAAGCTGATCGCGGTCGGTGACGGCGACGCTGCGCTGCTTTACCTTTATATCCTGCGTCACGGCAGCGAGGACGGCCGGACGGCTGCGCGTGCGCTCCATTTATCCGACGAGCGCTACGAGCGCGCGGCGTTCACGCTCAACAATCTGAGCGCGCCTGCTGCCGAGACGAAAAATACCGAAAAGAGCGAAAATGCTGCGCCGCAGTACACAGCGGCCGAGCTTCGCCGCGCACGAAACGAGGACGGCGAGTTTTCCGCTGTATGCGATGCCGCGGAGAACGCCTTCGGCCGCGCGCTCACCGAGGGCATGCTGCGCAGCCTGCTGACCGCCTATGATCATCTCGGACTGGACGGCGGCGCGATCATCGAGCTGCTCAGCTACCTCAAGAACGAAAAGGGCGAGGTGCGCCTGTCTGACATCAAGCGCGAGACCTATCAGTGGGCGGACATGGGCATCGTCAACGCGCAGGACGCGCAGCAGTATCTGGCGCGGCGCGTGGGCGAAAAGCCGTTCATCGAGGCGCTCTACCGTGCGCTCGGCGCGGACCCGGCGCAGCCGGCCCCCAAGGAGCAGCGCGTCTGCCGCTTTGCGCTCGCGCACGGCTTCCCGGCGGAGTCGGTCGAGCTGGCTGTCCGCCGCACCGAGGCGCATCAGGGTCATCGTAGTCTGGATTATACGCTCGGCATCCTGCGCCAGTGGGAAAAGAGCGGCGTACATACCATCAGCGAGATCACGGCGCTCGAGCCGGAGAGCCGCACGGCGGCGGTCGCTGTCGGCCAGACCGAGGCGCAGCCGACGGACAGCGGTACGCTCGCGGACTGGGAGCAGGCATGGCTCGCGCAAAAGGAAGAGATCAGACGGAGAATGAAGGAGGCGGAAGCGAATGGCTTATGATAAGAAACTGCTTTCTGCGGCGCGCAGAGAGCTGGAGCGCGATCGCGAGGCGCATGAGGACGAGCTGGAGGCGCGCCGCCGGGACATCTATGCAAGGGAGCCGCGTATCCGCGCCATCGACCGCGAGCTTTCTGCGACCGCCATTCAGGTGCTCCGCGCAGCACTCGAGCAGGGAAGCGACCCGGAAAAGGCGATCGCGTCGCTGCGGGAACGCAATCTCAGTTTGCAGGAGGAGCGTTCGCGCCTGCTGCGCGGTCTGGGTCTGCCGGCCGACTGGCTGACGAACAGGCCGATGTGCGAAAAATGCGGCGATACCGGATATGAGGGCGCGGCGACCTGCGAATGCGTCAAGCGCCGTTATGCCCGTCTGCTCAAGCAGCAGCTTTCCTCCGTTCTTCCCATCGAGGATCAGAATTTTGAAAAGTTCAATCTCAGCTATTATTCGCCGCGGATCGACCCTAATATGCACGACTCACCGCTGGAAAACATGAGGGTCAATCTGTTTGAGTGCAAGGCATATGCACGGAATTTCGGCGAAAACTCACCCAATCTGCTGCTGTACGGCTCGACCGGACTCGGCAAGACCTTTCTCTCCACCTGCGTGGCGGAGGCGGTCTCGGCGCGGGGCTTTTCGGTTGCCTACGACACCGCCATCAACATCATCGCCGCCTACGAGACCATCAAGTTCGGCAACGGCGACGGCGCGGCGGCGGCGGAGCGCGCGGCGCGGTATGAGCGCGCCGACCTGCTCATCATCGACGACATGGGCACCGAAATGGGCACCGCGTTCACGGTCTCCGCACTTTACAACCTCATCAACAACCGCCTGATGGCGCATCGTCCGATGATCGTCAACACCAATCTGCTGCCCGACGAGCTGAAAAAGCGCTATTCGCCTGCCGTGGCGTCGCGCCTGCTCGGCGAATTCAAGCAGCTGCGATTTTTCGGAGACGATATCCGCATGCTCAAGAGCCGGATGCAGAACCGTTAAAAATCTTTCAAAGACTGTTCAAAAACTGTTCACACATTACGGGGCGGAGTGCGGTATACTAACATTGTCAGCAAGGGAAGCCGCAATCCCGAAGCTGACGACCTACCGATCTTTTTATTTCTCTTTTTTTACCCCCTTTTATTTTGTGAATGACGGAAAACGCCCCGAACTCGTTCCCCCGCGAGTCGGGGTGTTTTTCTGTCCGTTTGCAGGAAAACGTGCTCTGATCGTCGCGTCAGCGCTGTTAAGAATTTTTCAAAGACTGTTCAAAAACGGTTCACACATCGGCGCGGGAAGTGCGATATACTGAATATGTCGAAAGGAAGTTCCCCCCTTCTTCCGATCGACAGACAAGTTTGATTCTTTTTTCTTTTTCTTTTCCCCTCTTTTTTCGAACAGCGAAGACGCTCCGCAAATCCGGCATCCCCCTGCCGGGTGCGGAGCGTTTTCGTCTGTCCGGAGGGGCGGTTTTCTGTCGAAACAAATCTTTCAAACTCTGTTCAAAAACTGTTCACACATTGCGGCGCGGAGTGCGGTATACTAACATTGTCAGCAAGGGAAGCCGCAATCCCGATGAAGCTGACGACCTACCGATTTTTTTATTTCTCTTTTTTACCCCCTTTTTCAAATCTGTATACTGGATGAGCAGGCACCGTTTTCGCTTCCCCCGGCGAGACGGTGCTTTCTCGTTGTTTTCAAAAAAATAAAAGAGGCGGCTCTGCTTGCGAAAAAGAGAGGAATAGGGTATACTGATACATAGCAAGAAACGATATGTTAGGAGATGTTTTATATGGGTTGTTCGCACAACTGCGACAGCTGTTCGTCGAACTGCGGCGGCGAGAAGAGCCTCAAGGTCGCGGCTAACAAGGCTGCGACCGTCCGCAAGGTGATCGGCGTTGTTTCCGGCAAGGGCGGCGTAGGCAAGAGCCTGCTGACCTCGATGATGGCGGTCGGCATGACGCGCAAGGGCTACACCTGCGGCGTGCTGGATGCCGACATTACCGGTCCGTCTATCCCGAAGACGTTCGGCGTACACGGCCAGCTCGAAGGCTGCGAGGAGGGCATTATCCCGGCGCGCAGCGAGGGCGGCGTTCAGATGATTTCCATTAACCTCGTCCTGCCCCACGAAGACGATCCGGTCATCTACCGCGGCCCGATCATCGCGGAGACCGTCAAGCAGTTCTGGTCGGACGTTGTCTGGGACGACGTAGACTTCCTGTTTGTCGATATGCCTCCCGGCACGGGCGACGTACCGCTGACCGTATTCCAGTCCCTGCCGGTGGACGGCATCATCGTCGTCACCTCTCCGCAGGATCTGGTCTCCATGATCGTCGGCAAGGCGGTCAAGATGGCCAAGATGATGAACATTCCGGTGCTCGGCATCGTCGAGAACTACAGCTATCTGGAGTGCCCGGACTGCGGCAAGCATATTTCCGTCTTTGGCGAGAGCCATGTAGACGAGGTTGCGGCGCACTACGAGCTGCCGGTTCTGGCCAAGCTGCCGATCGATCCGAAGCTCGCTGAGGCGGTCGACGCCGGCAAGATCGAGGACGCGAAGCTGCCGGACGCACTCTCCGGCGCGCTTTCGACCGTGGAGGGTCTTTTATGAGAATCGGCGTAGCATTCGACGAAGGTCAGATCGCGTCCAACCTCGGCTCCTGCAAACAGGTGCTCGTCGTCACGACCGAGGGCCGTGAGCCGGTCAGCAAGCACATGGCGGAGGTGCGCGGCACCTCGACGACCGACCTCATCAAGCTCGCGAGCATGGAGCAGATCGATGTGCTGATCTGCGGCTCGCTCGGCCTCGCCATCCGCAACGCGCTCGAAATGATCGGCGTGCTGCTCGTGCCCGGCTGCGAAGGCTCGGCCGAGGAAGCGGTAGCGAAGTTCCTCGTGGGCGAGAAGCAGGGCGACCCGACGCTGCTCGAGATCGGCCGCGAGGAGGACCCGGATGACCCGATGGCGTGCATGCACGACTGCGCGAAGTGCTCCGGCTGCGGCCCGAGCGAACTGCTGAAAAGCATTCCGGTCGAAGAAGTCAAGTAAAAAAACGAACCCCTTTGGCGCGACGGAGAAATCCGTCGCGCTTTTGTCTGTTTTTACCACAACTGGGTGCGCTGTCTGTGCAAAACAGCAATATCTTTTGCGTTTTTGTTTTGCTATACTGAAAGCAGGATAGAAAAGGCAAAGGAGGGATTTCTATGAGTATGTTTTTCGCAGACGCGCCCGAAATGCTGACGCTCTCTGCGCCTTGCCCGTGGCGGCGGTACGCGGCGCGGTGGCTCGATTTATTGATTTACGGTCTGCTCTGGAACGCCATAGCGCGGTGCATCTTCCGCCTGAACCTCGGCAGCGGGTTTTACGCTAACTGGCTGTTTACGCTGGTTGATACGGCGGTCGGCGTGCTGCTGATGCTGCTCATCGAGCCGGTGCTGCTGCACTTCTGGGGCACGACGCCGGGCAAATGGCTGTTCGGTCTGCGCGTCCGAGCAGAAAACGGCGAGAAAATCGCGTACCGCACCGCCTTCGCCCGCACATGGCTGGTCTACACGGACGGCATGGGCTGGTATCTCCCACTCTGGATCATTTACAAGCTGTGGAAAAACTATCAGCTGTGTCAGCGTGAGGAAATGCCCTGGGACGAGGAAAACGGCTGCCGCATCGTGATGCGCGAGACAAAAATGAAGTGGTACCGCGTGCCGGCGTTTATTCTCGCGGCCGCGCTCGTTTACGGCGCGTCGTTCGGCGTCGGACTGCACGCTTCGCTGCCGCACAACCGCGGACGAATGACGCTCTCGCAGTATGTGGACAACTGCAACGATATGCAGCGCTACCACCAGTGGGGCAGAATTGTTCGCCCGGACGGCACGCTCGGGGAAGACTCGAGCACGGAGGGGATGGTCATAACGCTCCAAAACGCCCGCAAGGAGCAGCCGACCTGCACGGTCGAGACCGATGCGGACGGCTATGTGACGGCGGTCGAGATGCACGTAGAGATGGACGTGGAGGCTGTTGGCTATGTGCCGGGCACGGACGTCAAGACTATGATGCTCTACGCCTACGGCCTGCCGCACGAAAAGCTGAGCCTGCTGTCTCTCAATAGCGATATTACGAGCGACCGCGACAGCTACACGCGGAACCTCGGCTCGCTCACCGTCACGCAGAAAATCGAGATGAAGGGGCTCAAGTGGCTGGACCCGGACAACAGCGAGGGTAATTTTCTCGTGCAGACGAACGAAAATGCGAAGGACGCGCACTTTGCCCTGACCTTCCGTATTGAAGAAACATGAAAAAACTGGAACTTCTGGGGCTGTCCGTCGGGTGCGGACAGCTCTTTTTATCTGCGCGGACGAAAATCTTTCCGACAAAACCGGAAATTTATCAAAAAATGATGATGCAATTTGCCATGTACTGTTGTATAATAAAACTATAATCGGAAAATCGGGTCGGTAGACCCTATGGAACGAAAGGACTTCTGAAATGGACAATATGACTGCCGCCCTTGTTGGCGGCCTGTTTGACGAAAGCGGCATTTCCGCTTACGCGCGTCCGGTGCTGTTCGGCACGGCGGGCGACGCGGTACGGGATGCGCTGCCGGATGCAGTGGAAAAGTGCTATTTTGTGCATGACGAGCGGGAGCCGGAGCTTGCGGGAGCAGAGAGCCTTGCGCTCGATAAGAACAACCGCTTTGCCTCGCTGAAGGCGCTGCCGGAATGCGGTCATGTGCTGGTGCTCGCGGCGCCGTTCGGCCTCGCGGAGGAGGACGCGCTCTTCCATCTGGCGGAGACGCATGTCACGACCGGCTACGGCGTCAGCGTGCTTGCGGCCGAGCAGCAGGGCTTTGACGCGGAGGGTCAGCCTGTTCCGCGCGATACGCACTGCTTCGCGGCTCTCTTTACCTTCGATATGCTGAAAAAGGCGCTCGAAAGCGGCGCGGATACGCTCGACGGTCTGGTCGCGGCGGCGGTCGCGGCCGGTGCGCAGAAGGGCGTCGCCATCACGAATAAGATTTACCCCATCAACGACGGCGCGGCATCTTTCATGGCGCAGACCACGATGATGCAGCGCATCAACTTCGGCCTCATCAAGAAGGGCGTTCAGATCTTCGACCCGACGAATACCTACATCGCCCCGGATGCGGACATCGCGCCCGGCGCGGTCATTCTCCCCGGCTGCCACATCCGTCCCGGCTGCAAGGTCGGCGCAGGCGCGGTCATTGGCCCGAACTCCATCCTCGAAAAGGCGGAGATCGGCGCGGGCACTACGGTCAACAACTCGCAGGTCTACGAATCCAAGGTCGGCGAAAAGGTAACGGTCGGCCCGTTCGCCTATATCCGCCCGCAGTGCGTGGTCGGCGACGGCTGCCGCATCGGCGACTTCGTGGAGCTGAAAAAGTCCACCATCGGCAACGGCACCAAGGTTTCGCACCTGACCTACATCGGCGACGCAACGGTCGGCGAGCGCGTAAACTTCGGCTGCGGCACGGTTGTCGTCAACTATGACGGCTACGTTAAGAACCAGACCGTCATCGGCGACGATTGCTTCATCGGCTGCAACACCAATCTGGTCTCCCCGGTAAAGCTGGGCGACCGCGTGTTCACCGCGGCCGGCACCACGGTCACCAAGGACGTACCGGACGGTGCGCTCGCGGTCGCGCGCGCGCGTCAGACCACGCTCGACGGCTGGAATGACCGCCGCCGTGCAGCGCATGAAAAGAAATAACAGATACAGATAAATAAATCACCGGATAAAAAATACTATGACGGAGGCAAATCAATGATTTCTCACGGAAAAAATATCAAAATTTTCTCCGGCAACTCCCATCCTGCGCTTGCGATGCAGATCGCATCCGCTCTGGGTCTGCCGCTCGGCAAGGCAACCATCTCGACCTTCGCTGACGGCGAGATCTCGGTTTCGATCTCGGAGTCCGTTCGCGGTTCTGACGTATTCCTCGTTCAGTCCACCTGCGGCCCGGTCAACAACAACCTGATGGAGCTGCTCATCATGATCGACTCGTGCAAGCGTGCCTCGGCAGGCCGTATCACTGCGGTCATCCCGTATTTCGGCTACGCACGCCAGGACCGCAAGAGCAAGGCGCGCGACCCGATCTCCGCGAAGCTCGTAGCGAACCTCATCACCGCAGCAGGCGCAGACCGCGTGCTGACCATGGACCTGCACGCAGCGCAGATCCAGGGCTTCTTTGACATTCCGGTGGATAATATGCTCGGCTCGTCCGTGCTCATCCCGTACATCGCCGGCAAGTTCGGCGTCGGCACCGAGGACACCGTTATCGTATCTCCCGATCTGGGTTCTGTTACCCGTGCGCGCAAGTTCACCCAGAAGCTTGATATGCCGCTCGCGATCATCGACAAGCGCCGCCCGAAGGCGAACGTTTCCGAGGTCATGAACATCATCGGCAACGTCAAGGGCAAGAAGTGCATTCTGGTCGACGACCTGATCGACACCGCAGGCACCCTCGTGCATGCAGCTGAGGCGCTCGTAGAGCGCGGCGGCGCGACCGAGGTCTATGCGTGCGCAAGCCACGGCGTTCTGTCCGGCCCGGCGATCGAGCGCATCAAGGAGAGCCCGATCAAGGAGCTGACCATCCTCGACACCATTCCGCTGACGAGCGAGAAGAAGCTCGACAACATCAACGTGCTGTCCGTTGCGCCGGTATTCACCGAAGCCATCGCTCGCATCTACGAGGAGACCTCGGTTTCCACCCTGTTCGACTAAAAAACAGCCGAAAACCGAACATCAACCGGGAGCTGCTGCCTTGTGCAGCGGCTCCTTTTGCATTTATGAAGGGAAAGCCTATGAAAATTTTAACCATCGGCGATGTCGTCGGCGAAGCCGGACTTGACGCGCTGCATGCGCTGCTGCGCAGGATAAAGCGCGACACCGGCGCGGATTTTGTCATCGTCAACGGCGAGAACGCCGCCGGGAACGGCGTGCTGCCGCGGCAGGCAGAGGACATCTTTGACGCCGGAGCGGATGTGGTGACGCTCGGCAATCATGCCTTCGGCAAGCAGCAGATCGTTCCGTATCTCGACGAGCACAGCGACATCCTGCGTCCGGCCAACCTCGCGCCGCAGAGCCCGGGGCAGGGCTGGGGCATTTTTGACGGCCCGCAGGGCAGCCGCCTGCTCGTCATCGATCTGATCGGCCGCTGCGATATGAAATACGGCCCGGACAACCCGTTCCTGTGCGTCGACCGCATCCTCAAGGAAAACGAGGGCAGATATGACGTCGCGCTCGTTGAGTTCCACGCGAACGCTACGAGCGAAAAGCTCGCCATGGGATATTACCTCGACGGCCGTGTTTCCGCCGTCTGGGGCACGCATACCCATGTGCAGACCGCGGACGAGCGCGTAAACCCCAAGGGGACCGGCTATATCACCGATCTCGGCATGACCGGCCCGTATCATTCCGTGCTCGGCGTGCGTATCGAGCAGTCCATCGCCATGTTCCGCGGCGATCTGACCGAGTATTTCAAGACCGCGCCGGGCGACTGCGCGGTGTCAGGCGCGGTGTTCGACATCGAGCGCGGCGGAAAATGCGTATCGGTCGAGCGGGTGTGGAAGGAATACAAGGTCCGCTGAGGCTGTGCGCAGATGTGCATTCCCGCGGACAAGTGTCCGTGACAAGAAAGCACTCGAAATATAGAATACTTTTGTACATTCTGCAAGAAGTTGAAGTGGAACTTGCAAAATTGCGCAAAATCGGTTGACGAGACCGAGGGTTTTGCGGTATGCTATATACGAACAACAATGGGCCTTAGGTGCTGACCGCCAAGGCTATGGACAGCATCGGGAGCTGTTTTGGGAAGAGCGCTTCCGGTGTGTAAGGAGGAATATACTGATGAACTCGCTGCTCAAGAAATTCACGTTCACAGAGGAACTGACCGACGTGATCGAAAATTGCAAGGGCGTTTCCGTGCCGACCAGCAAGGCAGAGCTGTACGACATGGTATTCGGTCCCGAGCATGCTGATGTGTACGACGTTGTATTTGACGTACCCGGCAAGGGTCTGTTCAAGGAAGCGGACGTTGTCCGCTGCAAGAACGGTGCATCCGTTAACTTCACCGAGGACTATATGCGCCGCCGCGAGCCGGACTGCATGCGCATCGCGGACGACAAGCCGACCGACAAAAAGCGCTTTGCTGACGTTTACGGCTACAAGTTCGACAAGCTGCGTCAGGAGACCATGGAATGGTTCAAGACGCAGGAGCTTATTCTGATGCCGTTCAATTCCGGCGGCAACGAATACGGCTACGGCTCCATGCTCGTCTGCCCGAAGCAGTGCGCATTTTTCGCTTTCGCACTGGCACATCTTCAGGGTTTTGTCAACGCTGAGGAGACCGAGGGCTACAAGCCGCGCGCCATCATCTACGTTGCGCCCCCGTTCCGTCACACCCATTTCGAGGGCAAGCAGGTCGTTGTCCACAACCGTCTGGACGACTGCCACGAAGTATTTTCCTACAACCTCTATCCGGGTCCGTCCGCGAAGAAGGGCGTTTACTCGGTTCTGCTCGACATCGGCGAGCAGGAGGGCTGGACCACCTGCCATACCTCCGCAGGCCGCCTGATCACGCCATATGAGAACGAGCTGGTCATCATGCACGAGGGCGCCTCGGGCGGCGGCAAGAGCGAGATGCTTCAGGACATCGCGCGCGAGCCGGACGGCGAGGTCCTCCTCTCCACCAACACGGTAACGGGCGAGAAGACCTACCTGCACATCGGCTCCACCTGTAAGATCGAGCCGGTATGCGACGATATGGCGACCTGCTATCCGGGCGTGCAGAACAACTCCGGCAAGCTGGTTCTGGTCGATGGCGAGGACGGCTGGTTCCTCCGCATGGACGGCGTAACCCACTACGGCTGCGATCCGGTTTACGAGCGCATCTGCACCGAGCCGAAGGAGCCGCTGTGCTTCTTCAACATGGAAGGCCATCCGGGCGCGACCCTGCTGATCTGGGAGCATACGCTGGACTCCAACGGCAAGCCGTGCTCCAACCCGCGCGCCATCGTGCCGCGCTGGGATGTTCCGAACATCGTCAAGGAGCCGGTTGAGGTCGATGTACGCTCCTTCGGCGTCCGTATGCCCCCTTCCACCCGTGACAACCCGAACTACGGCATCATGGGTATGCTGCACATCATTCCGCCGGCACTGGCATGGCTGTGGCGTCTGATCGCGCCGCGCGGCTTCAACAACCCGTCCATCGTCACCGGCAATGAGCTCAAGAGCGAGGGCGTAGGTTCCTACTGGCCGTTCGCGACCGGCAAGCGCGTCGCACAGGCAAACCTGCTGCTGCATCAGATCGTTGACAGCCCGAACACCCGCTATGTGCTCATCCCGAACCAGCACATCGGCGTATACAAGGTTGGCTTCGCGGCTGAATGGATCTCCCGTGAGTATCTGGCCCGCCATGGCGGCGCCAAGATCCGCAGAGAGCATCTGGAGCCGGCGCGCTGCCCGCTGCTCGGCTACGCGATGAAGGATCTGACCATCGACGGTCAGAAGATCCGCTCCAAGTACCTGCGCGTCGATACGCAGGATCGCGTAGGCACCGACGGCTACGACGCAGGCGCGAAGATCCTGACCGATTTCTTCCGCAAGGAGCTGGCAAAGTTCGATACGCCGGAGCTCGATCCGCTTGGCAAGCAGATCATCGACTGCTTCATGAACGGCGGCAAGCTCGAGGACTTCGAGGCGATCACTCCGACCGGCCTTTAATAGACATCAAAAAAGAGAGACTGAAAAGTCTCTCTTTTTTTGTCGGCGCAGCTGACGCTTCACCGATGATCTATGTCTTGTCTGCGCGAGCACGGACGTCCGAAAGTCCCCGTGCGGAGGCTTTCCCCCTGTAAAAGCACGAAAACCGAGGCGCATTGCCCCGGTTTTCCTTTTTTATGCGTTGCCGTATCGCTCGGCGAGCTGCTGGCTGATGAACTGGCGTGCGGTGCGCGGCGAACGGCCGTTGCGGCGCAGCGCAAAGCGCTCAGCGAGCAGGTGCAGCTCGTCCCGTTCGAGCGCAAGACCGCTCTCGTCGGCGAGCTGCTCGACGATGTACAGATATTCGTCCTTGTCCGGAACGGAGAAGGTGATCTCGAGACCGAAGCGGTCGGACAGGGAGGTTACGGTTTCGAGCGTGTCGCGAACGCGGACGTCATCGCCCTGGCGGTCGGCCATGCTCTCGCGGATGAGGTGGCGGCGGTTGGAGGTCGCGTAGATGACAAGGTTGGACGGCTTGCCGGCGAGACCGCCCTCGATGAACGCCTTGAGGGCCGCGAAATTGTCGTCCTCACGGTCAAAGGTCAGGTCGTCGAGGAATACAATAAAGCGGAACGGCGAGCGGAGCGTCTGCTCGAACAGTTTGGGGAAGCAGGTGATATGGCGCGGCGACATCTGGATGATCTTGAGGCCGCGGTCGGCGTACTCGTTGGCGACCGCCTTGACGGTCGAGGATTTGCCGGTGCCCTTGTCGCCGTAGAGCAGGATGTTGTTCGCGTCCTTGCCGTCGAGGAAGGCGCGGGTATTCTGGAGCACCTGTTTTTTCTGGCGTTCGTAGCCCGGCAGGTCATGCAGGCGGATGGTGTCGGGATGGACGATCGGGAGCGCCGAGCCGTCGTCCTGCATGGAGAACGCAGAGGACTGCGCGAAAAAGCCGTAGCCCTCGCGGCGGTAGTAGCCGGCAAGCTCCGTGCCGGTGGTGAACGGAAGTGCGGCGGACGGCGCGAAATCGGGCAGCGAACGCAGCGCATCCGCATCAAAATGCAGAGCTGCCGCCTCGCACAGCTGACTGCCGGAGAGAGCGAGCAGGCCGTTCAGCACCTCGATGTCGTGGGTCGCGGCGGCAAGCAGAGCATCTGCCGGGGCGTCGATCGTGTCGGTCAGCGTGTTGACGTCAAAGTGGACCGCGTTCAGAAAGGAGCGGGAAATATCGCCGCAGGCGAAGCGTGCCGCGCACAGCGCGCCGTAGCGGTCCGCGAAATCGGCCGCAGAGCGGTCAAAGGCGGAAAGCGTCTCGGCGTATGCGTTCACGAGCGGGAGCCTGAGTACGCCGCGCAGAACGGAAAGCGCGTGCAGACGCAGAGAAAGGTCGAAAAGTTGCATGGGTGACACCTCTTTATATATTTTGCGTTGCTTTTAGGATAACACACCCGGACACGGTTTTCAACATAGGATGAAAGAGAAAAGTTCACGTGCACGGAAAACCTGAATGCACGGAAACATCCACAGGCTGTGGACAACGGGAGGCGCTGATATGAATTTTGCTCTGCTGGTCTGTCGCGGACAGACCGAGGCTTCGGGAATGCAGCATCAGCTCGGGCGGCTCGGCATTCCTGCGGAGGTAGCAAGGCCGCCGCGTCACGCACGCACCGAATCCTGCGGCTGGGCGGTGCGCATCGAGGCACGGCAGACCGGGGAAGCGCTCGCGCGGCTGCGCGTGCTGGGGATCGTGCCCTGCCGCATAGAATACGAGGGGGAGAGAGGATGAACTATCTGGACAACGCCGCGACGACGCTCGTCAAGCCGCGTGCGGTCGGGGAAGCGGTGCATCGTGCGCTTACAGGCGCCGCCGGGTACGCGAGGGGCGGCTATGCGGCGGCGCAGCGCGCAGGAGACCTCGTGTACGACTGCCGCGAGCAGGCGGCGGCACTGTTCGGCCTGTACGACCCGTCGCGCGTCGTATTTACGCAGAACGCCACGCACGCGCTCAACATCGCCATCCATGCGCTCACAAGGCCGGGGATGAAGACCGCGGTGAGCGGCTTCGAGCACAACGCGGTCATGCGTCCGCTCGCGCTGCACGGCATCGCCCCGGCCGTACTGCACACGCCGCTCTGGCAGCCGGAGCGCATGGTGCAGGAGGTCAGAAGGGCGCTCGGGGAAGGGACGGAGCTGTTCATCCTGAACCACGTTTCCAACGTGTTCGGCGCGGTCTGTCCGCTCGACGAGATCGGGCGGCTGCTGAGTGCAGCCGGCGTGCCGCTCATTCTGGACGCCTCGCAGTCGGCCGGCGTTCTCGAGCTCGATGTCTCGCGCCTTCCCTGTCTCGCGGCGGTGTGCATGCCCGGTCACAAGGCGCTGTACGGCCCGATGGGGACGGGACTGCTGCTCGCGCTCGATGACCGTCTGGCCTCGCGTCCGCTCATGGCGGGCGGCACGGGCAGCCTGTCGGAAAGCATGAACCAGCCGGATTTTCTGCCGGACGCGCAGGAGAGCGGCACGCCCAATGTCCCCGGCATCGCCGGGCTTGCCGCCGGTATCCGCTTCGTGCGTTCGGTCGGCGCGGCGAACATCGCCGCACATGAGAGAAAGCTCGTGCGCGAGCTGGCCCGGGCGCTCGAGGCGAACGAAAGGCTCGAGGTATTCAGCCATCCCTCGCAGACCGGCGTGCTCTCGGTCCGCGTCAAGGGCGTTCCCGCAGAGCAGGCTGCCGCACAGCTGGCGGACGCAGGCATCGCTGTGCGCGCCGGCCTGCACTGCGCTCCGCTCGCCCACCGCACCGCGGGCACGGAGGAGACCGGCACGGTCCGTCTGTCCTTCTCCTTTTATTCGACGCCGGGGCAGGCCGAGCAGGCGGCCGAAGCTTTCAAATTGGTAAAAAAATTGTGAACGCGCTATACAGAAAGAAGGATTTGTGATACGATAATATCAGTATGGCCGGACGGGGATCGAAAAAGGAAAACCGCAGCGGCCTGCTGTGATTTTTCAAAACACTGCCCCTTCCTGTGCGCAGGGGCAGCGGCATAAAAGGGACAGGAGACTTTATGAGTACATTTCATACATTGTTTTCCCAGGATATCGGGAGGCTGAACTGGAGAACGGTGCTGGACTCGTTTTTCAGCGCGTTCAACCAGTTCCGCACCATATCCTTCATTGATATTCTCGATATACTGATCGTTGCGTATATTATCTACCGCGTCATGAAGCTGCTCAAGGACACGAGCGCAGAGCGCCTGATCAAGGGCATCATCATCCTTGTCGGCATTATGCTGCTGGCGAGCATGCTGCATCTGACCATGATCTCGTGGCTGCTCCAGCAGGCGCTCAATGTCGGCTTGTTCGCGATCGTGGTCGTGTTTCAGCCCGAGCTGCGCCGCCTGCTCGAGCAGATCGGCAAGGGCAACTTCAGCCGGCTGATCGTGCCGGCAGACGCACCGGACGAGGTCGAGAGCATGATCACCGCGACCGTTTCCGCCTGCGCGGATATGTCGCGCACCAAGACCGGCGCGCTCATCGTGTTCGAGCGCCGCGAGCGTCTGGGCGAGATCATCTCGACGGGCACCATGGTCGATGCCGCGCCGTCCGCCGAGCTGATCAAAAACATCTTTTTCAAGAATAGTCCGCTGCATGACGGTGCGATGATCGTGCGCGCAGGCCGTGTCTGCGCCGCAGGCTGCGTGCTGCCGCTCTCGGGAAACCAGAGCCTGTCGCGCGATCTCGGCACGCGCCACCGCGCGGCGGTCGGCATGAGCGAGAGCGCGGACAGCGTGCTCGTGGTCGTCTCCGAGGAGACCGGCTCGATCTCGGTCGCCATCGGCGGCATGCTCAAGCGCCATCTGTCCCCCGATATGCTGCGCAAGCTGCTCGAAAACGAGCTGCTCGACAGCGAAAAGCAGGAAAAGAGCCGCCTTGCCGCGATTCGTGATATGTGGAAGGGAGGCGCAGGCAAATGAAGAACATTCTGAAGAAGCATGATATTTCGCTGCGCCTGCTCTCGCTGCTGCTGTCGGTCGTCCTGTGGGCGGTCGTCATGGACATGGACAACCCGGAGCGTCCGCGCACGTTCGACAACATTCCGGTGCGCATCAGCGGCGCAGCGGTGCTTCAGCAGCAGACCGGTCTCTCGCTTATCGAGGGCGCCGACTCGACGGTAAAGATCACGCTGCGCGGCCCGAGCAAGACGCTCGGCGACATCAAGGCGAGCCAGATCGCGGCGTCGGTCGATATTTCCGGCCTGACCGAGGCGAACGAGTATGATCTGCCGGTTTCGGTCACGGTCAGCCGCTCCGGCCTCGAGGTGGAATACATCTCCCCGTCCAAGGTGCATGTGCGCGTGGACAAGGTGGATACGAAAGACATCCCGGTCGATGTGAACGTCACGGGCACCCCGGCGGACGGCTGCCGCGCCGGCAAGCCGACCTCGCCGGTCAGCACCATCACGGTGCAGGGCCCGGCGGCCGAGCTTGCGAACGTGGCCAAGGCGGTCGCGGTCATCGACGTGACGGGCGCGGAGTCTACGCTGACCAATATCGAATGTCCGGTCACGCTGTATGACAGGGACGGCACGGTCGTCGCCTCGCAGCACATCACGAGCAAGACCGAGAAGATCAAGGTCACGGTGCCGATGTACAACATCGACACGCTGCCGCTGACCGTCACGCTCAAGGACGGCGGCAAGCTGACTGCGCATCAGGTCAAGTACAGCATCAATCCGGAGAGCGTCAAGGTCGTGACGAGCGATCAGGCGTCCCTCGGCGACCTCAAGGAGCTCAATCTCGGCGAGATCGATCTGGGCAGCGTGCGCACGGGCGTGCCGATCGAGCTGTCCATCCGCGACAAGCTGCCGGAGGGCGTTTCGCTCGAAAACGGTCAGCCGGACAAGGCAAAGGTGACGATAACCGTAGACGGCATCGCGACGCGCAAGGTGCAGGTCTCCAAGTTCGCCCCGAACGATACCTCGGCGGACACCACGCCGTACAGCGTCAAGATCCTCACCGGCTCGGTCGAGATCGAGCTGCGCGGCAACGAGAGCGAGCTGCAGGAGGTCGCGACCGACAGCCTGTCGATCGGCCTGACGTTCGACTCGGTATCGCTCGGTACCGGCAGACACAAGGTCAAGGGCATCGCGGCGGCCATCGGTCTGCCGAGCGACGTAACGCTCGTGGAAGAGGACATCGAGGTGGAAATTCAGATCACAGAGGACGGCTCGGGCGGAGCGGACAGCGGTTCCTCCGGCTGGACCGGCGAAAACGGGGAGGACGGCGAATGAGCCTGCTTGTGACCGGCATCCGGCTGCCGTTTGACGAGCCGGAGACGGCGGCGCTCGACAGGGCCCGCCGCCTGACTGGACTGCTATCTTCGGAGACCGAGGCTGCGGTGTGCCGCGTCAGCATCGACGCGCGCCGCGGCCAGATCTCCCGCGTATATTCGGTGCGTCTGGACGCACCCTGCGACGAGAAGGCATTTGCGGAAAAGCTGCAGATGCCGTCTGTGCGTTATAAAGAAAATGCAAGGCCTGCCGTTCCGCACGGCGAAAAGCGCCTTGCGCACCGTCCGGTCGTCGTGGGTCTCGGCCCTGCCGGACTGTTCGCGGCGTACACGCTCGCCCGGCACGGCTTCCGTCCGATCGTACTCGAGCGCGGCGGCGATATGGACGAGCGCGACAGGGCGGTAGATACGTTCTGGAGCGGCGGCGCGCTCGACCCGGACTGCAATATCCAGTTCGGCGAGGGCGGCGCGGGCGCGTACTCGGACGGCAAGCTGACCACGCGCATCGGCGATGCGCTGTGCGAGACCGTGCTCGAAACGCTCGCCGCGCACGGCGCTCCGGCGGACATCGTGAAAAAGGCCAAGCCCCATGTCGGCACGGACATCCTCAAGGACGTCGTGCGCGAGATGCGGCGCGAGATCGTGAAGAACGGCGGCGAGGTGCATTTCCGCACGGCGCTGACCGGCGTTTCACTGAAAAACGGCGTGCTGACCGCTGTCCGCGCGGACGGCATGGACATCCCCTGCGAGCGGGCAATCATCGCGGTCGGCCATTCGGCGCGCGATACGTTCCTCGCGCTGCATGAAAACGGCGTTTACTTCGAGCCGAAGGCGTTTTCGGTCGGCGTGCGCATCGAGCACCTTCAGAGCGAGCTTGACCGGGCGCTTTACGGAAAATTCGCCGGTCATCCGCTGCTGCCGCCGGCAGAATACAACCTGTCGCGGCGCGCGGACGGACGCGCGTGCTATTCGTTCTGCATGTGCCCGGGCGGCGTGGTCGTCGCGGCGCAGAGCGAGCAGGATACGGTCGTGACCAACGGCATGAGCTATCATGCGCGCAGCGGCAAAAACGCCAACGCGGCGCTTGCCGTCTCGGTAGACCCCGAGGATTTCGAGAACGGAACGCCCTTCGGCGGCGTGGCGCTCCAGCGTCAGATCGAGCACGCGGCGTATACGCAGACGGGCTCGTACCGCGCGCCGTGTCAGCGCGTGGGCGATTTCCTTGCGGACAGGCCGACGAAAAGTCTCGGCGCGGTAGAGCCGACCTATCCGGTCGGCGTGGAGCCCGGACGCGCGGCGGCGAGCCTGCCGGATTTCGCGCAGACCATGCTGCGCGACAGCCTGCCGTACTTCGGCAGGAAGATCCGCGGCTATGACGCGGCGGACGCACTGCTGACCGGCCCGGAGACGCGGACCTCATCCCCGGTACGCATGAAGCGCGGCGAGGACCTGTTCGGCCTCGGCGTCGCCGGACTCATTCCCTGCGGCGAGGGCGCAGGCTACGCAGGCGGCATTATGTCCGCCGCAGTCGACGGCATCCGCGCCGCGTTCCGCATCATGGAAGAATATAAACCAGAGTAAGCAATTACCAGAGTGAAAATAAGGACTGAATTAAAATGACCCAACAGGGAACTATCAAAAAGCTGCTCCCCGGCGGCAGGGCAGAGGTCGAGGTAACGCGCCGTTCGGCGTGCGGCCATGACTGCGCCAAGTGCGGCGGCTGCGGCGGTCTGGAGACCCAGACGCTCTACGTCACCGCGCGCAACCATACCGATGCCGGCATCGGCGACCGCGTGCTCATCGAGGGCGAGACCGGCCGCGTGCTCGGCCTTGCGGCGCTCGTCTATATGCTGCCGCTCGTGCTGTTCTTCATCGGCTACGCCATCGGCAATGCGGCCGGCGGCGGTGCGGCCGGTGCGCTCGCCGGCGGCGTGCTGTTCGCGCTCGGCATCATCGGCGCGATCTTTTACAGCAGAAGGATGAAGCAGAACGGCGAAGTCCCGTTCGAGATCACGCACAGGCTGTAAAAAAACGAAATTATGCGGAAACCGGGAGAATGATCTCGGTTTTCGTGCTGTGAGAGGGAAAGTGCGCGGTCCTGCGAACGGGAATGAGCCATCCGGCCGCATGAATTCTCTGAACTTTTTATGAATTTTCGCCAATTTTCCGTGTTCGCCCTTGTCATATGCGCGAAAGTTCGGTAAAATAAATTGATACCGCGAGAAGGTCAGTATTGTCATGAACACTGAGTGGAAAATTATGGCTTATTCCGCGGAAATTCTGCTGTCGAAAAGACGGCGCGAAAGGGTTATGCGATGTTTGGCTTTATCCGACCGGTGAAGTCCGAGCTGAAGGTGAAAGAAGCGGACCGCTTCCAGCAGGTGTACTGCGGTCTGTGCCACGCCATCCGCACACGGTACGGCCGGTTCTATACAATGTTTCTCAGCTATGACATGACCTTTTATGCTCTTGTCGTCGGCAGCGGCGAGACGCCGAAGGCACAGACCGAGCGCCGCCGCTGTGACGCGCACCCGGTGACGAAACGGGTCTGCGCCGCGCCCGATGACGCGCTCGCGCTCGCGGCGGATGCGAGCGTGCTGCTGAGCTATCATAAATTCCGCGACAATCTTGCGGACGAAAAGGGCGCAAAGCGCCTGCTCGCCGCCGTGCTGTGCCGCCTTGGACGGCGCGGCTACGAAAAAGCGAGGGCGCGCCTGCCCGAGGCCGACCGCGACATCCGCGCGGCGCTCGATGAGCTGCATGTACTCGAAAACGAAAACTGCGCTTCGATGGACCGCGCAGCGGACGCTTCCGCCCGGATGACGGCGGCGGTCGTGCCGCATACGGGCGACGCACGGGAGCGCGTTCTCCGGCAGATGTTCTACCATGCCGGACGGTGGCTTTACCTGCTCGATGCGGCGCAGGACGTCCCGGAGGACATGAAAACAGGCGCGTATAATCCGCTCGTTCAGCGCTATGCGCTGAAAACGCCTGACATCACAGACATAAAACAACCGCTGGAGCGCACACTGGAGCGGTCGCTCGCCGACGTATGCACGGCCTTCGACCTTCTGGATGCGCAGTGCGATGCGGAGATCATCCGCAATATCATTTTTCTTGGTATGCCGACCGTGACGAGACAGGTGCTCGACGGCACATACCAACCGAACGGAGGCAGGGGAAAGCATGGATCCCTATAAGGTACTCGGTGTAACGCCGCAGACGAGTGATGACGATGTAAAACGCGCCTATCGTGAGCTTGCGCGCAAGTATCATCCGGACAACTATGTCAATAATCCGCTCGCCGACCTGGCAGAAGCACGCATGAAGGAGATCAACGAGGCTTACGATACGATCATGAGCGAGCGCTCGGGCAAGACGGGCGCCGGTGCGGGCAGCACTGGTCAGAGCTATAATGGTCAGACCTACGGCCAGAGCTACGGCGGCCAGCGGACCTATGCCGGTCCGAACGCCGCGCTCTATGCACAGGTGCGCCAGGCCATCAATCAGGGCAACCTCAACATGGCCGAGAGCCTGCTCACCCGTGCGTCCGGCCGCGACGCCGAGTGGTTCTTCCTGACCGGTACGATCTACGCACGCAAGGGCTGGTATGATGAGGCGCAGCGCGCCTACATCAAGGCCTGCGAGCTCGACCCGGGCAACGCGGAATACCACAATGCGCTGAACAACCTCAACATGACCGGCGGCTACGGCGGCTACCGTCCGATGCAGGAGATGAGCGCCTGTGATTACTGCATTCAGCTCGCCATCTGCAACTGCTGCTGCAATACCTGTCTGAACGGCTGCTGCGCAGGAGGCGGCTGCTGATATGAACACACGGGAAATTGCGCGCGGCGGACTGCTCGCGGGGTTTGCCGTCGTGCTGCTGTATATCGGCGGACTCATTCCGCAGGCAGCGCCTGCGCTGTGCATCTCGGCCGGCGTCGTGTCCGCGGTGCCGCTCATCCGCAGCTTCGCGCTGCGCACCTCGCTCACCGTCTATGCGGCGGCGGGTGCGCTGTCGCTCATGCTCGTGCCGAGAAAGAGCGTCGCGGCGGCCTATATCGCCGTCTGCGGCCTGTATCCCATTGTAAAATACCTCATCGAGACCCGCGCACGCCCCGGCGCACGCATGGCGCTCAAGCTGGCATATGCGAATCTTGTGCTCGCCGTGCTGGGTACGCTCGTCTCAAAGGGCGCGTTCCCGCAGCTGGAAATGCCCGGATTTTTCGCGCTCGCGGCGTTCTGGTTCGCGGCGAACATCGGATTTGCCGTTTTTGATGCCGTCCTGACGCGCTTCATCCACTTTGTGCGGCGGTATCTGCCGAAAATTTGACTGTTCCGCATGGAAATGCGTTTATATTACATGGATTTTCCTGAGGGGGAAGAGATAAAATGAAGAGTATGACCGGCTACGGCCGCGCGCGACAGGTGCTGCATGGACGCACCGTTACCGTCGAGCTGCGCGCCGTCAACCACCGCTATCTGGACTGCACGGTAAAGGCGCCGCGCCAGTTCGGCTTTCTGGATGACGCCGTGAAGAAGGCGGCCGCCGCGCGCATCGCACGCGGCAAGACCGAGATCTATGTCAGCGTCGAGACCGACGAGGGCGGCGATCTTTCCGTCACGGTAAACCACGCGCTCGCAGAGCGCTATCTGGCAGCGCTGCGCGAGCTGTCCGAAAAATACGGCCTGCGCGACGATGTGACCGTCATGAGCCTCGCAAAGCTCCCCGATGTGCTCGGCTCGGAGCGCATCGAGCAGGATGCGGACGAGCTGACGCAGGACGTTCTGACCGTATTTGCCGAGGCCTGCGACGGCTTCGACCAGATGCGTGAGCGCGAGGGCGAAAAGCTCGCGGAGGACGTCAGAAACCACGCCTGCGTCATCGAGACGCTGGTCGGCGAGGTCGAGAAGCGCTCGCCCGAGCGCGTCGCGGAGTACCGCGAAAAGCTGCTCGCGCGTATGCGTGAGGTGCTCGAGAGCACGGACATCGACGAGACGCGCATCGTCACCGAGGCCGCGATCTACGCGGACAAGACGGCGGTGGACGAGGAGACCGTGCGCCTGCGCAGCCATCTGCATCAGCTCGACGGCATGCTGAACGAGGTAAAGCCCGTCGGCCGCAAGCTGGATTTTCTGGTGCAGGAGATGAACCGCGAGGCGAACACCATCGGCTCGAAGGCGAACGATGTCGAGATGGCGCAGACCGTCGTGAACATCAAGAGCGAGATCGAAAAGATCCGCGAGCAGATTCAGAATATCGAATAAAATATCGTATCAAACCGGCTGTGCCGTCTGAAAAACGCGGCGCGGCATGAGAAAAGGGGGCAGACCGAAGTGAAGCTCATCAACATCGGCTTCGGAAACATGGTGGCGGCGTCGCGTCTCATCGCGATCGTCAGCCCGGATTCCGCGCCGGTCAAGCGTACCGTACAGGAGGCGCGCGACCGCGGCATGATCATCGACGGCACCTACGGCCGCCGCACACGCGCGGTGCTCATCATGGACAGCGACCATGTTGTGCTGAGCGCACTTCAGCCCGAAACCGTCGCCGCGCGCTTCGCCGGCGACACCGAGGAAGGAGCAACAGAGGATGCGTAAGGGAACACTGTATGTTTTCACCGGCCCGTCCGGCGCAGGCAAGGGTACGGTGCTGGGCCGGCTGCTTGCCGAGGACGACCGGCTGTTTTTCTCGATCTCCGCGACGACGCGCGCGCCCCGTCCGGGCGAGCAGAACGGCGTGCACTATTATTTCCTTGAAAAGACGGATTTCGAGAACCGGATCGCGCAGGGCGCGTTCCTGGAGCACGCACAGTATGTCGGCAACTATTACGGCACGCTCGAGGCGCCGGTCAACGAAAAGCTCGACGAGGGCTTTGACGTCATTCTGGAGATCGAGGTGCAGGGCGCGATGCAGATCAAGAAAAAGCGCCCGGATGCCGTAATGGTCTTCATCGCGCCGCCGTCCTTCGAGGAGCTGGCAAGCCGCCTGCGCGGCCGCGGCACCGAGGATGAGGCCAAGGTGCAGAAGCGCCTCGAGACCGCAAAGGGCGAGCTGGAGCAGAAGGACAGGTTTGACTATGTGGTCGTAAACGACACGGTAGACCGCGCGGTAGACGAGATCAAAGGCATTCTCGCCTCCCGTCGATAACACTGGCAACTACAGATAAAATTATACACTGGGTAATATAAGGAGATTTGATTACAATGCTGAACCCTTCGATGCAGGAACTGATGAAACGAGTAGGCAACCGCTATCTGCTGGTCAATCTGGCCGCACAGCGCGCGCGCGACATTGCCGACGAGGCGGAGCAGAGCGGCGTGCCGCTGACCGACAAGGCGGTAAAGCTCGCGCTCGATGAGATCGCAGCCGGCGAGATCGTTTATCGTCCGGGTCCGCGCGTAGAGCCGATCAAGACCGCAAACAACCCGATCGCCGCCGCAATGGTAGACGTTGACGACGACCTCGACGACGAGGAGCGCGCGTCGGACTCCGACGAGGAGAATGAGGACGGCGAAACGACGGTTTCCCGCCGCCGTATGGACGAGTTCGATGACGAGGAGCTCGACGACGGCGATATTCCGGAGGAGGACCGCTAAGCGATGCGCTTTGCAGGAAAGACCGTCGTTCTGTGCGTGACGGGAGGCATCGCGGCGTACAAGGCCGCCGACCTCACGAGCAAGCTGCATCAGAACGGCGCGGAGGTGCGCGTGCTCATGACCGAGTCCGCCGCACAGTTCATTTCGCCCATGACGTTCGAGACGCTCTCGGGCAACCGGGCGGTCGTCGATACCTTCGACCGCAGCTTCCCGTGGGAGGTCGAGCATATCTCGCTCGCCAAGGCGGCGGATGTGTTCGTCATCGCGCCCGCGACCGCAAACGTGATCGCCAAGGCGGCGCACGGCATCGCGGACGATATGGTGACGACGACGCTGCTCGCAACCAAGGCGCCGGTCGTTGTCGCGCCGGCCATGAACACCGGCATGTATGACAACCCGGTGACGCAGAGCAATCTGGAAACGCTGCGCGGCCGCGGCTTCCATATCATCGACCCGGCGGCAGGCCATCTCGCCTGCGGTGACAGCGGCCGCGGCAAGCTGCCCGACACGCAGACCCTGCTCTGGGGCATCGAAAAGGCGCTGACCGGGCAGGATCTTGCCGGAAAGCACGTGCTCGTCACCGCAGGGCCGACGCAGGAGGCGATGGACCCCGTGCGTTTTCTGTCCAACCACTCGACCGGCAAGATGGGCTACGCCATCGCGGGCCGCGCGGCGATGCGCGGCGCCGAGGTTACGCTCGTGTCCGGCCCGACCGCGCTCGACACGCCGAAGGGCGTGAACCGCGTGGACATCCGGTCGGCGCGCGATATGTACGATGCGGTCCTGTCCCGCGCCGCGCAGCAGGACTTTATCATCAAGGCCGCCGCTGTCGGTGATTACCGCCCGGCGGAGACCGCAGACGAAAAGCTCAAAAAGGGCGACGGCGAGCTGAACATCCGCCTTGCGCGAAACCCGGATATTCTGGCGGCGCTCGGCGTGGACAAGCGGCCGGGACAGCTTCTGTGCGGCTTCGCGATGGAGACGCAGAACCTGCTCGACAACGCGGAGAGCAAGCTGCGCCGCAAGAACTGCGATATGCTCGTGGCGAATTCGCTGCGCGACAAGGGCGCCGGCTTCGGCACGGACACCAACATCGCAACGCTCCTGTTCGCGGACGGACACCGGGAACAGCCGTCCATCATGAGCAAGGCAGACCTCGCGGACCTCATCCTCGACCGTCTGCTCGGCATGAGCCGGAGATAACAGACTGCAAGGGCGGAGTGACCGGCTCCGCCTTTTGCGGCATAAACCATTATATACAGCAGGAAAGGCCGTGACGATCCTTGGCGGAAACCATTTGTGCTGTCGCTCTGGATGCGGCGACCTACGCGATCGACAAGTTATATTCTTACCGTGTGCCGGACGAGCTGCGGGAACAGGTGCAGATCGGCACCCGTGTTCTCGTGCCGTTCGGCTTTGGCAATAAACGGGCAGAAGGCGTTGTGCTCGCCTTTCGCGAGGACACGGGCGAATACCGCCTCAAGCCTATCGTGGAAGCGCTCGATGAGCAGCCGGTGCTGACGCAGGAGCAGCTGAAGCTCGCCGCGTGGATGCGCGAGCGGCTGTACTGTACCTACTTCGACTGCGTGCGCGCCATGCTTCCGGCCGGACTGTGGTTCCGGCGGAACGAGATGTACACGCTTGCCCCGGATGCAGACCCGGCGGCGCTGCACGCGCGCGAGGGCGAGGAAGGCGAGGTGCTGCGCCTGTTCGACACGGCGGGACAGACGCTTTCGCTCGTCGAGATACGCGAACGCCTCGGAAAGGGCGCAGGGCGCACGCTCGATGCGCTTGCGGGCGAGGGGATCCTCGTCTATCACAGCAACACCGTGCAGAAGACCGGCGATAAGACCGAAAAAATGCTCGCGCTCGACATGGAGTCCGATGAAGCGATGAGCCGGGTGCGGCGCAGCGCCGCGCGGCAGGACGTCGTGTCCGCGCTCGCGGACGGTATCTGGATGAGCCAGAAGGAGCTTTCCTATATGACGGGCGCGAGCGACGCTGCCCTGCGCGATATGGTAAAGAAGGGCATTCTGCGTGTGCGCTACGAGGAGCGGATGCGTGCGCCGGACTTTTCCGATGTGCCGCGCGCGGCGAAGCCTGTGCTCTCCGCGCAGCAGCAGGAGGCATATGACGGCATGGCCGCGCTCATGGATGAGCCGAAGGCGCAAGCCGCGCTGCTGTTCGGCGTAACGGGCAGCGGCAAGACGCAGGTCTATCTGCGCCTGATCGCGCACGCGCTCGAGACCGGAAAGAGCGCCATCGTGCTCGTCCCGGAGATCGGACTGACGCCGCAGGTGCTGCGGCAGTTCGCCGCACAGTTCGGCGATCTGGTCGCGGTGCTGCATTCTGCGCTGTCTGCCGGAGAGCGCTATGACAGCTTCAAAAAGATCAAGATCGGCCGCGCGCGCGTCGTGATCGGCACGCGCTCTGCGGTGTTCGCGCCCGTGCGCGACCTCGGCGTCATCATCATCGACGAGGAGCAGGACGGCGCGTACAAGTCCGAGCAGAGTCCGCGCTACCATGCGCGCGACGTCGCGAAATACCGCGCCGTGCAGGCGGACGCGCTGCTCGTGCTCGGTTCGGCAACGCCGTCTGTCGAGACATATTATGGCGCGAAACAGGGAAAATACCCGGTATTCCGTCTGACCGAACGTTTCCTCGGCGCAGGCCTGCCCGAGGTGCTTATCTCGGATATGCGCGGGCAGACACGAGCCGGACGCTCGGGCGTCATCGGCGCTGACCTCGAGCGCGAGCTGCTCGACACGCTCGACCGCGGCCGGCAGGCCATCCTGTTCCTCAACCGCCGCGGCAACAGCCGGGTCATCGGCTGCGCGATGTGCGGCTGGGTGCCCGAGTGCCCGCACTGCTCGACGAACATGACCTATCATTCGGCCTCGGGCCGCGCGATGTGCCACTACTGCGGCGCGTCCGTCAAGATCACGGGTACCTGCCCGGTCTGCGGCGGCGAGGAGCTGTTCACCGAGACCCCCGGCACGCAGCGCGTCGAGCAGGAGCTGAACGAGCGCTTCCCGGACGCGCGCGTGCTGCGCATGGACGCGGACACGATGAACACCAAGGGGGCGCACGAAAAGCTGTTTTCCGCCTTTGCGAAGGGCGAGGCGGACATCCTGCTCGGCACGCAGATGGTCACGAAGGGACTGGATTTCGAAAACGTGACGCTCGTCGGCGTGCTCGACGCGGATCAGAGCCTTTACGCGCAGGATTACCGTGCGAGGGAGCGCACGTTTTCCCTCATCACGCAGGTCGTGGGGCGTGCCGGACGGCGCTTCGACACCGGCCGCGCGGTCATCCAGACCTACAGTCCGACCCATCCGGTCATTCTGACCGCAGCGCGGCAGGACTACGAAAAATTCTATGAAAGCGAAATGGAAACGCGCGAGGCGCTGCGCTGTCCGCCGGTCTGCACGTTTACGGTGCTGACCGCGGCGGGCGAGGTCGAGCAGCAGGTACTGAAAAGCCTGCTCGCGCTCAAAAACCGCCTGCTCAGCCTGATGGAGGGCCAGTATGCGGACGTAAAAGCGCCCGTTCTGGGGCCGGCGGCGGCGCAGGTCGTCAAGGTCATGGGGCGTTACCGCTACCATCTGACCATGCGCGCGAGAGACAGCGCGCGGTTTCGCGGTCTGGTCTCGGGCGTGCTGCGCGAGTTCATGCTCGACAGCCGCAACCGCGGCGTGACCGTTTTCGCGGACAGCAACCCGGATCTGTAAGCGGACCCCGGACTTCTATTTCATTGATCTCGGCAAGGAGCGATACCCATGAGCAAGTTCATTATTCGCAGAGCGAAGGCGGAGGACGGCGCGGCGCTTTGCGCGATCTACGCACCGTACATCATGGACACGACCATCACGTTCGAGTACGAGGTGCCGACGGACGCGGCGTTTTCCGACCGCATCCGCGAGACCGCCGCGCAGTTTCCCTATCTCGTGTGCGAAAGGGACGGCGAGATCATCGGCTACGCCTACGCGCACCGCATCCGTGAGCGTGCGGCGTATGACTGGGACGCGGAGCTGTCCGTCTACCTGAAGCAGGGCACGCACGGGCGCGGCATCGGCACGGTGCTGCTCGCCTGCCTCATCGAGCTGCTCGAGATGCAGGGCCTTCGCCATCTTTATAGCTGCGTGACCATGCCGAACGAAAAGAGCGTGCGGATGCAGAAAAAGCTCGGCTTTGAGGATGCGGGCGTCTGGCATAAATCTGGCTGGAAGTTCGGCGCATGGCACGACGTCGCGTGGTTTGAAAAGCACGTGGGCGGGGGCGAGCCGAAGCCGGTCGTTCCGTTTCCCGAGCTTGACGGGGACATTATACAGAAAACACTCAATATCTACACAGAAAAGCTGAATTTGGAGGATAAATAATCATGGCACTTCGCAAAATTCTTACCAAGGGCGACGAACAGCTGGCAAAGCACTGCCGTCCGGTCGAAAAGTTCGACGACCGCCTGCATGTACTGATCGACGATATGCGCGAGACGCTGGAAAACTCGGGCGGCGTCGGCCTTGCCGCCCCGCAGGTCGGCATTCTCCGCCGCGTCGTCGTGCTCCTCGACGTCAACAAGGACCCGGAGGAGATGGTCGAGCTGGTCAACCCCGAGGTCATCGAGCAGCGCGGCGCGGAGCGCGTCGTAGAGGGCTGCCTGTCTGTTCCGGGCGTTTACGGCTATGTGACCCGTCCGACATGGGCGAAGATCCGCGCACAGGACCGCTTCGGCAACTGGTTCGAGCGCGAGGGCGAGGGCATCGTCGCACAGTGCTTCTGTCACGAGACCGAGCACCTCGACGGCCACCTGTTCATCGAAAAGGTCGAGGAATATGTCGATGTCGAGCAGATGCAGGACGGTGAGGAAGAGTAATGCGGATCGTTTTCATGGGTACGCCGGATTTCGCCGTACCGAGCCTTCAGGCGCTTCTGGACGCCGGACATGAGGTCGCGGCGGTCTATACGCAGCCGGACAAGCCGCAGGGCCGCAAGCAGATCCTGACCGCGCCGCCGGTCAAGGAGCTTGCCCTCGCGCACGGCATCCCGGTCTTTCAGCCGGATACGCTCAAAAAAGAGGAGGAGCAGGCGCGTCTGCGCGAGCTTGCTCCCGAGGTCATCATCGTCGTCGCCTACGGCAAGCTGCTGCCGAAGGCCGTGCTCGACATTCCGCCGCGCGGCTGCATCAACGTCCACGGCTCGCTCCTGCCGCGCTGGCGCGGCGCGGCGCCGATTCAGTGGGCGGTCATCGCAGGCGACGAGAAAGCCGGCGTTACCACCATGCTGATGGCGGAGGGACTGGACACCGGCGATATGCTGCTGACGAGCGAGACGCCGGTCGGCGCACGCGAGACTGCCGGCGAGCTGTTCGACCGCCTTGCGCAGTCGGGCGCGGAACTTTTGACCGAAACGCTCGTCAGACTGAATGAGATCACACCGCGTCCGCAGAACGACGCGGAGAGCTGCTACGCGCATATGCTCGACAAGAAGATGGCGGTCATCGACTGGTCGAAGTCCGCGCGCGAGCTCGACTGTCTGGTGCGCGGTCTCAATCCGTGGCCGATCGCGCTGACCAGCCTTGCAGGCGAGCGGCTCAAGATCTATGCGGCCGAGCAGACAAACGGCTGCGGCGAGCCGGGCACAGTGCTCGAGGCCGACCCGAAAAAGGGTCTGACGGTTGCGTGCGGCGAGGGCGCGCTGACGCTGACCGAAATTCAGCTCGTCGGCGGCAAACGCATGAAGGCGACCGATTTCCTGCGCGGCCATGCCGTCGAAAAGGGCAGCAGACTGGGCGAGTAATCCCAGCAATCAAGGGAGGTTTTTCCATGCCGTATATGGGTTATTACGGAATTGATATGTACTATATCGTGCTGGTGCTGCCGTGCGTGCTGTTCGCGTTCTGGGCGCAGTCGCAGGTCAACAGCACGTTCAACCGCTACTCGCGCGTCATGAGCCGCCGAGGGCTGACCGGCGCGCAGGCGGCTCAGGCCGTGCTGCGTGCAAACGGCGTGTCGGGCGTCAACATCGAATATGTCGCCGGAAAGCTGACCGACCATTTTGATCCGCGGACGAACACGATCCGCCTGTCCGCGTCGGTCTATCAGTCCACCTCGGTCGCGTCCATCGGCGTGGCCGCGCATGAGGCGGGCCATGCGGTGCAGTATGCGGTCGGCTATTCGCCCATCCGTCTGCGCAACGCCATCGTTCCGCTGACGCAGGTCGGCGCGACCGCCGCCATGCCGCTCATTCTGATGGGTCTCGTGCTGAATTTCGGTGTGCTCATCAAGGTCGGCATCATCGCGTTTGCGCTTTCGACCGTGTTCCAGCTCGTGACGCTGCCGGTCGAGCTTGACGCCTCTCACCGGGCGCTCGAAGCCATCGGTTCGGCGCGTCTGCTCGATGAGGACGAGTACGGCATGGCGAAAAAAACGCTGACGGCGGCTGCGATGACCTATGTGGCAGCGCTTGCGGTATCGCTCGCGCAGCTGCTCCGACTGCTGCTCATTTTCGGAGGAAGAAACCGCGATGATCGATAAAAGACCCAAAACGCCGCGCGAGGTCGCCGCTTTTTCGCTGTTTTCCATGGCGGAGGAGGGCGCGTGGTCGGACGGCGCGCTGCATCATTATCTCTCCCGCGCCGGTCTGGACGGCCGGGACGCTGCGCTCGCCGCGCGTCTGACCTACGGCACGGTGCAGAACGAGCTGCTGCTCGACTGGTATCTGCGCAGGTTTTCCTCTCTGCGGCTTAAAAAGATCGCGCCGCGCGTGCTCGCGTGTCTGCGCATGGGACTGTATCAGCTCATTCTGATGGACAAGATCCCGGCGCACGCGGCGGTTGCGGAAACAGTCTCGCTCGTGCGGCACTACTGCCACGCGAACGACCGCACGGTATCCTTCGCCAACGCCGTCATGCGAAAAGCGGCGGAGGCGGTCGAAAAGAACGCGCTGCCGCGGCTCGACTGCCCGGACAAGGAGAGCTACTACGCGCTCCGGTACAGCCATCCCGAATGGCTCGTGCGCCTGCTCTCCGAGCAGTTCGGTCAGAAGCTGACCGAGCGCATCTGTCAGGCGGACAACGCCGACACGCCGGTCTCGGTGCGCGTCAACAGGATGAAGACTGCGCCGGACGAGGCGAAGGCCGAGCTCGAGCGCGCCGGGATGACGGTCACGCCGCACCGCGCGTTCGCGGACATCCTGCTGTGCACGGGCGGCGACGCGGCCGCGACCGAGGCGTTCCGCGCGGGACGCATCACCGTGCAGGACGCGGCGAGTGCGCTCGCGGCGTTCGTCGCCGACCCAAAGCCGGGCACGGCCGTCCTTGACTGCTGCGCCGCCCCCGGCGGCAAGAGCTTCGCGATGGCGGAGAAAATGCAGGGGAAGGGCAGCCTGACCTCGTGCGACATCTACGAGCACAAGCTGAAGCGCATTCAAGAGGGCGCCGTGCGGCTCGGTCTGCCGAACATCCGCACCGAGCTTCAGGACGCCTCCGCGTTCCGCGCGGAGTGGGCGGAGAGCGCGGATACCGTGCTGTGCGACGTGCCGTGCTCGGGCCTCGGCATCATCCGCAAAAAGCCGGAAACGCGCTACAAGGACCCGGACGAGATCGCAAAGCTGCCTGCTTTGCAGCTTGCCATTCTGGAAAACTGCGCACGGTACGTTAAACCGGGCGGCACGCTCGTTTACTCGACCTGCACGATTTTGCAGCGCGAAAACGAGGACGTGGTACGCGCCTTTCTCGCGGCGCATCCGGAGTTCGCGCCCGCGCCGTGGTCGCATCCAGTCTGCGGCGGGCGGGAGGACGGCATGGTGACGCTCCTGCCTCCCGAACACGACACGGACGGGTTCTTTATTGCGAAATTAAAACGGATTGGAAATTGAAAGAGCCATGACAGAAATCAAATGTTTAACGATAGATGAATTAAAATCGGCTTTGAAGGACATGGGGGAAAAGCCGTTCCGCGCAGGACAGATCTTCAAGTGGCTGCACGAGGGCGTTTCCTCCTTCGACGAGATGAGCAATCTCTCCAAGGAGCTGCGCGCACGGCTCGCGGAGAACTTCATCCTGACCGTTCCCGAGGTCGCGCGCAAGCAGGTCAGCAGGGTCGACGGCACGGTAAAGTACCTGTGGCGTATGCGCGACGGCGACTGCGTGGAGTCCGTCCTCATGCACTACGAGCACGGCGTTTCGGTCTGCGTCTCGACGCAGGTCGGCTGCCGCATGGGCTGCAAATTCTGCGCGTCCGGCCTGAACGGCAAAAAGCGCAATCTTTCCGCCGGTGAGATCCTGGACGAGATCCTGTTCATGCAGAAGGACAGCGGCGAAAAAGTCTCGAATATCGTGCTGATGGGCACGGGCGAGCCGCTCGACAACTACGACAACGTGCTGAAATTCCTGCACCTTGTCAGCTGCCCGGAGGGAATTAACATCGGACAGCGGCATATATCCTTGTCAACGAGCGGAATTGCTGATAAAATAGAGACACTGGCAAAGGAAAAGCTTCAGATCACGCTTTCGGTATCGCTGCACGCGCCGGACGACGAGACCCGTTCGTCCATCATGCCGGTCAACGACGCCTATCCCGTGGAACGGCTGATGCAGGCGTGCCGGTATTATTTCGATACCACAGGCCGCCGGATTTCCTACGAGTACATGATGGCACGGGACAAGACCGACCGGCCGTGGCAGGCGGAAAAGCTCGCGAAGCTGCTCCGCGGCCGGCCGGGTCATGTCAACCTCATCCCGCTCAACGAAGTGGAGGAAAGTCCGCTCTCGCCCTCGAAGCCGGAGACCGTGCGCCGCTTTCAGCAGGCGCTCGAAAAGCGCGGCGTGACCGCGACCGTCAGACGAAAGCTCGGTCCGGACATCGACGCCGCCTGCGGTCAGCTTCGTCGGCGCGAGATGAAGGAGCAAGGATAACCTGTGTCTGAGGAGGCAGAAGGCAATGGAATACTTCGGAATTACCGATAAGGGGCGCGTGCGTCCGACCAATCAGGATATTTACCGAATCGAAGCGTGCCCGGACAGGGACAGCGCGCTCGTTCTCGTGTGCGACGGCATGGGCGGCGCGAACGCAGGCAATGTCGCGAGCCGTTTTGCGGCGGAACGCTTTGTCGAGGAGGCAAAGCCGGCGCTCGAGGCTGGTGCGGACGAGACGATGCGCCACGAGACGCTGCGGCGCGCCCTCGACCGGGCGAACGACACCGTGTTTGGTCTCGCCGGCCGCCAGCCTGAGTTCCGCGGCATGGGCACGACGCTTGTCGGCGCCTTCGTGCAGGGCGGGAGCGCGAGCATCATGAACGTCGGCGACAGCCGCGCGTACATCATGAGCGGCGGAATGCTGCACCAGATCAGCGAGGATCATTCCTACGTTGAAGAAATGCGCCGCCTCGGCCGCATCAGCGAAGCCGACGCGCGCTCCCATCCGCAGAAAAATCTGATCACCCGGGCGGTCGGCGTGGATGCGACGGTGGAGGGCGACCTGTTTGAGCAGACGCTTGCGGACGGCGACATCCTTCTGCTCTGCTCGGACGGCCTGACCGGCATGGTCGAGGACGGGAAGATCGCCGAGGTGCTTGCGGGCGCAGGCACGCTCGAAGATAAGGGCCGGGAGCTGCTGACCCTCGCGCTCGAGGGCGGTGGCCGCGATAATATTACGGTCGCGCTGTTTACCTGCGGCGCGAAACAGGAGGCGTGACCCTCATGGAAAACGACAAGTATATCGGCAGGCTGCTCGGCGGTCGCTATGAGCTGATCGATGTGGTCGGCGTCGGCGGCATGGCGGTAGTCTACCGCGCGCGCGATACCGTACTCGGACGATATGTGGCGATCAAGATCCTCAAGGAGGAGTTCGCCAAGGACCCCGACATTCGCAAGCGCTTCGCCATCGAGTCCCGTGCTGTCGCCAAGCTCAGCCATCACAATATCGTTTCGGTCTATGACGTCGGAAACGAGGACGGCACGGATTATATCGTGATGGAGCTCATCGAAGGCGTGACCCTCAAGGAATATTTGCAGCAGAAGGGCCGTCTGTCGTGGCAGGAGAGCATTTTCTTCGCAGAACAGATCTCGAGCGCCCTCGTTCATGCGCATTCGCGCGGCATCATCCATCAGGACATCAAGCCGCAGAACGTCATCATCCTGCGCGACGGCACCGCGAAGCTGACCGATTTCGGCATCGCGTCCTTCGCGACGACGCAGGAGACGCGCGTGGTGCAGGAGGCCATCGGCTCGGTGCACTATATCTCGCCCGAGCAGGCCAAGGGCAGCAAGATCGACTACCGCACGGATATTTATTCGCTCGGCGTGGTCATGTACGAGATGCTGACCGGCAGGCTCCCGTTCGAGGGCGAGACCGCGCTCCAGATCGTCATGCAGCATATCAACGCCGTGCCGCCGATGCCGAGCGAGCTGGTCCCGGACATCCCGAAGGGACTGGACGCCATCGTCATGCACGCGATGTGCGCGAACATCAGCAGACGCTATGCTTCGGCGGACGAGCTGTGCGCCGACCTTGCGCGCGTGCGCGAGGACCCGGACACGCAGTTCTATTATACCGCCTCGGACGACAGCTCGGGCGAGACGCAGGTCATCGGACGGGAGGTGCAGCGCGCCGCCCGTCATGCGGCAGCGGAGGATACGGCCGCCATCCCGGCGGCACCGCGCCGCCGCAGTGAACCGCACAGCGCACGCCGGGAGGCTCCGGCGCGCCGCCGCACCTCTGTGCGCGAGCGGGAGTCGTCGGATTTCTTCGAAAAGCTGAGCGAGCGCCCGGCGATGGCTGCCGGCATGGCGGTCGCGGTCGTCGCGGTCATCTCGCTGCTCGTCGTTGCGGTGCTCATGTTCACCGGCGGCAGCAAATCCGCGAAAATCGACGTTCCCGACCTCATCGGCCGCACGATCGATGACGTTTACGCGGATTCCGATGTCATGAACAACTTCGAGATCAAGGAAGCCTCCTCGCGGCAGGAATCCGACCGCCCGGCCGGAGAGATCCTTGACCAGGACCCCGACGAGGGCCAGCAGGCCATCAAGGGCTCGGTCATCACCGTCACGGTCTCGGCCGGCGGCGACAACGTCAAGGATACCTACAAGGTGGTCGACTTTACCGGAAAATCTCTCGATTACGTGGCGGCGTCGCTTGACGCGCACGGCATCGAGCTCAAGGAAGAAAAGGAATACAGCGACGACGTCGAGGAGGGCAAGGTCATCCGCACCGACCCCGAGGCCGGCACGGAGCTTGCGCGCGGCGAGACGCTGACGGTCTATATCAGCCTCGGCAAGGAGCAAAAATCCGCCGATGTGCCGAGCCTGACCGGCATGACGCAGGAGGCGGCGCAGCGTGCGCTGTCCGAGCGCGGTCTGAGCCTCGGCTCGGTCGATCAGGTCGAGAGCGACAAGCCGGAGGGCACGGTCGTATGGCAGTCGATCGACGCGAACAGCTCGGTAAATCAGGGCACGACGGTCAATATCCAGATCTCCAAGGGCAAAAAGGCCGACGAGCAGAAGCCGGACAGCGGCACGACCGGCGGCAACACCGGTTCGAGCGAGGACGACACGCCGGGCAGACTTCCGCCCACACCGGCGGAAGGAAGCGCGACCATTCCGGTAGCGCTGCCCGACAGCGCGGATACCGCCCATGTCGTGATCTATGTAGACGGCGTCATTCAGTATGACGACACTCCATCCACCAGTCAGGGCAGCATCGCCGTCACCGTGCAGTCTACGGCCGGCGACCATGAGGTCACGGTGAGCGTAGACGGCTCGTCCACGACACAGACGTACAGTTTCAATTAAACGACACAAAGGGACGCACCGCACACTGCGCGGCTGCGTCCCTTGCAGAATGAGGAAAGGAAGCGTATTTTTGACCGAAGGCATTATTCTCAAGGGCATCGGCGGATTTTATTATGTGGATACGCCGGAAGGGCTGATCGAGTGCAAGGCGCGCGGAAAATTCCGCAAGACCGTTGGGAAACCCATTGTGGGCGACCGCGTTCAGCTTGAGGTGCAGCCGGACGGGACGGGCTATCTCATGAGCATCGCGCCGCGCAGAAACAGCCTCATCCGTCCGGCGGTCGCGAACCTCGACCTTGTTGTAGCGGTCGCGAGCGCCGCGCCTCCCGTGACCGACCCGTTTCTCATCGACAAGGTGACGGCCATCGCGGTACACAAGGAGATCACGCCGCTCGTCGTGATCAACAAGACCGACGCGGACGCGGGCGACGAGCTGTATGAGACCTACCGGAAGAGCGGTATCGAGGTGCTGCGCGTGAGCGCGCGGACGGGCGACGGCATCGACGCGCTGCGCGAGCGCATCTGCGGAAAGGTATCCGCCTTCGCAGGCAACTCGGGCGTCGGCAAGTCGAGCGTACTCAACCGCCTCGACAGCTCGTTCGGTGCGGAGGTCGGCGCGATCTCCGACCGCATTGGCCGCGGCCGCCATACCACGCGCCATGTCGAGCTGCATCCTATCGAGGGCGGCGGCTATATCGCGGACACGCCGGGCTTTTCCTCGTTCGAGACCGAGCAGATGGATCTCGTGCTGGCGCGCGATCTGGAATACGCCTTTCCGGAGTTCGCGCCCTATCTCGGCCGGTGCAGATTCACCGGCTGCGCCCATGTCAAGGAAAAGGGCTGCGCCATCCTTGCGGCGGTCGAAAACGGCGAAATCGCGAAAACGCGCCATGAAAGCTATGTCAAACTCTATGAAAGCGTAAAGGATCTGAAGGAATGGGAGCTTACGAAGGGCGGCACGCGCTGATCTTTGCAGCCGCGCCCGAAACAGATTACAGTTACATCCGCGCGTTCCTCGGGGAGCATCCGGACGCGCTCATTGCCTGCGCCGACGGCGGTCTGCGCCACGCGCGCGCGCTCGGCCTGCACCCGGACTTCATGATCTCGGACTGCGACTCCATGCCCGAGACCGAGGGAGACGAGGTCATCCGGCTGAAGCCCGAGAAGGACGACACCGACACGCAGTCCTGTCTGCGCGAGGTGTTCCGCCGCGGCTGCCGCGAGGCAACGCTCGTCTGCGCGACCGGCGGACGCATCGACCATATGCTCGCAAATCTCTCGCTGCTCGAGGAGGCGCGAGAGATGGGAGGGCGCCTGACCATCCTCGACAGCTGCAACCGCATCGTTTTGCATGAGGGAGGACGGGAAAAATTCATAATGCCGTCAGCTTACAGGTATTTCTCCATTGTGCCTCTGGACGCGGTTCTGACGGGCGTTACGATTGAAAATGCAAAGTATCCGCTCGAAAACGGACGGGTCACGCGCGCCGGCATGGTTTCGATCTCGAACGAAGCGGCGCCCGGCAGCAGCTTTTCCGTGACGATCGAAAAAGGTGCGGCGCTCATCATCTTTGCGCATGACCCTGCGCGCCGCCCCTGAATTTAGACTGTTTCCACAAACAAAACCGCCCTCGGGGGCGGTTTTTTCTATCTGAATATTTTTGCAGTTTTTGCAGCGCAGACTTGCAAAATCACAATGGGAAGCATATAATAAAAAATACAGAAGACAATTTTTTTGAGAGATATAAGGGAGTGCTGAGCAGTGGCATTGAAACCGATTTCCAGAATTGCAGCGGGTGTACAGGCGTCTACGACGCTCGCTATCGACTCGCTGTTCAAGCAGATGAAGGCAGAAGGCAAGGATGTTGTCGGCTTTGGCGCCGGCGAGCCGGATTTCCCGACCCCGGAGCACATCAAGCAGGCCGGTATCGAGGCTATTGAGAACAACCAGACCAAGTACACCCCGGCCGCAGGTCTGATGGATCTGCGCAAGGCGGCGTGCTACCGTCTGAAGGAGGACTGCGGTCTGGACTATGAGCCGACGCAGATCGTCGTTGCCTCCGGCGCAAAGCACTCGGTCTATATCGCGCTGATGGCGCTGTGCAACCCGGGCGATGAGGTCGTTATCGCGGCGCCGTACTGGGTCAGCTATTCCGAGATGGTCAAGCAGGCGGGCGCGGTCCCGGTCATCGTCGCGGCGACCGAAGAAGCGGACTTCAAGATCACCGCAGAGCAGCTTGACGCCGCCATCACGGACAACACCAAGGTATTCATGCTCAATTCTCCCTCCAACCCGACCGGCATGGTCTACACCCGCGCGGAGCTGGAGGCGATCGCAGAGGTCTGTTGCCGCCGCAACGTTTACGTGATCGCGGACGAGATCTACTGCAACCTCGTATACGACAACAACGAGTTCGTTTCCTTTGCTTCGCTGAGCGAGGACGCGAAGAACCGCACCATTCTGGTCAACGGCGTGTCCAAGAGCTATGCAATGACCGGCTGGCGTATCGGCTATTCGGCCTCCAACCCCGCACTGGCCAAGGTCATGGCGAACTACCTCAGCCACTCCACCTCCGCACCGAGCACCATCTCTCAGCACGCGGCCATCACTGCGCTGACCGGCCCGCAGGAGGATATGCAGGTCATGAAGGAAGCGTTCGAGAAGCGCCGCGACCATCTTGTCGAGCGCATGAACAGGATCGAGGGCGTTTCCTGCATCAAGCCGGAGGGTGCGTTCTATGTCATGATGAACATGACCGGCTTTATCGGCAAGACCATGTACGGCAAGGTCATCGAGTCCGCCGAGGACTTCTCTCAGCTGTTCCTCGAAAAGGGCCTGGTTGCGACCGTACCGTGCACCGCGTTTGCGGCTCCGGGCTTTGTCCGCTGGAGCTACGCGACCTCGCTGACCGAGATCGACAAGGGTCTCGACCGTCTGGAAGTGTTCATTAAAAACGCCTGAAAACCGAATAGATGCTGAGCGGCACTCCTTCCGGAGTGCCGCTTCCGGTCTGTCGATAAAGTTTGTTTTCATGCAGGAACAGCAGCCGCGCGGCAGCGCACACGGAACGAGAAATCGCGCAGTGATTTCAAGAAAACCGGGGACATATGCCTCGGCTTTCCTGCCTTAGGAGGGAGAATGTTTCCGTATGGGAACGTTCGGACGATCCGTGTTCTGCGAAGTCAGAACACATATTGTCGGAAAAATGAAGTTTTTCGACAGTATCGGCGGTTCTTTGTTTATTGCTACAAGATAGCGCAAAGAAGGGCGGTTATTCTTGAAAATCGACCGATAAAGTGGTAAACTGAAAACAGACTGCCAAAAGGCTGTTGTTTTGCTCGAATAATCAGTAAACTACACCGGAAAGGACGAAAAAGACATGAACAACGTGTACGAAAGCCCGCTTTCTTCGCGCTATGCCTCGAAGGAGATGCTGTATAACTTCTCCTCGGACATGAAATTCTCGACCTGGCGCCGCCTGTGGGTATCGCTGGCGAAGGCTGAGATGGCGCTCGGCCTGCCCATCACCCAGGAACAGGTGGACGAGATGGAGGCGCACATCACCGATATCGACTATGATGTGGCCCGTCAGCGCGAGAAGGAGGTGCGCCATGACGTTATGGCACACGTTTACACCTTCGGCAAGGTCGCGCCCAAGGCCGCAGGCATCATCCACCTCGGTGCGACGAGCGCGTATGTCGGCGACAACACTGACATCATCCAGATCCGCGAGGGTCTGCTGCTCGTGCGCAAAAAGCTCGCGACCGTTCTGGACAAGCTCGCGCAGTTCGCCGACGCGCACAAGGCGCAGCCGACCCTCGGCTTCACCCACTTCCAGCCGGCGCAGCTGACCACCGTCGGCAAGCGCGCGACGCTCTGGATGAACGAGCTGCTGATGGACCTCGGCGAGGTCGAATACCGCATCGAGAACCTGCGCATGCTCGGCAGCAAGGGCACGACCGGCACGCAGGCCTCCTTCATGGAGCTGTTCGACGGCGACGAGAGCAAGGTCAAGGAGCTTGAGAAGCGCATCGCGGACGATTTCGGCTTCGCGGGCGTCGTTCCGGTTTCCGGCCAGACCTACTCGCGCAAGATCGACGCGCAGACCCTCGCGACCCTCGCCGGCATCGCGGAGTCCGCGTCCAAGTTCGCGACCGACCTGCGCCTGCTCCAGCACCTCAAGGAGGTCGAGGAGCCGTTCGAGAAGAACCAGATCGGTTCCTCTGCTATGCCGTACAAGCGCAATCCGATGCGCTCCGAGCGTATCTGCGCACTCGCGCGCTACGTTATCACCGACAGCCTCAACCCGGCGTTCACCTCCGCGACCCAGTGGTTCGAGCGCACGCTCGACGACTCCGCGAACAAGCGTATTTCGGTTCCGGAAGCGTTCCTCGCGGTCGACGCTATCCTCGGCATCATGATCAACGTCGTTTCCGGCCTTGTCGTTTACCCCAAGGTCATCGAGGCGCATGTGATGAACGAGCTGCCCTTCATGGCTACCGAGAACATCATGATGGACGCGGTAAAGCGCGGCGGCAACCGTCAGGAGCTGCATGAGCGCATCCGCGAGCACTCCATGGCGGCCGGCAAGCGCATCAAGGAGGAGGGCCTCGAGAACGATATGGTCGACCGTATCGCAGGCGACCCGATGTTCGGCATGACGCGCGAGCAGATCCTCGAGCACCTCGACCCGTCCGCCTACATCGGCCGCTGCCCGTCGCAGGTCGATGAGTTCCTTTCCGAGTGCGTTCGCCCGGCGATCGCGCCCTATCTGACCGGCGAGGAGATCAAGGTAGAGATCAATCTGTAAAACTCGCGGCATCCGAGGCGGAAATCTGCCCCGGATGCACGACTGTGCGATTGACTTTTCTGCGCTTTTGCGCTATACTTATTCAGTTACGAATCAACCATTAAGGAGGCACTTTCATTGAAAAAGAGTGTAGTTTCCTTTATCGCTGTACTGCTGCTGATCTGTTTTCTCGGCGTTACGGCGGTAACGGGAGTGTACATTCCGGGCGGCTGGACCATGCCCTTCCGGAATGCAGAGACCACCCAGTCCGACTCTGCGGACACGCAGACGGACGCAGCATCCGACAGCACGGATACTTCTGCCGAAACCACCACTGGTTCGGCTGATGCGGCGGAGTCCGCTGACACCACCGCTGCACCGTCCCTCAAGGCGATCATCCCGAGCGTCCTCGACAACGAAAACGGCATCCGTCTGGGTCTTGACCTGGTAGGCGGCTCCCGCATTGTCTATGAGGCAGAGATCCCGGACGGCTATAATCAGGCCAACCTCGCCGACGACATGAACTCGGTCCAGAAGGTCATTCGTCAGCGTCTGACCGACAAGGGCTTCACCGAGGCGACCGTCACCCTGACCGGCGAGAACCGCGTAACGGTCGAGATCCCGCAGATCACCAACCCGGAGGAGGCTGTCCAGACCCTCGGCACCACCGCTCAGCTGACCTTTATCGACGCTGACGGCAAGGAATGGCTGACCGGCTCGGACATCAAGAAGGCAACCTACGGCTACGGCCGCCCGACCGGCAACGAGGTCACCGACGTTCACTACGTTCAGGTGCAGTTCACCTCCGAGGGCCAGAAGAAGTTCGCCGAGGCGACCGGCAATATTGCAGCCCGCACCGACGGCACCAACATCATGGCCATCGTCATGGACAATCAGGTTATCTCCTCTCCGTCCGTTTCCTCTCAGATCGACAGCGACAGCTGCGTCATCTCCGGCTCGTTCACCCGCGACAGCGCATCCGAGCTGGCTGACCTGATCAACGCAGGCCAGATCCCGTTCTCCCTCAAGCAGGTAGAGCTTCGCTCGGTCGGCCCGCAGCTCGGCGCCGACGCTATGCGCACCAGCCTGATCGCCGGCCTGATCGGCATCGCGCTCGTCATGCTGTTCATGCTGATCGTTTACCGCATCCCGGGTCTGGTCGCGTCCATCGCACTGTGCTTCTACATGGTAATTGAAGCGCTCATCTTCAGCCTCGTTCGCGTTAACCTGTCCCTGCCGGGCATCGCAGGTATCATCCTGTCCATCGGCATGGCGGTAGATGCAAACGTCATTATCTTCGAGCGAGTCAAGGAAGAGCTCAAGAACGGCAAGACCGTCAAGAGCGCCATCGACTCCGGCTTCAAGCGTGCGTTCACCGCAATCCTTGACTCCAACATCACCACCCTGATCGCCTGTGCGGTGCTGTTCTTCCTCGGCACCGGTACGATCGTCGGCTTCGCTACCACCCTTGGCATCGGCGTTATCGTTTCCATGTTTACCGCACTGACCGTTACCCACTTCCTGCTCAACCGCATGGTTGATTTCCGTATCCGCAATCCGAAGGCTTACGGTCTGCGCGACCGCGAGGCAGGCAAGCAGCGCTTTGCTATCCTCAAGAACTTCAAGATCTTCGGCGGCATTTCCGCACTTCTCGTTGTCACCGGTCTGGTTGCCCTCATTCTTCTGCCGTTCGGCAAGAACCTGTTCAACCTGAGCATTGACTTCGCAGGCGGCACCGAGATGGAGTTCAACATGCACACTGTGGTAACGCAGGATATCCAGACCGAGGTTTCCGACCTGTTCAAGGACGCGACCGGCGTGGACGCTTCCTCCGTCACCTCCTCCGGCGACGGCAACGAGGACGTTCTTATCCGCTCGACCTCGATCACCTCTGAGCAGCGTGCGGCTGTTATCGACAAGATGCTTTCGCAGTACAGCCTGGCTGATACCGACATCCTGAACAACAACGACGTTTCTGCGTCGGTCGGCTCCGACCTTCAGCGCTCGGCCGTTGTCTGTGCGGTACTTGCTATCGTGCTGATGATGCTGTACATCACCTTCCGCTTCGAGCTGACGAGCGGCATGGCTGCGGTTTGCTGCCTGATTCATGACCTGCTCATCATGCTGAGCGTTTACGTATGGCTCCAGATTCCGCTCGACAGCAACTTCATCGCAGCGGCGCTGACCATCCTCGGCTACTCGATCAACGCATCCATCATCGTATTTGACCGCGTTCGTGAGAACCTGCGCACCGCGCGCCGCGAGGACTTCGCGTCTGTTGCAGAGCGCAGCGTATGGCAGACCATGGGCCGTACCATCAACACCACGCTGACCACGCTGTTCACCATCGGCATGGTATTCATCCTCGGCGTACCGTCCCTCAAGCAGTTCACCCTGCCGCTGATCGTCGGTATCCTCGCAGGCGGCTGGTCCTCGGTACTGCTGTCTTGCAGCCTGTGGAACGTATTCCGCAAGAAGTTCCGCAAAAAGCGCATCTGATCATGCAAAAAGGACACCTTCGGGTGTCCTTTTTCATGCTTGTATACTAAGGCAACACCGCACAATTAAAGCGGCGGTGCTTTGCGGAAATTTTGTGCCCTGACTTTGTTGCAGTTTCACGGTAATACATCAAGTATTACCGCAAAACTGTGCCTCGTCAGTACGCAAAATTCACTCGCAAATCACTCTTGTTCAATTATGCGGTATTGCCCTAAATTGAAGTGCAGTTGTTGACATGGAGATACAACAGGTGGTATAATATCCGCAGAGTATTACAGGTTATTGTATCATGAAGGGGTGGAGCCGAATGAAATGTCCGTTTTGCGGCCATGATGACAGCAAGGTTGTTGATTCTCGACCGACCGATGAGGGGACGAGCATCCGGCGTCGGCGTGAATGCCTCAAGTGCTTCAAGCGTTTTACCACATACGAAACCGTAGAACGTATGCCGCTCATGCTCGTCAAGCGCGACGGCACGCGGCAGCCCTATGACCGGCAGAAGCTGCTCGGCGGTCTGGTCAAGGCGTGCGAGAAGCGTCCGGTTTCGCTCATGCAGCTCGAGCAGATCGTGGATAATGTCGAGCAGCGCGTATTCAGTGCGCTCGAGAGCGAGGTCTCGAGCAAGACCATCGGCGAGCTGGTCATGGAGCAGCTGCGCTCGGTCGACGAGGTGGCCTATGTGCGCTTTGCGTCTGTCTACCGCCAGTTCAAGGATATCAATACCTTTATGGACGAGCTGAATACCCTGCTCAAGGACAAGTAAACAGCGAAAAACAAGGGAGTCTTTGCGCCGGCGGCCGCGCGGAAGACTCCTTTTCTTTGCATTTGACCGGGCAGTGTGGTATACTGATACTATCTGAACGTATACAGCTGGGAGGATACAGACTTGCGAGTGATGCATGTGATGGGCGGCGGCGACGTTGGCGGCGCCAAGACCCAGATTATGAATACCGTAACCGGACTGAGCCGGACGAACGACGTCATGCTGATCTCGTTCCGGGCCGGTCCGTTCGCGGACGAGGCGAGAGAACGGGGTATTGATGTGCGCGTCATCGAGCGGCACAATCCGTTCCGCGCGGCGCGGACCATGCGCGATCTGGTGGATGAGTTCAAGCCGGACATCATCCACTGCCACGGCGGCCGCGCGAACCTGATGGGCGCGATGGTGCGGCGCAGCCGCCACATCCCCATCATAACGACCGTGCATTCGGACTACCGTCTGGACTACCTCGGCAGTCCGCTCAAGCAGCACACCCTCGGCACGGCAAACGCCATCGCGCTGCGCTTTCTCGACTTCTATCAGCCGGTCGCGGACCGCATGGCGCGCACACTCATCGAGCGCGGCTTTGACCCGGAGCGCATCGTAAAGATCTACAACGGCATGGAATTCAACCGCCCGGAGGGCGAGTTCGACCGTGCAGCCTACCTCCGCGAGACCTACGGCGCGGAGATCGAGGAGGGGGATGTGCTCTGTGGCATCGCGGCGCGTCTGACCGCCGTCAAGGACATCGCGACGACCGTGCGCGGCTTCGCGGAGGCGCTTAAGACCGCGCCGCAGCTGCGCCTGTTCATTGCGGGCGACGGCGAGGACGCAGATATGCTGAAAAAGCTGTGCGACCAGCTCGGCGTGCGCGAGCGCGTGACGTTCTGCGGCTGGGTTTCGCCCGTCATGCCGTTTTTCCGTGCGATGGACATCAATCTGCTTTCCTCGGTGTCCGAGACCTTCCCGTACTCCATTCTCGAGGGTGTGTGCGCCGGCTGCGCGACCATCTGCTCGGACGTCGGCGGTATGCCGGAGCTCATCGACACAGGCGAGAACGGCTATATCTTCCCGGTCGGAGACGACAAAAAGCTCGCGGAATACATGGCGCGGCTTGCGAACGATGCGGCGCTCCGCCATACCTTCGCGGAGGCGCTTTACGCCAAGGCGTCCCGGGATTTTTCCAAGGACAAGATGTGCGAGCGGCAGGAGGCGAACTACCGCCATGTCATCGCGCGCTTTCACCGGCCGAAGGACGAGCGCGAGAGCATCGTCATCTGTGGGGCATACGGACGCGGCAACGCGGGTGACGACGCCATTCTTGAGGCGATTGTGCAGGAGATGCGCGAGCTCGATCCGCTGCGCACCATCACCGTCATGTCGCGCCGTCCGCGCGAGACCCGTGTGGTCTACCGCACGAACGCGGTCTATACATTCAACGTGTTTTCCGTACTGCGGAAGTTCCGCCGCGCTGCGCTCTACATCAACGGCGGCGGCTCGCTCATGCAGGACGTCACCTCGACGCGCTCGCTGTGGTATTACTGCTACACGCTCCGCGCAGCCAAAAAACGCGGCTGCAAGGTCATGATGTACGGCTGCGGCATCGGCCCGATCAACCGCGCGGCCAACCGCAGGATGGCCGCAAAGACCATCGACGCCTCGGTCGACCGCATCACGCTGCGCGACGACAATTCCCGCACGCTGTTGAGCGAAATGGGTGTTGTGCATCCGGATATCTGCGTGTCCGCCGACCCGACCATCATCCTGACGCCCGCGCCGCACGAGATCGTCAATCTCGCGCTCGAAAAGTGCGGCATCGACCCGGACGGGAGCTATATCGGCTTCGGCTTGCGCAACTGGAAGGGACTGGATGACGCGCTGCCCGAGATCGCGGCGGCGGCGGACTATGCCTATGAAAAGCATGGCCTCACGCCGGTGTTCGTGCCGATCGAGTTCCCGAGCGACCTTATGCCGGCCGAGCGCGTGGGCGCGCTGCTGCACTGCCCGTGGCACGCGGTCCGCATCCGCCAGCCGATCGAGACGACCATCGGCATTCTCGCGCGCATGAAAACCGTCGTGGGCATTCGCCTGCACTCGCTGATGTTCTCGGCAGGGCAGGGCGTGCCGGTCGTCGGCATGAGCTACGACATCAAGGTGGACGGCTTCCTCAAGTATATCGGCAGCCGGACCTGCCTTCAGCTCTCCTCCGTCCGCGCGGACGAGCTGTGCCGCCTGATCGACGAGTGCGTTTCGGGCGCGCTCGACAGCGAGGTGCACCGCACGGCGGAAATGCTGCGCGACAGGGAACAGGAAAACGTAAAGGGGGCAGCTGCGCTGCTCCGGCTGTCCGGGGACTGACATCTGACCGGCAGTCTGTGTTTTCTTCGCGCTTAAACAACCAAAAGGGGTTATGATATGAAAAACCATGTCGTTTGTCTTTCGACAACCAACTATCATCCGCTGCCGACGCGCAAGCAGAACGTCATGAGCCGGCTGCGGAACAGCGAGGTGCTGTATTTCGACCCTCCGGTGTCGATCATCGCGCCGCTCAAGGATAAAAAGGCATCCGCCTACATCAGCAAATACAGGCAGCCCGGCGAAAAGGTCGAAGGGCATGAGAATATCACGGTCTATGCCCTGCCGCCCGTGCTGCCGTTCTTCAACAAGTTCCGCTGGGTAAATAAGCTCAACCAGAAGCGGCAGGCAGCTTTCGTCCGGAAGAAGATGCGCGAACACGGCTTCGGAGACGAGACCGTGCTGTGGTGCTATTCGCCGTCCTCCTGCGACATCGTCGAGCAGGTGCCGCACAGCAGTCTGGTCTATGACTGCGTAGACCGCCATTCTGCCTACAAGGGACACATTACGCCCGAGGTCGTGGACGGCATGGAGCGCGACCTTGCGAAGCCGGCGGATCAGGTGTTCGCGACTGCGGTCGGTCTCGCGGAGACGCTCGAAAAGATCAACCCGACCACGAAAATGATCCCGAACGGCGCGGCCTATGAGATCTTCTCGCGCGTGCAGACCGAAAAGGACGCGCTGTCCTGTCCGGAGGACATGAAGGGGCTGAAGCATCCGGTCTACGGCTTTGTCGGCATGCTGCAGGAGTGCATCGACTACGCGCTCATCGAAAAGCTCGCGAAGGAGCGCCCGGACGCGACCATCTTCCTCATCGGCCGCACGCTGCCCGGCGTCGACCTGTCGCATCTGAAGCAGTACAAAAATATCGTGTTCCACGGACTCGTACCGCAGCCCGAGCTGCCGGCCTACCTCGCACAGATGGACGTCTGTCTGAACGTATTCCGGGCGGGCGCGCTCTCCAAGGACGTTTCGCCGCTCAAGTTCTATGAGTATCTCGCGACCGGCAAGCCGGTCGTTTCGACCCGTGAGCCGCTTCAGGTCGAGGATTTCAGGGATGTGGTGTATATCGCGCATGATGCGGACGAATTTCTCGCGCTGTGCGACGAGGCGGCACGAGAAAATGCGCCGGAAAAGGTCGAAAAGCGCCTTGCCTACGGCGAGCAGTGTTCGTGGACCGAGCGTGTCCGGCAGATGGAGGACGTTCTGTATAAAAAGGGCGTTCTGCACGAAAGCCCGGAAAAGTAACGGGTAAGTTTGGGCATTTGCACAAAGAAAAGAAAAAACGTGTAAAAGCCTTGCATTGCAAGGTTTAATTCGATAGAATATTGTTGTAACACCACCGATAGTTTCAGGAAAGAGGTGCAGCACATGACCGGCAGCGTATTCTTAAAGCGAAATGCAATCGCACAGTTCTGCGTTTTCGGGGATTACTGCAATTTTTTTGGCATCGGTGCAGCTAATTGAGCATCTTTAGGACACGGGTATATCTCCGTGTCCTAATTTGTTTTTGAGGAGGAGTACCACATGAAAAAGGTTCTGGTCGTCATGGGCTCGGACAGCGATCTCAAGGTGATGGGAAAATGCATCGATCGCCTGAAGTCCTTCGACATTCCCGTTGAGGTCCGCATCTGCTCGGCACACCGCACCCCGGCTGTCGCAGAGCAGCTTGCGAAAAATGCGGCGGCGGAGGGCTTCGGCGTCATCATCGCGGCGGCGGGCAAGGCAGCGCATCTGGGCGGCGTTCTCGCAGCCTACACCACGCTCCCGGTCATCGGCGTTCCGATGGCGACGAGCGTGATGGGCGGCATGGACAGCCTGCTTTCCATCGTGCAGATGCCAAAGGGCATCCCGGTCGCAACGGTTGCGATCGACGGCGCGGACAACGCAGCCATCCTCGCAGCGCAGATGATCGCGCTGTCGGATGAGGCTCTCGCAGCCAAACTCGCGGCTTTCAAGGCCGACATGGCAGCGGAAGTGACCGCAAAGGACGAAAAGGTTCGCGCACAGTTCGCGTAACCCCGTATCCCCGGCGAGGTAAAGGCGCTCCGCCGCTTCCATTGACGGCGCGGCGTACAACCTGCAAACGCTGACCGGGAGCAGCGCTTCCGGTCCCGCAGTAGTTTCAAATTAACACACATATATTAAAATGGAGGAATTGGACATGGAAAAGAAAGAACAGCTGTACGAAGGCAAGGCCAAGAAGGTATTTGCAACCGACGACCCGAACCTGGTCATCGTAGACTACAAGGACGATGCGACCGCATTCAACGGCCTCAAGAAGGGCTCGATCGCCGGCAAGGGCGTCATTAACAACGTCATGAGCAACCATATGTTCCAGCTGCTGGAGAAGCAGGGCGTGCCGACGCATTTCGTCGAGCAGCTCTCCGAGCGCGAAACTCTGGTAAAGAAGGTTTCCATCGTACCGCTTGAGGTCATCATCCGCAACATTTCCGCCGGTTCCTTCGCAAAGCGCTTCGGCGTTGAGGAAGGCATCGTGTTCGACGAGCCGACCATCGAGTTCTCCTACAAGAACGACGACCTCGGCGATCCGCTGATGAACGCTTACCATGCGGTAGCGCTCAAGGCAGCGACCCGCGAGGAGATCGAGACCATCAAGTCCATGGCCTTCAAGGTAAACGAGGTCATGAAGCAGTACTTCGACTCGCTGAACGTTATCCTCGTTGACTTCAAGCTCGAGTTCGGCAAGACCGCCGACGGCAAGATCGTTCTGGCGGACGAGATCTCCCCGGATACCTGCCGCCTGTGGGACAAGACCACTAAGGAGAAGCTCGACAAGGACCGCTTCCGCCGCGATCTGGGCGGTGTCGAAGAGGCATATCAGGAGATCATGAAGCGCGTCATGGGCAAGTAAGCCGCGCGCACGGACAGGAAAAGGCTAAATATTCTATGAAATATCGTATTAAAAGACAGAGCAGCACTCCGTTTGACAAGGTACACGAGGAGTGCGGCGTATTCGGCATCGCGGCGCCCGAGGGCAAGGAAATCTCCGCCGCACACGACGCCTACACCGCGCTGTTCGCATTGCAGCACCGCGGTCAGGAGGCAGCCGGCATCGCCGTAAACAAGAACGGCGTCATTCACTGCCATAAGGATGTCGGTCTGGTCAGCGCCGTTTTCGACCAGAAAACGCTCGACCGGATGCCGGGCTCCATGGCGATCGGCCATGTCCGCTACTCTACGACCGGCGACACGCGCCGCGAGAATGCACAGCCGATCTCCATCACCCATGTCAAGGGCAACCTCGCCGTTGCGCACAACGGCAACCTCGTAAACGCGGGCGAGCTGCGCCGCGAGATCGAGCTGGACGGCGGCATTTTCCGTTCCTCGAACGATACCGAGGTCCTGGTCTACACCATCGTCAAGGAGCGCCTCAAGTGCGCCTCCATCGAGGAGGCCGTGCTGAGCACCATGAAGCGCATCGAGGGCGCGTATTCGCTCGTCGTCATGTCTCCGCGCAAGCTCATCGCTGCGCGCGACCCCCACGGCTTCCGTCCGCTCTGCATCGGTCTGCTGGACGGCGACTGCTACGTATTCGCCTCCGAGACCTGCGCGCTCGACGCGCTCGGCGCGAAGTTTATCCGCGACGTGGAGCCGGGTGAGGTCTGCGTCGTAGAAAACGGCGAGCTGCGCTCGATGCACTGCGACATTGAGTGCAAGACCTCCGCCTGCGTATTTGAGTATATTTATTTCGCCCGTCCGGACTCCATCATCGACGGCGCGTCGGTCGAGCTTGCCCGTCAGGAGGCCGGCAAGTATCTGTCCATTGAGCATCCGGTCGGCGCGGACGTCGTTATCGGCGTGCCCGACTCGGGCATCCCGGCGGCCATCGGCTACGCGAAGTTCTCGGGCATCCCGTACGGCGTCGGTCTCATTAAAAACCGCTATATCGCCCGTACCTTCATTCAGCCGGGTCAGGACAAGCGCGAGCGCTCGGTGCGCCTCAAGCTGAACGCCCTGCGCACCGCGGTCGAGGGCAAGCGCGTCATCATGGTCGACGACTCGATCGTTCGCGGCACGACCTGCGGCCGTCTGGTCAAGCTGCTGCGCGACGCAGGCGCGGCCGAGGTCCATATGCGCATTTCCGCGCCCCCGTTCCGTCATCCCTGCTTCTTCGGCACGGATATCCCCGAGCGCAGCCAGCTGCTCGCCCACAATCGCACGGTTGAGGAAATGCGCGAGATCATCGGCGTAGACTCGCTCGGCTTCCTGTCGCTCGAGGCCTGCCGCAAGATCGCGGTCGGCTGCAAGCTCGGCTTCTGCGATGCCTGCTTCTCGGGCGAGTACCCCATTCCGGTACCCGATGAGGCGGAGAAGAATATGTTTGAGATGGAAATCCCTCTCAGCAACAAAGAGTAAATGAAAGTGAGTGTGTAAATATGAGCGAGAGCCGTTCTGAAAGCTACAAGGCAGCCGGTGTAGACGTCACCGCAGGTTACGAGGCAGTCAAGCTGATGAAGCCGATGGTCGAGAGCACCTACGTCAAGGGCGTCATGGGTACGCTCGGCGGCTTCGGCGGTCTGTTCCGCCCGGAGTTCAAGGGCATGGCCGACCCCATTCTGGTTTCCGGCACGGACGGCGTGGGCACCAAGCTCAAGCTGGCGTTCCTGATGGACAAGCATGACACGGTCGGCATCGACTGCGTTGCCATGTGCGTCAACGACATCGCCTGCTGCGGTGCACAGCCGCTGTTCTTCCTCGACTATATCGCAGTCGGCAAAAACCAGCCCGAAAAGATCGCACAGATGGTTTCCGGTATCGCAGAGGGCTGCCGTCAGGCAGGCTGCGCGCTGATCGGCGGCGAGACCGCCGAGATGCCGGGCTTCTATCCGGTAGACGAGTACGACATGGCCGGCTTCTCGGTCGGCATGGTCGATAAGGAAAAGATGATCGACGGCACGACCATCAAGCCGGGCGATGCGCTGATCGGCGTTGCGTCCTCGGGCGTACATTCCAACGGCTATTCCCTCGTGCGCAAGACCCTCGGCATCAACGAGAAGTCGGTCCGCCGCTATATCGATGAGTTCGGCAAGAGCCTCGGCGAGGAGCTGTTGACCCCGACCAAGATCTACGTCAAGGCGATCCAGTCGCTCATCGGCAAGGTAGACGTCAAGGGCATCAGCCATATCACCGGCGGCGGCTTCTATGAGAACGTGCCGCGCATGCTGCCGGAGGGCATCGTCGCGAAGATCGAGAAGAAGGCCGTTCCGGTTCCGCCGGTATTCGACCTGATCGCAAAGACCGGCAAGATCCCGGAGCGCGATATGTACAATACGTTCAACATGGGCGCAGGTCTGGTTCTGGCTGTCGCAGCAGAGGACGTTTCCCGTGCCGTCGCAGCGATCTCCGCTGCGGGCGAGACGGCGTTCGTCATCGGCGAGTGCACTGCCGGCGATAAGGGTGTAGAGCTGGTATAAGACTGTCGCGAAACTGACGTTTCGCCGACAATCTGCGTAGGAGTGAATCTTAACGACAGACGGAAACGGGCGCTTTGCCGCCCGTTTCCCATCGAAACGCGCACGACTGTGCGAAAATTCTGGAGAATACAAATGACTAATATTGCAGTTCTGGTTTCGGGCGGCGGAACCAACCTTCAGGCGCTGATCGACGCCGAGGAGGCGGGAAAGATCGAAAACGGCGGCATCCGCCTTGTCGTTTCGTCCAATCCGAACGCCTTCGCGCTCGAGCGGGCGGCGAAGGCAGGCATCGAGACCGCCGTGCTGCGCCGAAAGGAATACGACTCGGCGGAGCGCTACGGCGAGGCGCTCGACGCGCTGCTGCGCGAAAAGGAGATCGGTCTTATCGTCCTGGCGGGATTTATGACCGTGCTGCCCGACAGCTTTTGTGCAAAATATGAAAACCGCATCATCAATGTCCACCCGTCGCTCATCCCGTCGTTCTGCGGCGAGGGATTTTACGGCCTGCGTGTGCATGAGGCGGCGCTCGCCAAGGGCGTCAAGGTCACGGGCGCGACCGTACACTTTGTAAGTGAGGTCGTAGACGGCGGCGCGATCATCGCGCAGAAGGCCGTCGAGGTCGAGCCGGGAGACACCCCGGAGAGCCTTCAGAAGCGCGTGATGCAGAATGCGGAATGGATCCTGCTGCCGCAGGCAGTGTCGGATTTCTGCGCCGGCAGACTTTCGGTCAGCGGCGCCATCGTTACAAGACAGGAGTGACAGCTATGAGCAAGAACGTTTTTGACATCGGCCAGGAGCTGATGAGCAACGCTTATCCGGGTCGCGGCATCATTCTCGGCCGCACGTCGGACAATAAAAAGAATGTCATCGCATATTTCATCATGGGCCGCTCGGAGAACAGCCGCAACCGCGTGTTCACCGAGACCGAGGACGGCATCCGCACCGAGGCGTTCGACCCGTCGAAGATGGTCGACCCGTCGCTGATCATCTATCATCCGGTCCGCCTGTATGACGGCACGCTCGTCGTGACCAACGGCGACCAGACCGACACCATCGTCGATTTCCTCAAGCAGGGCAAGAGCTACTTTGAGGCGCTCCGCACCCGTCAGTTTGAGCCGGATGCCCCGAACTATACCTCCCGCATCTCGGGCGTGGTCAACCCGGACGGCTCCTACAGCCTGTCCATCCTCAAGAACTTCACCTCGGACCGCACCGCGAACAAGCGCTTTTTCTACGAGTATGACAAGCCGGTTGCCGGTCTGGGTCACTTTATTCATACCTACCAGTGCGACGGCGACCCGCTGCCGCCGTTCCGCGGCGAGCCGAAGTGCATCCGCATCGAGCTGCCGATCAAGGAATTCACCAACCTGCTCTGGAACAGCCTCAACGAGCAGAACAAGGTCTCGCTCTTCGTCCGCTACGTCGACCTCGAGACCGGCGAATATGAGCAGGAGATCCGCAACAAGAACGCAGAATAACTGCGATCTGATGAGCAGAAAGGACTATTTATGAAAGAATTAGCCTTAAAGTACGGCTGCAACCCGAACCAGAAGCCGGCTCGCATCTTCATGACCGAGGGCGAGCTCCCCATCGAGGTTCTCAATGGCAAGCCGGGTTATATCAACTTCTGCGACGCCTTCAACTCGTGGCAGCTCGTCCGCGCGCTCAAGAAGGCGACCGGCATGCCGGCAGCGGCTTCCTTCAAGCACGTTTCTCCGGCCGGCGCGGCGCTGGGCAAGCCGCTGACCGATATTGAGAAGCAGATGTACTTCGTCGATACCGACAAGGAGCTGTCTCCCATCGCCTGCGCCTACATCCGCGCACGCGGCGCGGACCGCCTGTGCTCCTACGGCGACTGGGCGGCGCTGTCCGATACCTGCGATGCGGACACCGCATCCTACCTCGCACACGAGGTCTCTGACGGCATCATCGCCCCGGATTTCACCGCAGAAGCGCTCGAGATCCTGAAAACCAAGCGCAAGGGCGGCTATAACGTGGTCAAGATCGATCCGGACTACGAGCCAAAGCCGATCGAGCAGCGTGATATTTTCGGCATCCGCTTCGAGCAGGGCTACAACAACTACGAGATCAGCGAGAGCCTGCTGAACAATATCGTTACCGAGAACAAGAATCTGCCGGAGAGCGCAAAGCACGACATGATCCTCGCGCTCATCACGCTCAAGTACACCCAGTCCAACTCGGTCTGCTACGTCAAGGACGGCATGACCATCGGCGTCGGCGCAGGTCAGCAGAGCCGTATCCACTGCACGCGCCTCGCGGGCAGCAAGGCGGACAACTGGTTCGTTCGTCAGCATCCGAAGGTCCTCGGCCTCCAGTTCGTTGACGGCATCCGCCGCCCGGACCGCGACAATGCGATCGACGTTTATACCTCGGATGAGTACGAGGATGTCCTCGCAGAGGGCGTATGGCAGAAGACCTTCAAGGTCAAGCCGGAGGTGCTCACCGCAGAGGAAAAGAAGGCATGGATCGCGAAGAACACCGGCGTGACCGTCGGCTCGGATGCATTCTTCCCGTTTGGCGACAACGTAGAACGTGCACGCAAGTCTGGCGTCGAGTACATCGTACAGCCGGGCGGCTCCATCCGCGATGACAACGTGATCGAGACCGCGAACAAGTACGGCATCACCATGGCGTTCACCGGTATGCGCCTGTTCCATCACTAAAAATGAAACTGCTCAAGGGCTATTATGCCTATTTAGCCATCGCAGGCGGATTTCTGCTCTGCCTTGCCGCAAAGGACAACTGGGCGCTGCAGATGCTGGCGTTCGCGCTGGTATCGGCGGGTGCGTTGTCCGTGCAGGGCGTGTCGCGCTGGTATATGCGGGCAAGCATCGCAGCCGATGTCAAGATGGTATTCTCGCTTGCGCTCGGCCCGGCCGTTATTCCGCCCGGACTGCTGCGCATCGCGCTGTACTATATCGGTCTTGTGCCGCTGCTGCTCACCGGCTGTATGCTGCTGATGGGCGTAAAAGACCAGATGCACAAAATCGGCCACAGCACCCTGCCCGAATGGGTCCTGCTGGTGATCTGGAGTGCGGGCTACATCCTCGTGCTCGTCAGCGCCCCCGGCTGGCTGAACGATTATCTGTTCAACACCGTGTGGACGTTGGCCAATACCTGCATCTCCATCGGCACAGTAGCACTGATCGTAGAAATGTTCCGCGCACAGCGCATATACCTACAAACGGAGGAACAAGAATGAAAGTTTTGGTTATCGGCGGCGGCGGCCGTGAGCACGCCATCGTCCATACATTGAAGAAGAGCCCCAAGGTGGACTACATCTGGTGTGCCCCGGGCAACGGCGGCATCGCCGCTGAGGCAGAGTGCGTTGCCATCAAGGCGACCGACATCGACGGCATGGTCGCGTTCGCGAAGGAGAACAAGCCGGATCTCGTTATGGTCGCGCCGGATGATCCGCTCGCACTCGGCATGGTTGACGCGCTCGAGGCCGCAGGCATCCGCGCCTTCGGTCCGCGCAAGAACGCTGCCATCATCGAGGGCAGCAAGTCCTTTGCCAAGGATCTGATGCAGAAATACAATATCCCGACCGCAGGCTATGCCGTTTTTGAGAACTCGGCGGACGCGATCGAGTACATCAGGAAGAACGGTGCGCCGATCGTTGTCAAGGCGGATGGTCTGGCGCTCGGCAAGGGCGTGACCGTCGCCATGACCGAGGAGGACGCCATCGAGGCTGTCAAGGACGCGATCGACGGCGGTGCCTTCGGCGGTGCCGGTGCGCGCGTCGTCATCGAGGAGTTCCTCACCGGCCCCGAGGTCTCTGTTCTTGCGTTCGTGGACGGCAAGCACCTCAAGACCATGCCCTCCGCGCAGGATCACAAGCGTGCCTACGACCATGACGAAGGCCCGAACACGGGCGGCATGGGCGCTTTCTCGCCGTCTCGTTTCTACACCGACGACATCGCGGCGGAGTGTATGGAGACCATCTTCAAGCCGACCGTTGCTGCGATGGAAAAAGAGGGCCGTCCGTTTAAGGGTGTGCTGTACTTCGGTCTGATGCTGACCCCGAAAGGCCCGCGCGTCATCGAGTACAACGCCCGCTTCGGTGACCCGGAGACCCAAGCAGTCCTGTCCCGTCTGGACACCGACCTGTTCGATATTTTCAATGCCGTCATCGACGAAAAGCTCGAGGATATCGACATCAAGTGGGCAGACAACGCAGCGTGCTGCGTCTGCATGGCTTCCGGCGGCTATCCGAAGGCATACGAAAAGGGCAAGGAGATCACGGGTCTTAACGATGTGACCGATTCCTTCGTGTTCCACGCAGGCACCGCTGTCAAGGACGGCAAGCTCGTCACGAACGGCGGCCGTGTCCTCGGCGTGACTGCGACTGCGCCCACGCTCGATGAGGCCATTCAGAAGGCCTACGCCGACGTCAAGAAGATCCACTTTGACAAGGTGCATTACCGTACGGATATCGGTGTAAAGTAAAAATTCCGCTTTATTACAGGGTGGGCTGAACTTGGCCCACCCTGTATTCTGCGTTAATGAAAGAAGGGGAAAAAATGAAAACTGAACAGCAAAATCAGATTTTAGGCTGTATGAATGACGTGCTGAACCAGAACGGCTTCCGTGCGGAGATCATGCAGCAGGAGGGCGCGCCGACTATTCTCCGCTGCGAGGCGATGCGGCAGGGCAAGGTCGCGAAGGATGTCGTCATTGAGGCGTGCTTTATCCCGATGCAGCTTCCGGACGAGAACATGGGTCTGCTCCAGTTCTTCGTGACACTGTTTCAGGGCGCGCCGGAAGGCCACGAGAACCAGCTGCGCCGCGCGTGCGACTACTGCAACGGCTTCTGTGCGCTCGGCGCATTCGGCTTTTATGAGCAGGCGGGCCAGATCTACCTCAAGCACAACACGCTTGTTGACGGCTCTCTCGACCTGGACAAGATCATCCCGTTTGTGGCGGACAATATCTCCGTGCTGCTCGCGGCAGTCTCCCGCTTTATCGACGGCCTCGCGCAGGTCGCATATGCCGGCATGACGCTCGATGCGGTCATCGATCAGGAGTTGTTCCCGAAAATGAATTAAAAAAAGGCTCTGTTCGCGGTGAAAACCAGCAGAACAGAGCTTTTTATTACAGTTTTTCCAGCTGGAAGGGGGTAGTCTGGTAGACGTAGTAGTTGATCCAGTTGGTGTAGAAGAGGTGTGCGTGTGCCTTCCAGGTAACGAGAACATCCGCGGACGGGTCGTCGTTGCGGAAATAATGCCTGGGCACATCGGGGTTGAGGCCCTTCGCGAGGTCGCGCTCGTACTCTTTTTTCAGCGTGTCCGAGTCGTATTCGCCGTGGCCGAGCACGAAAATCTGCCGGCCGTTGACGGCCTCTGCGATATAAACGCCAGCCTCGTGGGACTCCGCGAGCAGGCGCAG
>ERZ773169.257-NODE-257-length-76100-cov-15.786021_pt1 | contig 76100 bp, 33 predicted proteins | sample MGYA00580536_ERZ773169 | MGnify/ENA primary metagenome ERZ773169 (study PRJEB29015, sample SAMEA2737814) | human gut metagenome | biome: human gut; feature: human-associated habitat; material: faeces | place: China | collected 2012 ... | reverse complement strand
CTGACAATAAGACAGACAGTGATACATCAAAGGATGAAACAACATCAGAAACACCATCTGACGATAAGACAGACAGTGATACATCAAAGGATAATGCAACAGTAGAAACACCGACTGACGATAAGACAGATAGTGATACGTCGAAAGATGAAACAACGGTTGAAACACCATCTGGCAATAAGACAGATAGTGACACATCGAAAGATGAAACAACAGTTGAAACACCGTCTGACAATAAGTCGGATAGTGACACATCAAAGAGTGATACAACAGTTAATACATCGACAGATTCGGCGAATACTAATGTATCTGACAGTAGCAGTACAGACAGTAGTGCATCAAATAGCGATTCGTCAAGCAATAGTTATTCAGGTGATGGCTTGAGAACAGCAGTAATGGGAGTATATGATGAAATTACAGAAGATAAATCTGAAGTGATTGAAACAGAAAGTCCTGTTACAGTTGAGGATAACACAGAAATAGTTACAGACGGCGATATAACAATCGTCGAAGATGAGGTAATTGTTGATGATGTAACGGAAGATACTACAAATGCAGATGATGCAGCGAATGTAGATAATGCAAATAATGCAGTAACACCAAGTGTAACTCCGACACAACCTATGGTTGATAAGAAGATATGTGACTTTAACGGTGACGGTAAGTACAACGCTAAAGACAGACTATATATCACAACTCATAGAACTATAAAAGCTCCAAATCTTAATAACATAACAGGCAGTGGCAGAATTCTTATCAGTGCATATGCTGAATAATAAAGGCAACGTACCCGAAAGGGTACGTTGTTTTTTTGTACATTTAATATTGATATTTTTACGGCATAATTCGATTCCTTTTGACACGAAAATGTCGCACAGTTGTCATATTTGGTTAACTTGACATTCGTCTTGGTATGTAGTATATTAAATATATATGGATAGAATATAAAAAATGTACTCATACGGTTCCATATAATGGAAAATAAATAACCGAAATATATCAAAGAGGGGAGGGGTTATATGCAAAACAGTGTTGCAATAAAAAAGGTTGTAGCAGTATGGACAATGATATGTTTGATGCTGCAGTCGTTTGCTTTTGCGGTATATGCTGAAGATGAAAATATAAGTCTTGCAAATGTTGTTACAGAAGACAGTAAACTTGTTTTTGACGGCTTTACATTGCAGTATGGTGTGAACGGAAAAATTCAAGCTTTGGTAGATGTCAGTATTGAAAATATTGATGCGACAGGCGTTGATTTTACTTTGAATTATGATAGCAGATATATTGTTCCGTCAGATTTTGACACAAACGATATAGCAACAGATGCAACCAATACTTTTAAAGCAAATACAGAAGTGTTTGCCGATGAGGCTTATTTGACAAAAGAATATTCGGAATTAACCGGTAGTTCAATACAAATGAACCTTGTTCCGGACCCACAAACCCCTAACGGAGAATATATAGGAGTGAAACAGATAAGCTCACCGGTAAAAAAAGATGTAAAATGTATTTTATCATCTGACAGAAAAGTTTCACTCGGACAAATGAGTTTTCAAATTGTAGACCCTGTTCAAGTATGTAATATGACACAAAGTCAACTTAATGATATTTTAAGTATAAAAGATGACAATGCGTTTATTATGTATGTCGGAGATGATAGCATTGAATACTTCGTAGATGTACTTCCGGCAGAATGGAAAGTTGTCAGAACATTGCTTGATGTAACTCCGGCGGTAAAAGAAAGAACAGTAACTGCATATTCGATTTATAACAGATGTTCGGATATAACAAAGGCAGGTACATTGGCAGACTTGGTTGCATATTTGAATCAGACTATGAATGTTGTAGATCAAAGATATTCTGATGGACAACAGGTGTTGGGTAATATGATATGGAACGCTGATGATCCGACATTTGAAGTTACATACAGTAACGGTTCTGATTATAATCCTTTGGGTAATGAGATTTATACGGTAAGTCAGAATTACGGAGGTACTGATAAGGTTGTTACTGTAAAAGTTACGGTGACTCCGGTTACAATTACGGGATTCAAATACGACAATAAAATTTTGACGTACACCGATAGCAGTAGACCGGCAACTTGGGATGATTTGAAAATGCCCGATACTGTAACTCCTGTTTTAGACGGAACTGACGATATGTATGTTCCTCCGACACAAAATCCTATTCAAACGGATTGGACGCCTTATTACGTTACAGACGCATTGAAGAACGGAACGGCTCCGGTAAGCGAAACATATACAGAAGAATTTGACAAAACATTATTTGGAACGCCTGAACCGGCGTGGCTTACAATTCCCGATGGATTTGATTGGAATATCAAAGCAATCAGAAACGTGTTAAAGGGAGAGAATGATCCTTTTGCCGATGCTGATAAAGTCACAATAAATGCGGAAGTTGAAAGAGAAACCGGTATTTTGGATATAACGGTTACTACGAGTAATACGGCAGGCTTTGAGGACGGAACGAACTTCAATATATATTTGCCAAATGGAATGGTATTAAAAACGACAGATAATAATGATTTTGTAACAGTAAGTATCGTAGACGGAAAAGCAATCATAAAAATCAATGCTATGTCTGACGGTGCAACAAGTATTACGCTTGCTGAACGTGAATTGATACAGAGTATTATAAATTTAGGTAATGATGATTTTAAATTATCGGCGATACCGCCTGATAATGCAGAAACGACACAAATAGGATTTGCATTTAATCCAAGAGTTAATTATTATCTTGGCGAAAACGGAAATAACTACGTTGAAAAGGATTATTCGGCGGGTAGAGCAAGTATGTTCCCTGTGTATGAGGGACAAAGTCTTGCAGATATAGCAAGTTATATCTCGTTCCCTGATAAAAGTACGATTCCTATTGCATATCATGGACAGACCGGTTATCAACCATCAGAATATGACTGTGCAAAGGTTATAAGTTGGAGCATTGAAGGCGACCCAACGGCGACAGAGTTGCCGGCTGCGGGAACAACAGTGACCCTTGTCGGTAAATTGGAGGATTACTCATATACAAACTTTGGATATGTACAAAATCCGGACGAAATATATTTGAAAATACAGGTAACAACTTTGGCAAAGGCTCGACCGACCGTAAAACCGACTGGCACACCGGAACCAAGTACAACGCCAAATCCGAGTATATCACCGGACCCAAGCCCAAGTATATCACCGGACCCGAGTACATCACCAATGCCGAGTACATCGCCTACACCTACAACTTCTCCGACTCCTGAGCCGGAAAAAGAAGAAATTAAAATTACTACTAATGTAGGTAGTGCGGCAAGCCCGGTGGAGGTTAAGCTTAACAGTAAAATGTTTGAATATGATACAAAGAAAGTCGGTTATACACCGAGTGATGTACAAAAGCAAATGTACACAATCGAGAATGTCGGTACAGATAATATAAACGGTTTGACTTTGAGAATTTCGGATTTTGTTCAAACTGATGGAACAACTGCTGCAAACAGCAGTCCTACAAGTTTTGTAAACAGCATACCGCTGTATGTGAATTTCTTGAATGTGGGAGATAAAACGCAATTTGAAATTCGTACAAAACGTGGATTGCCGGCGGGAGAATATTCGGCAAGAGTTAGCGTTGGCTCAAACAAAAATGCAGAGTTGGCATATTTCAATATACATTTTAAAGTGACGGAAAATGAAGTCTACACTGTAACTGTGGATAATGGCGACAGTGTACAACAATCTATCGGATTGGGATATTTGATGGATGAAACAAGTAACAGAATATGTTCAAGAACATATGAAGTTGGTGAAACAGTTCCGATATATGTTCAAATTATAGATTCGGGATACACATTTGATAAGTGGGAAACGGCTGACAGCATATCATTTGCAAATGCAACGCAAATGTCGACGACGTTTACAATGATAGCACAAGACGTAACGGTAAAACCGACTTATCGAGAAACGAATGATGTATGGGTGCGTTTAGCTGATTTAAGAGATTACAACGAAAACGAAACAACGCCGAATGACTTGAGAGATTCAATTCCTCCGTATGCGGTAACGACTTATAATGAAACAACATACGCATACAGAGTAATTGTAGATGGCTCAATAGAAAAGAACTTTGTCGAGTTTGACTTAAAAAACAAACTTTTGGAATTAGCTCCACCTATGACGGTAACTGCGACGGCAAACGGAAACAGTCTGACAATAACACCGCAAACAGGTGTAGCCACAGATATTACTACATATAAATCCGACTTGTTTGAACTCAATGAGGGACTTAACACAGTTAAAATAAAGACAGAATATACAGACACTAATGACGGATTAACTTATTCGGCTGAATATACGCTTACAATCCTCAGAAAAAAAGCGGTTGACGTTGATATAAAACCGGGCAATTCGCCTTACGGCTTGATAGAATCGTCCGATAATATAACAGATAAGGCAACTGCTAAAGAACTGTTCTCGAAGAATCATACATATGATTCGGCATATACACCGAATAAAGCGGTAAAAACATATGATACAAAGTATTATACTGACGCATGGAGCAGTGTAAACTATGATGAAAATCCATACACGTTGTTTGTTTATAACGGACAGACATTTGTCGATCCGGGATTTGAAAATCTGAAAGATATGGACGGTAATTCGGTTGCGGCGGAGAATGTAACCCGTACAATCGAAGTGCAAACCGTCAGCGTACCGACAAATACGACCGATATAATGTCATATACGACCCAAACGGTCACTGTAACAAATACAGGTGCAAGTTGCGTTATAAATGAGTTGGCAAGTCTTAATATAAGACCGGGTGTATATACTTTGAAATATACATTTACCGATGCGGATAATACAAAACGCTCGTTCACAAGACCTGTGGTTGTTCTGGCAGAAAAGGGCGATGTTAACCTTGACAGAACGGTTGATTCAAACGACGCAGATATGCTTTATCAAAGAATGAATAACGGTTTCTATACCGATATAATAAATTCTACCGAAGAATGGGCGAAAATCTATGCGTATAGAGTAGCTGACGTTACGGAAGACAGAAATGTCAACTCGATAGATGCAAATGCTTTATCGAATACGTCACCTACACCATACTATGAATCACTTCCGACAACGGTCGCTGACAGTATGGCAACGTTTGAACCTACAACGGCAGTCAGACAACCGATTGCAACAGTTCCGCCGGATAAAGCAACATTAACGCTTGACTATCTCGGAACGGCGTCAAAACCTTTGGATAAACCGCAAACACCTAACTTGACGACGGATAATATATACGATGCTGATAATATTGGCTCGGGTATTGTGTGGTTTGGAATAAGCATAAAGAATACGCAGAATTTGAAATACTTCCTTGACGGATTGTACAGTATGGATTTTGCGATAGATTATGACAGTGAAATATTTACTCCTTGTGACGGAAATGTAAGAATCAGCACCGATACGGGATTTAATCTTGCCGAAACTATTGAAAGCAATAACATCAAATCGGGTGTTACGACAAGTGATATTGCGTATTGGGATAATGCGGAATTGTATAAACAGTCGTTACAGACTGATTTGGATATTGATTCGACAGATAACTACAAAACAGAGTTTGTTACAATTAAATCGCCTGACGGAAATAATTTGCGATTAAGCGATTTTGTACAGACGGACGGATATGACAGAGTTTATCTGCTTAGAGTTCCGTTTAGATTAAATAAAATTCCTGATAGGGAATATGTCGGAAAACCGATAACAATAAACCTTACAGAGCAAACATTTGTAATGGGTGCAACCGAAAACGGTGTATCACATTCAGCCTCATGGGAAGGTGACGTGGATAAAACCACAGAAGTAAATAATGCAAAGAACCATTTTGACGGTGTTGAAATAGTCGATATATTCAACACTGACGGTAAATACAATATAATCGGTACAGTTAAGTGTTGGAATGATACAAAACCTGTAACGGTTGAGGTGTATAAAGACGGAGAAACAACGCCGATGTACACATTTACATCGTCAGACACTGATGATGCGGGCAATAACCTTTATGGTGTACTTACAAAAACGACTAAAAAGGGCGAATGTGAGTGGAATTTTGAATTGCCTGTATCAAATCAGTTTAGTTATAAAATGATTGTAAAGAAGCAATCGCACCTTACATATCCCGAAATCACAATAGATAAGGCTAATGCGGATTCGGACGCAAAATTAACGCTTGCCGATACTATTGAAATGATAGTGGGAGATATAAACGGCGATGAGATAATAAAACTGCCGGATAGGGCGGAATTGATGAGATTCTTTAACCGCCAGAAACCGTGGGCGTTGGATATTGCACGGTTTGAGGCGGCTGATTTGAATGGTGACGGAGCGGTTAATATGTTTGATCTGACGCTTTTAAAGCGAAATATGGAAAAAATATATCCGTCAAATATAACTAAAGCGAATAATGGAGGTGGTTCCGCTTGATAAAGAGAATAATAGCAGTTATGTCGGCTCTTACGTTGGCAGTGGGATTGCTTCCTGTGGTGTCAGCTGATGAAGTGACATCGACAAAGCCGGAGATAACTGTTGTTGCAAAACGTATAACGGGTGAAGATAATTATATGGAAATCAGCCTTGAAGTAAACGGCGATTACGAGGATTATTCATCAGTCGGAGCGGTTTTGCAATACGATCCGAGCCTTATAGTTCCGACAACGTGGGACGATGAGGCAACAGCGGTGGATATGAGCGAGTCAACCTCGTGGGCTACAAGACGTGCGTTGCCTACACTTGGAAAAGACACATGGACAACTCATACCGCACTTACATATATTGAAAGTAAAACAGATGAAACAACACATCTGACGACGAAAACAGGTTACTTGTATTTGGGGGCGGAATATCCGGGCGTAGTACCGAATAATGCGACAGACCCAAGTGCAACGGCGGATCCGAGTGCGACACCGACACCGACAAGAACGCCGACTGTAACGCCGACGCCTGACCCGAAGGCGACACCGGATCCCGACCAACATCAAAATCCTGTTGTTGTTGCGAGATTCATATATGCTGATGAGAATGCAAAAAAGAAGATAGAAGACCAATGGACTTCCGCATGGGATAACGATTGGACACAAAATAATGTGTTAACAATCGCGTCTGATGATGTATCTTCCGTATCACCGGCACAGTTCGGCTTTGCGATTTATAAAGCGGACTTTTCAATGAAAGGCTATCAGTTTGATTATACGAATAGCGTTCTTGAAACAAGTGAACAAGCGACAAATAAGGATATTGAAATTGTGCTTGGACAAGGAAAGAGTGCGAAATCGGGCGGACTTAGTCTAAATGATATTTATGTAACCATGTTTTACGATTGGGACGATTCACTTATCGGCACACTGACATGTGGTGTCGGAGAAGATGCGACCGAATCGGTAAATGATTATGTAAAAGAAAAGTTTATTCATCCGGACTTGCAGACAAATACGAATTATGCAAGTAAGGAAAGGACGGATAATTACAGAGGGGAGTATCCTAATACAGGACCAAATTCAACCGACCCGACCAAACCGGGCGGAACGGGGACGGTTACGAATGGCTCGGATTATCCGCTTACGAATAAACTTGAATATTGCTTTGCGGGTAAAACAATTCATGCAGACGCACCGTATGCCGGTGGTTGGACAAAGGTATCTGCCTCGAATATGTCAGATACATGGACAGCCCTTGATAGTTCGACAACATTTGGCTTAATGCCGGAACTTGGAGCAGACGGTAATCCGGTTGATTCAAGCCAAACAAAACCGGATATGGAATCATTCGATTTTTCCGATGTTACCACAGATGATATAGATGGCGGTACGCTTATGGTTAAAGCTGTATATATACCGGGAACAAATTTGAACGAGGCAGCAGATGGAACTAATAATTCATTCTATACGGTTTCGGACTATATAAAGTATGAATGTACAGGCTCGGTTACAGCATCAGCAGGTATTTATCCTATAACATTTCAATACCAAAGAATTAATTCTGCTGGAAATGGAGTTACAAGATTAAAAGAGGGAAAAGTAAGAACAGATATTATGCAAAATGGTGCATCAAGTAGTTTCACAATGTCTGTTGATATTACATCTTCTGAGAGGTTTGATGTATACCTAACACCTTCAAAAGCTGTAAATACTGTTGAATATTTCCTTGTTGATACATACGGAGTAAATGTTATTACAGGTGCACAAGCAAGTGGAAAAAATGACCATGGAATATTTAAGAGTGTTGATGATAATAGAACTGGATTCATTGTTGTAGGTTCAATAAACCGTTTGGTTACAGCGGCGTACAATAATGCGTCGAATATTAATAAAACTGATTGGACAACAATTAACTATATAATTTTGAATGATATAGGACTAAAAGCAAGTGCAAAATCATCAGCAAAATTCAATGCTTTAACGGCAAATGCAGCTAAAACTAAATTGCTGAATGGAATAAAAGCAGCAATGGCGGCAGATGCTGACCTTTCGAGTATAACATGGTATCAACTACAATATTTTATATGTACAAGCGGTAAATATGCAGATGCAGATACAGCAAAAACATATTGTGAAGAGAATTGTACATGGTTATAAATTATTAAAATTCAATAAGTGACATTGTTAACGTTAACATATGTCTGGCTTGTTTTATTATATATAAATTAATTTGAGAGGAGTTTATTTACGTAATGAAAAAAAGAATATTGAGTGCTTTTTTAGCATTGGCTATGCTTTTTTCAATTATGCCAACATCATTTGCTTCAAGTACATATGATGAAACAAATGGATTTGATGACAAATCGCCTATTAGTTATTTAAAGGTGGATTATACGGCGGATGGTGGCATAGATAGCATCAAAGTGAAACCTTACAAGTCGCATACAGGAAAAAGTAATATAAGAGTTACAATAGCATATCGTGATACTTATATTGATATGCAAGATGGAAATGGTGCTACAGCAATAGATGCAGCAGCAACATTAGGAGATGGTAGCACGGCTGATGGATTGGCAGCAAATCTTGATGGTGCGTTTGACACTACTCCATATATGACGCCAATATACAGTGCAGTCGGTGAAGTGACTACAACTCAAACTGAATTGCAAGCGATAAATACTACGATTGATCAAACAGCAACTTCAACATATCAACCGTTTTCATGGAATGCAGCTGGTTGGTGGATTGCTTATATGATGTATGGGAATGATGAAGATATGGCTGAGGCTCAAAAAGGTGATTTAGAGGCGATGCTATGTGATGCAGCAGGTGATTCAATAGGTTTGTATCCTACTGAAATTCCGATAAGAATTTACGCTGTTTCAGCAACAGGTACTATTCTAAATACTTTTTATTGGGATGATGTAATCAAGGTTGGTCAAGCCGGAACTATTGAAGTTCCATCAGGTGGCGACACACCGACAGATATAGAAATATCTTCAGTAGCATTAAATGTAACTGCACCGAAGATTGGTGAAACACCGGCTACGACTGCTACAACATCTACAACAGGTGTAGTAGCTAATCCGGCTGTTACATGGGATCCGGCTGACAGCGCATTTGCTAAAAATCAAGCATACAAAGCAAGTGTTACACTAAGTGCTGACAGTGGTTACAAGTTTACAGATTCAACAACTGCAACAATCAATGGTAAAACTGCTACTGTAACACTTAACAGCGACGGAACATTAAAGGCTGAATATACATTTGACGCTATTAAGCTTACAAGTATTTCATCTAATAAAACAGGACTTAAATCTTCATTCGCACCGAATGACAGATATACTCCTGATGGTTTAGAAGTTACTTTAAGGTATAGTGACGGTACGGAGGAGGTCGTACCATATGGCCAATTTCAACAGAACAATCTATCTTTGGTTATTGGAGCAGATTCTGCCACTGCCACTGATTTACCTGCTAACTTAACTTTAGGTAACAATAATCAAACAGTTTACGTTAAGTACAGTGGCACAGATACAAATGACGGTAATCCAAAGTATCAAGCAATAGATACAATTACTGTCGCAAATGCAAAAATTACAACAGCACAAGTATCTGTAACATACCCTAAACCGGGTGGAACACCGGATACTGTTGCAACAGTACCTGACGGTGCTAATTACACTGCAGAAGTTACATGGGAATATAAAGGTACAGAAGTAACAGGTAATTTTGAATATGATAAAGCATATGATGCTATAATTACAGTAAAACCTAACACAGGTTATGCACTTGATAATACTAAAGGTGTTGCTCTTACTGTAAAGGATAAAACTGCTGCAAATCCTGGTGCAGATAAAACTGCTACAATAGCATCAGATGATATTGACATTGACGGTAATGGTAAAAAGACTGTTTCTTTTGACGCAACAGCAAGTACACCTATATCAGCGTCAATCTCTGATTCATTCGATTTATATGATAAGAATGACGTTAACATCACACTTACTTTAGGTACACATGTTATCGGCGACATCACAGGTATCACAATCGATGGACAAACATTAAGCAGTTCTGATTACACAATATCAAGAAATATAATTACAGTAAAAGGTGCAAGCCTTGCAACTAAGCTTACAGACTTGACATCAACTGCGGCAAACAAAAACGTTGAAATTACTGTAACAGGTCAAACAACTGCTACAACAACATCTTTGTCAGCCGTTGATACAACACCTTATATTACAATTACTGACCCATCACAAGGTGCAATTACTTCAAGCCCTACTATTGCAACAGGCACAAGAGTTGCATTGAAAAAGGATACTGCATACACTTTGACTGCACCGACTGTTGCTCATACAACAGGTTATACATGGACAGTAAACGGTATTACAGGTACAGACGGAGGTCAAACTTATACTTTCACTCCGTCGGGCAGTGAAGATATAACTGCAACTGTTGCATTAACAGTTGATGCCGGACATAAGTTGACAATTAATAAGACAGGTACAGGTAGTGGTATTGTTACTGTTGCAAAAGATGGCGGAAGCACTCTTACGGCAGAAACAGACGGAACATACACTGTTTATTCTGATGAAAACTATACTGTAACTGCGACTGCTGATAATCAAAACAAAGTTACGGCAGTAACAGGAGAAACAATTAGCGGTGTACAAAAAACAGTTACACACGCCGTTGCAAATCCGACAGCCGATACAACTGTTGAAGTAACATTTGCAACAAAAACTGCACCGACCGTTAGTGCTGATATGACATATCGTAAGGGTACAAATGATACAGATAAAGTATTTACTATTACTTTAGGTGATTACTCAGATGTAGAGATAGGTGCTACTACTCCGAGTGGTACTTGGGCAGTCGATAAGGCAACATACACTGTTTCAAAATCAGATTTGGAAACTGCATCAAACGGCGATCATACATATACTTTTAACTTCGGCGAAGGTATGACAATTACTAAGAAAATCTCAGTTCTTGCTGCAAGAAGTATTGAGAATGTAACTGCACCGACAGGGCCATTCGCACACGGTGATATATTTAATTTGAAAGGATTGTCATTTATCGTAAAAGAGGACGGAATTGACACAAAATATACTTATGACGGAACAAATTGGGATAAACCTATTCCTACTGAAACAAAGTTCAGTTTAGACGGCAGTACACCTGGCAGTGATTGGGATACATTTAAGACCGCGGCAGAGGCAAAAATAACACGTCACGACACAACTGATTCAAATGCAGTTAATAACGGTGCTCAAATTACAGTAAGCTTAGGTACTCCTACAAAAGCAAGTAATGATATTTCAGTAGGTACAAAAGCAATTACTGTAAATCCGTCACAAACAACAGATATTAATAAGGTTTATGACGGCACTGTAACTGCACCGTCAATTTCGGCAACTATTCCGACGGGAGAACTTGTAGGTGATGATAAGGTAACAGCGTCTGTAACGGCGGTATATCAAGACGGTGTTTCAACAGGTTTGACGGATAAAAATGCAAGTGATAATGTTAAAAATGTAGTATTTACAGGAACACTTAGCGGTGCAAATGCCGGTAACTACACAATCAAAGCTATTCCTAACGGTAGCGGTAAAATCAGTAAGCGTACTGTAAAGATTGCGTCTATTAAAAATGTACCGGCTGCAACAAAGAATAAAGTTGATACAAAAACAGGTTCAAGTATAGCGGCAACAATTCCGAATGATACAACATATGCAGCTGATACTACTTATCAAGTTGTAAGTGACGAAACAGTTTCAATCAGCTATGATTATTCATATGCTGATATAAGCAGTGTTGGTTCGGTTAAAAATGTAACAATAAGCAATATTGCTACATCAAATGGAAACTATACTGTTGAGCCGTCTTCTTTGTCAAATCAAAGCGGTAATATTAACAACAGAACAATAAAAACTATTGCTATAAGCAATCCGGACAAGAACGTATATAATTACAGTGATACATTTGATCCGACAGGTATCAAGGTTACTGTAAACTATGACGGTGAAAGCGATCCGGTTGTATATGACTGGAATGATGTGCCTGACGATATCACAGTAAAATGGACAGGTACAGAAAATGCTCTTACTGCAAGTGATAAGTTTACATCAGTAGGCACATATACAATTACTGCGTCAGCAAACGGTGTTACACCGGCAACAACAGGCGATATTACAGTCAACAAATTAAAGGTTGATGTTGCCGTAACAGGTACTATTGCTAAGGCATATGACGGTAATAAAGATTTTGATTCTGACGATACTATATCTTATAATGTAACAAATGCGTCAACAGGATATGACACTGTATTTGCGGCTGATAATGTAAAGGTAAGCAATAATCCGGCAAAATATAATAATTCATCAGTTTTAGCAACAGGTGTAACAGTTAATAAATCAGATTTAACATTAGATAATTCAAATTATGAAATTAATGATTTGACGAATAGTGTTACTGCAAAAATAACTGCTCGTCATATCACTGTAACAGCTATTACAGTTCCGAATGTAAAACAATATTCAAATGATTCAGATGTTCCTGTTTCAAATGTCGGAACACCGAGTGTAACATTTGATAATGTTGTAAGCGGTGAAAGCGTAACAGTTGATTACAAATATACATATAATAATACTTCAACATCAGGTTCTACAAGTGATATTACAATCAACGACCTTGTACTAAACGGTGCAAATGCTATTAACGGCAACTATATATTAGATAGTAGCACTCCAACATTGTCGGGTAATGTTATTGAGAGAACAGTATCTTCATTAACAGTAACTGCTCCAGCTCAATTTGCAACCGCACAAACATATGGTAAAGCTTTGGATTTAGCCGGCTTGAAAGTACAAGTTAACTTTACAACAGGCGGAACTGCTGACGGCAGTGAAACATATGTATGGAAAGACGCAACAACTTGGACAAAACAAGTTGAGGGTCAAAGCAATGTAGACGTTACAACTGTTCCGTTTACTCTTACTTGGGATGGTACAGAAGATGTGCCAACTCAAGGTGAAACTCTTACAGTTCAAAGAAATTCAAAGGGTATAAAGGCGTTATACACAGGTACAGATGTAAATGGTACAAGTGGTGCGATTAAAGTAAATCCGATTGTGTTAACTGATATCTTAATAGCAGGTGAAAATCAGTCAAAGACATACGATAGTACAAAGACATTAACCAATCCGGGATTTACATATCAAATTACAAACGATGTATTATCAGGTGATGATACAGAAGTAAAAGTTGAGCCAACAACTGTTGAATATGCTGAGGCAGATGTACATACATCTCAGCCACTAAATATTACGGGTTTCCATTTGACAAAAAGTAAGGATGGAAACTATGCACTTGGTACTCCTCATGTAGTAGGTACACCAAACGGTACAATTAGTAAACGTAATATTACTCTAACGGCTATTACAAATATTCCTGATATAAACAGATTTGAGGCAGGTATAGGAACAGGTGCAACTGCAACAAGTGATTCAGGTGCAACATTTGAAGCACCTACTGTTAATACAGGTATTATAACAGGTCAAACAGTTACAGTAACTTATGACTATGCGTATGCAGATAATACAACAGTAAGTGACAGTGCAACTGTTAATTTGTCAAATGTAGCGTTAGACACTGCAAGTGCTAAGAACTATGAACTTATCGATAATGCTACTGCAACAGGTAAGGTAAAAGAAGTTGCTGCAACAGGTATTAAACTTGCAATTCCTGACAAGACATATGAATATGGCGATAAGCTTGATTTGACAGGTACAACAGTAACTGTTAATTACGGACTTACTAATACAGAAATTTATACATCAGATGACGGTGTAACTTGGAAGAAGAACGGTGTAGATGCTTCAACTAAACCGTTTACAGTTACACTTCCGACAGATAAGGATAAATTGAATGTAGGTACTGCAACAGTATCTGTAAAGGTTAGGGACGGCGTTGAAGACAGTGCTAATCGTACAGTTAATAGGCGTAAGGTAACTGTAACTCCATCAAAGAACGATGGCGACACAGTTACAAAGGTATATGACGGTAACACAACTTATACAAATGGTGTTATCACATGGACAGTTTCATCTGTAAATACTATTAGCGGATTGGATATGCCGACAGTAACAGGTGCAACATATACTTATGATTACGCAACTGTTAGTGACGCAACAAAGATTACTGTATCTGCTCCGGTATTAAGCGATACAACTAACTTTGAAATTGACGGTTATACAGATACAGATTTTGCAGCAAATATTACAGCTCGTCCGTTAGTTATCACAGGAATATCAATTCCTGATGTTAATAAATATGCCGATGTATCACAAACGGTAGCAGGTGTAAAGGCAACCAATACAACGGGTGCAACATTTGAGGCAACTGATACAAATACAGGTATCGTAAGTGGCGAAACAGTAGGTGTTACATACAATTATAAGTATGCAACTTCAGTTCCTAAAAGTGGTACAACAACTGATGTTGATATAACAAACATTGCACTTGATATTTCAGTTGGAACGAGTGCAAACTACTCATTGTCACCTAACAGTTTGACAGGTAGTGCAAATGTAGTTGAAAGAGCTATAAATAATATCACAGTAGCTAACCCTACACAGTTTGACAGTGATGTTAGATATAACGATAAGTTAAATATAGCTGGTTTGAAAGTTACTATTAACTATACTGACAGTACATCAGAAGTATATACGGCAACTGAATTTGGCGGTGTAGTTTCATGGGCATTAAACGGTGCGAATATCAGTGAAGGTAATATTCCATTCACACTATCATGGAAAGATACTGCAAACGGCGGAATATTTGCACAAGGACAGACATTGTCTGTAACAGGTCATAACGGCAACAAAATCGTTGCAAACCATAAGAACGGTAATGACAGAGGTGAAGGCAGTGCCGTAACAATCAAACCTATTGAAATTACATCAATTAATGCAACAAAGAACGGTGATATTACAAAGACATATAATGGTGATACAGAATTAAATGACGCATCAAAGAGCAATATCGGTTATACATCAACTCAGGTAATCGGCGGAGATACAGTAACTCTTGGTGCAACACCTGCATATGAAAATAAGAATGTTGGTCAAAATAAAGCAATTAGCTTTACAACACCGACAGTAAGCGGCAATGATAACTATACACTTGGAACTGACGCTACTGTTACAGGCGATGTAGTCGGTGATATTACAGTAAAAACTGTTGAAATTTCAAATGTATATATCCCGTCAATTTATAAGGACACAGAAGACCTTGTAAAATCAATTTCAAATGCAAGTGCTATTGCAAGCGGTCATCCTACAGCTAATACTGTTGTAGCGGCTGATATTCTATCGGGCGACAGAGCTAATTTGACATTCGCTTATAAACTTACATATGCAAATTCAACGGATGATAATCCGACTGTAACGATTTCAGATACTTCTGTTACAGGTACGGAAAGCGGTAACTATGAATTTAAATGGCCTACAGGATTGACAGGTACAGTAGTAGCAGACGCATTTACAGATGCTACAATTACTGCACCGACTAATATGTCATATACACACGGTGATAAATTCAATCCGACAGGATTGTCTGTAACAATCAAGACAAGCAGTAATCCAACAGGTACAACATATACTGTAACAGGCACAGATGGTAACTATAAGTGGGATACAGCTATTCCGAACGGCGTAACTGTATCACTTGGAACTATTTCTCTAAACAGTAATGACGCTTTGAATTTCAATGCTCATTATACAAAGATGAACGGTAAAAAAATCACTGTTAATGCCGGTGACAAAAACGCCGAAACAGGTGAAGTTGCAGTCGCTAAAAAGCAATTAACTGCAACTGCGTCAATAGATACGGCAGATAAGACATATGATAGTACAACCGGTCTTACAAGTGATCAACATGTTACATACACAATCGGTGATAATGAAGTACAAAGCTTTAACGGTACGGCTGATAAAGTAAGCGTAACAGCTAACGCAAGTTATAAAGATGCTAATGTTTCAAAAATAGGTGCAACAATCAATAATGTTGGTATAAAATTCACTAATATCGGTCTTGACGGTGAGGATAAAGACAATTACATCGCACCGACAAGCATTGAGGAAATATCGGGTAAGATTAATCCGTATACAATTAATATAACGGCAATAGGTGAAGTTGCTCCAACTGCTTATTATAAGATAAATAAGAGTGGAACTATTGATTCGACAGTTGACTATATTGCTGAAATGAACGGTTTGACAAAGCCGGCAATTAAGTTTAATTATGATTATGGTGATTTGGTTAACACAGTTGCAAGCTCTGTTACTGTTCCGATAAGCAATATTGATTTCTTTACTGCTACTGACAACTTTGTAATAGGAGATAAACCTTCTACAATCCAGGGTAGTGTTGAAGTTCAAGGTATACAGAAGATTGAAATAACAAAGGACAAAAAGGGTTATAAGTATGGTGATACACTTGATTTGAGTGATTTGTCAGTAAAGGTAACATATGTTGGCGGTGAAACAAAAGACGGTATTCGATATAATGACACAGATTGGAATACTCTTGGTTTGACCCTTAATACATTACTTCCGACAGACGGAACTGTATTGAAGAATTCAACAGATAACGGTAAAACAATTACTGTTACAAAGGATTCTGTAAGTTCTAATGCAATCACAATAAACGTTGCAAAACGTACTGTTTTGATTGAAAGAGATGGTAGTGACGCTATCCAAAAGACATATGACGGTACATCGGCAGTTGGTCAGACAATAACTCTAAAGGTTGCAGATTCGCAAACAGGATATGACGGAGTATATGGTGACGATATAACAGGTGTAACGGCTCCTACATATATTTACAGCAGTAAAGATGCTCAGAATAATATAGCATTGACAGGTACACCGACTCTTGTAGGTTCTAACTTGGTTGAATATAACCCTACATATCCGACGTTGACAGGTAATATTTCTAAGAAATCAGTTACATTAACTCCGGTTATAACTGAAGATATTTATGAAAATAAATTTGCGACAGAGGATAAGACTATAACTGAAACAAGTGCAACAGTTAATAATGGCAAAGTGACACAAAACGGTATTGTCAGTGGTGAGGAAAGTAACTTCACATTTGGTTATACTGTTACTGTTCCAAAAGCAGACTTGGCAACAGCAAGTCCAAAATCTTATGCACCGACAAGCACAAGTGAAAGCGGTACAGGTAAAGATAACTATACATTTACATGGAATAATGCAAATGTAAATATTAAAACTAATGCTGCTGCAAGTATGGCAGTAACTACTGATCCGAGCGATATTGCAAATCAGAAACACTATGGCGACAGTATCTCATTAAATGGTATGGTTGTTACAATTACATATGGAAACGGTTCTACTCACGACTTTACATATGGATCAACTGAATGGGATAACGAAGGCTTTACTGTTGCAATCGAAGACGGCGGTGACTTTAGCAAACTTGTAACAGGTAATAACGATAAACATATCGTTGTTTCAAAGACAGGTCTTAACAGTGCAAATACAATTGCTACATTAAAGGTTAATAAGAAAGATTTACACTTGACAGCAGAAAAAGCTGACGGTTTATCGGCAATCGAAAAGACATATGATACTACAACTGACGCAAAATCGATTCTAAAGTTTGGTATCACAAGCACTGACTTAGTATCAGACGATGGCGTTACAGTTATTTCATCAAATGTATCAGCTACATTCGATACTAAGAACCAAGGTTCAGATAAGGATATTACAATAAGCGGTTTGACAATTACAGGCGATAACAGCGATCAGTATAATGTAATTATGCCAAGCGGTGTAAAGGGTAAAATTAATCCTAAGTCAATCACTGTAAAAGTTGCAGGAGTTGCTGATATTCTTGCCGGTGTTTCGGGTGAAGACTTGAAAAAGACAGCAAGCATTAATTACAGCGAACAACCTGAAAGTGGTGTTTCAGTAACAGTTACGGCAACATATCCTGATTCAACTCAAGATCCTGTAGGTCAAAAGACAGAAAAGACACTTACATTCACAAAGACTGAAACAGGAAATGAGTTAGGAAACTATGTATTCACTTTGGATGAAAACGGCGTTAAGGGTTATGTTGTAAGCAATATAATTAATCAAATTAATGTAACAAATCCGACAAAGACTACATACATACATGGCGATAATCTTTCATTGGCAGGTATGGTAATTGAAGTTAAATATCAAGATTCTCGTGATGATAACACATATACATGCCAAGAGGACGGTACTTGGAAAGATAAGAACAATAGTGCAGTAACTGAACTTCCGGTATCTTTCGCACTTAAAAAAGACGGCACAGAAAATGCGTTGTCATCTCAAACACAACAATTAAGACGTGACAAAAATGATGGTGCGAAACTTGTTGTTAAGGGTGGAGATGTTAATAACGACGATACAACATTAATAGTTAATAAGAGAGAGATTACAGAAGTAACTGTTCCTACAACACCATCTCTGGAAAAGACATATGACGGTACAACAACTGTAACTCAGCCAATTTCATATGAGGGTGTAGGCGTTCTTGCTGACGATGATGCGGTAAATAGTCTTATAAGTGCAAAGGCTAACTATGATACTAAGGATGTAGCATTTGAAAGCGACGGAACAACAGTAGCGAAGAAGACTATTAACTTTAGCGACATTGCAATGTCAGAGAATACTAACTATACAATGTCATCAGCTGCAACTGTTACAACTAGTATAAAGGGTAAGATAAATCCAAAAGATCTTACTGTAACAATAACAAGTGTTCCTTCGATTATTGTAGGTCAAAGTACGACTGTTACTTTGGAAAAGGGAGCTGACAAGAACTATACACAAAGCGGTGAAGTAGAGGTTAATGGTGTTAAAGAAGAAGTTAACTTAACTGTTACAGGTGAATATGCCCAAAACTCTATTGCTCAAGAAAATGTTAATGTAACATATTCAGTTACAAATAAGGATAGTTATAAGAACTATAATATTACATGGAATAGCAATGTTAAGGGTACTGTAAATAAGAAACCTATAACAAAGATTGAAGTTACAAACCCTACAACATCAACATGGTCACACGGTGATATATTGACTCTTGACGGTATGAAAATCAAGGTAACATACAGTGACGGTGACACAAAGACTTATACACATTCAGGCGGTGCATGGGATAATACTCCGGAAGATGTAACAATTACATGGGGTGACACAACTAACCCTGCAACTGACGGTGTAATTCGTCTTGATGATACAAACAAGGATCTTCAAGCTGATAGCGATAACAAAAAGACATCAGTTAAGGTTACGGCAACTGTACCGAATACAACAGGCGAATATGAAAATAAATCGACAGATATTACTGTAACAAAGAAACAACTTACTTTGGAAGTAAGCGGTAATATTGAAAAGGTATATGATAATAACAATAGTCTTACAACTGACAATCGTGACAATGTAAGTCTTACATTAAACGGTGTAGCCGGAAGTGACGGTGTTACATTAAGTGATAGTACAAAGGATAATATCCAGTATGGCGGAACAACAGTAAAAGATACAGCCTCATCACCAAAACTTGTAATTGGTACAGTGGTATTAAATGATAATGCTAATAATCAATATTATATTCTACCATCAGATGCAAGCATTACAAATAATACAACAGGTAAGATTAATAAGCGTCCTGTAAAAGTTACATCTGTAACAAAGAATATGAACACAACAGTTGATTCTCCTAAGACAGGTACTTTGGAAAAAGTGGTACAATCATCTACGGACGGTTATGGCATTTCGGGAGATGCAGGATTCTATTCAATCTTAGACGGTCATACAATTATGGTTGATATACCGTATGAATACGAGGATACATCATCAGAGGGTATAAAAACAGTTACATATGATAATGTAACCGCAAAGGTATCTGCTAAAGGAACTGACGGTAACGCAGATTATGTAGCTAACTATGAGGTATCATTTGCTATTGCAGACGGTAGTGCAACTATTTCAAACGGTACAGTTACAGGTATTAAGATTGACACAACCACGCAAGAATATACTCATGGTGACTTGTTCAATTTGCCAGGTACAAAGATAACTGTTACATACAATAACGGTGCAAAGCAAGATACATATGAGTATGACATAGAAAGCGGTAAGTGGATTAAGAACGGTGCAGATACAACGGCTGAATTGCCGAGTGAAATAGGTATCAAGCTTGGTGATACAACAATTAATGCAAATCCTACATCTGATACAGATAAAACTGTTGTAAGATATGATAAGCTTAATCCAACTAAGGAATTGAAAGCTACCTATACAAAGAGTGGAAGTGCCTCAGTTCCATCGACAGGCAATCCGTCAATAACATTAAAGAAGAAACCTGTTACAATAACTGTTGATAATAACGGTACAGATGCAATCAACCATACATACAGTGGTAATAATTCTCTTACGGCTGATGAAATCGGCAAGTTAAAGTTTACACCTGATAACTTCAAAGTTGTCGGTGATGATGTAACTCTATCGGGGGATACAATTTCAGCAACAATCGGTAATAATGCTAATGGCAATGTAGCAGATAATTTGACTATTAATGCTACAGGTTATGTGCTTAGTGGCACAGACGCCGATAATTATGAGATTAGCTATGTAAACAACGCAAAAGGTAATATTGTAAAAGCTCCTTTGACAATTACAATCAATTCCGTTCCGTCGATTAACGAGGGTGCTACTGAATTGAATAAGACATTGACAAGGGATGTAAACTATACTGTAAGCGGTGAAGTTAATGGTGAAAGAGTAGAAGCTAACGTTAATGCAAGATATGATGATAGCAATTATACAGGTGGCACTGCGGATAAGAATGTAACATATTCAGTTACAAACGAGGATGCTTATCCTAACTATGATATTACAGTTACAGGTTCTCCAAAGGGTAGTGTTACTCAGAAAACTGCGGAAGTTGAAATAGACCATCAACCTAACTTTGTAACTGCTTCACCAAGACCGCAACATGGCGATAAGCTTGGTGCAAACGGTCTTGACGGACTTGAATACACTGTAAGATACAGTGACGGCTCGACAACAAAGCATAAGCACGAAAACGGTGATTGGTTGACAACCGGCGGTTATACTGCTCCGGAAGATGGTACAGCATTTACATGGGAAAATACAAGCACAGCTGTAAGCTCTGATTCTGAAATCCGCAAAGATATGTATAATAAGATTAAGATTACTGTTCCGACAGCAACAAATGAACCTTTAACAGATTCGGCAACTGCTGATAAGAAAAAGGTTAAGATCACAGCAAACGGTACATATACAAAGGTATATGACGGTACAAATACAGTAACATTAAACGAAACAACTCCTGAAATTACTTATACAGTAAGCGGTGTTGCAACGGGTGATACTGTAACAGTTACAGCAACTCCTGCATTTGTAGATGGAAATGTTGCTAAGTTCGGTGATGTATATCAAAAGGCAATTAACTTTACAAATGTTTCAATTTCAAATACAGACAATTATGAAATCGAGGCAGATGAAAACGAAAATGATATTACACCTATAATGGGTGCAATAACACCTAAGACAATCAACATCACTGCATTGACTGTTCCTTCATCAACAAAGGGTTCAGCAGGTGAAAAGACTGTAACAAAGAACAAGAACTTTACAACAACTGATATTCTTGAAAAGGATAAGGATAATGTTACAATCGGCTATAAAGCTACATTCGTAACATCAGCAACAGGAACTGTCGATGCAACTGTTACAGATGCAAAGGTAGACGGTTCAAATGACCAAATGACTCTTAACTACGTTGTAGGTACTGTTACCGGCGCTAAGATTGAAATAACCAGCAGCAATCATGGTGGCGGCGGCGGAGGCGGCGGAGGAGGAGGTAACTCCCTAAGCATTAAGTACGAAAACGCCGACGGTACAGCAGGTAAGGACGTAAGCAAGATTGAAGCTCCTGCAGGAAGTGATCCTGTAGACTTGATCGCAGTATTCGTTACAAAACCTGCAAACCCAACAGTTATTTGGACATCAGATAATGAAAGCGTTGCAACTGTAGACGAAAACGGTATTGTTAAGTTTATCGGCGAAGGTACAGCTATAATCACAGCTCAGTCTAAGACTAATAAGACTCTAAAGGATACTGTTACTGTTACAGTTACAAAGGCAGTAGCAACACCGACTCCTAAGCCGGCAAATCCTACTCCGGAACCTACAAAAGAACCGTCAATCATCACAAAGACTATGTTAAATCCATATATCGTAGGTTATGATGATAATGTATTCGGTCCTGAACTTCCAATCAGCCGTGAAGAAGTATCTGCAATATTCGCAAGATTGATTGCAAATAATATCTATATGGATAAGGCTTATGATACATCATTCCCTGATGTAGGCGAAGGTTGGAGTAAAGATTATATCGGTTACTTGGAGAAATTCAGCGTAGTAACAGGTTATGAAGACGGTACATTCAGACCTCAAAATTACATCACAAGAGCTGAAATGGCTGTTATGATGGCTAAGGCAGAAGGTTATGACATTTCAGGATATATGTCATCAGATGAATTGGCATATCCGGACGTAGACGAGGGTTACAGTGAGTGGGCTGTTAAGGCTATCAAGTATTTGACAGACAGAGGTGTTATGGAAGGTTATCCTGACGGTACATTCGGTCCGAACAGACCTATAACAAGAGCAGAAACTGTTGCAACAGTTAACAGAGTTCTTGCAGATATGACTGTCGGAAATATTGAGGTACTTCCGTCAGATATGACAGAAGAACATTGGGCTTATAATGATGTAGTATTCGCAATGAACCACAGAATTCTTAAGGACGTTGCGGCTGATGAAAGTCAGTTCATCAAGTCAGAAGAATATGATAAAAATAAGATTACGGAAACAGAAGTTGTAGAAGACACATCAGACGAGAATGCCGGAGCGGGTGCATCACCTACTCCGGAGCCTTCTCCGACTCCAAATGCTTGATTAATAAGAGCTTTTTACGAAATTTGTAATAATAGAGGCAGCGAATTTTCGCTTGCCTCTGTTGTTGCATTTTCAAATTATACAAGTTTTATCTTGTTTGCTTTGAAAATGTAATAACATTATTGTCATAATGAGGTGAGGGCTTATGAAAAAACGAAATATATGTTATAGATTATTGGTGGTGGTATTAAGCTTTGCAATGTGTATGCAAGGCGGTTTTGTAATGCCTGTTTTTGCAGATGGGGATTTCAGTTATTATTTGCAATATAATGAAGCAACCAATGGAAAAATAAGTGAAGAACACCCTATTATTATTCCCGATGAAGATATAGATACAGAATATGGGGCACAACCTCATGATAACTATCAAGGTACAGGCGGTGTGATAGATGAACCTATACCGGATTGGAGCAGTAAACCGTACAGAATTATCGGATATACATTTGACGGTTGGTATACGGAGAATAACGGTGGCGGAACAAGAGTTGATGAAAATACTAACATAACATCATCAATGCTTGATAGATTTAATAATATTACTTTATACGGAAAATGGAGCTTGTATAATTCACCTGATATAACAACAGGGTCAGTTGAATTTTCATCAAGAAACGGAAATGATGAAGATATCCCGTCACAGATAAATTGGACTGATATAAGCGGAAATAATCAAACTTTTAACAGTGATATTACAGATTACTATACATATGTATATGCAAATACGGCATCTGTAAAAATGGAGTTTGAACAGTATGAGCCGAGTGCATCAACAAGTGTTGCGGTAAACGGTGAAAATGTTAAAATCAGTTCGTCTGATATTAACGGAAAAGGTTATTGGTATAATGGTGAAGACCTTAAATCTCATAACATCGTAACAGGTAAAAATATTTCTACCGAATATATGGACCTTGATTTTACAACGAACGATAAAGAATACAATGAAATTACCGTTACGGTTACTATGCCGAATAATAACAGTAAAACATATACTTTTCATATTAAGCGTTTAAGTACAGAAATGCGACTTGAATATGGTAATACACCTTACGGAAAGATTATGGCGTCTTCACAAACGGCTGACGCAAAGGCATCGCTGAAGTCAACCTTTAATTCAACGTATAAGTACAGAAATATTTCTTATAATCCTTTGGCATGGAATATCTATGGTAGTGACGGAGTTGAAGTGAAAAAGGGTACGTCACCTCAAGAAAATGAGTATATAAATTATGATAAGGACGAAACTGCAATAATTGTATACTCGGGTGATAGATTTACCGATCCGGGAGTGACATTGTATGACTTGAACGGTGATACGGTAGAATTAACTCAAGATAAACCGATAAAACGTACTATAAGGTATCAAACGGTTGATACTTTAAAGTATGAAGATTGGGATAAGACAACGGATAAAACTGATGTAAAGAATTTAGTCGGTGCAGACAATGAGAATGTAATTGACATTTTGAAAACGCAAAATGTTAAACCGGGTATATATACAATTTCATATGAGTATGACCCAAATGACGGAACTCGTCCGTTAAAAGATGAGAGAAGTATGATTGTCTTGCCCAAAAAAGGCGATATGAATATGGACAATTATGTGAATATGCTTGATGTATTCATGTATGATAAAAATATTCCGGATACGAATATAAGCAATACTTTGTATAAATATCGTGCACTTGATATAAGTACAAGTGGCGGTGACGGTGTTGTTGATACGACAGACAGAAATAATTTTTTGAATAAAAAGATAGCATATTTATATCCGTCGCTATCTGTGGCGGAAACTGTAACACAGGCAGATTATAATGTTCCGACGTCGGCGGACAATAATAAAGTACAACTGTATATGGATTTTATGGGAACGGCAACCGAGCCGGATTCATCTGCCGATAAAACTCAAGAACTTCAGAAAAATGATGTATTTTGGGTGGGTTACAGATTTGACAATACCGCCAATTTAAAGACAGGAAATTTAAAAGAAATTACATTGTCGGTAGACTATGATTCAAGATATGTAAATCCGACTGCATTGACAAATGCTGCATTGAAAACACAAATTCAAAAGAATAATCCTAATCTTGCGGTATTTGATATTACGGGAGATACGAATTACAAGAAGAATTATGCAGCCGATTCTTCAACGGCGTCATATACATGGAACGATACAAGTGCAGTTAAAACACTTGTTATCGAATTATGCTTAAAAGACGGTCAAACATTGAATTTGTCAGACGGTTATTTTATAAAATTACCTTTTAAGGTAAAAACAGTACCGCTGGAGGGCAGAAATATTATATCAACCAAACTTGGTGCGACATCATTAAACTTGCAAATCGGTTATGACGGATATATGTGGGACACGAGCGGTGTATCCAATTCAATAACCGAGAATCTTATGGATAAACTGCAATATATGGGTGATTATGTACCGGAATTTGTTCCAGAAGAACCGGCAAAGGAATTGGATAATGCGGTTTACGGTACCGACAAATCATATACGGGATTTGAAAAAAAAGGTACGGTTGACGGAGATATTCCGACAGGTATGAAATATAATCAATCAGTCGGAACAATAACCGGTGTACCGACAAAAGCAGGAGTGTTTGTATTCTATATAAACGGTGTTAAATATCAGATAACGGTAGAAAAAGCAAAACTTACTGTTACGGCTGATGATAACACAAAGGTATATGGAAGTGCCAATCCGTCATTTACGTTTAAGTATGATGAAACTTGTTTGAGAAACGGTGATACGATAGCAAATGCAGTTAAAACAGCTCCGCAAATAAGTTGTGCGGCTGATACAACGACCGATTGTCAAACTGATTATCCGATAAATTTTGTTGAAAACAGTGGTGTATCCGATAATTATTACTTTGATTTCGTAAGAGGTAAACTTAATATAACACCGAAAGAAATTACTGTCAGCAAAGTAAAGATACCGTCTTGCAGTATAAATGCAACATTCCCTTATACATTTACTGCGACATGTGCCGGTGATGAATTTACCGCAACGGGAATTATCAATAATGACAGTATAAAGATTGAATACGATGTTAAGTACAATGATACTGAAACAACGAAATCCGTTGGAAAAAATAAAAAAGTAACCGCAACAAGTATAAGAGTTAAAAAGGATACGGATTATCCGGACGGAAGTAATTATACGATTAAGTCAGCTACATTAAATAGCAGTGATGGTGAAATTGTTGCGGATAATATAACTGAATTTGAAGTAACAGAAGAATGTACACTTGAATATACTTATGGCGAACCGCTTAATTTGAAAACAGGTAACATTAGAATTACCTATGGCAGCGGTACAGTTGAAAATGTGACATTTAAAGAAGCCGTTGAAAAGGGTTTGACCATAAAGTACAGTAATAAAGCAACCGCTAAAACAGGAGACCACCTAAGTGTATCGGATAGCGGAAAGTGGCTTGTGCTTACAATGGACGGTATAAGTTCTTGGTATAAGACCAATAATTTAAAAATAAATAAAAAAGACCTTCATTTAAAAGCTGATGACAAGCAAAGATATTACGGTGACGAAAACAGTACAGTTTCATTTACATATACGTTCAATAATGGTGATTTTGTTTACAACGAAACAAGCAGTACATTTACAGGCTTTATAGCACCGCAATTTAATTGCCAAGCCACTGCAACAACTGAAATTGACAAGGAAAAGGGATATACAGAGTCCACAATAGAAATGTCGGGCGGTAGTAGTGATAATTACAATATTGTATGCGAAAACGGTATTTTGAAAATTAATAAAAGACCGTTAAAAATCGAAAAAATTACAGATGAAGTGCCTTCACTTATTTCAAAATATTATTTAAACAGTGACGGTACTGAAAAGACGGCACCTTATAAAGTGCCGGCATCAGCAGAAAAATCTGAAACTAAAAATACAATGAATGTAAGCGGATTGTGTAATGGCGATGAAGTGAAAGTGCTTTATAACGCACAATATGCTAATCATACGGCGACGGAAAATGTTCAGATTACTGTTGCTGATTTGAAGATGGACGATACATTCGGTAAGAGCTATAATTATACCGTTTCGTCTGACTCAACCACTGTCGCAGACGGCGGACGAGTTTATATTAAGAGTATAACGGGTCTTGAAATTGTTGAGCAACCTACAACAGAATATGTTTACGGTACACCGCTTAATCTTAAGAGCGGAAAAGTGAAGTTGACATTTGATAATGAACAGGTTATTAATGTTAATTTTGAAGAATTAAAGGCATATGATGTTAAACTTACATATACAGGTGGAAATGTTGAACCGCAAAACAATGAGCATTTAGTCGTCAAGGATAGCGGAAAATCAATAACAGTTACACCTGATACATTTTATAATGTTGATTCGGTTACAACAAATGAGATAACTGTTACAAAACACGAACTTCATGTAAAGGCTGATGATGTATATACAACATATGGAGAAAATATAAGTCAGTATTCGAGTGGATATGGATATACATACACCGAAAGTGATTTCCAATATGATGATGTAGATGATGTGGATAACATTACGGGATACATAAAGCCTGTGATTAGTTGTAAAGAAGATGACGGAACGACAAATGTTAATCAGAAAACATTAGCCGGTACATATGTGTTGTCAATAGGCGGTGCAGACGCAGAAAATTATAAGATTTTGTATGAAAACGGTACTCTTGTAATAAGACAACGACCACTTATTGTACAAACGGTTAATAATATTCCTAATCTTACATCAAAAGAAGCGTTTGAGGGTAATCTTGTAAAGAATATTGATGTTAAAACAGATGTTGATTCGTTAGCTTTGACTTTTGCCGAAAACAAAGGGCTTTTATGGAATGATAGCGTACATATAACATTTGACGCAACATATACTGACAGTTCGGCAGTAGGCGAAACAGATGTCGATATAACAAATGCCGTTTTAGATACCGGTTACGGTGCTGCAAGAAATTATTATCTTCAAAAAATAGAAACACCTCAAAAAGGCTTTGTCGCTAAATCTGTTATGACGAAGATTGAAATAGTCACAGATCCGACTCAAGATGATGACGGAAACAGTCGTGAATACAAATATGGAGATACTCTTGATTTCAGTCATGGAAAGTTTAAACTGACATACGATAACGGTGATGTTATCGACAACGTTCCTTTTGATAAGCTTGCAGAATATGATGTTAAAGCGATATATACAGGTACAGATAAAGAAGTAGTGGACGGAGCTTTTGCAACGATACAAGCTCATAACGGAAAGACTATAACGCTTGTTCCACCACTTGATGCAACGACAGATGAAGTTGTTACAGGTGCAATAACAGTAAATAAACGTCCGTTACATGTTCTTGTAAATGACGCAGCGTATATATATGGTGATGAGCCATGTACATATACTATTGACTATAACAAAAATGATTTGGCAGACGGAGAAACAATAATATCAGCACTTGGAACGATATTTACACCACCTACCATACAGTGTAAGATTGGTGATAAAGCGACAGATAATACAACAGCTGCGGGTACTTATGAAAATGTAATTACCGCATCGGGCGGAAGTGCGGATAATTATGAGTTTATATGTGAGGATAAGGGCAGTTTAACGATTAATAAGCGTGAACTGAAGATTAATTCAATCAATAAGGGAATTCCTGACTTGACTTCTTCGATAGCATATGAGCATAATTATCAGTTACCGATAAAATTAGATGGAACTGCATCTAATTCGGATATAGATATAATAAACCTTGTAAATAATGACAGTATTGATATTACTTATAAGGCGGTATATAACAGCCTTGAACAAACAGACAGTGCAACAGTAGGAATAGAAAATGTTGAATTTTCAGCTGACTGCGACAGTAGTAAAAATTATATTTTAGCTACTGTACCAACAACCTCAAACGGTAAGGTTATGACGAGATTGATGTCTGAAATTGTCGTTAACCAAAGTCCTGACAAGATGGAATATACTTATGGTGAGTGGTTTGCTTTAAAGGGTGGCAGCGTTGATATTAAGTATAACAGTGGATATGTTGAAAGTAACGTTCCGTTTGAAAGACTTGCTGATTTTGGTATAGACCTAACTTTTGTTAAGAAAGATACCGATGGCAGTGAAACAGAAATCGGAGCAGTAAAAAATAATATATTACTTACGGTTTCAAAATACAACGGTGCAGTTATAAAACTTACTATAAGTGATCCGACAAAGGCAACGAATGATTTGCAAGTGGCATATTCCGATAACTTGATTGTAAATAAACATCAGATGAGAGTAATTGCTGATGATGTGACGTTGACATACGGCGATAATGCACCGAGTGAATATACATTCCATTATTCGACGGCAGACCTTGTGAACGGTGATACATTGTCGAGCGAGAGATTTAACGAGGGATTAATTGCACCGACAGTATCATGTGAATATGTAAGTGGACAATCAGTTTGCGGAGAATATGATATTGTACCGAGCGGAGGCGGAAACGATAATTATAATTTCGTATATGAAAACGGAACTGTAACTGTTAATAAAAAACAGATTACAATAAATTCTATCAATAGTGGTGTTCCAATACTTACATCGGAAATAATATATAAGAATAATTCCGTTCTTCCTATATATATTGCCTCAACGGCAGTGTATACAAATGAACAGAAAAATATGACAGTAAGCGGAATTATAAATAATGACGAAATAGGAATAACATATGATGCGGTATATACGTCAAAAGACGTTGCACAGATCGCAGTGGTCAAGATAGAGAACGTTAAGTTTGATGAAAGCCACGAAAAAAATATGTGCTATGAAATCGTATCTTCACCAAACGAAGCATCAGGCGGTGCGGTTTTGGAAGAGCAGATAACAAGCGTTGTTATAACGAGTGATCCTGTTTTGAGAGATGATAACGGCAAGCAGATAGAATATACTTATGGCGATAAATTAAATCTTAACCGTGGTGCGGTTACGGTTGAATATGATAGTGGAAGAATTCAGAAGAATTTAAAGTTTAATGAGTTGGAAGAAAAGACTGACGGTAAAGTCAAAACGGTTTATACCGACGGCGATAACGAAACTCCGGCGGCAGATAATGATGTTTTGACGACATCATATCATAATGGTAAGTCAATAAAGTTGAAAGTTGAAACAAAGGCAACTGTTGAAGAACCTCAAACTGCACAACTTTTGGTAAATAAGGCTGTTGTAACTGTGACGGCAAAAGATAAAGAAAAATTTTACGGAGATAAAAATCCTACATTAGAATATGAGTATAGCGGTTTTGTAAACGGTGATGATGAACATTCGGAGAATTTCAAAAAAGAGCTAAAAGAACCGGTAATATCATGTAACGCTAATGAAAAAACACCGATAGGAACATATGAGATTGAATTATCTTCTGCAATTTCGGCAAATTACAGTTTTAAACTTGTACCGGCAACGCTTACAATAAATAAGCGACCGATTGATGTTAAAAAGATAACCGGAGGTATTCCGGAATTGACATCGAAAATGATATACGATAATCCTCAACTTGTCTATAAAATTGACGGCATTGCAATAAATACCTCGGGACAGGTTGAATATGAAAATTTGTCATACGGTGACACAGTAAAAATTGGTTACACTGTAATGTACACAAGTACAATTTCGTCAGACAATGTTCTTGTCAATATCTATGATATAAAAATAGACGATACATACGGCGAGGGAAACAATTATGTACTAAGAGATGTACCCAGTACAACCTTAGGCGGACGGATTTGTGATAAACAAATTTCAATGGTTGAGATTATAAAACAACCTAAACTTGAATACACATACGGCGAAACATTGGATTTGTCGGAAAAGGGCGTAAGAATAACTTATGACAGTGGATTGCAGGTTTATGATGTCGCATATGATGAACTTAAGGATTATGGTATAGATGTTATATTGACAGATTCAAACGATGTGGAAAAAGAGGCGACAGATGGCGAAAAACTAACTGTAACACAACATAACGGTGCATATTTAACTCTTATCCCGAGAACGGAACTAAGCAATATTCCTTCTGTAAAAAGCCAAGAATTGAAAATTAATAAGAAAGCTATTAATGTCAATATCGGTGATGTGACGGCAACGTATGGTGATAATCCTACAAGTGATTTCAATTTTGTATATAATTCAGCTGATTTTGTTTACGGTGAAACTTCGGATAGTGCTGAATTTAAAGATAATTTGACAGAGCCGGTGTTTGTCTGCAAAGAGCGTGACGGTTCAACAGATGTAAGCTTAAAATCAGATGTCGGTAGATATACGATTGCTATGACAGGTGCACAAAGTGATAATTATCGTTTTGTGTACAATAACGGTACATTGACTATTCAAAAGAGAAAACTCGTTATAAAAGATATAATGAGTGATATACCGATTCTCACATCGGATATAATCTTTAATAATCAAGGACAAATACATAAGTTGGACGGTAAGGCTGATAATGATATTTTAAGTCTTGATAACCTTGTTAATAATGATAATGTACGAATTTTGTATAAGGCAATTTACAAAACTGAACAACCTACACCGAAATGCGATGTTGATATTGAGTATATTTCGATGGATGATACTTACGGTAAAAGTTATAATTATGAAATTGACGAAAACGAGAGTGTCAAAAATGTCGATGGCGGTAAAGTTAATGACAGAGAGATTACAACTGTTGAAATCGTAAGTCAACCTAAGACGGAATATACATACGGTGAAAAACTTGATTTGAGTAATGCAAAAGCAAAAATTACATACGATAGCGGATACGTTGAGGATAATGTTCCGTTTAGCAAATTGGAAAATTACGGCGTAACTATCGGATATCCGAACGATGACGGAACAATTACTCCTGCAAAAGACGGAGATGTGTTAACAGTTCCGAATCATAACGGAAAATGTATTGAGATTATAGCTCAAAGCACTCATAAAGTACCAACTGTGCAAACAGATAATTTGACGGTTGAAAAGAGAGTGTTGGAGTACGGGCAATGCGTTGTAAATCCTATAACATATGACGGAAGTACAATGCAAACAACCGGTACAATCGTATTTGCGAATGTGCAAAATAATGATAAAGTAACGGCGACAGGTGAATTTTTATTTGAAGATTATAATGCCGGAAACGATAAAACGGTTAGCATAACAAATATTAAACTTGATAAGCCGTTTGATGACAATTATACACTTTCTTCGGATAATGTAATGTCAAAAGGCAATATTAATAAAGCAACATTGTCTGTTTCGCTTGCAGAAAACAATATATCAATTTCTGATGAAAGTAATACACTTACGATAATTGCTCCTGAAATGACTCAGTTTGAGGAAATCGGAGGAGCAAAGTATCAGTATTCAATAGATGGCGGAAAGACATGGCAAGAAGAAAATGTATTTGAAAATCTTGACTTGGGACAAGAATGTGATATTCGTGTAAGATTTGCCGAAACGGATAATTTCAATCAATCTGAAATGAGTGTCCCGATAAGCAAAAAAGCTTTTGCAAATAAGATTACGCTTATTTCGATAGATGATATGGCAGTTCTTAAGAGCTTTTATACAAATGTTGCGACTGTTGAAAGGGAAGCTGAATTCAGAAACCTTATCGGAGATGTAGGAGTTACATATTACGATTGCTATAAAAATGATAAGGGTAGTGAAGTGGTGAAATATCCTTTAACCTTTGACGGTGATGTGGTAATTTATACAACACTTAAAAAGAAGAGCAGTCATGGAAAAGGAAGTAATGGTTCATCAAATCCTTCCGCTAAGCCTACTGCGACACCGACAATTAGTCCGACAGTTGAACCAACAGAAACAGATGAACCGTTGGAAACTTTAAAACCTACACAAAAACCGCAAAGCGACACTAATGAACCATATATGTCGGGATATGACGGAGAAATAAATCCGGACGGATATATGACAAGAGCTGAAGCGGCAACCATTATGGTTAATCTAAGTGGAGGAATTGAAAAACAAAGTATTAACATTTTCAAAGATGTAGCCGATGGAACGTGGTATAAAAATTATATTGCGGCAGCAAGTGAAAAAGGGTATATTTCCGGATTTGAAGACGGAACATTTAAACCTGAAGAATCTGTTACAAGAGAGCAATTTGTAGCGATGATGTTGCGATATACAAAAACTTCTCCTACAAGGGGAGAAACATTCTCAGATGTTTCTATAAACAGATGGAGTGCTGGTTATATATATACTGCAGTTGAGTTGGGTATAATATCAGGATATCAAGATGGAACATTCAAACCTGAGAATCCTGTAACTCGTGCAGAGGCGGCAAGAATTGTGAATGTTGCAACAGGCAGAAATCCTAATAAAGAAGTAATTGATAATATGGTATGCCCATATAGCGATTTGCCAAAATCACATTGGGCTTATTATGAATTAATGTATGCGTCAACATACGTTTACGAAAATTAATCGAAAGAGTACAGGTTTTATTATCTGTACTCTTTTGCTATATTGTAAAGATTGCAATTAAAGTAATATTATGGTGCGATTTTAATAAAGTCGATTGAAAGTTGGGATGAAATAGTATGAAAACAAAAGATGTAGCTCTATACATAGAGCATAAATGGGTAAAGAATTACACAATACCTGCGAACAGGAGCTATATCCTTATGGCATATATAGTATACGGTCAAGGAATTGTTGAGATAGAAAATCGAAAAACGGACGTAAAAGAAAAGGATATTTTTGTTGTCAATCCAAACACGAGCGTGAAGTTTATTTCAAAAAACTCTCAAAAGGAAAATTACGATTTTGAAATACATTATCTTCTTTTTGAAAAGGATTTTTTGCGTGGCGAGTGGGAAAGGTATGCAGATGAATTTATTGAATTGGAACGCTTTTTTTATTATGACGGAAAGAATTACATTGTTGTAAGGGATAATGACAAAAATGAGATACGCAATTACATTGTCAGACTTACAAACGAATATTACGAGGACGCTCCCGCACGAAACAGTGCATTGCTTGGGAATATGCTTGCAATGCTGCCTATAATTTTTAGGCGATACAATGTAGAGGAAGACCAACTTTTCAGTAAAAACACACTTGTAGACCAAACTATCCGTCAAATACGAAATACAATATATCAAAACCTGAAACCGAGCGAAATTGCGGCACACAGGTTTGTGACGGTAGACCACCTCGGGCGAGTATTCAAACAGGAAACGGGTATGACTGCATAAATAGTCTGCGTGTCGAAATAACAAAAGACATTTTAGAAAACACTGACAGACCGATTGAACATATTCCGATGGTTTTCAATATCAAGTTAAAGTATTTACAGCAGATATTTAAGCGATATACGGGAATGTCAATGCGTGAATACAGGTCAAAATATCATTACAGATAACGGCATTGGGTTAAAATTGCTCAATGCCGTTTTTGAGCCTAATATATCAAAAAAGTGCCTTGTATAAACCGCTTTAAACTTTTATAATAAAATTATCAAATAAGTAAAAGGGAGTGTGCAAAATGAAACGAGTATTAAGTCTTTTTATAGCTTTGAGCATTTTAATTATTAGTTTAAACATTGCCGTATCGGCAGAAGAAAATGTTATTACGCCTAATGCCGAATCGGGAAAATACACATGGAAATTCACAGGCAACGGCGAAACCGTTGAAGTTGACAAAAACAATCAGTATAAGTTTGTGATTAGTGATGATACGGAGGTCAGTGCAGTGTTTGAAGAAAAGCCGTATCACAGTATCACGCTTCCGACCGAAACAGAGAACGGAACAATCGCAATAGAAAGCGGTACAATAAATGACGGCGGAGTTATTAAAGCGGTTGAGGACGACAGAGTAGTATTTTCGGTAAAACCGAATGACGGTTACAGAATAAAGTCGCTTACATATCAAACCGCAACAGGCGAAACAAAGGAATTTAAGTATGGCAATTTCTTTGAAATGCCTACAAGTGATGTCGTAATAAATGCTGAATTTAAGAAAGAGGATATTGTCAGTTACGTTGATACCTCAATGAAAAAATATGACCGTTTAACTTTAATGGTAGATGAAAAACCATTTTTCTTTAACGGAATACAAGTAAGAGCTGATAATGCAACATATCAGCTTGGCTTTAATGATATCCAAATAAGAAAAATGTATTTGCAGGCAGGCGAAGACGGATATACGGTTGTGAATTCACAGGTATGTTGGAAAGATGTTCAGCCTGACAAAGAAATATATGCGTCAGAAACAGGGCAAATTTCCGAAAACGGAAATACTGCATCAAATCAATCCGTAACTGTAAGTAAAGACGGATTAGACAGTAAAACGGCGTATTTCACATTCAGTTTACCGCAAATTGAAGATAATGCCGAATATGCGGCGGTAAAATTCAGAGTGCGTGTCACGAATGTAACGTCAAGTACGGCTCTTGCGATATATGACGTGACAGACGGTGCGTTAAGCAGTGAAAGTGTTACTTCGCCGGATTGGGATTTGATAACTTCGGAACATTTGCAAAACACAAATGAGGGCTCAAACGGATATTTCGACTTCAACGTTGCTGATTTTGTAAATGCACATAAAAATGAAAGCTCAATTACTCTTGCGGTTGCGTGTGACAGTGACAGTCAAGTTACAATATGCGGTGCAGAAACAGAGGGTGATAACAGACCGCAGTTGAAATTGTCCCGTGATGATGTGTATGATTGGACATATCTTGATAAACTTCTTGATTACTCGCATGAGGCGGGTGTTAAATTTGAACTTTTGTGGTTTGCGACAGATACTTGTCAACAGTCGCATGAGGTAAGACTGCCTTATTATGTTCATGCAAATTATCAAAAAAGCCTTAAATCTGACGGCACTCCGGCAAGAAATTTGAATGCGAATAACCTTTATATTATGTGTAAGAATGACCCGAACTTGAGAGCAAAGGAAAAAGAAGTTTTGGAAACTGTATTTGACCATATTGCGGATTATACAGCTGAAAAGGGTTATGGCTCACTTGTTGTGGGGTGTCAAGTCGCAAATGAAACGGCAGTCGGCAGACTTCACTCGGGAAGTGATGATAACAGATATTTCGGACATTGCTATTGCGATATTTGTAAGGAAAAGCTTGCAAATTCAAAGAGTGAGACGGCTTATAGAGAGGATACGTTGTGGGAATATCTTAATAATCTAAGCTCGGCGGTAAAAGAGTCAAAATGCTCTGTTTGGACGAGAGAAAATAACTATATGACAACGGATACCAATGTTCTTGCATATAATGAGCAAAAGCGAAATACAACAGGCACAGACCTTGATTTTATAGGACTTGACCCGTATTCTGTAACGGGTGGTGCAGACCATGACTATATTTATAGCTTCGGACACGAAAGCTGTACATATAAAACTCACACATATAACTACGCACAGGGCAAAAATCTTCCAATGGTAATGGAATACGGCGGTAATAACCAAGATTTGGACGAGAGTGTTATTGCGTGTTTGGCTGGCGGTGGTTACTTGAACGTGTATGAATTGCTTTCGGGTAAAGAGGATTTCGGAACATATGTTGCAGTTAAGGACTCGAACGGAAAAGCAACAGGCTTTGAGCCGAGAACAGGCTATACATATCAAAGCGGCAGTAGTGTGAATTGATCGGAGGATAACTTTATTGAGCGTGTCAGAAAAATGAATACAATGCTTAATAAAGTGCAGTATCAGCTTGCGTCTAAGAAATCAGACGGTGCCGGCGGAGATTCATTGATGTTCTTTAATCCGAAATCAAATGAAACCACTACTTCAACAAAAAGTATCGGTGCAATAGATATTACATATAATACTGATAATAATGGTATCGGTATTGCGATAGAGGAAGTGAAAATGAAATTGTGCTGTTAAGCACAAAAGCCTCTGAATTTGTTTTAAGCGGTATTAAAGGTAATGGTGTAAAAGTAGAAACAGGATATTTTAACGGCGAAGAATGGGTAAAAACAACCGATAAGGACTATACAGAAAGTAATAGTGATATTACAATAGAAACTGCTGACTATGATTGCATAAGAATTGAAACAGCAGATATGCCGATAGAATTAAAGAATTTGTCGGTTGACAGTGACGGAAAGTTGCACGGAGATACTCAATATAATAGCAGTGATATTTCCCAAAAAGTCGTGCTTGTTGCGGCAAAATATAACCCGAACGGAAGTCTTAATGACGTATCAACGTTTGATGTTGTAAACGAGGGTGCGATAGATTTCGGAGAGTATACCGTGTCGGCAGATGAACAAGTCAAATTGTTTGTTTGGAATTCGTTAAATGATATGCAGCCTTTGAGTAAGGTATATACCGAAGATGATATAAGTAAATAAGAGGTTAGAACCTCAATCTCTCCCAAATAAAGTAGACAAAACCATTGTGGTTTTGTCTACAATCTGAATGGCTTGAAACTTTAAGTTTCAAGCCATTTTTAATTGGTGGTAATTTGGTGGTGAAATCGAAGAAACACTACTGTGAAAACTAATAGAAAAAAAAGAAAATGGCTCAAAACACAAGGTTTCAAGCCATTTTGAATTGGTGCCGATGGTGGGGGTCGAACCCACACGATGTTGCCATCACGGGATTTTGAGTCCCCTGTGGTTTGGAGGTTTGAAAAAATGAAAGATATTTTATTGAAAAAGGATCTAATCGCTTATCTTATCCACGAAATTGAGAGAGTAAAAAAGACTACTCCACAAGAAAGTGAACTACACAATTATTCTTTTGTGCAAGGACACAAAGAGGGTCAACTCAAGGCTTTATATGATGTTTTGAACTATGTAAACGGAATTAATACCAAATACTCTGCGAAACATTCTCGGCTACGGTAATTTTGGCCGACGAGGGGCGGAGGAACTAAGTTACCTTTAAAAGACTTTCTCCGCCCCTTGACGGTCAAAAAGGGGTGGTGGTCGGGGAGGAACTACGCAAGCGAGCCGTGCGCAACGTGCAAGGCAAGCGGTAAGCGACTGCCACTCCTCAAGCGGTGGCAGATACACCACAAACGGGTGGGCGGAAACAGCCTAAAAAGCAAGCAAAATAAAGGTATATTTATTGCTTGCCTCGTAGTTGGTTTTCAAGCAATATTGCGCCGAAAACCAATTACAATAAATATCCCTTTATTTCCTACGGAGTAGGCTACGTGGTTGCTTTTTCGGCGGACGGCTAAGACAAACTCTCTACGGAGCATATGCTCACGGTGCAGGGCAAGCCTTCGACACAGCAAGACTTCCCAAGAGCGCTACACAAGCGCCAGTGCGACGCAGACGAGCGCAGTGGGCGAGGTTGCGCCGCGCCAAGTGGGAAGCGGAGCGACGTGCAGACAGAGCCGCGCACTCGTGCGGCTCGCCTGCGCGAGCGGAGCGAAACTCTTAAACTGTTTTATCTGTTTTGTGTCCCCTTTGTCGGACTATGTTATAATTTTGCTTGAGGTGATTTCATGAAAAAAAGATTAAATGAGTGGGTTTACGAATGGCTTGAAACCTACAAAAAAGTTATGGTCAAGAAGTCTACATACGACAGCTATTTACAATATGCTACACATGTGACTTGTGACAAGTCTTTGAAAAAATTAAGTAATTCAGACATTCAGAAGTTAATTAATAATATGGTTGTTGACGGTTTGAAGTTGTCTACTATCAAGCATATGCTTACACTTGTTCGGCAGAGTTTAAAAAAGGCTCGATCTTTGGGTTTGGTTAAAAATTTGTCTATGCTTGAGGACTTAGATCTCCCAAAAAAACAGCCGAAAAAAATAAAGCCTTTACGTTCCGATGAGATAAACAGGCTTTTAAAAAATTCTTATCTCACGTTTTACGGTGACTTTTATAAAGCTTTACTTTTTACAGGGTGTAGGGTGGGGGAGCTTATCGCCTTGAGGTGGTCTGATGTTGACTTCTTCAATGGTGTTTTGCGTATCGAGCATACAGACTATAAGGGGGAACTACAAGCCGTAAAAACGGCGCACGGTTGCCGGCAGATTCCCTTGTATGGTGAGTTGCTTACTCTGCTTACAAAGCGCAGACGGCGCGCCAAAGGCTCTGAAAGGGTTTTTACAAACACTTTAGGTCGTCCTATCTCTTATCGTACTGTACTTGACAACTGGCACTGGTATCTTGAAACTATCGGCATTTATGAGCCGTTGGGCTTTCACGTCCTGCGCCACACGTTCGCCCACACTGCACTCCGTTCGGGTATTCCTATCAAGGTTGTTTCTGCTTGGCTCGGACACGCAGACGTACAAATAACACTTAACATTTACGATAGCATAGACGAAACAGACTTTCTCAAGGCTACTAAACAGCTTGAGCAATCCTTTGCATAAAAAAAACACACTTCGGTGTGCTTTTTTTATTCAGTAGTTTTGATAGTGGACTTGCTGAATTTCAGACCTTTTACACGTGTTAAGCATAATGCTTGCCATACGTTTATTATACCACTTACTACCGCAGTAGTCAACAATCTTTCATATACGGGAAGTTGGCAATGTGCTTATCTCTTACGGCTTCAGACCAATCTGATTTAATTCTCGGATACTCATAAAAAGATATAAGCCTTACATCAAGGTAATACCTTAAAAGTTTATCCAAAGTTTTTGGGCTTGGTATTTTCGCACCTGTTTCGTACTCTGAAATACGCGGACGTGGCACTCCTGTCGCTTCCGACACTGCTTTCTGCGTAAACCCTCTATGTTTTGTTCGTGCAAGTTTTAAACCCTCTGAAAACTTCGTAGGCTCGGCAAGCCATTTCTTTCTGTTTCTGATTTTTCCCATAAAAAAAATTACCTCCACAAGAAAAATTATATTACAAATGCGTAACATTGCTTTTTAAATTTCCCTTAAAAGGGTAAATTCAAACTTGCCTTATGTTACAAATGCGTTACACTACTTGACAAATCAAGTCGAAAAGTGTAACATTTTTCTTATATCGGTAACACTCCGAAGTATTCAGTTTTTGTGTTCTTTATGTTTTCGCTGATATAAATTATACACGAAAACTATTAGAAAATCAACAGTTTAATAGTTTTTTTTGTGCGCCCTTTTTTAAGAAAAAAACGGCGGGTCTGACAGAGCCGACGCTATAAAGTCTGTTCGGTAACTTGCTTTTGCCTATGGGACAAGGTTGCAAAGCCGTCAAGAGCAATACAGTATGTACTCTTTAAAATCTATCTGGGTTGGTTGTGTTCTCTGTGTACGCCTATTGTTGGGAGAACAGACAAGCCGACAGTTGGCGCTATCGGCTCTTTAGGCTGTCCCCTGTGTTTGTGATATTAAAATGCCCTCGAAAGCTTTTGTATCACCTGTGCTATACTCCGATATACGGAATGCCGTAAGACATAGCTTGTACCGTTTCTGCGGTACTTCTATGCCCTCTCGGCTACCTCCTCAACCGGAAGCCGTATATAGGAAATTTGGTGCCGATGGTGGGGGTCGAACCCACACGATGTTGCCATCACGGGATTTTGAGTCCCGCGCGTCTGCCAATTCCACCACATCGGCAAATTACCCAATTATAATACCATAAATATCTTCTAATGTCAAGACTAAAATCAAGAAATAAGTATTTTTTCTATTCCGCCGATATATTTTTTGAAAAGTCTTGCGATAAATCCTACAAGAATAGCGGCAACAATAGTTCCTTCGCGGACGCCGTCAAGGTGTTTGAACATTATAAATGATAAAATTGCCGCAATTATTGTCATAGACGAATCGAATGCGATTTTGGTTTTACCGAAATCGGTACTGAACACATCGGAAACCGCTCTGACGGTTGCCTCACCAGGCAACATTGCGACGTTTGCGGCCATTTCCATAAACACACCGAAACCGAGAATTAAACAGCCTACTATAAGTGATACAACTTTCATAGCATATGTTTCGGGCTGCATAAATCCGAGCAATGACATTGTTAAGTCAATGAAGAATGAAAACAATGCGATAATCGGCAGCTGCAACAAGTTTTGAAGTTGAAAATTACGTCTTAAAAGAATTACTTGAAGAATTACAAGAAAAATATTAAAAACCAATGTAAACATTCCGACTGTCGGCGTAAAACCAAGACTTAGAGTGTAGGGGATACTTGTAATCGGTGAAGTACCAAGTCCGGCTTTTGTGATAAAACTTACGCCGAGTCCGTTGACGAAAAGTCCAACAAGTAAAAATATGTATCGTTTAATTAATTCTGTTTTGTCTGTCACTGTAATTCCTCCGTATTTGTCATATTATTGCATATTTTAAAAAATGTGTTGATAAACTGCTCTTTTTCACTTTCTGAAATTCCGCCCAAAATCTCATTTTCGACTTTTTCAAAAGTATCATTCACTATTTCTTGAAGCCGTTTGCCCTCATCGGTCAAATACACATATAAAGAACGCTTGTTTCCGTCCTTTGTTTGACGTTTAATAAGCTTTTTTTCTTCCATGCGTGACAGTATGCCGGTAAGCGTTGCCGGCTCGATTTGACACCCTGTGGCGATTGATTTTTGTATGCAACCGTTATGCTTACCTAAATAGTCAAGCACTTTCGGCTGACCTGCTGTGAGTTTATAGGGGGATAGAGCGTCCAATACCTTTTTTTGAAACAATGATTGGTTTACCATTATCATATAATGAAAACTTTTATCCATAAAGCACCTCTATTATTAGTATGCTAATAGTTAGCTTGCTAACTATTATAACTCTGTATGCGAATTTTGTCAATAGGAAAAATAAAAACCTAAACTCAAAAGAGTTTAGGTTTTCATGAATTACGAAACTTGTTTTTGCAATGTTTTATATAAACTTGTTGTATATATGCCTGCACCGCCACCTCTTGAATAGTTAAAGAACAATATTTTATTCAAAAGTTCGTAAAAATTTGCCCTTGATATAGGCGATTGTGCGTTTGCGGTATCTTCGCTATCGATAAAGTTTCTTTCGTAAGCGGTGCTGTAAATATCGCTTGGCTCGCTCAGTCTTATTTCTTTGATTTGAGAGCTACAATCGTATGTACTGCCTGTCATTCGTATGGTATAAGTCAATGCTTGAAGATTGGTAAGATTATCTTCAAGCTTTAATTCTGCTATATCATCCAATGTCAGCAAGTTTCGGGAATGAAGATGAATAAGTAGCTTTTTTGATGAATCATCAATATTGTTCAGGCTTTCAAATTTATCAGACGAATACCAACGATTAAAATACGACTCGCTCGGCATTGTATAAAATTTTTGTATTGTGTTGAGTGCCTCTTGAGTTGTGATGTATTCGCCTTTGTTTAAATCGTCATCTGAAATAATGCCGAATTCAATTAGCGGAGTTAAATCTCCCTTTTTGTATTGGGTGATGTGGACTTCTCTGTTGTCGCTGTCCCAAGTGATGTTTAAAGCAAATGCTTTTGCAACATCGGAAAGCGGAATGTATGTGGAGTCATTGATTATTTGCGGTGCGACTTCAAGAGGATTTTTATAGCTATGTGTGTTACCTTTATATATGATGTCACGAGTTGCTTGCGTGTCACCGATTATTAGATTTAATGTAGTTTCATCTTTTGCGATTGTAACCTTTTGCGTGGCACCGTCCCAATCTACATTGTAGTCAAGATATTCAGAAATAGCACGAACAGGTACAAGGGTGCAGTCGTTTTCGATAATTATAGGTGCGTCCGTAATCATTTCTGTATCGTTAACATACACTTTCACGTCATTGTCAGCCAAAGCGCATGGCACGATTTGAGCAGTAAGAGCAAGTGAGGAAAGCAGGCTTATAATTTTTTTCTTCATAACAACATCTCCTTTTCCGTAATTTACAATATTTATAATTGAATTATATCATATCGAACAGATTTATGTCAATAATTAACTGTAAAATAACACAAAAAAATACTGTCCTCTCATTTTGAGAGGACAGTATAATTAAATCGAATTAGTAAACTCTTACTGCACCTGCGTATTGAGAAATACGGTATTCTGTGTTGATTGAAGAAATCTTAACAACGTCACCTGTTTGAGGAGCGTGAATCATATTTCCGTTACCTACATAGATACCAACGTGGTGAATGTTTCCGCCCTTACCGAAGAATACAAGGTCACCCGGTTGTAGGTTGTCACGACTTACATAAGTTCCGTTATTTCTTTGGTCTGCCGCTACACGGCTTACGCTGATACCGTTCTTTGAACATACATACTGCACAAGACCGCTGCAGTCGAAACCTGATGGGGAAGTGCCGCCCCAAACATACGGAACACCAAGATACTGCATTGCTGTGTTTACGATAGATTGTCCCTTTGATGAAGATGACGGAGCCGACTGTGTTTCTTCTGATTGTGAAGATGCTGACGGTGCAGATGTTGCAACGTTGGCTGCGGCTGCGTTTTGCTTGGCAATTCTTTCTGCTCTTTCAGCGGCTGCCTTTGCGTCTGCAATTTCCTGTTGCTTTTGTGCGATAGTGTCTTTTTCTATCCATTCGCCTGTGAATTGAAGGGAAGTATTGATAACGTAACCCTCTTTATAGTCATCACCGTAGCAAATCTTTATAAAATCATTTTCACCGCTTAGTACATATACATAAGTACCGTCTGAAAGTTCTTCTATAACATCTGCGTCAGTGTTTGCTGCACTTCTCACTCTTACAGATTCGCCTGAAAGTGTAACTTGAGCAATTCTGTAATTAGTATAACTCTTTTTAGCCTCATCTGCAAGGTTTTTATCTTGAGTTATTGATTCACTTGGAACATAACCTGTCTTACCGCCGTTATAAGCTATTTTGTACCAACCCTCTGAGTTTTCCATAACTTCAACTTCTGTACATACTTCAACTTGGTCGATAATGTTAGCCTCGTCTGACGGAGTTTCTCTTACGTCAAGTGAACCGTTTGAGATAAGTACATAGCCAAGAGGGTAAAAACTCTTTGCTGCAATTTCGCTTTCTTCTGCTGTATTTTCCGCAGAAGTTTCTGTAGGTTCTGTTGAAATCTCGGCAGTACCTTTAACTGCGTCTGTAATATCCTTTTGAGCGATTGTTATGTTCTGCTCTGCTGCTGCCGCATTTATTCTTTGTTCTCTTTCTGTTTTTGAATTGTTTAAGCCGGATGCTTGTGCTACTGCAAGTGAACTTATCATTGCTACTGCTATTACAGCAATAAGTGAATGCTTAAAGTTCTTCATAAAATAAAACCTCCTAATGATTTAAGTTTTTCTCAACGATTACTTAAATTGCATTTGTATTTCTAATATATTTCTAAAACATTACAAACAGGATTATACACCACATTAAACCATTTGTCAACACTTTTTTAATTGTATCGTATTCTTTTTGTAACAATTCAGTAACAAAACAGTAGCTTTTGTAACATAAAACAAGGGGTAAAATGTTCAATATGTCGCATAAACAGTGTGTTTTACAGGTGAAATAATGTAAAAGTGTACAAAATTCAAATAATTCAAAAATTACAGAATTTCAGCCTAATATTACAGGCAGATTACGCGCAAAGTATGTTTCTTTGTAAAAATCGGTGCATTTATATTACAAACACGTTACAAAGATTACAAAAGTTACATTGCCGTTGTAAAGAAAACTGCGATTTGATATAATTAAAGCATACAAGGAGTAAGAAATATGGTTGAATATATTAAAATCGCCGTATTCTTTTCGATTGGGGTGTATATTTACGAACGCATAGACATTGCGTTTGCATTAATTTTTCTTTTGTCCCTTATAATGGTATTGACAGTTGTGTCGGTTTTTAAACATAAATTCAATACAAAAATACTTGTTATGATGACGGCACTTGTTATGGGCACAGTTCTTTGCAACGCCCAAGTGAGCGAAAATGCACATGATTTGTATAAGTATGAAGGGCGGTATGTGACTGTCGTCGGACGCGTGTGCGAGATACCGCAGGACAGTGAAGAAGATGAAAATGTACGATATGTAATCGATGTGCGTAAAGTAAATAATGAAAAGGTAAGGGATAAAATCCTTCTTACTTCCGATAATAAGCCGGAATACGGTGATACTGTAACTTTCTGCGGATTTATCGACGAACTTCCTGAAAAATTGAATAGAAATGGCTTTGATTATAAGAAATATTATAAAAAATTGGGGATTTTCTTTAAATCATACAGCAGTGAAGTTAAACTTTCGGACGAAGTGATAAAAGATTATTCACCATATGCGATTAACAATTCGTTTAAGAACTCAATTTCAAAATTAATTGACAAGCATTACAAGGGCGATTACAATGCGATAATGAAAGCTGTGCTGATAGGGGATAAAAAAGAATTTTCGGACGATTTTGATAAGATACTTACCAAAACGGGTACGAAAAGATATTTTTATTCTTCGTATCTTCATATAATGCTTTTAATGTCCTTAATAACGCTTGTTTTGGGCATATTCAAAAAGAGGACACGCGATATTTTGACGGTGTTTCTTCTTATTATATATGCTTTCGCAAATGCAAACAATACCGTTTCGGTCAGATTGGCTGTGATGATAGCGGTAATAATATTTACCGAAAGTAAATTCGGACGTAAATATTATCCGGATATAGTCGGTATAACGTTGCTTGCGGTCGGAGCGGCAAACCCGATAATGCTGTTTGACGCAGGATTTGTGATGTCGGTGCTGTCGGCAATTATGATATATTACTTTTACGACTGTGTGCACGGTAAACTTAAATTTATACATATAAAATACATTCGCAGACTTTTTGCGATAGGCATAATTTGTACAATCGGACTTTTGCCTGTTTCAGCGTACTTTTTCGGTGCTGTTTCGATATATTCTATTGTTTTGTCAATAATAATGTTGCCTTGTGTGACGGTGATTATGGTGCTTGCACCGATTTTGCTTGTAATGCTTGCGGTATTCAACACCGCACCGCTGTTTAAACAGGCGGTTGACTGTGTGCTGTTTATACTAAAACTTGTGCCGACAATTTCATATAAACTCGGTCTTGTATCGCATACAGTTGCAAAACCGAATTTGTTATTACTTATTATATACACTCTTGCCGTTGTCGGCGGAGTGAAATATATTAAGAAGAAAAACAGTCAAATGCGTATTGCGATTTTTGTTTTGGCGGCATTGATGACTTCATATGTAATAGGCGAAGTGATTAGTACAAATAATGTGGAAATTACATTCGTCAATGTCGGTCAGGGTGACGGTGCGGTAATTCAAGCACCGTACCGATTTAATGTGCTTATAGACGGCGGCGGTGGTAATTCGTATTCTGATTACAACCCCGGTGAAAAGGTGTACCTTGATTATCTTGAAACAGAGGGGATAACAAAGGCAGACAGTGCGTTTGTAAGTCATTATCATCAAGACCATGTGCAGGGAATTATAGCGGCAATGGAGAATATAAAGGTAAGAAATTTATTTCTGCCCGATAATATGGAGGGCAGTGAATGGCGTGCGGCACTTGAAAATACCGCAAGGGAAAACGGCACAACAGTGCATTACATTTCACAGGAAACACTTCTTACTTATAGTAACGGAATGACAATAAGAATTATTCCTCCGTCAAATAAGACAGGGTTAAGTGATGATGAAAATGATACTTCATATGTGTATTACGTCGAGTATAACGGTTTTTCTGCAACATTTACGGGTGATATGTCAGCATTTGCTGAAAAGAATTTGATTGATGACGGAAAAGCAGGCAAAACGAACTTGTTAAAGGTTGCACATCACGGCTCGAATACCGCAACGTGTGAGGAATGGGTTGAAAAATTAACTCCCGAATATGCGGTTATAAGCGTCGGTGAGAATAATCCATATAATTTGCCGAATGACGATGTACTTGAAAGACTGGAAAATGCACAGGTTTTTCGTACTGATTATGACGGCGATATAAAATTTATAATACATAAAAACGGCAGTGCCGAAACTGATATATATAATAGGAGATAAGAATGGCGGAAAAGAAAAACGGAAATTTGTTAAAACTGAAAAAACAGCTTAAAGAGGGTGTTTTAGCACCTTTATATGTGTTTTACGGTGAGGAGGACTACCTGCGTGAAATGTACGTTAATAGGGTAAAAGACTGCGTTCCGGACGGCGGTTTTCCGGACTTTAACCACATAAAAATAGAAGGTCGTGACGTTGCCTTTTCGGAATATGACGATGCATGGGAAAGCTTTCCGATGATGACGGATAAAAAGCTGATACACATTAAGGATAGCGGTATTTTTCAGTTGAAAAGCGGAAAAGATGAGGCATCGACAGAAGAAAAAAAGGAATTTTGGACCGAAAAGTTTAAAAGAATATCTGACGATACAGTCGTGATTTTCGATGAAACGGCGGTTGATAAAAGAAGTGCTTTGTATAAGGCGGCGGCAAAGGTCGGCTCAGTGGTTGAATTTACTTATTTGAGTGAGGCTGACCTTGTGACGTGGGTTGTCAAGCAGTTTCTGAACGCAAAAAAGAAGATTTCAAAAGAAAATGCGTATTACCTTATAACCATATGTGACAGAGGTTTGGCGAACATTAATAATGAAATTAAAAAGTTGATTGATTTTTGTGACGAAGAAATATATAAAACCGATATTGACAGAGTTGTTTCAAAGTCAATGGAAGTTATCGTTTTTGAACTTACTGACGCGATTATGCTCGGCAATACACAAAAGGCAATGGAAACGCTTGCCGATTTAAAAACGGTCAAAGAAAATGTGTTTACGCTTATATATTTAATGCTTTCGACATTTGAAAAAATGCTTCGTGTAAAATTAATGAACGGTGCGCCACAAGCTGAGGTGGCATCGGAAATAGGCGTTCCGTTGTTCGTTGCAAGAAAATATATAAACAGCGCAAAAGGCTTTTCGGAGGATTCGCTTGTTTGGATGGTAAGGCGAGTTGCGGAGATTGACTTGGCGATAAAAGAAGGACGTATTGAAGATTGGAATGCATTGGAACAATATGTTGCGGAATGTATTTACAGAAGTCACAAATAAAATTTATATAAAAAGAGGGAGAAATTATGAAAAAACAACTTATTGCAGTGGTATCTGCGTTGGCAATGACGTTTACGTCATTACCGTGTGTGAGCATTGCGGCGGAAAATGTACCGAAACCCATTGTACAGTACACATTTGACGGAAACAAACAGCTTGCCGACAAAAACGGCAAGAATGAATTGAAACTGTCGGGCGGTGCAAGTGTAACTGATGACGGTAACAAGGGTAAAGGTCTTTTGCTTGACGGTACGGACGGCTATGCCGAGTTGCCGGATAATATTCTGTCAAGCGATATGACTATTACAACGTGGGTGAAGATTAATAAATTCACAACATGGGGCAGAGTTTTCGATTTTGGTACTGACTCAAATCAAAACTTTTTCTTTGCACCGTACAGCGGCGGTGCTTCAAGAGTGGAGATGAAAAACGGTGCAACCGTTGATACAATGGATTGTACGCAGGAAACCGCAAAAGATTGGGTAAACTATGCGATAACAATTAAAGGCGACACCGTTTCATATTACAGAAACGGCAGACTTATAAAGAGTAAGTCGGGTATAAAGGATATATCCGAACTTACAAACACTGCTAATTATATAGGTAAGTCGCACTATGACGGTGACGCATATTTGTCGGCGGTAGTGGACGATTTCAGAGTTTATAACAGCGCACTTTCACAGGACGAAATATTAAAAGTTATGGCTGACGGTGAAATAAATGCCGATGTTATGCTTGATTCATATGCGATAGACGATGAACAGATTGTGACAGGCGACAGTATAACTTTACCGCAGGCAGACGGTATTGTGTGGAATGAAACAGATAATCTCGGACTTATAAACACCGAAACAGGTGCGGTTAAGCATAATAAAACTGCCGAAACAGTAACACTTGTGCAGTCATATGGCGGTGTAGACAGAGAGTATACACTGTATGTGACGGGCAGTGAGGAAGATCCTTATTCGATTAATATTGACGCTTCGGACAGAAGTAAGGACATTTCGGACGATATGTGGGGATTGTTCTTCGAGGATATTAACTCTGCCGCAGACGGCGGACTTTATGCGGAAATGGTGCAAAACCGTTCTTTTGAAAAGAGTGATGAAAAAGAAGGACATTTATATAATTGGGGACTGTATTCAATATATAAAGAGCCTAACAGAGAGGACGGCAAATATTATACCGCCGAAAATATACAGGTTAAAACAGATAAACCGATGAACGAAAATAATCCTACATATATTACCATTCCGAAAGGTGAAATGATTTGTAATGACGGTTTTTATGACGGAACCGAATGGGATTGCGATAAAGGTACATCTTTCAGCGGAATGGAATTTAAAAATGGCGAAAAATATGATTTTTCGGTATATGCACGCGGCGAGGGTGAACTGACGGTGTCGTTGGGAATTGTAATAGATGAACATAAGGCTAGTTTTGAGGTTGAACCTTTTAATGAGGCTGCTGCCGTTATAAAATGTAATTCAAAAGACGATTGGAAAAAGTATTCTGTTACATTCACTGCCGACGAAGAACTTGAAAGTGACGGCAGCGGACTTATCGTTACAAATACAGGCGACAGTGACCTTGATGTAGATATGGTTTCGCTTATGCCGGAGGATACATACAAAGGACACGGCTTGCGTAAGGATTTGATGGAACAGCTTGAAGCAATGCATCCTAAATTCTTGCGTTTTCCGGGCGGTTGTGCCGTTGAGGGACAGACAATGGATACGGCTTGGAACTGGAAAGATACAATCGGTGATGTGTCGGAGCGTAAGGAAATGATAAACATATGGAATCCGTCTGCGACAGAGCCGTATATGATGACTTACGGACTTGGTTTTTATGAGTATTTCCAAATGTGCGAGGACTTGGGAATGGAGCCTGTTCCGATTTTGAATTGCGGTATTGCGTGTCAAGTCCGCAGCGGAAGTGCAACAGACGAAGAACACCTTGTTCCTATGGATAAATTACAGCCGTATATTGATGATGCGCTTGACCTTATCGAATTTGCAAACGGCACTGATGAAAGTAATGAATGGGTGCAAAAGCGTATTCAAATGGGACATAAAGAGCCGTTTAATATGAAGTACATAGGTATCGGAAATGAGCAGTACGGCGATATTTACTTTGAAAGATACGAAGAATTTGCAAAGCAGATACACGAAAAATATCCCGATATTAACCTTGTAACAACGTCAGGTACTGCGTCAAGCGGAAGTTCAAATGACCTTGCATGGAATTGGGCGAATGAGCATGAGGAGCTTGCCGACCGTATGGATGAGCATTATTATGAAACAGCAGATTGGTTCAGACAGCACGCTTACAGATATGATAATTACAGACGTGATACAAATACAAAGGTATTTTTGGGTGAATATGCGTCAAAGGGTAATGCGTGGTATAACGCACTGTCAGAGGCGGCGTTTATGACAGGTCTTGAAAGAAATGCAGACGTTGTGCGTATGGCGAGCTACGCGCCTATGTTTGCGAAGTACGGCAATACACAGTGGTCGGCGGCGGATATGATTTGGTTTAATAATTCGGATTACGTTCTTACACCGAATTATTACGTTCAGTCACTGTTCTCAAATAATCAAGGCAATTATTCTTTGCCGACAGAAGTTAAGCTGAACGGTATCGAAAAAGACGACGCACTTCAAGGCGGTGTTGCAGTCGGCAGTTGGGGAACACATAATGAATTTAAAGATATAGAGGTAAAAACGGAAAATTCAACTGTAACTGTTGATAAATCTGAATGGGAAACAACAAACGGTGATTGGTCTATAGACGATAAAGGTGTGATTTCTCAAATGTCGGATAATACAGGCGCGGTATGCTATTATGCAAGTCCTGATATGCGTAACTATACTTTGACTCTGAAAGCACGCAAATTGAGCGGCGGCGAGGGTTTCCAAATAGGAGTTGCGGTAGATGATGCATTGAATTATTACAGAGTTAATATAGGCGGTTGGGGCAATACAACCGCAAAGGTACAGCACATTGTAAACGGTGTAAGTTCTTCTTCCGGTAACGTTGCAGAACAGTCGTATGTCGGTAACGTGCATATAAATGATAATGAATGGTATGATGTTACGGTTGAAGTGACTGATGATGAAATCAAAGCATATTTGAATGATGAATTTATATGCTCATATAAAAAGCCTAAGGAATACGGTCCTGTGTATTCGTCAAGCGTGTATGATGAGAAAACAGGTGACGTTATCGTTAAGGTTGTCAATACAATGGACAGTGACGTAAATATCGGAATGAATGTATCGGGCGAAACGGTAACGTCAAATATCGCAAAGACAACTGTTATGTCGGGCGATACAAATTTGGAAAACAGTCTTGATAATAAAAATGCAATCGTACCGAAAGAAATCGAACTCACAAACGCAAGCAATAACTTTACATATAATGCACCTGCCGATTCGTTCAGTATTATAAGACTTAAAACAGGAAACGGCGGAAGTAAAGCGTATATTTCGGGATATGAGGACGGCACATTCAGACCGGATAGTACAATAACCCGTGCTGAGACGGCGGCAATTATAGCAAGATGTTCGGCTGATTTTGACGAAAATAAGATGTATGCAAGTGATTTTACTGATGTATCGGATAATGAATGGTATGCAAATTATGTCGGATATGCCACTGAAAAGGGATATATTCATGGATACGAGGGCGGTCCATTTAAGGCTGACATAGATATAACACGCGGAGAATTGGCGGTTATTTTGAGTAAATACGGCTCATTTGACGGAGATGGAATATGTACAGAATTTTCAGATGTGCCAAACGATTATTATGCAACAGGATATATAAAGTCGTTGTATGATGAAAATATTGTAAGCGGATATGAGGACGGCACGTTTAAGCCTGATAATTCAGTAACTCGCGCGGAGGCGGTTACAATGATGAATAAAGTGCTTGGTAATCCGATAGCGGAAAATGCAGAAAATCCGTTCGGTGATGTTTCACCAAATCATTGGGCGTATAATCAAATTATGACCGCAGTACAGGGAAAGTAGTCCACTACTTTCCCTCGTAGGGGCGACCATTGGTCGCCCGTTGAAGAAAACACAAAAAGGGCGACCGATGATCGCCCCTACGAAAGCCACTCTTTAAAGGAGAGGTGGCAAAAATAAAAGGAGAAACACAATGAAAAGAGAAGATATAAACATACGTGATCCATTCATATTGCCGTATGAGGGCAAATATTACCTATACGGCTCACGCGGAAGTGAAGTGTGGGAGGACAACGCGACAGGGCTTGACGTATACGTCAGTGACGACCTTGAAAATTGGTCTGAACCAAAAGAGATATTTACGCGAACGGCAGATTTTTGGGCGGACAGACATTATTGGGCGCCTGAAGTTTATGCGTACAACGGCGCGTTCTATATGTTTGCGTCATTCAAATCAGCGGACAGATGTCGTGGAACTATGGTATTAAAGGCAGACAAGCCGGACGGCAAATTTACGGTACACAGCGAGGGTACAATTACACCGCCGGATTGGGAATCGCTTGACGGCACGTTATACATAAGCAAAAGCGGTAAGCCGTATATGATTTTTTGCCATGAATGGGTACAGGTAAATGACGGTGAAATGTGTGCGATTGAAATGAGTGCAGATTTAAAAAGAGCAGTCGGTGAACCGATTTTGTTGTTTAAAGCGAGTGAGGCGAGCTGGATTGCCGAGGCACAGAAAAACAAAGGTATATACGTTACGGATGGTCCGTTTCCGTACAGATGTGCTGACGGTACATTACTTTTGCTATGGTCAAGTATGGGCGAAGAAGGATATACAGAGGCTATTGCAGTGTCGGATAACGGCGACATAGACGGTAATTGGGTACAACGTGACGAACTGCTGTTTAAAAAAGACGGCGGACACGGTATGATTTTCAAAACGTTTGATGACAAATTACTGTTATTGTTACATTCGCCGAACAAGCATCCGCTTGAACGTCCTGCGTATTTTGAACTTGAGGATAAAAACGGAATGTTGTATGTGAAATAGGGGAAAAGTGATGAAAAAAATAATATCTATAATTATAAGTATTGCAATGTGTGCAATGCTTGCGTCCTGCGGCGGTGTGAAGAACGAAGTATCTGACACAGAACAGCCGACGCTCATAGATACAATGAGCCTTGAAGAAAAAGTGGGACAAATTCTGTTTGTGCGTTGCGTTGATGACGAACAAACAGATGATTTAATGAGTATAAAACCGGGCGGAATATTGATGTTCGGACGTGACTTTGAGGGACTTACAAAAGACGAAGTAAAAGAAAAAATACAGAGTTATCAAGATAAAAGCGACATACCGCTTATAATCGGTGCGGACGAGGAGGGAGGAACGGTTGTAAGAGTAAGTTCAAACCCTAATCTTGCACCCGAAAAATTCAAGTCACCGCAAGAGATTTACAATGAGGGCGGAATGGACGCAGCAGTTGAAAATGCAACGGAAAAATCGGAACTCCTTTTGAGCTTGGGAGTTAATATGAACCTTGCGCCTGTTGCGGACGTTTCGACAAATCCGTCTGATTATATGTATGACAGAAGTCTTGGACAAAATGCGGAAGTTACGGCTGATTTCGTTTCAAAGACGGTAACGGCAATGAATAACGCAGGAATTATGAGCGTATTAAAGCATTTTCCCGGATATGGCGGTGTAGGCGGTGACAGTCATCAAGGCACTGTTTATGACGACAAAACTGCCGAGAGCATACGCGAAAACGACTTGCTTCCGTTTAAAGCCGGAATTGAGGCAGGTGCAAGCAGTGTGCTTGTGGCACATAATACGGTCAATGCACTTGACAGTGAAAACCCCGCGTCACTTTCGCCGACAATTCACAATATGCTCAGAGATGAGTGCGGTTTTGACGGTGTTATAATGACAGACGACATTGCTATGGGTGCAGTCGCAGATATGGAGAATGTGTACGTTAAAGCGGTAAATGCGGGTAATGATTTACTTATAACGACCGATTATCAAACAGGTTATAATCAGATTTTAAATGCGGTTAAATGCGGTGAAATCAGTGAAGAGACACTAAACAGTGCAGTAGAGCGAGTGCTTAAGATGAAAGGGCAAATATAAAACAAAGGCTGTCGAAATCGACAGCCTTTTATAATGTCTGTAATTTATCAGCCTTTGATTAGGTTTTCGTAATCGTCCTCAGGCATTGGCTTTGAACAATAGAAACCTTGAATTGTATCACAATGCATTTCTTTTAATAAATCGTATTGACTTTTTGTTTCAATACCCTCTGCCGTAACCGACATTTGAAGTGTATGTGCAAGCGATATTGCGCTCAAAACAATAGCCTTTGACTTATCGTCTGTTTCCAGTTTATCGACAAAACGTTTGTCAAGTTTAACGATGTCACAAGGCAGAAGATTAAGCATATTAAGTGAAGAATATCCGCTGCCGAAGTCATCAAGCAAAACTTTAATTCCGTGCTTTTTACATTGCTTTGTAAGCGAAATAAGCAAGCTTTCGTTTTCTGCAAGAATACTTTCGGTAAATTCAACTTCAATCAGATTTAGCGGTATTCCGTATTTTTCAACTGTTTTGATATGATCCTCAACAAAGTTTTCGTCCAATAACTGCAAGAGTGATACGTTTACCGATATTGGCGAAACGTCATAGCCTAAATCGAGCCATTTTCTTATTTTGGCACAAGTTTCTTCAAGTACATATTTGTCAAGCTTAACAATATCGCCGTTCTTTTCAAACAGCGGTATAAACATACCTGGTGAAATTATTGTTCCGTCAGGCTTTTGCCAACGTACAAGTGCCTCTGCACCGTTGAATTTGTTTGCGTTAATATTGAATTTAGGTTGGAAATAAACCTTAAATTCTTTGTTTTTAATAGCATCCTCAAAGCCGTTTTCAATCGTTTTCTGCATCATAATATCATCACGTTGCTTTGAAGAATATATTGCATATTGCGATTGTGAGGACTGTCCTTTCAAATGCTTTTGTGTTGTTCTTGCACGATTAAGCATTGAATTTATCTTCATATCTCTGTCATCCACAAGATAAATTCCGACAGATACCGTCATATTATATACACCGTCTGCCGGACTGTATAATTTAAGCGAGTTAAAGAAATCTGCGCAAGCGTTATCTAACGACTTAGTATTGTCGTATGTGATTAATGCGACAAAGTGGTCGTCAAAAATTCTTGAACACAATTCTTTTGGCTCAAGTCGTTTATAAATGGCAGACCACAAAAATTTTAAAGCTCTGTCGCCTTCGTCATCACCGAAAAAGTCATTGATATATTGGAAATTGTTTATATCAAGGTTAATTAAAGCATAATTTTCATCGGGATTGTCTTTCAGTATTTTCTCAGCCTCAAAAACAAATTTTGTGTATGACATACCGCCTGTAAGACTGTCAACGTAAGCCATTTCCTCAAGCTGCTTTTGACCGGTGGTTTTTGCTTTGATTGCTGTATACAATAGGTAGAAAAATAAGATTAAGCAAAATACGATGAACAGGTAACAGCATATAAGAATTTGAGTTGTGTACTTTGTCACAACGGTTTTTGGCACAACGGTAAGTATGTACCAGTCGTTTATGTTAAGCGGTGTATAATAAATGTATTTTTCAATGCCGTTAAGCATTATTATTCCGTCTGATTTGCCTTCTTTTAAATCGGCTTGCATTTGTTGTATGGCACTGCCGTTTTTGCTTGACGCTTGATTCATTTCGTCAAACAGATTGTCGAATGTCAATCCGAATGAACCGTCATGAGATGAGCCGACAATTCTTTTTCCGTCACTGTCAATGACGTAAGAATATCCTTGGTTTTCGAATGTGGGTGTTGAAATTGAATCTGCATATCGAGAAGTCAGGTATGTAGAGAAAATTACGAATTTATTTTCACCGTCTATTCTTATGGGTGTAGTGCATATAAGAAATGTAAAATTATTATATGAATCGCAAAAGAACTTAGTTTCTTCGCTGTTAAAAGCCTCTTTTGTATTAGGAAATTGCGATAAGTCGATTTCGACTCCGTTTATGTCGGTAAGCTTGCCGTCAGGTGTTACAATTCCTAAAAGATGCTGTTGATTAGCGATTTGGCTATGCTTTAAAAATGTAAGAATATCTTCAAAAGAGGCATAACCCAATTTTTCTATATAAGATGCCGCATTTTCTATGATTTTTGCATCTCTTCCGAGTTCAAGACTGAAAATAGTCTGATTTTGGTGTGAAATTTCAGAAAGAGTAGAAATCGTTCGTTGATTTGCCGCATAGGTAATATAACTGGCATAGCTGATTATAACAATAGCAATAGTGACAAGCAGGGCAATTAAAAGACCTAAACTTTTTGATATTGTTTTTTTATACATATATTCTGTGCCTCCCCAAAAAAGAAAATATGAATAATTAAATTATAAGTATAATTATATTATAAGTATAATTATATTATCATAATAGGCAGAACAGTGCAATAATTTCAAATAAAAAAACACATATAAATGTGTTTTTTTGGAGATTTTACACTAATATATATCCGATAATGAGTCGATGTTTGTGCGGTCAAACATAATCGGGTCGCCGAGTATTATTTCGCTTGCATTGTCCTTGTCAGCGGTGATTGTCTTTTCGCCGAGTGAACCGGCGGTAAATGTTTCACCTATGCTGCCTGTTATTTCATTTTCGTCAAGGGCTTTAAGCGTGTAGGCGGTAAGGTAGCCGAGATCGGTCGTATTCCATATGTACAATCTGTCGCACGTTCCGTCTTTTATGTATTCGGATAATTCACTCGGAAAACCAAGTCCTATAAGATTTACATCCTTGCCGGATTCTTTAAGCGCTTTGGCGGCGGAACTCAAGCCTATTGTCGTAGGAACGATAATAGTTTTAATAGCGTCATTTTGCAAAAGATATTGTGTTTCCGTGTAAGATTTGGTTGCATCATCATCGCCGTAAGCTATTTCGATAAGAGGCATATTGCTGTATTTTTTGGGATTTTCTTCTATTTCGAGCTTTAGATAGCGTATCCATTGATTTTGATTCGGTGCACTGCCTGTGGAAGTTAAAATCGCAAAACCGCCTTCACCGTTTGAAACGTCATACGCACTCTTTATAAAATTTCGTCCGAGTACTTCCGGATCGGCTTGTTGAATATGTGTTTTTCGTGAAATTGAATTTACGGGTGCATCAACCGATATTACTTCAATGCCTGAATTCAGAGCCTCGGTAAGTGAAGATTCAAGTGCGTCGGCATCGTTGGCGGAAATGGCGATTCCGTCCACGTTATTATCTATAAGTTCATTTATAATTTCAATTTGTTTGTCAGCGGTTGCGGAAGTCGGTGCTTTGTAAACCGCCTCAATGCCGATTTCGTTGCAAGCGGTTTCAAAACCCTCAAAAACTTTTTGGTTGTAAGGATTTTGTATATCTTTTCCGACAAAAGCATAGACGGTTTCATTTGCTGATTTCTCCGAAGGAGAAGGAGTCGATTCGCTCTGCGGAACAGAACACGCAGTAAGCAATGAAATGCTTATCGCCAATATAGGGGGAATTGAAATTAACTTTTTTATATATTTCTTCATAAGTGTTTCCTCCTCTAAGTTATACATTTTATATTAGTAATATTATACACCATAAAAACATAAAAATAAATATAAATATCAGTCAAAAATAACCAAAAAAAATCTTTTTTAAAAAAATAAAAATTTTTTTTGAAAAAGTGTTGACAAAGTAAAAAAGGTCTGCTATAATAGTCAATGTTGTTGGCCGACACAACAGGTCAGCGCAAATGGGAGTTTAGCTCAGCTGGGAGAGCGTCTGCCTTACAAGCAGGATGTCACAGGTTCGAGCCCTGTAACTCCCACCAAATACACTTTATGAAAATAAAGTGTTATGGCCCGGTAGTTCAGTTGGTTAGAACGCCAGCCTGTCACGCTGGAGGTCGTGAGTTCGAGCCTCATCCGGGTCGCCATATGCCTTTGTAGCTCAGTCGGTAGAGCAAGGGACTGAAAATCCCTGTGTCGGCGGTTCGATTCCACCCGAAGGCACCACTTCACAATTCTATGAATTGTGAAAAATGCGGGAGTGGCTCAGTGGTAGAGCGTCACCTTGCCAAGGTGAACGTCGCGAGTTCGAATCTCGTCTTCCGCTCCATTTACTACAAGACAAAAGACGCAAAAATATGCGTCTTTTGTTATTTGTATCCGGCGCCATAGCCAAGTGGTAAGGCAGAGGTCTGCAAAACCTTTATTCCCCAGTTCAAATCTGGGTGGCGCCTCCAATAAGGAAGATGCTGCGGCTTAAGAATATACTTAGGTCGCAGCATTTTTTATATAAAATTTGATTTTGGTATGGTGGTATGATATGAAAAAGATAAAGAAATTTTTTGCCATACTTTTGATATTAGCAATAGGAATAGCCGTGATTAATTCGCAGACAGACTTTTTCTTGAATTTCGGAAGTTATGTTCCGTATCTTAAAGAAAATTGTCCGGAGGTTACGGAGTCGGTTTCGGCATTGTCCGAACGTCTTTCAAGGGTGACGGATTATATTCCTACACCGTCCGAGCTTATGGCAATGATAAAACAGGAGGATTTACCTATTGATCCGTCAGATGTGGCGGTCAATGCGTATATACAGAACAGTCCTATGCTTTCGTTTTATCCGAACGAAAATATTTCTATGATTGCGGATTATGACAGAATACAGATATTCGGAATTGTCGGCTCAAGAAGTAAATCAAATTTGATTGCGGCATTTATCGATGAAAACGGTGAAACGCTTGAACAGGTTTCGATTACGGCAAATTCCGAAAATAGTTTCAATAAAACAATATCAATTCCGAAAACGGACGGCTCATCTGTCGGTGTTGACGTGTATACCGGTGATAAGCCTTACGGACAGTTTGAAAGCTGGGCGTATAATTATGTAAAACTTGTGCGTGACGGCAACGGCGGTTGGGTTATCGAACAGTCACCTGTGTTTGAACATAATAAGGCGATGTATGAAAAGGATAAGTCAATTAAGGAGGCACTTAAATACACCGCGTCTATACAATCAAACAGTGACAGTATAATCTCTATCGCCGAACAGCTTACGGCGGATAAAACGACAGACTATGAAAAAGTGCTTGCGTTGCACGATTGGATATGTTCTTATATGTATTATGACGTTGACAGCCTGGCAAGTGACGAGGCACCGCCGTATTACGCAACGGATATAGTAAAGAGCCGTAAGGCAGTGTGTCTTGGTTTTGCAACGCTTATGGCGTCGCTGTGCAGAAGTATTGATATACCGTGTAATGTCGTGTCGGGATACGCACTTGGTGTCGGTAATGATACCGCGTGGACAGATACAAGTATTGCAACAGACGAACAAAATCATGCATGGAATGAAGTATACGTTGACGGCAGATGGATGATTGTCGATACAACATGGGATTGTGCAAATAAAATCGAAAACGGTGAAATGAATAAGGGCGAAGTTTCACATTTGTATTTTGACGCAAATTTGCAGTTCTTCTCAAATAATCATAAAATATTGGAATACTCAAAAAGAAGATAATTTAACGTTCGTAGGGGCGATCATAGGTCGCCAGAGTGGCAGATAAGAGCGAAAAGAGAAAAGAGCCACCCCACAGACGGCTACGCCGCCAGCTCCCCTCAATGGGAGCCATACGAAAGCCTCTCCTTGAGGAAAGGTGTCACGAAGTGACGGAGTGGTGGCAAATCGAAAGGCAAGGTAAAGCCACCCCACAGTCAACTGAGTTGTCGGCTCCCCTCAATGGGAGCCGTACGAAAAGCCTTTCCTTGAGGAGAGGTGGCAACACAACAGCAGGCAAGCCAAAAACACAACACAGGCTTGTCTGTTTTGGATATAATCAAAAACAAAGGGAAAAATAAAAGGCGAAACAATGAAAATAGGAAATTTTGAAACAGAAAACAACGTATTTCTTGCACCGATGGCGGGAGTAACTGATTTACCTTTCAGAAAAATATGTCGAAGATACGGCGCAGGACTTGTGTATTCGGAAATGGTGAGTGCGAAAGGACTGTACTACAACGATAAAAAAACCGCCGATTTAATGCGGATAGATGACGAAGAACGTCCTTGTGCGATACAAATATTCGGCTCTGACGCTGATATAATGGCGGAAGTGATACCGAAAGTTATGGCGGTAAAACCTGATATAATAGATATAAATATGGGCTGTCCCACACCGAAAATCGTAAACAACGGTGACGGCAGCGCATTGCTTAAGACGCCCGAAAAAATAGGCGAGATAGTGCATAAAGTTTCTTCCGCGTCTCCTGTGCCGGTAACGGTAAAAATTCGCAAAGGTTGGGATGATGACAGTATAAATGCAGTTGAAGTCGCAAAGATTATAGAACAAGGCGGAGCAGCGGCGATTGCGATACACGGCAGGACGCGAGCAGAATTTTACAGCGGAACGGCGGATTGGGATATAATAAAGAAAGTAAAAGAATCGGTTTCAATTCCGGTAATCGGCAACGGCGATATAAAATGTGCCGAGGATGCGAAAAGAATGATTGATATGACAGGCTGTGACGCGGTTATGATAGGGAGAGGCTGCGAGGGAAATCCGTTTATATTCAGACAGGTAAACGAATATCTGAAAAACGGCAAAGTGAACTTTAAACCGACTCCTCAGGACAGACTTACGCAAGCATTGGAACATATTGAAATGCTTGTTGAAGAAAAGGGCGAAAGCCGCGGAATAAAAGAGGCGAGAAAGCATATTGCGTGGTATATCAAGGGACTTGCGGGTTCGTCGAGATTAAAGGGCGAAGTTTTCAAAATTAGTGATATTGCCACAATGCGAATATGCCTTACAGACTATATTAATCAATTATAATAAACTTTAAAATGACGTAAAAAAGGTCTTGAAAAAAACCGCAAAATTTGTTATAATTAATAAAATTAATACTAATGAGAGGAGTTATAAGAATGGAAGAAAAATTTTCTAAGGAAGGTCTTACATTTGATGATGTATTACTTGTACCGCAAGCATCTGATTTTACACCTAACGAAGTTGACTTAACAACAAAACTAACTAAAAACATAACGCTTAACATACCGCTGATGAGTTCGGCAATGGATACTGTTACAGAGTCGTCAATGGCTATTGCAATCGCACGAGAGGGCGGAATCGGAATAATTCATAAGAATATGACGATTGAACAGCAGGCTGCGGAAGTTGATAAAGTAAAGAGAAGTGAGAACGGCGTTATAGCCAATCCGTTCAGTCTTTCTGAAAACCATACGCTAAAAGACGCAGATGAGCTTATGGGTAAATATAAAATTTCAGGTGTTCCGATTTGTGATGACAATAACGTGCTTATCGGTATAATTACAAACCGTGACTTGAGATTTGAAACAGATTTTGCAAAGAAAATTAAAGACGCTATGACAAGCGAAAATCTTATAACTGCTCCTGTCGGAACAACTCTTTCAGAGGCACAGAAAATTCTTTCAAAGCACAAGATTGAGAAGTTGCCGATAGTTGATGAGAAAAATCACTTAAAAGGACTTATTACAATAAAGGATATTGAAAAAGCTATCCGTTATCCGAATTCTGCAAGAGATAAGAACGGCAGACTTTTGGTCGGTGCGGCAATCGGTGTTACAAACGATGCATTGGAAAGAGTTAAGGCTGTATATAACGCAGGTGTTGACGTTGTTGTACTTGACAGTGCACACGGTCACAGTAAGAATATCATAAATAAGGTTAAGGAAATCAAGGAGGCATTCCCTGATTTGGACTTAATCGCAGGAAATATCGCAACAGGCGAAGCCGCAGAGGCACTTATTAACGCAGGCGCAGACTGTGTTAAGGTTGGTATCGGACCTGGTTCAATCTGTACAACCCGTGTCGTTGCAGGTATCGGTGTACCGCAGATTACTGCTGTATATGACGTAAGCCAAGTTGCAAAGAAGTACAATATCCCTGTTATCGCCGACGGCGGTGTTAAGTATTCGGGCGATGTTGTTAAGGCTGTTGCGGCAGGTGCTGATGTAATTATGCTTGGTAGCTTGCTTGCAGGCTGTGACGAAAGCCCGGGCGAATTTGAAATATTCCAAGGCAGACGTTTTAAGGTTTACAGAGGTATGGGTTCTATTGCGGCTATGGAATGCGGAAGTAAGGACAGATACTTCCAAACAGGTTCAAAGAAACTTGTTCCGGAGGGTGTTGAAGGTCGTGTACCTTACAAAGGCCCTGTTTCTGATACTATATTCCAAATACTCGGCGGTCTGCGTTCGGGTATGGGTTACTGCGGAACTAAGACAATTCAGTTGTTAAAGGAAAACGGTAAGTTCGTAAGAATTACAGGTGCAGGTCTAAAGGAAAGCCATCCTCATGATATTTATATCACTAAAGAGGCTCCAAACTACAGCTATAATACACAAGGCTAATTTGAATTTTAGGCAAGTCACAAATGTGGCTTGCCTTTTTTGTGAGTAAATATGTTGATAAATATAGAAATGTGTGGTATAATATATTTACCACATTTTTAACTATTTAAAACCTGTTTTGGTGGGAGGAAAACAACAAATGAAAAAGAAACTTTTAAGCATTGTTCTTGCATTGTCCATGCTTTGTGCATTTGTGCCGCTTGTAGCGTCAGCTGAAGTAGCAACAAGCGGTACTTGCGGAGAAAACCTTACTTGGACACTTGGCGAGGACGGTACACTTACAATCAGCGGTACGGGGGATATGTATGATTATTATAATGACTTCTTTGGTCAGAGTAAAATAAAAAATGTCATTATAAAAAACGGTGTAACAAGTATTGGTAATTCTGCATTTGAAATATGTGGTAAATTGACAAGTATAGAAATTCCAAACAGTGTAACAAGTATTGGTAATAGAGCATTTAATTATTGCCGAAGCCTAACAAGTATAAAAATTCCTAATAGTGTAAAAAGTATAGGTGATTCTACGTTTGAGGATTGCTCAAGTCTAACAAGTGTAGAAATTTCAAACAGTGTAACAAGTATAGATGATTATATGTTTAGGAATTGTGAAAAATTAATAAGTATAGAGATTCCCAATAGTGTAAAAAGCATAGGCGATTATGCATTTGAGGATTGCTCAAGTCTAACGAATATAGAGATTCCTAATAGTGTAAAAAGCATAGGCGATGGCGCGTTTGAACATTGCAACAATCTAACAAGCATAGAGATTCCTAATAGTGTAATGAGCATTGGTAATAGGGCATTAAGTTATTGTCAAAGTCTAACAAGCATAAATGTTGACAAAGATAACTCAAAATATTATTCCATAGACGGCAACTTGTTTAACAAAGATAAACTTATATTGATACAGTATGCATTGGGAAAAACTGAAAAATCATATATAGTACCAAACGGTGTAACAAGTATAGGTGCTGGTGCGTTTGAGTACTGTGAACATCTAACAAGCATAGAGATTCCAAATAGTGTAACAAGTATAGGTGCTGATGCATTTGGATATTGTAAAAATCTAACAAGTATAAAAATCCCCACTAGTGTAACAAGTATAGGCGATTATGCGTTTGAGTACTGCAAAAATCTAACAAGTATAGAGATTCCAAATAGTGTAACAAGTATAGGTGCTGGTGCGTTTGGATATTGCGAAAATTTAATAAGTATAGAACTTCCTGATAGTGTAATAAGTATAGGTGCTGGTGCGTTTGGACATTGCGAAAATTTAATAAGTATAGAACTTCCTGATAGTGTAATAAGTATAGGTGTTGGTGCGTTTGAGTACTGCGAAAATTTAACGAGTATAGAGATCCCAAATAGTGTAACAAGTATAGGTGCTGGTACGTTTGAACATTGCGAAAATTTAACAAGTATAAAAATTCCCAACGGTATAAAAAATATAGGCGATTATGCATTTGAAAATTGTCTGAATCTAATAAGGATAGAAATTCCCAATAGTGTAACAAAAATTAATGAACGTGCATTTAGAAAATGTACTGATTTAACAGACGTATATTACAACGGCACAAAAAAACAATGGAACGAAATTAACATAGGCAATTATAATGACGATTTAAAAAATGCAACTATTCATTATAAAAGAGATATACCTTTGACAACTGCAACGATAAAAACAGAAAAAGTTGGGGAGGCATATACTTTTAATGTTGAGCCGGAGCAAAAATATGAAGATTGTTATGTTTATGCGGCTATGTATGACGAAAACGGTCTATTAACAGGCTTTAATCGTGTTCCGCTTGAAACATCGGGCAGTACAAATATTTCTGTTGGCAAAACAGATAATGCCGAGTCGGCGAAAGTATTTATTTTATCAGATATGTTACAGCCTGTTATAGCAACACAAGAATTTACATTAGAATAATACTTAAAAAGGCGGTGCAAAACCGCCTTTTTGTATGCCTAAAACAACCCCATACCACCGTATGTGGCGATAAGTGCGGCGAAAACGATTGAAACCATAGACAGAAGTTTAATAAGTATATTAACGGACGGGCCTGATGTATCCTTAAACGGATCACCGACCGTATCGCCGACAACGGCGGCTTTATGATTTTCGCTGCCTTTACCGCCGAAATTACCTGCCTCGATATATTTTTTCGCATTATCCCAAGCACCGCCTGAATTAGCCATCATTACAGCAAGTGCAAAACCGGATATTAAAGCACCTGCAAGCATACCGACAACACCGTTGCACCCAAGCACCAATCCGACAATTATCGGTGCAAGTATTCCGAGTGCGGCGGGGAAAATCATCTCTTTCAGCGAAGATTTTGTGCATATGTCAACGCATGTTTCATAATCAGCCTCTGCTTTTCCGTCAATCAATCCTTTTATCTCCTTAAACTGTCGTCTTACTTCAACAACAATTTTTTGTGCCGCACGTCCGACGGCTCTCATAGTCATTGCACTGAACAGAAACGGCAGCATTGCCCCTGAAAACAAGCCTATAAGCACCGCCGGATTAGTGACGGAAAGATTAAGTTCAATTCCCATTTCGGTTATTTTATCGGTGTATGAAACTATCAGTGCAAGCGCGGTCAGTGCCGCCGAGCCTATTGCAAAACCTTTGCCTGTTGCGGCGGTCGTGTTGCCGAGTGAATCGAGTGCGTCCGTTCTTTCACGCACTATATCGGGAAGTCCCGACATCTCCGCAATACCTCCTGCGTTGTCGGCAACAGGACCGTATGCGTCTGTCGCGAGCGTTATGCCGAGCGTTGAAAGCATACCGACTGCCGACAAACCAACTCCGTAAAGTCCGTCCTCAAAGCTTGCCATACCTCCTGCGGTAAAGTAGCTTATAATTACCGAAATTCCGATTATAATAACAGGTATCGCCGTTGACGACATTCCCAGTGCGATACCGTCTATTATGATTGTCGCCGAGCCTGTATTTGAAGATTTTGCAAGGTTTTTTGTAGGCTTGTAAGAGTCTGACGTGTAATACTCTGTGAAATATCCTATCATCACGCCTGCGATAAGTCCCGAAATAACCGCCCAAATTACATTTGAATTGTCGGGAAGTAATGTGAAAATAAGAAATGCCGAGCCGACTGCCGACAGGATTGACGCAATGTATGTACCGCGTCTTAATGAGCCTAAAAGCGATTTTTGCGTTGCACCTTCCTTTGTCGAAACGAAAAATGTGCCGATAATAGACGCAATTATGCCGATTGCGGCGATAAGCATCGGCACAAGTACACCGTTAAAGCCAAGTCCTGCCGCCGACGCAAGCGCTCCGCACGAAATAATCGAGCCGACATACGATTCATACAAATCAGCACCCATTCCTGCAACGTCACCGACATTGTCGCCGACATTATCGGCAATGCAGGCAGGATTACGCGGATCGTCCTCAGGTATACCGACTTCGACTTTACCGACTAAATCTGCTCCGACATCAGCCGCTTTTGTGAATATTCCGCCACCCACACGTGCAAACAGTGCCATTGAACTTGCACCCATACCGAATGTGAGCATAGCAGTCATAACTTCATTTATGCTTAGTTTAAACACAAATTTCAAAAGAATAAACCACACGCTTATATCGAAAAGTCCCAAACCGACAACGGTAAGCCCCATAACAGAGCCTGATGCAAACGCGATTTTTAAACCCTTGTTAAGTCCGTCACGAACACCGTTCGCGGTGCGTGTGTTGGCATATGTGGCGATATTCATTCCGACATATCCCGATAATCCCGAAAAAAATCCGCCTGTCAAAAATGCAAACGGCACAAACGGACTTAAAAATCTTTTCGCCGCAAGTACGGTCAAAATGAAAAACATAATCGCAAAAAATATGCCGACTGTTTTGTATTGCCGTTTAAGATATGCCATTGCACCTTTGCGTATTTTGACGCTGATGCTTTTCATCATATCCGTACCTTCGCTTTTTCGCTTTACGGAGTAAAATTTGATGAATGAAAATAACAGTGCGGTAAGTGAACAGACAAGAACTATTATCGGTGCAGCAGTTTCAAAGCTTTCCATACGGATACCCCCTTTTGTTTATATTTATTCTGCTTTTTGGGGTTTGATTACAAAAAAAGACGACTGTTTTATCAGTCGTCTAATGGTTTTATTTCTGTATAGTAAATATTGTAACACTTTTCGGCGGGAATGTGTATTCAAATGTATTTGATACGGCGGTTAAAGCCGATGTTTTCGGCGATACCTTTTTCGGATTATCGAAATCGTTTATATCATCAAGCGAATTGCCGGAAAGCTCCGTTACGTTTGCGTTAATGCCGTTTACGCCTTCAACGCATATTTCAGATGTTATTTCGGTGTCACGCACATTGACCGCTTTAATATAAATGTTGTTATCGTCACTGCTTGCGGTGTAGTATAATTCCTCCATAACAGGCTGTTTGTCGATTGCAGTGTTTGCGGTTTTGCCATTTATATATGTAGTAATATTTCTGCCGTTGACTTCAAGGCAAAGTTTGTATTCCTGTCCTGTCATTACGGAGAAAATGTTGTGGTCAAGGCACGAACCGCGTCCGTTTACTTGTGCGTTGACTTCTGTGTCTTGATTTTGCCAACCGCCGATAAACCATTGAATTAAGTTTTTATCGTCCGACTTGCCGAAGAACAGGCGGAAACCTTTGTCACCTGCAGTACGTTTGGCGGTAAATTCGACTTTGTAATGATTTGAGTCTATGCTGTCTATAACGGCTTTACCGCCGTTGTTGAATGATAGATTGTCGTATGTTTTTACATTGTCTGTTGTGATGTCGGTGATTTTAATATCGTAAAATTCCGCACTGCATCTGTCAGCTTCAATCTCAATATTACCGCTGATTTTGTTACTGCCAAGAGTGATAGGCTTGTCAAAACCGTCATGCTTTACATCAAGTAGGTTGTTACCTGTGCAGTTCATAAACATTTTTTGTACATAGTAATTCGCACTGCCGTATACTCTGTGATTGTCAAACCAAATCATATCGGGTTGCCAGTTTATGTAGTCGACATTGCATAGCAGTGGCGCATAGCATACAAGACCGATTGCGTGTGCGTTGTTTTCAAGTCCTGTCATATATGCCGCCTCGATAAGTGCGTTGTAATATGTGTTGCCCCATGACGCGTATTCGCCTAAGAATACTTTCGGACCGTCTGACGGCATATTGTCGTAACGGTGGCAGTTGGCAAGCATCCATTCGGGTGATGTGTAATAATGTTCGTCTACAAGGTCAGAGCCGTTCTTTTTTGCGTTGTTCCAACCGCGTTCGAATTCGCCGCCTTGCGGGAACGGTCCGGCAGAGTTGATTATTTTTATTTGCGGATATTTCTCTTTTATAGCTTTGTGGAAAAGGTCATATCTGTCCCAAAAGCCTTGACCGACTTCTTCGTTGCCGATTGCAAGATATTCAAGGTTGAACGGCTCAGCGTGTCCCATATCACATCTTATTTTGCCCCACTTCGTGTCGGCAGTGCCGTTGGCAAATTCGATAAGGTCAAGTGCGTCATCAATCCATTCCTGCATTTCGTCAAGCGGAACGGCTTGCTCCATGTGCGGATTATATCCGGCAGGAAGTACAGGCAGAGGCTTTGCACCGATGTCCTCACAGAATTGGAAGTATTCAAAATATCCGAGTCCCAACGATTGATTGTATCGCCAGTTGTTACGTCGTGACGGTCTGTCGGTTACAGCGCCGATTGTGTTTTTCCAACGGTACATTGAGTTTCTGTCGTCGGAATTAAGTGTGCCGTCGTGGATAAGACAACCGCCCGGAAAACGCATAAATTTAGGCTTTAAGTCCGCAAGCATTTCAGCTATGTCGTTTCTCATACCGTTTTTACGGTTTTTGTAGGTTTTTACGGGGAATAATGATACAAAATCAAGACAGAATTTACATTCTTGCTTTGATGTGATTGCAAGCACTGCCGAAAAATCGTAATTAGGTGATGTTAATGTAAATGAATACTTCGTCCATTCGTTTGATGTGATGTTAAGCGACTTTTCTGTAATGACTTCACCGTATGCGTTGTCTATTGAAACTGTTATTTCACAAGGCTTGTCACTTTTTGCGTAGCATGAAAAATTGTAGCTTTCATTTTCCTTTACCGCAATACCGCTGTTGTAGCCGAGATTTTTTATACCGGCTCTTGTACCTGCTTTGTTAATTTCAAGAATAAGATAATTCGGATTTCGCTTTGAAAACGGTGATTTGTTTGATACAAATGACGATACCGACGCACCGCCCTCTTCAATACGTTTCCAAGCCGTTAACGCCTGATATGACGGATTGTCCATAGGTGAAAATTCAAACGCTCGGTTGCGTATCATTTCACCGTAAAGTCCGCCGTCGGCGGCATGGTTTATGTCTTCAAAAAATATACCGTAAAAATCGGACATAGACGCTTTTTTGTTTGTGGTTACTGTGATTTTGTTCATGTTTTAATTCCTTTCGTGATACTTCTAAACTTTTCATATTATATCATAATCCAAATATAAATGTTTGCAATTTTCAGACTTTAATTTAAAATAATCGGTAAAAGTAACACTTTTCGGTGAGTTTCATATTCTATACCAAGGGAAAACCCCAAAAACATAGAAAGGAATGATAATAAATGGCTGATTGTAACAGAAATTGCTGTAATGACTGCGGAAGAGAAAGAAAATATCCTTGTGATACAAATTTCCGTGAAGCAGTGTGTGTACATACTGATAAGATATATGACAGTTGCAGGGATAAAGACTGCTTGGAAAATGTACGCGTGTACTTGACTTCGTGCGGTCAGGATATTGTTGACAGAGCAATAAACGTTAAATGCACAAAAGCCGAAGTGATTTGGGTGTTTACGGATATTGAGGCTGTGCCGTTTAACAGAGGTTTTTATTCGGTTGATTTGAAGTATTTCTTTAAAGTTACCTTAGCAGTATTTACAGGAGTGGGCCGTCCCACAGAAGTTGAGGGTCTTGCGACTTTTGATAAAAAAGTTATACTTTTCGGTTCGGAAGGTAATGCAAAAGTGTTTGAGTCGAAGTATAAGGAGGACGCTTTTGACCCGCAGCTTTGGAGAAAAACAAATATGCCGCATGCAGTGGTAGAAGTGGCGGACTGCAAAATGGCAGGTAAAAATACAAAGGATATAACGGTGAAACAATGCGTATATTCTGTTGGGAAAAAGGTACAATGGAATCTGTGGTATAAATTTGAAGAACGGTTTAAACGAAAAATTTAAACCGTTTTTTATTTTGTGGAATATATTGACAACTGTTGTCGAAAATGATATAATATTTTTAATTATTATTATATAATTTTGTATATCTGTAATAAAAACTTAAATCTGTTAAGCGAAAGGATGAGGGGAATGAATTCAAGGAACAAATTAATCGCTGTTTGCGTTATATGTGCGGCAGTTGCATTGCTGTCTGTCGGCGGAGTTGTTTTTGCATATCAAAAGTATGCGTCAACATTCAATAATGCAAGCAACGGAAATGTAAGTTTAAACAGCATTAATGAAGGTATGTCATATACAATTTTAGATGACGGTACGAATGTTTATGAAAATCCAGATAAAGGCTCGGCAGTGCTTATGCAGACAAAAGCAAATGAAACGGTAAGCTTTTTGGCACTTGCGCATGGCGGTTTTTATAAGATAAGAGTAAACGGCGTGGACGGATATGTGTTGTGTGACAAGGTTGTCGATAAAACTCTTGCAACACCGGCACCGACAGAAAATCCGACAACGGTTATGTACATTGTAAATGTGAATGAAAGCGTAACATTGAGGAAAACTCCGGACCAAAACGGTGAACAGATTACCACAATTCCGCTTGGTACGCAGGTTGAATTTGTAAAAAAGGAAAATGATGATTTTTCAAAAATTAAGTATGGCGGACAAGAAGGCTTTGTAATGACAAAGTATCTTACGGAAGACGCGAATATTGCAATTCAACAGGCAGGCAATAAAAATGCCAAACCTGCTGAACCGGTGCAACATGCGACAGGCTCGTCCGATGTATCGGTTAAATTCACAATGTATGTTTTTAATGTACAGAACTCAATATATTTAAGAAAGTATGCGGAAGAAAATTCGGAAAATATCTGTACAATCCCTTGGGGTGAACCTGTCGGATATATTGAGGATGTTACAAACGGTTTCTACAAAATAAAATATAAGGGACAAATCGGTTATGCCAAAGCGGAATATTTGACATCAACGGATCCTCATGTCTACACAGGCGGAAATCCGATTTATCATATTTCAGGAGTGCAAAATTCGGTGTATTTAAGAAAAACACCGTCAGAGCCGTCGGAATACATTTGTGAAATTCCTGTCGGAGCGGCAGTTGAATATCTCGGCTCGTACAACGGATATGATAAGGTTAATTATAACGGTATGGTCGGATATGTGACAAGTGCATACGTCAGATAGGGGGATAATGATATGAACAGAGAAGATTATAATTTTGATCCAATGACCGGTGAAAAAGTTATTAAAGATGACTATAATTTTGATCCAATGACCGGCGAAAAAATTATTAAAGATGACTATAACTTTGATCCAATGACCGGTGAAAAAATTGTAAAAACCAATGAACAATCTCAACAATTTAATTCTGAGGGGTATCAACCAAACAATAAAATCGCTATTATTGTAATTGTGGTTGTAACGGTTATATTTTTGGCGGTTGCGTCAGGCTTTGCGGGATACTTTTTGGTAAGCGGACACAATCAAGGACAAAAACCTGCCAATCCGATTTTGACGTCGGAGGCGATAAAGTGGTCGGCGGTAAAGCTGAATGACGGTGAAATACCAAATACATATGAAAATAATATGCCGTCGGCTGAGATAAAAGGCGTCGGAACGAAATCAAGCATAATCAATAAATTGAGAGAAAATACAGATAAAAGTCTTGGTTCACTTCAGGTTTCAGAGATTGACGGCGGTGTAAAGTATTATACTCTCGAAGATCAAGTTCTGAGAATAGATATTCCGTCAGGTGTAAACGGTTTTAAGTATAATCGAATTTATTATTTTAATAATGATGTATTGTATTTTGGACTTGTTTATTCGGCGGCAAATCAAAACAATTTGTATTTTTATCAAGGCGAAATGTACAGATATATAAATGAAAAGGGCGAAATGAAACAAAATGAGTTTAAAGATGATGTCTTTAAAACTTTAGGAAATTTTGCTCTTAACGAGGCATATTCTTTTTATGATTATAAGACAGGTGTAAAGAACGACAGAAGATAAAATGTGAAACAGGTAAGTCTATTTTAAATAAGGCTTACCTGTATATTTTTTTATTAAAGCAGTAGAAAATCTTATGAATTTCTGATATAATTATTATAAAAGAATATGATATTAATGCGTTTAAAGGAGGGATAAATATGAAAAATTATAGGAAAGTAATATCGGTAATTGCGGTGTTGATAGGTTTGTTTGTCATGTCGGTGAGTGTTTCAGCGGCAGACTTGGCAATTATTGTAGTGGATGGCAAAGCAGTTGTCGGAAACGGTACATCGGGCGTTGCGATTGTGGCATCGTATGACGAGGACGGAAAACTTACAAAGGTTGTGAAAGAGTATGTGACGGAAAGCAGCAGTACGGTGCTTAATGTAAAAAACGGCGACAAGGTTATGTATTGGGACGGATTAGAAACAATGAACCCGCTTTCAGATGCCGTTACGGTAACAGATGTCATTTCGGACGAAGATAAAGAAACCATATATGAGGCGGCGGTCGATAAAGCACTTCGTGAGGCTCTCGGTAAAAATAAGGGCAAGGATATGACGGAACTTCAAAAAGCATTGGCACTTCACGACTGGCTTGTGATGAATTGTCAGTATGATGTGACGGTATCAAGACCGAATGCACACACTGCGTACGGGGCGATTGTAGAGGGTTATGCCGTTTGCGACGGTTATGCTAATGCATATAACGACCTACTTGGCAGAGTCGGAGTGACGGCAACGTATGTGTTGGGAAGAAAACCGGTGCATTTGGGTGAGGATCCGCAACTTCATGCTTGGAACTGCGTTACAATCGGCGGAAAAAAATATCATGTTGATGTTACGGCAGATGACCCTGTTCCCGATATGCTGGGCACAGTGAGTCGTGGGTACTTTTTAGTAAGTGATACTGTATTGAACAGATCAGGATATGGAGATTATGCTACGCATTGTACGGATACGACTTATGAAGAATATGATATGTTTACCGGTTTTTATATGCAATTTATATGGAATGATGATATTCAGAAATTCTACTATATTGATATGGACAAAGTGAAAACTACTTCTGATTTTACAGAAACACTTACACCTTCATCAGAAGAAAACGGAGCGAAACCGACAAGCTATATTATAACTGAGGACAGCAAATATATTTGTTTCTTTAGACCGAGCTTTGTAACGAGTCAATCCACAGTGTATCTTTATAGCTTTGAAACCGATAAATATTATACATATGCAATCAAGAATATTAAAGATGTTGTTTTCTGCCGAATAAGACAAAAAGGAAATAATATTGAGGTTGTAAGAGATTATTATAAAAACAATATGCCTTATATAGTGAATGTGGTGAAGACTATTCCGCTTCCGAATGATATAAGGGAACGCAATGTTACATTTGACCCTAATTATAGTGGCGGAAACATAACAAGCTGCAAATACATTAACAACTATTGGACAGACGGCGAGCAGGCGTTTGCCGATTTGACAAGAAATAATTTTGCGTTTGGCGGTTGGTACACCGAAAAAGTCGGCGGAACAAAAGTTGAAAACTTTGAAGAAATTTCAGGCGATGATGTGACGCTTTATGCTCATTGGTGGGGGGCTTGGAGTATATCCGAAGACCCGACACTGACTGAAAGCGGAAAAGCAGTGCGTTCACTTGAGGGTTATCCGAACGTGACGGAAGAAATAACAATTCCGAATTTATCAGATGAATCAGTGTGGACAAAAAAGTATACAAAACCGGCGACAATGGCAGCGGAAGGTTGGGTGCTGTATACCTCTGAATATGGCAATGTGAAGATTACATTGCCTAAGAAAGATTGGGAGTATGGTATTACTTATAAAGACGGCAGCGTTTATATTACCGTTACGGAAGAAGCCTCTTATATAGTCAGATTTAAGTGCGGAGATAATGTCGGAGACAGAAAGGTAATCACAAACGGCGCAGGTGAATATAGAGTGATGAATCCAAAGGATTTTACACCGAGCGGAACTGTTACGGCAACTCTGTATGACATCGAAATGAATGAACTTGCCACGGTCGAATATGAAGTGGAATAAGATTTAGAATGTGAAACGGTTTAAACGAAATGTTTAAACCGTTTTTGGTTGTAAGATATATTTGGAATAAAAGCTAAAAATCTACAAAGCGAAAGGATGAGGGAAATAAATTTAAAGAATAAATTATGAAGTGTTTAAACATTGGGAATTTTGCTCTCAGTAGACGGAAGAACAAGATATACATTGCAGTCGGAAGTAGAGGCGTATCAAGGGGTCGGTTGGTATACCGAGCCGGTAGTAGTGATGTATGCGGCAGACGGAAGAACGAGATATATATTACAGTCAGAGGTTGAGGCATACGAAAAAGTAGGCTGGTATAGAGAGCAGGTAGTGCTAATGTATGCGGCAGACGGAAGAACAAGATATACGTTGAAGTCAGAGGTAGATGCATATAAAAAAGTAGGCTGGTATACCGAACCGTATACTCCGCCGAAAACTAATAGTAGCTCAAGCGGCGGCTCAAGCGGCAGCTTATCATCAAGCGGCGTTGTACGCGGTTCAACAGTATATGTAACCACATCGGGAAAGAAATATCATTACAGCGCAAGCTGTGCCGGCAAAAATGCAAGAGCAACCACCCTTTCAGCAGCACAAGCCAGCGGCAAAGATCCTTGCTCAAAATGTGCAAGATAGTATGAATATAAAGGCAAGCCTTATTTAAATAGGCTTGCCTTTGTTATTGTAATTTCAATATTCAAAGTTAATTGTTAAGTTTGGGATTGTGTCTTGAACTTGCCGGATGATAATCATCTTTCAGATGTTTCTCATCTATTATTTCTTTGTTTAAAGCCTTTAATGTTCCGCATGTACCGCCGCATACTATAATATCCGGATTAATAATTTCTATTTCTTTTAAAATATAACCACGATACTTCACGACATAATGCTTTAGATGTGCGAAGTTTGTCGAACCGAATCCTCCGCGTTTATTCAAATTCATGTATGCAATATTGCAGTTGTTAAAATTTAATTTTTTTAGCCAGTATGAGATGAATTTTGTGTATTTGGTTTCAATTTTATTATGAAGATGATTTTCCCATTCTTTTTTCATATAAAAATAATTGTAGTCAGTTTCGGGATGAAGTTCTTTTCCTTTTAACTTATCTGAAATATTAGCTTCACGAAGTATAAATAATATAGTCTTTTCGTAATCTTTATTATATTCTATAAATCCGTCATAACAAAAACTCTTATTAAAATCATCAGAACATGTATAATCTTTTTTGTAAGGGAATGTGTCTGTATAACGAGTACCGCGTTCTTCTGATTCATGCTTTTTGCGCCACTCTTTAAATAGAGTATCGAGGTCTTGTATATTTTCTAAACACATAATCTTCATCCTTTCATTTAATATTTCACTTATGCACCCAAGTTACTTTAATAAGGTACAATTTACACCTAAAAAGATTATATCACTGCAGTGATAGTGCGTCAAATATTATTTAAGGTATCACCAAACATTAAAAATGGTGAGGACGTACCTCACCATTTTGTGTCTGTTGTGATATCACTATGTATTTATCCCGCTTTCAGAAGCGATATAGTCGTCTACGGCTTTCTTGGGGATTTTCCAACACGAGCCGATTTTAAAGCCTTTGATTTTACCGTTCCTCAGCAGGTTATACAAAGTGTTTCTTCCGACAAGAAGATAATCCATAACTTCATCAGTGGTCCATATTTCATAATTATCTGACATTATGCGTCAACTCCATTCGTAAAATATTAATAGCCACGTGCAAAGCTCTAAAAACATAGAGTTTATGCAATTTTACGGATGTGGCAAATCCGTTTTGTCACTATAAATTTAATATTTAATGTATAGAAAAAACCACTCTGATTTGG